>Ga0207676_10000643_pt1 | contig 27996 bp, 28 predicted proteins | sample KBSSwiS72_FD_184307 | JGI IMG/M metagenome (GOLD analysis project Ga0207676, IMG submission 184307) | Switchgrass rhizosphere microbial communities from Kellogg Biological Station, Michigan, USA - KBS Switchgrass S7-2 (SPAdes) (version 2) | ecosystem: Host-associated > Plants > Roots >...
TGGCCTCGAGATAGGCGATGTTCAGCCCGGCGATCTTCGCATTGGGTGCCGGCTCGCGCAGTATCTCGTCCCACAGGCCGAAGCGCACCATCGCGGTGTAGAGCGCGCCGACATACCAGTCGACGCCGCCCATTGCGGCGAGCATCTCGTCGCTGAGGCCCTCGCGCGACTTGCGCAGCGCGTCGATCGTCTCGCCGCGCCGCCCCTCCATGGCCGCCGCAAAGGCGAGGAACTGGTAATTGTGCGCGGTGTACATCGGGTAATAGTCGATCGGCGCGGTCTGGGCATAATAAGCGATGTCGGCGGCCGCACCCTTGCGGTTGGCCTCGGCCGATTCCTCATAGCGCCCGACGCGCTGCAGGATGTGCGACGGCATATGCACCAGATGCCCGGCCGCCGGCATCATCGCACGCAACCGCAGCGCGGACGCCAGCGCCCGCTCGGGATGCTTCGAAGCTTCGACCGCGTGGATATAATAATGGTTGGCGCCGGGATGGGCCGGATCGCGGGCGAGGACATGCTCCAGCGTGGCGACGATCTCGGTCGTGCCGGGCGCCGGCGTGCCGTCGGCGCGCCACAGCTTCCACGGCGTGATGTTCATCAGCGCCTCGGCATAGAGCGTCTGCACGTCATTGTCGGTCGGGAAGCGGCGTGCGGCGTCGCGCATCGCGCCGGCATAGGCGGCGAGCAGCGGCGCCTCGTTCGACGGGTCGAGCGGGGTCGGGCCGGTGTAACGCCGCGCCATTGCGGCGATCAGCGCCTGTTCCACCGGGGCCGCCCCGGGCGCGAGCGCCTCGGCCCTGCCAAGCGCCTCCCACGCGACCTTCGCGCGCGCCTCGGCCATCAGCGGCATGTTGTAATTGGGGCCGAGCACCAGCCCGAGGCCCCAGAAGCACAGCGCGCAGTTCGGATCGAGCTGGCTCGCCCGCGCGAAGGAGCGCGCCGCCTCGTCATGGTTGAACGCCCAGATCAGCCGCATGCCCTGGTCGAAATAGCGCTGCGCCTCGGGTGAGCGGGTGGCGATCGGACGGTGAAAGGTGCCGAGGCCGTCGAACAGCCGGGCGCCCCTCGCCCAGTCGGCGATGCTTTGTGGGAGGGCCGGTGGTGCGGAGGCGTCGGCCATGCCGGGCATTGCGGGCATCGGCGCGGCGGCTTGTGCGGTGGCGGTGCCCGGCAGGGCCGCCAGCAGCAGCAGGGCAAACGGGATCGAGCGCGGCATGCGGCATTCCCCTCGACGTGACGACGGTTGTCGCATCGGAGGGATAATCCCGTTACGCCGGGGACTCAATCGCGGCGGGTCAGGCGGCCATTTCCCGCTTGGCCTCCTGCGCCAGATCGAGCGTCAGGATCGCCACGGCGCCCCGGCCCTCGCCTTCGCTTTCGAGCCGCAGCCCGCCGTGCATCGCGCCCATCGAATTGGCGCACCAGTGCAGCCCCAGCCCGCCCGATTTGTGTGCCCGGGTGGAGAAGCCGCGCTGGAACAGTTCCGGCATACGGCCCGGCGCGAAGCCCTCGCCATTGTCGCGGATCGCGATCCGCGCCCGGCCGTCAATCTCGTCGATGGTGACGGTGATGGTGCCGCTGCACGAGCCCGTCGCGGCGATCGCCTCGGCGGCGTTGGAGAAGAGATTGCCGATCACCTGGCTGAGGATCACGCGGCTGGCCATCACGCGGCACGGCCGCGAGGGGAAGCTGAAGGCGATCGACACGTCGCCGGAATAGCGCGCGATCGTGGCGTTCTTGGCGATGATGTCGGTGACGTCGCAGGCCGCGAGCGCGGGGCGCTCATGCGCGGCCTCCTGCTGCCCGCCGATAATGTCGAGCACCTGGCTCATCGCCTCGCGCCCGACCTGCAATTCCTGCCGGCGCCGCTCGCGGTCGCGCGCCTCCGCCTCGACCGCGGCGGAAACGAAGGCGAGCAGCTTGGCGCGGCGTGGCGCGGGCAGATCGTCCTTCGCCAGTTCGGCGATGGCGCGATCGAGGATCCCGCGGTCGATCGGCGGGGGCTGGGCGATACCCTGGCTGATGATCGTGCTGATCGGGTTGAGCGCGTTGCGGACATTGTGCATCACCGCGACCGCGCTTTCGCTGCGGCCCAGCGCGAAGCTTTGCACCTCGACCTGCTCGCGCAGATCCTTCAACTGGCGCAGCATCGAGTTGAAGCTGCGGCCGAGCGAGCCGATCTCGTCCTGCCGGGTTTCTTCGTCGAGCAGGCCGAGCGAACCGGATGCGCGCACCGCCTGCATGTGGCTTTCGACGCGGGCGAGTGGTTGCAGCACCTGCCGCGCGATCATGCGCCGCAACACCAACAGCACAACCAGCAGCAGCAATGTCGATCCGGCGACGGCGAGGAGCAGCATGCGCCGCCCGAGCGTCGAGATATCGCGCGGGACGCTGAACGCCGCGCTGGCGACGGCATGGCCGTCGGCCCCGACGATCGGCACGGCGATGGTCATCATGCTGGCGCCGGGGGTGATGACATCGCCATCGGCGGCATGATCGAGATCGAGCCGCGCGCCCAGTTGCAGCAGGTCGGACAGCTGCCGCGAGGTGATCTGGCGGGCCATCAGCACCAGGCCGCGCGGCGCGCCGGTCCCGTCGCTGCGGCGCACCTGCGCGACACCGACCGCCGCGACGACGGGGCCGAGCCGGACGAAGAAGTTGGCCGAGTTGCGGCCCTTCAACACCTTGCGGAAATCCGTGCGGCCAATCTGGTCGACGAACGCCTGGCGCAGGCCGGGACTGTCGGCACCGGCCTTGAGATCGCGCCAGCGCGCGATGACGATGCGGCCATCATTGGCGACATAGGCCATGCCGTTGACGTCGAGATTGACCATGGCGAGCGGCGAGAAGCTCTCCTGTTCGAACGCCGCCGTCTGGTGCGCCATATAATCGTAGCTGCTGTTCCAGTCCCCATAGTCGCGCACCGCGCTTTCGACCTTGCGGGCATATTCGCCGAGCGCGGCGCGCGTGCGCTCGACATGCGCATCGACCGATTTCGCCTCGAGCCGGTTGAAGTTGGGGATGATGACGCTGGCCAGCATCAGGGTGATGGCGATCGAGCCGGCGATCCCGACCGCGGTCAGGATCAGGACGAGCTTGGCGCCGAGCGAGGACGGGTTGCGCAGCGCCCCGATCCGGCGCGACGCGGCGCGCACAACGGGTGCCATCAGCCGTTCGTCCCGTTACCCGGCTGCTCTTCATCCATGTCTTCGCCGGCCGACGGATCGGCGATGAAGCGGCGATGCGCGATCTCGGCGGCGACCTCCGGGATGACCGGGTGCGAGAAGAGATATCCCTGGAGATGCGAGCACCCGGCGACGCGCAGCGCCTGCAATTGCGCCTCGGTCTCGACGCCTTCGGCGATCACCCCCAGGCCAAGCGCACGGCCGAGATGGATGATCGAATGGACGATCGCCGCGCTTTCGCGCTCGCGGCCCATGCCGTCGATGAAGCTGCGGTCGATCTTGAGGCTGTCGAGCGCGAACTTGCGGATATTGTAGAGGCTCGAATAGCCGGTGCCGAAATCGTCGAGCGCGATGCGGAAACCCATCTGGCGCAGCTTGTAGAGCGTGTCGGCAGCGCGATCGGCATCGTCGAAGATCGCCGTTTCGGTGATCTCGATCTGGACGCGATGCGGCTCGATCCCGGCGCGCTGGACACATTCGAGGACGTGGCCGACGAAATTGTGACGGCGGAACTGGCGTGGCGAGAAATTGACCGAGACATATTGCCCCGGCCAGTCCTTCAGCACGGTCAGCGACTGGTCGAGAATCCAGTCGCCGAGTTCATGGATCAGGTTCGATTCCTCGGCGATCGGGATGAACAGCGCCGGGCTGACGGGGCCGAATTCCTCGGTGTTCCAGCGCACCAGCGCCTCGAAGCCGACGACCTCCAGCTCGTCGCGCGCGACGATCGGCTGATAGACCAGGCTCAGTTCGCCGCGATCGATCGCGTGGGACAGGCCACCCTCGATACGACGGCGGAAACGGATCGATTCGTCCATGCTCTCGTCGAACACGCGGACGATGCCGCGCCCCGCCTGCTTGGCGTCGTTGAGCGCAAGATCGGCGCGACGCATCAGGTCGACCGGCTCGCGCTCGCTGCCCGCCTCGGAATAGACGAAGCCGAGCGACGACGCCGTCTCGACCGGATGACCGAAGATGCGCAGATTGGTGGCACAGGCCAGGTTGATTCGCTCGCATGCCATGGCGGCGGCTTCCTCACCGGGCGATTCGAACAACAGGCCGAACTCGTCACCCCCCAGGCGCGCGACCATGCCACCTTCGGGCACATTGTCCTCGAGCAACGTGCAGATCTGGCGGATCAGCTCGTCGCCGGCGTAATGGCCGAGCGTATCGTTGACCAGCTTGAAGCGGTCGAGATCGAGCATCGCGGTGGCGAAGCCGCTCGGACCGCGGGCATAGTCGGTCAGGGTGCGCAGAAAAGCGAGCCGATTGGGCGCCTCGGTCAACGAATCGTGCGTTGCGATGTGCATCGCCTTGCTTTCGTTGGCGGCGAGCTCGGCGCCCTGCTCCTCGAGCTGGACGATCTGCGCCGCGAGCGCCTCGCGTGCGGCGGCCAGTTGGCGGTCGACCTGCCAGCGATGCGCCAGCGCGGCCGCCATCTGCGTCACCTCGGCGACCTCGAACGGTTTGGCGATGTAGAAGATCTTGTCGGCCGGGCCGGCCGCCTTGCTGATCTCGATCGGCGAAAAATCGGAATAGCCGGTGACCATCACAAGATTGATGTCGGGATCGAGCGCGCGAATCCGCATCGCCGTTTCCCTGCCGTCGATCCCCGGCGGCATGCGCACGTCGATGAAGGCGACCGCGAAAGGCTCGCCGGCGGCGATCGCCCGTTGCACCGCGGTCACGCCATCGAGGCCCTGCACGGCGTGGGTCAGCGCATATTCGGCCGGATCGTCGCCCGGCGCGGGCGCGTCGTCGAACAATTCGGCCGCCATCGCATCGAGCGCCACGCCCCCACCTCCCGCCGGCGCGAAACAACGCCGATAGGAATCGTGCATGCCGGGTTCGTCGTCGACGATCAGAATTCGCATGTCAGGCACCGCCGTGGCTCGTCGTTGGGGCGCGCTCGCCCGTTGCCACGGCGTAAGCAAATGCGGTTAAGGCGCCGTAAACGCTGTTGGCGATCTTTCGCGGGAGGCCGCCAGAAGCGCGCCGTTGCCGAGCTCGATCGCGCCGAGCGGCCCGGCGCGGTTGCCCAGCGCGGCGGGCACGACGAATTGCTCGACGGGCGCGATCAGTCCCGTCGCGCCATAGCCCCCCAGACTGTCGAGCAGCTTGCGCCGGATACGCGGAAAAAGGTGCGCCTGGCCGGTCATCACGCCGCCGCCCATCACCACGCGGCGCGGGATGCCGGTCAGCACCAGCATATGGATGATCTGGGCGAGAACATGCGCGACGCCGTCCCACACGGGATCATCATCGGCGAGCTGATCGGCACCGTGCCCGGTCCGCGCACGGATCGCGCTGCCCGAGGCCAGCCCCTCGGCGCAATCGCCGTGAAAGGAACAACTGCCGGGCCAGGCGTCGCCGGGCAGGCGAACCGGCCGGATATGGCCGAGCTCGGCATGGGTCAGCCCCTCGACCGGCACGCCGCCCAGCACCAGCCCGACGCCGATCCCGGTGCCGACGGTGACATAGGCGTGGTCGGCGACGTCATGCGCGGCGCCCCAGCGCCCCTCGCCCAGGGCAGCGCCGGCAACGTCGGTGTTGAAGCCGGTCGGCACGCCGGCCGCTTTCACCAGGCGTTGGGCGACATCCGTATCGGACCAGCCGGGCTTGGTCGTCGCGGTGATGAAGCCATAATCGGTCGCCTGGCGATCGATCGACACGGGACCGAAGCTGGCGATTCCCAGTGCGGCATAGCCCCGCCAGCGCGCCAGCACCGCCTCGATCGCGGCGAGCGTCTCGCCAGGCGTGGTGGTCGGGATGCGCGCCTCGTCGCGGATGTCGCCCGGGCCGGTGGCGAGAATGCAGTTGCACTTGGTCCCGCCGAGCTCGATTCCCGCGATGAGCGGTGCCATGCTCACTCCACCGTGACCGACTTCGCCAGGTTGCGCGGCTGATCGACATCGGTGCCCTTGGCCACCGCGACATGATAGGCCAGCAGCTGCACCGGCACGGCATAGACCAGGGGCGCGATCAGCGGATGGACCTTGGGCATGGTGATGGTCGCCATGCACCCGTCACCCGCGGCCTGGATGCCGTCATAGTCGGAGATCAGCACGACCTTGCCGCCGCGCGCCTGGACTTCCTGCATGTTCGACACGGTCTTGTCGAACAGCGGCCCCGAGGGGGCAATGACGATGACCGGGACATTCTCGTCGATCAGCGCGATCGGGCCGTGCTTCATCTCGCCCGCGGCATAACCTTCGGCGTGGATGTAGCTGATTTCCTTCAGTTTCAGCGCGCCTTCCAGTGCCAGCGGATAATCGGTGCCGCGGCCGAGATAGAGCACGTCGCGCGCGCCGGCGATGGTGTGCGCCATCGCCTCGATCGCCTCGTCATAGGCCAGCGCGCCGTTGAGCGCCGCCGGTGCCTCGGCGAGATGCTTGACGATCGCCTTTTCCTCCGCATCGCTCAGCTTGCCCTTGGCGCGGGCGAGATTGGCGGCGAGCGCGGCGAGCACGGCGAGCTGGCAGGTGAACGCCTTGGTCGAGGCGACGCCGATCTCCGGCCCGGCATGGGTCGGCAGCAGCAGATCGGCCTCGCGCGCCATCGAACTGGTCGGCACATTGACGACGACGGCGATGGTCTGGCCCTCGGCGCGCGCGTGGCGCAGCGCGGCGAGCGTGTCCGCCGTCTCGCCGGACTGGCTGATGAACAGGGCGAGGCCCCCCTCTTCCATCACCGGCTCGCGGTAGCGGAACTCCGAGGCGACATCGAGATCGACCGGCACGCGGGCGAATTGCTCGAACCAGTATTTGGCGACCATGCCGGCATAGAAGCTGGTGCCGCAGGCGACGATGGTGACGCGCTTGATGGTCGAGAGGTCGAATTCGGGGATCGGCAGCGTGACCTTCTCCTCCATGCGCTGGAGGTAGGAGCGCAAGGTCTGCGCCACGACGATCGGCTGCTCGTAGATCTCCTTGAGCATATAGTGGCGGTGATTGCCCTTGGAGACCAGTTCGCCGGTGACGCCCGAGATGGTGATCGGCCGCTCGACGGGCACATTGTCGCGGTCGAAAATCTGCGCGCCGTCATGGGTGATGACGACCCAGTCGCCTTCCTCCAGATATGAAATGCGCTGGGTCAGCGGCGCCAGCGCCAGGGCGTCGGAGCCGAGATAGGTCTCGCCCTCGCCATAGCCGACGACCAGCGGCGAGCCGAGCCGCGCGCCGACCAGCAACTCGGGATGCTGGCGGAACAGGATGGCGAGCGCGAAGGCGCCGTGGAGCCGCGGCAGCACCTCGGCGACGGCCTCGGCGGGCGACATGCCGGCCTCGACCTTCTCGCTGATCAGATGCGCGACGACCTCGGTGTCGGTCTCGCTGTCGAACCTGCGGCCGCGCGCGATGAGCTCGTCGCGCAACGGCTTGAAATTCTCGATGATGCCGTTGTGGACCAGCGCCACCTCGTCCGTCGCATGCGGATGGGCATTGTTGGTGGTCGGCCCGCCATGCGTCGCCCAGCGCGTGTGGGCGATGCCGACCAGCCCCGGCAGTGGCGCGTCGGCGATGACATTGACCAGGTTGACCAGCTTGCCCGAGGCACGACGGCGGTCGATCTCGCCGTCATGCACGGTGGCGATACCGGCCGAGTCATAGCCGCGATATTCGAGCCGCTTGAGCCCGTCGAGCAACCGGTCGGTAACTTCTTCCTTACCGACGATTCCAACGATTCCACACATGTCAGCTCTCTCGGACTAGAGGGTATAGGGTACGCGAATGCCCGGCATATTGGCCGGAAAATCTTTGGTGTTGCGCGTCACGAGGATCGCGCCGTTGATCTGCGCCGTCGCCAATATGATCGCATCAAGCAGTTTCATATGGGTGCGATAACGTATGTCGGCAGCCGATTGCGCGATGCGTCCGTCAATTTCGATCACCTCGAACGGCGCGATCAGCGACCGGACGTGATCGCGACTCTCCAGCGGCTCACCGGCCAGCACTTCGGTCCAGGTGATGCGACTGATTCGGTGACGCGTGTAGCGCGACAGCTCGCGTGCCGCTTCAGGCCGCTCGCGCAGCCAATCGATCAGGATATTGGTGTCGAACACGGGATCGGACATGCGAGCTCAGTCGAACTCACGGTCTTCACGTATGCGCCGCTGATATTCCACCGCATCCCCGATATCGTCACGGCTGCGCCAATAGCCGAAACCACGACCGATCCAGTCATTGTCCCCCGACTGCCGCAAATAGGTGCGCACCGCTTCGCGCACCTCCGCCGCGCGCGAACGACCGCGCCGCTGCGCCAGGCGATCGAGGCCGGCAATGTCTTCATCGGGCAGGTCGATCAAGGTTCGCATGATATACTGATATCATATCACGATATCAGATCAAGATGCCGGCCTGGCCTTTTTCGCCGCCATCATCTCGCGGAAGCGCTTTGCACGGCCCGGCCGCGCCTCCTGCTTGCCGCGCGCCACGGCCAACGCGTCGGGCTCGACATCGGTGGTGATCACCGATCCCGCGCCGACGATCGCCCCCGCGCCGATCGACACCGGCGCGACCAGCGCGCTGTTCGAGCCGATGAACGCGCCCGCGCCGATCTGCGTCTTGTACTTGAAGAAACCATCATAATTGCAGGTGATCGTGCCGGCGCCGATATTCGCCCCCGCCCCCACCTCGGCATCGCCGAGATAGGTCAGGTGATTGGCCTTGGCGCCGGGTCCGAGCACCGCCTTCTTCATTTCGACGAAATTGCCGATCTTGGATTTCTCGCCCATCACCGCGCCGGGGCGCAGCCGCGCGAACGGGCCGACCTCGGCCCCCGCACCGATCGTCGCGCCCTCGATATGGCTGAAGGCATAGATCGTCGCGCCATCGGCGATGCTGACGCCGGGGCCGAAGAACACGTTGGGCTCGATCGTCACATCGCGGCCGACGCTGGTGTCGTAGGCGAACCACACTGTTTCCGGTGCGGTCAGCGAGACGCCCGCATCCATCATCCGGGTGCGCCGCGCCGCCTGCCAACGGCTTTCGGCATAGGCCAGTTCCGCCCGGCTATTGATGCCGATCACCTCATCCGCGTCGGTCTCGACCACCACGGCGCGGTCGCCGTCCGCCAGCGCGAGCATGACGATGTCGGGGAGATAATATTCACCCGCCGCATTGTCGTTGCCGACGCGGTCGAGCAACGGCCAGAGATCGGCCGCCCGCACCGCGGTGACACCCGAATTGCACAGGTCGACCGCGCGCTCGGCGGCACTGGCGTCCTTGTATTCGACCATTTTGGTGATCGCGCCATCGGCATCGGCGAGGATACGGCCATAGGCCTTGGCATCCGGCGGACGGAAACCGAGCACGGCGATACGCGGCTTGTCGTCAGCCGAAAGGCGCGCGGCCATCGCGGCTATGGTTTCCGACGACAGGAAGGGCGTATCGCCAAAGCAGACGATCGCGATGCCATCGAACCCGGCCAGCGCGTCGCGCGCCTGGAGTGCGGCGTGCGCGGTGCCGAGCTGTTCGGCCTGCAGCGCCGTCGTCACATCGAGACCCGCCACCGCCGCCTCGATCTGCTCGCGGCCCTTGCCGACCACGACGATGCGGTGCGTCGCGCCGGCACGGTCGACGCTGTCGATGAGGTGGAGCAGCATCGCCCGCCCGGCGATCGGGTGGAGGACCTTGTGCAGGTCGGACTTCATCCGGGTGCCTTGCCCGGCGGCAAGAATGATCGCGGCGATCGGCGAGCTTTCCATGGCCCCGCCCTGCCACGACGATCTTACCAATACCATAGCATCGCGGCCGGGAGGCGCGATGATGACGACATTTTCATGCCGGCGGGTCGGGGATCACCATTTCGACCGGCTCGCCCTTGGCCGCAAGGATCCTGGCCAGCGGATTCGGCTCGGGTTCCGCGACCTTGAACAGATGATTCTCGTCGCGATGCTGAAAGGGCAGCGACTGGCCACGCACGGTCAGCGTCGTGTTGATCACATAGCGCCACGAACCGTCCTCCTCGAACACGATCTCGATCCCATAGGCATCGGTGCGAAAGGCATATTCGAGGAACGCGGTCGAGCAGATGCCATATTCGGTCTCGCCGCGCGTCGCGGTCAGCACGAGCGTCGTCGCGTCCGGCGTCGCCTGCCCCGAGGCGATCGCCACCTGGCCGCGCGGGATGGCGATGGTCTGCAGCACCAGCCCGGTGGCCGGTTCCCACAGCCAATAGCCGATCTGGTCGTGGAAGGTGATGTCCTCCTCGGCCGTGTTGATGTGGATATGGTAGCGCAGGCCATAAAAGAGCTGCGGGCCATTGGCCTGGGGATCGATCGGCTCGAACACGATGCGCTCGCGGAATTCGCGCCGCTCCGGCCCGTCGGCCTTGGGGTTGAGGTCGACGCCCCGGGTACCCTCCCAGGTTCCCGCCAGCCGCCGCAGCGGGCCGAGATTGGCGAGCGTGTCGGGATCGACGTCGCTCGGTTCGGTGAAGATGTCTTCGGGGAATTTAGCCATGCCGGCATCCTGCCGATGCCCGACCGTCTTCGTCAATCCGGCTTCGTGCGCCACTTGGTCCACAAGTGCCTTGCCAGCATCAGCGGCGGCATGCGCAGCCAGTGCGACCGGACATAGAAAGCCAGCCGCGTGACCGGTCGCGTCGCCCGCCCCCATCCGTCGCGCGCGGTCACGCGGCGCAGACAGGCGTGATCGCCCGGCGTCAGCGCGGCGCCGTCGCCGTACAGCGCGGCGGAGAGTCGCACGGCGCGCGCCACCGCGGCGCCGAGCCCGTGATGTGCCGCGCGCTCGGCGAGACCCGCCGTGCCGAACTGCTCGACCAGGCAATGCACGTCCCACAGGTTGCGCATCCCGCCAGCCAGATCGCCATCGGCGAAGAGATGCGCGGCGGCATGGACGAGCATGTCACTGGGCGCGAGCATGCGCACGCCGGGGCCGATCGCGACGCTGTTCACCAGCAGCGAGGCGGCGTCCGGCGTGATTCGCGCGGTCAGCGGCAGGATGGTGTGGTGAACGTCGATCATGCGGTCGCGATCGCGATGGATCAGCGGTGGCAGCTCATGCATCCATTGCCGATAATAGGCGTCGTCATAGGCATTGGGCTTGACCCATTCCCAACCGGCGGCGAGCAACGCCGCCTCGACCGCGTCGATCCGCGCCCACGGCACGAGAATGTCGAGATCACCGATTGACCGCCCCTCCCCCGCGCGAAGCCCCGCTGCGGCGAAGGCGGAGCCCTTGAGCAGCACCACCGGCTCGCCGAGCGGCGCGAGTGCGCGGCGCGCCATCTCGACTTCCCACAGCGCGGCGACCTGGCCTTGCGCCGCCGACGCCCGCGCATCGGCGAGGATCCGCGCGACGTCGTCGGGCAGCGCAAGACCGTCGAGCCGCAGGGCGAGCGTGCCGATCATCTGCTCGGCGCGCGCCATGGCGAGCAGCGCCGTCCAGCCCGCGGCATCGAGCGCCAGCGCGTTGCCCGGGGTGCGCAGCATGCGGGCGAGCAGGCGCCCGTCGCTCACAGCGCGGCCCATAATTTCTCGACCTGCGCCACGGCGCTGTCGGTATCGGGATAGTCGATCGCCCGCGCCGGCACGGTCTTCACCAGCCGCGCCAGCGCGTCGAAACCGCGCTCGCCCAGCGCGACGAAATTGGTCGAGGCCTGGGTCAGGCGAACGAACACCTCGCTCGGCGGCACCGCGCGTTCTTCCGCCGCGAAGCCATAGCCGGGGAACAGCAGCAGCGCCGGCGGCACCGGCACGTCCATGGCGGCGACGGCGGCCGCATCGGGCACGAGGTGCCGCACATCGCCCTTGGGCGTGCCGGCCAGCAGCGGCCCGAAGCGCGCCTCGGGCAGCGCCCGCGTGACCACCTCGATCGCCGCGTTCTTCAGGCTGACGAGCCGCGGAAAGGCGTGGACCAGCCCGGTCGCGGGATCGAGCAACGCAAACTCGTCGCCCATTAGCCGCCAGCCGCGCGCCGCCAGCAGGGCCGCCAGCGTCGACTTTCCGGCGCCGGACACGCCGGTCATCAGCAGCGCGCGCCCGTCGCGCTCGACCACCGAGGCGTGAAGCAGCAGATAGCGGCGCTGGCCCAGCGCCATCTGCAGGTTCATGCCCATCTCCGCCGCCAGCAGCCCCTGTTCGAGCGGCAGCGGCGCGGCGTCGGGCAGCATGAAATCGCCGCCGATCGTGACCGACGGCCGGATGACCCGCCGCCACGGCCGCGCCGGGAACAGGCGCACGGAGAAATCCGGCACGTCGGGCTTGGGATAATCCGCGTACAGCGTTTCGAGCTGCGCGATCGGCGCGCGCCAGGCCGAGCCGACGCGGAAGCCGACCGGTCCGATCCTGACCGAAAAGACGTGCCTCATGCCGCCGCCACGAGCCCGCAGGCGACCAGCTCGTCGAGCCGCTCCGCCAGCGCCGCATCGTCCAGATCCGCGAGCTCGAACTCGGCCGCCAGCCGCGCGGCGAGCGCGGCACGGCTCAGCCCCGCCTCCCCCAGCGTCGCCATGATTTCCGGCGCCGGCGCGGCGAGCAGGTGCGTCAGGCCGGAGTCGCGATGAAACACCGCGATGAACGAGTCGAGATGGACGATCCGCAGCGCTTCCGCGCGCGCCATGCGATACAGCGGGTCAGGCAAGCCGCGCCTCAGCCGCGCGGCATCTGCAACGACGCGAAGCAGGTGAAGCCGCTGGTGCCCGATTGCAGCCGACGGATGTAATTGGTGTAGGCCCGGCTTTGATCGGCGGTCGTGCCCGGCAGCTGCCCCCCGGACAGCGCGACCTTGACGTCCTCGCCCTTGAGCGGCTTGCCGACCGGCGGGAAAGCGCCCGCCGTCCCGGGCGGGACGAGGCTGCCATCGGCGGCGATATAGCTGCCGGCGCGGCCCGGATCGGGCACGGGAATTTCGCAATGCGCGACCGAGGCGGCGGTCTGTGCCAGCGCCGGGCGGATCGACACCACCGCGACCGCGCCCGTCGCGCCGAGCATCAGCGCGCGGCGACGTGTCGTAGCCGGACCGCGATTGCCCTCATGCTCACCCTTCTCGCTCATCCCTGGAGCATTTTCACATTCGTACAGCGCTGGCAAGCAAGGCTGGTCGGGTTAACGACGTTTAGGCTAAGGAAGCTAACCATGCTCCCGGGGTTCCGCCGCCGCCTGATCATCGCGCTGGTCATCATCATGATGGCGGCGGCGATCACCCTGACCACGGGCAGCGGCCCGCAGGCCATGCTGGTCGCGCTGGCCGGCGGCATTGCTGCGGTGCTGGTCGTCGCGATCGGCGAATATGGCGATGTGCTGGCGCCCGCAGCGCTCGAGCCGGCCGCCGCCGTCTCGCCGAGCATCGACGAGATGCTGGACGCGATCGCCGAGCCGGTGCTGGTCGTCGCCGATGGCCGTGTCTCGCACGCCAACAGCGCATCGCGCGACCTGCTCGGCGGGCATATCGTCGGCGAGGACGTCCGCCTCGCCATCCGCCACCCCGGCGCGGCCGAGCGGCTCGCCAACCCGGCCGGCGGCGCACCGCAGGGGCCGGTCGACCTGGTCGGGCTCGGCACGCTCGACCAGCGCTGGCAGATGCGCGTCGCGCGCGCCAGCGGCGGTGAGCGTATCGTCCACCTGGTCGACCAGACCGGCAGCTATGCCGCCGAGCGGATGCGCGTCGATTTCGTCGCCAATGCCAGCCACGAGCTGCGCACCCCGCTCGCCTCGATCCTCGGCTATATCGAGACGCTGGGCGAGGATCAGGCCGGGGCCGACCGGGCGGTGCGCGGGCGCTTCCTCAAGATCATGTTCGACGAGGCGCGGCGCATGCAACGGCTCGTCCAGGACCTGATCTCGCTCAGCCGTATCGAGGCCGAGAAATACCGCCTGCCCGACCAGCCGGTCGATCTCGCCGCGCTGATCGAGGAAGTGCGCAGCGAATTGCAAGACGCGCAGGAGGTGCGCACCAACGAAATCGTCACCGAAATCGAGCCCGGCGTCGCCCGCGTGGTCGGCGACCGCGCCCAGCTCAGCCAGCTGCTGCACAATCTGATCGGCAACGCGATGAAATATGGCGCGGCGGGCACGCCGGTGACCGTCGCGCTGCACCAGGGCAATAGCGGCATCGTGCGCCTCAGCGTCGCCGACCAGGGCGACGGCATCGCGCCCGAGCATATCCCGCGGCTGACCGAGCGCTTCTACCGCGTCGATGCCGGCCGCAGCCGCGCGGCCGGCGGCACCGGGCTCGGGCTCGCCATCGTCAAGCATGTCGTTGAGCGTCACCGCGGCCGGCTCGACATCGCCAGCACCGTCGGCAAGGGCACCACCGTGTCGATCCTGCTGCCGGCCCACGGAAGCGCTGTCACAAAAGGGTAACAAAAACGTCACACAGGTGATGCGCCGCGCTGCTAGGCCCAATTCCGTTGGGCCGGCGACCGCGCCACCTGGAGTGCTCGCATGGTTCGTTTCCTCGCGCTGATCGGAGCGCTCGCGCTCGCCGGTTGCGAGGATCAGGCACGCGGCGGCGGCGCCGGATCGCGCGACCAGATTCGCGTCGTCGGTTCGTCGACGGTGTTCCCCTTCACCACGCTCGCCGCCGAGCAGTTCGTCGACCGCAATCCGGACGTGAAGGCGCCGGTGATCGAATCGACCGGCACCGGCGCGGGGCTGCGGCTGTTCTGCGCCGGCATCGGCGCCGGGCACCCCGATATCGCCGACGCGTCGCGGCGCATCACCGCGAGCGAATATGCCCGCTGCAAGGCCAATGGCGCGGGCGCGCTGCTCGAAATCCAGGTCGGCCTCGACGGCATCGCCTTCGCCCAGGCCAAAGGCGGCCCCCGGCTCGCGCTGAGCCCGCTCACCCTCTACCGCGCGCTCGCCGCGCGGCCCGGCGGGCGGCGCAACCAGGCGCGGACCTGGCACGATGTCGATGCCGCGCTGCCGGCGGTGCCGATCCAGGTCTATGGGCCGCCCGCGACCAGCGGCACGCGCGACGCCTTTGCCAGCCTCGTTCTCGCACGCGGCTGCGAACAGGTAGTACCCGCGATGGCGGCGAAGCGCGACAGCGACCCCGCGGGCTATGCCGCGACGTGCACCGCGGTGCGCGAGGACGGCGCCTATGTCGATGCCGGCGAGAATGACAATCTCATCGTCCAGAAGCTGCGCGCCAATCCCGACGCGATCGGCATTTTCGGCTATTCCTATCTCGAGGAGAACCGGGATGCCGTCACCGGCCTGCCGCTCGACGGCATCGCGCCGACCTATGAGACCATCGCCGAGGGCCGCTATCCCGGCTCGCGACCGCTGTTCATCTACGTCAAGAAGGCCCATCTCGGCGCGATCCCCGGCCTGCGTCCCTTCCTGGCGACCTTTGCCGGGCTGTGGGGACCGGAAGGACCGATGGTGCGCAAGGGCCTGATCGCCGCGCCGCCCGATGTTCGCGCCCGTGCCGCCGACGTCATCCGGCGCGAAACCCCGCTCGACCCGGCGGGCCTGCGCTGATGTCGGGCATCGCCCTCGCCTTCGTCGTCGCCATGCTCGGGCTGATCGGCTGGCTCACCGGCCGCGCCCGCGCCGCGATGAACCGCCGCGTCCCGGGCGAGCGGCTGGTCGCCCTGCCGATCCATCACGGCAGCTATGTCGCGCTGGCGACCGTGCTGCCCGCGGCCCTGTTCATCGCGACCTGGGCGGTGATCTCGCCGGCATTGGTCACCAACACGGTGCTCGAAACCCCCGCCGCGGGTGAATTGCCGGCCGCCCGGTTCGAGCGCGCGGTGGTCCTGTCGGAAGCGCGCGACCTCGGCGCGGGGCGTGCCTATGGCGCGTTCAACCCGCTCGCCGCGCGACTCGCCCCGGCCTATGCGACGGCACAGCGCCGGTTCGACTGGATCGGCGGAATCGTCGCGCTGCTGCTCGCCATCACCGGGGGCAGCCTTGCCTGGCGGCAGGCACGACCCCGCTTCCCGGCGCGCGCGCGGGTCGAGCGCGTGGCGATGCTGGCGCTGCTCGCCGCGTCGCTCATCGCGATCCTCACCACCATCGGCATCATCGGCTCGCTGCTGGTCGAATCGCTGCGCTTCTTCAGCATCGTCCCGCCGGCCGATTTCCTGTTCGGCACGCACTGGAGCCCGCAGGTGATCGACCCGCGCGATCCGGGCGCGACGCTCGGCGCGGTGCCGCTGTTCTGGGGCACCTTCTTCATCGGCGCGGTGATCGCGATGCTCGTCGCCATCCCGTTCGGGCTGATGAGCGCGATCTACCTGACGCAATATGCCAGCGCCCGCGCGCGGCGCTGGATCAAGCCGCTGCTCGAGATTCTCGCCGGGGTGCCGACCGTGGTCTATGGCTATTTCGCCGCGCTGACGGTGGCGCCGATGGTGCGCCAGTTCGGCTTGTCGCTCGGCATCGCCTCCGCCTCGGCGGAAAGCGCGCTCGCCGCCGGGCTGGTGATGGGGGTGATGATCATACCGTTCGTCTCGTCGATGGCCGACGACGCGCTGGCCGCCGTGCCGACGGCGATGCGCGACGGGAGTCTGGCGATGGGCGCCACCACCTCGGAGACGATCCGCAAGGTGTTGCTCCCGGCGGCACTGCCTGGCGTGGCGGGCGGCGTGCTGCTCGCGGTCAGCCGCGCGGTCGGCGAGACGATGATCGTGGTGATGGCCGCCTCGGGCCTCGCCACACTGACCCTCAACCCGTTCGCCAGCGCCACCACCGTGACCAAGCAGATCGTCGACCTGCTGACCGGCGAGGCGGCGTTCGACAGCCCCAAGACGCTCGCCGCCTTCGCGCTCGGACTGGTGCTGTTCCTCGTCACGCTGATGCTCAACATCGTCGCGCTACGCGTGGTGAAGCGTTACCGGGAGGCCTATGAATAGCGCGGCCGACCCGATCGCCCGCGCGCCGACCGACTGGAAGGGCGCGGTGATGCAGCGGCGCCTGCGGCGGCGCTACCGCGCCGAACGGTGCTTTCGCCTGCTCGGCCTGGCCGCGGTGGTGGGATCCGCGGCGTTCCTCGCGGTGCTGCTCGTGGCGGTGCTCGGCAATGGCCTGGGCGGGTTCGTCCAGACGCGCGTCGCGCTGCCGCTCGACCTGCCGCGCCAGGGTATCGCGATTGAGCCGGTGCGGCTACGCGGCCCCGGTGCCAATCTCGCTCTGGCCGCCGCCAATATCGAGGGCGCGACCGATGCCGCCGCCGTCGCGGCGTTCGGCCGCGGCGGTGATGACCTGCTGTCGGACAGCGCCTGGCTGACGGTGCGCGACGCGATCAAGGCCGACCCCACCCTGCTGGTGCGCCGCGCGACCATCGCCGTGCCAGCGGCGGACGCGATCGACAGCGCCGCCAAGGGCCATGGCGAGGCCGCCGCCCGGGCGCGACTGGCCGCCCTCGAGGCGCGCGGCGCGATATCGCGCGGCGTGAACTGGGCCTTCCTGACCGGCGCGGATTCGACCGATTCGACCAGCGCCGGCATCTGGGGCGCGCTCAAGGGCTCGATCTACACCATGCTGGTGACGCTCGCGCTGGCCTTTCCGGTCGGGCTGCTCGCCGCTTTGTATCTCGAGGAATATGCCCCGCGAAACCGCTGGACCGACCTGATCGAGGTGTCGATCAACAATCTCGCCGCGGTGCCGTCGATCACTTTCGGGCTGCTCGGCCTCGCCATCTTCCTCGGCACGATGCACCTGCCGCGCTCCGCCCCGCTGGTCGGCGGGCTGACGCTGGCGCTGATGACCATGCCGGTGATCGTCATCGCCGGGCGCGGCGCGATCAAGGCGGTGCCGCCCTCGATCCGCGACGCCGCGCTCGGAATCGGCGCCTCGCCGGTGCAGGTCGTGTTCCACCATATCCTGCCGCTCGCTTTGCCCGGCATCCTGACCGGCACGATCATCGGCATGGCGCGCGCGCTGGGCGAGACCGCGCCGCTGCTGATGATCGGCATGCGCGCCTTCGTCGCCGCGCCGCCCAAGGGGTTCACCGACCCGTCGAGCGTGCTGCCGGTGCAGATCTTCCTGTGGTCCGACCAGATCGACCGCGGCTTCGTCGAAAAGACCAGCGCCGCGATCATCGTCCTGCTGCTCTTCCTGTTCGCGATGAACGGCATCGCGATCTACCTCCGTAACCGTTTCGAGACCCGCTGGTGATGAACGAACAGGCCAAGATCACCGCGCGTAACGTCAGCGTGTTCTACGGTGCCAATCGCGCGATCGACGACGTGTCGATCGATATCGACCGCGACAACGTCACCGCCTTCATCGGCCCGTCCGGCTGCGGCAAGTCGACCTTCCTGCGCGCGCTCAACCGCATGAACGACACCGTCGCCAATGCCCGCGTCACCGGTGAGATCCGGCTCGATGGCGAGGACATCTACGCGCCCGAAATGGATGTCGTGCAGCTCCGTGCCCGCGTGGGCATGGTATTCCAGAAGCCCAATCCCTTCCCCAAGTCGATCTACGAGAACGTCGCCTATGGCCCGCGCATCCACGGCCTCGCTGCGGGCAAGAGCCAGCTCGACGCGATCGTCGAGCGCTCGCTGCGCCGCGCCGGCCTGTGGGATGAGGTCAAGGACCGACTGGCCGACAGCGGCACCACCCTGTCGGGCGGCCAGCAGCAGCGGCTGTGCATCGCCCGTGCCATCGCGGTCGACCCCGAGGTGATCCTGATGGACGAGCCCTGCTCGGCGCTCGACCCCGTGGCGACGGCGCGGATCGAGGAGCTGATCCACGAGCTCAAGGGCCGCTATGCGATCGTCATCGTCACCCACAATATGCAGCAGGCCGCCCGCGTCTCGCAGTGCACCGCCTTTTTCCATCTCGGCGCGCTGATCGAATACGGCTCGACCTCCGACATCTTCACCAACCCGCGCGAACCGCGCACCCGCGACTACATCACCGGCCGCTACGGCTGAGGAGTTCCAGACATGGCAACCGGCCACGAACATACCGTCAAGGCATTCGACGACGACATCGCGCAATTGCGCGCGCTGATCTCGCAGATGGGCGGGCTCGCCGAACAGGCGATCGCCAACGCGATCCTCGCCTTGCAGCGCGACGATGCCGAACTGGCGACGGTCGTGCGCGAGGCGGACCGCGCGATCGACGCGATCGAGGCCGAGGCCGAACGGCTCGCCGTGCGCATCATCGCGCTGCGCGCGCCAATGGCCAATGATCTGCGCGAGGTGGTCGCCGCGCTGAAGATCGCCGGCGTGATCGAGCGCATCGGCGACTATGCCAAGAACATCGCCAAGCGCGTGCCGCTGATCGTCAGCGAGACGCGCATCGACCCGATCTCGACCTTGCCCGCCATGGCGCGGATGGCGCGCGAGATGGTGCATCAGGCGCTCGACGCCTTCGCCGCGCGCGATGCCGAGGCGGCCGTGCGGGTGTGCGAGAGCGACCGCGCGCTCGACGACTATTATGACAGCATTTTCCGGACCTTGCTGACGCACATGATCGAGAATCCGACGACGATCAGCCAGGTCGCGCACCTGATGTTCGTCGCCAAGAACCTCGAACGCATCGGCGACCACGCCACCAACGTCGCGGAGATGGTCTATTTCGCCGCGACCGGCATCAAGCTCACCGACCGCGGCGCCAACGCCGCCTGATTTGTCCGCGGCGGATGCCGCAAGACTTTGACGACCCACGACCAACCGATCGCGACAGGGGAATGACGATGGCCCGGGCCAAGATGTTACTGGTGGAAGACGACGCGGCGCTCGCCGAACTGCTCGTCTGGCATTTCACGCGCGAGGATTTCCAGGTGACCCAGACGCCCGATGGCGAAGAGGCGCTGCTGCTCGCCAAGGAGGCGACGCCGGATATCGTGCTGCTCGACTGGATGGTCGAGGGGCTGTCGGGCATCGAGGTATGCCGCCGGCTGCGCCGCATGTCCGAAACCGCCAATGTGCCGATCATCATGCTCACCGCGCGCGGCGAGGAGGAAGACCGGGTGCGCGGCCTCGAAACGGGCGCCGACGATTATGTCACCAAGCCATTTTCGCCACGCGAGCTGGTCGCCCGCGTCAACGCCGTGCTGCGCCGCGTGCGGCCGGGGCTGGCCGGCGAGCAGCTCAGCTATGCCGATATCGAGATGGACATGGTGGGCCACAAGGTACGGCGCGGCGGCCAGGTGGTGCAGCTCGGGCCGACCGAATTCCGCCTGCTCAAACACTTCCTCGAACATCCCGGCTGGGTGTTCTCACGCGAACGCCTGCTCGACGCGGTGTGGGGGCACGACTCCGACATCGAGGCGCGTACCGTCGACGTGCACATCCGGCGGCTGCGCAAGGCGATCAATATCGGCGAGTTGCCGGATATCATCCGCACTGTGAGGTCGGCGGGTTACGCGCTTGATTCGGGCGGGTAAACCGGCCTTAAATCACCGCCATACTGATCTCCTTTGGTGTTCATTCCCGTCCGACAAGCGCCGTGCTCCTGCGCACGCAGGAGCCCAGGGTTCCAGGCGCAGCGCTCATGGCCCTGGGTTCCTGCGTGCGCAGGAACACCCCTGCTTGTTCCGAGGGGATAGACGCCAAACGAGTTCAGGTTGACGATCTGTATTCGGCCGCGCGCGAATCGAATCCCCTGCGAAACGAGGGAGCCATTGCCGCGGCAAAGCGTTTCCCGGTCCGTGCGCCTCGAAGCGCCCGGATTAGGAGACCCCCGATGAAACTCATGATCGCCATGGCCCTCGCCACGATCGCGCTCCCTGCCTATGCGCAGGACCAGACCGCGCCGGCCCCTGCCACGCCGCCGGCCGCGGGCTCGACGACCAACGGAATCCCCAACACGACCCTGTCCACCTCGCCAACCCCGTCCAACGGACCGCGCGCGCAGGAGGGCAATCTGCCGTCGAACAATGCAGCGGCCGCCGCCGGTGGGGGCGAGCAGCCCGCGACGCCGCCGATGTCGGCACCGGTCGCGCCGGGGCAACCGGTGGTCGCCGCGCCCTCACCCTCGCCCGATACCGCCCTGCCCGCACCCGCCCCGCTCGATCATTATCCGATCTGCAAGCGCGGCCAGTTCGACAAGTGCATGGAGCCCGGCAATGGCGGCGGCACGACGCATCATGCGCACCATCGCCGTCACCGCTGATCCCGTCACGGCCGGGGCGTCTCCGACATCCCGGCCACCGCACAGATCCCACTGGAGGCCAGGATGAAACTGATCGCCCTCACCATCGCCCTGAGCATGGCCGGCGCCGCGATGGCGCAGACCGGGCGTGACACGAGCCCGCAGACCGCCGGCGACCCGCCCGGTGGCTATCAACCGACCGCACCACTGTTGAGCGGCCCGGCCCAGCCCGGCCAGCCGGTCGTGTTCGTGCCCAATCCCCAGACGCCGACCGAGGCCTACCCGCCGCCACCGCCGCTGCAGCATTACCCCTTTTGCAAGCGCGGCCAATTCGACAAATGCATGCAACGCGGCGGCTGACGCACGCCAACGACCTGTCTAGGAAGCGCTCCGACATTTATTGGGAGCGCCACGATGACCATCAGCTTCAGGGACCGCGTCGCGATCGTGACCGGCGCGGGCGGCGGGCTCGGTCGTGCCTATGCGCTCGAACTGGCACGGCGCGGGGCGAAGGTGGTCGTCAACGATCTCGGCGGTGCGCGCGACGGCACCGGCCATAGCGACGCCGCGCTGGAGGTGGTCGAGGAGATCAAGGCGGCCGGCGGCGAGGCGATATCCAACGGCGGCAGTGTCACCGATTATGATCACATGTTCGAGATGGTCGCCCAGGCAAAGGCCGCCTGGGGTGGCGTGCACGTGCTGATCAACAATGCCGGCGTGTTGCGTGACAAGAGCTTCGCCAAGATGGAGCCGGCCGATTTCCGCTTCGTGGTCGATGTCCACCTCAACGGCTCGGCCAACTGCACCAAGGCGGTGTGGGAGACAATGCGCGAGCAGAATTACGGCCGCATCCTGATGACCGCCTCGTCGACCGGGCTGTTCGGCAATTTCGGCCAGGCCAATTACGGCGCCGCCAAGCTCGGCCTCGCCGGCCTGACCAGGACGCTCTATCTCGAGGGCGCCAGGCACAACATCAAAGTCAACACCATCGCCCCGACCGCCGGCACGCGCATGACCGAGGATATCTTCCCGCCCGAGGCGTTCGCCGCCTTCTCGCCCGACAAGGTCGCCCCGGCCGCGCTGTACCTCGTGTCGGAGGACGCGCCGACCAATGTGATCCTCGGTGCGGGCGCCGGCGTCTTCCAGGCGTCGTACATCACGCTGACCCAGGGCAAGCTGCTGACCGGCGACGATCTTTCGCCCGAGGGCATCGCCGCGCACTGGGCCGAAATCACCGACCGCACCGACGAGATGACACCGCAATCCGGCGCCGAGCAAGCGATGTCGATCCTGAAGAAGCTGCAGGGCGGCTAAGGCGCCGGCGCCGCGAAACCACCCAATTTTCCGCCATCCCAGCGAAAGCTGGGATGATGGTCGTTTGCGGGCTCGTGATCCACTGTATTGCAATACCAATACACTGGTGTTACACTCCCTCCGCCAACAGGAGGGTTTGCCATGTACAGCGAAAGCGACATCGATGGTGCGGTGGAGGCAGGTGCGATCACGCGCGACGCCGCCACGGCGCTGCGTGACCATATCGCGCGGAGCCAGTCGGCCCCCGCGGTGGATGAGGAACATTTCCGGCTGCTGACCGGCTTCAACGACATCTTCGTGTCGATCGCCGCCGCTGCGGTGCTGGTCGGCATGGCGTGGCTCGGCGAATCGATCTGGTTGCCGCTTGCCGGCACGCTCGTCGCCGCGACGGCCTGGGGGCTGGCCGAATATTTCACCCGCAAGCGCCGCATGGCACTCCCCAGCATCCTGCTGCTGCTCGCCTTTGTCGGCGGTGTCGCCGCCGCGCAGGTCGGGTTGATCGTCATCAACGGCGACGCCATCCAGGCCTGGGGCAAGGCCAATTTCCCCGATCATCCCGAACCGGTGATCGGCGTCATCGCCGCCATCATCGGCGCGATCACCGCCGGTGCGGCCTGGCTGCACTGGCGGCGCTTCATGGTGCCGATCACCGTCGCCGCCGGCGCGGTCGCGGTCGTTGGCGTGGTGCTGGCGCTGATCGTCGGCTTCATCCCGACGGCGAAGGATTACATCTTCGTCCCCGTGCTGATCGCCGGCCTGGCGATGTTCGCCGTCGCGATGCAGTGGGACATGTCGGATCGCGAGCGCCGCACGCGCCGCTCGGACGTCGCTTTCTGGCTGCACCTCGCCGCCGCGCCGATGATCGCGCACGCCCTGTTCCAGCTGCTCGGCGTTTTCGACGCGCCGATCGGCGCCGCCATGGCGATCGCGGTGATCGCGCTGTACATCGCCTTCGCCTTCGTCGCGCTGGCGGTCGACCGCCGCGCGCTGCTGGTGTCGAGCCTCGCTTACGTCCTTTATGCGATGTACTCGCTGTTCGAGGGCGCCGGCGCGGTCGAGCTGGCCTGGGCGTTCACCGCGCTGGTGATCGGTTCGGCGCTGCTGCTGCTCTCCGCCTTCTGGCAGCCGACCCGCGCCCGCGTCGTCGGCCTGCTCGGGGGTCTGTCGGAACGGTTGCCGCCGGTCGGCAGGATCGCCCACGCCTGATCCCGCTCTGGCAGGAGGCAAAGGCCCGGTCGCCAATGGCGGCCGGGCCTTTCGCTATTCCGCCACCAGCTTCATCAGCCGGCGCTCGATCGGCGCCAGTACCGGGCCAAGCTCCTGGCCGCGCTTGAGCACCGCGCCATGCTCCCCCACCAGCGCCCACATGCCCTGTTTCTGGCGCAGCGCCGGGCGCTTCTCGATGCGAAACTCGGGCCGCTCGGCGGCGCGACGGAAGGCGGCGAACACCGCCGCATCCTGGCCCAGCTCGATGGCATAATCGCGCCAGTGCCCGGCCGACACCATCCGCCCGTAAAGGTCGAGAATACGCGTCAGCTCGATGCGATCGAACCCGATCTGGCTCGGGCGGCCGTGCGGCAGCGGAAACGGGGTGACCGTTCCCATTTAGCGGCGATCACGCACGATCGCGCACCTGCTCCTGTTCGGCGAGCAGCGCGTCGAGGCGCTTGCGCATCGTCTCCAGTTCGCAGCGCAACAGTTCGACCTTCTGCGTTGCGGGGTCGAACATCTCGCTGCACGGCGTGCCGTAGGCGAGGAACTTGTCGGGGTTCTGCCCGCCCTCGACCATCGACGCGCGCGCTGGAATGCCGACCATCACCGCGCCTTCCGGCACGTCCCTGGTCACCACCGCATTGGCGCCGATCCGCGAACCCTTGCCAACGATGATCGGGCCGAGCACCTGCGCGCCCGAACCGATGATCGCATTGTCGAGGATCGTCGGGTGCCGCTTGCCGGCGACGCCATTGTCGGGATTGGTGCCGCCGAGCGTGACGCACTGGTAGATCGTGACGTTGTCGCCGATCTCCGCCGTCTCGCCGATCACGACGAAACCATGGTCGATGAAGAAATTGCGCCCGATGGTGGCGCCGGGATGGATGTCGATCGCGGTCAGGCAGCGCGAGATGTGATTGACGAGGCGCGCGAGGAAGAACATCCGCCAGCGAAACAGGCGATGCGCCACGCGGTGCCAGGCGAGCGCCCAGACGCCCGGATAGAGCAGGATTTCCGCACGCGAACGGGGCGCGGGGTCGCGCGCCTTGATCGAATCGAGATAGGCGATGAAACGGCCCGACATGGTGCGTCCCCTGTTACGCTTCGCGCCATGTAGTCCTTCGATCGAGCGAATTAAAGGACCGCTTGACCGTGAAGTTGCCCAACGTAAGCCTATCTTCCTTGTAGGATTTAACCGCATCCCCATCAGGATGGTGTCATGCCGGACCGGAAGCGACATTGATGAGCTGGTTTTCGATCGAGACGCTCGAGGTGATCTTGCCGTTCATCGCGATCGGTTTCGCCGCGCAATTGGTCGATGGCGCGCTCGGCATGGCGTTCGGGCTGATCAACTCGACCCTGCTGATCACCGTGATGGGCCTGCCGCCGGCGGTGGCCTCGGCCAGCGTCCATGCGGTGGAGACCTTCACCACCGCCGCGTCCGGCATCAGCCACACGCTGCACCGCAACGTCGACTGGCGCCTGTTCCGCCGGCTGGTGATCCCGGGCATGGCTGGCGGGGTGCTCGGCGCCTATGTGCTGTCGAGCGTCGATGCTTCGGTCGCGCGGCCGTTCGTCATGACCTATCTCGCCGCGATCGGGCTTTACCTGCTGTTTCGCGCCTGGCGCGGCGCGATCGAGCCGCGCGCGCCCAAGGTGATCGAACCGCTCGGCCTGGCCGGCGGCTTTCTCGATGCGGCGGGCGGCGGCGGATGGGGACCGGTGGTGACCTCCAACCTGCTCATCCAGGGCGCCAGCCCGCGCCAGACGATCGGCACGGTCAACACCAGCGAATTCTTCCTGACCGCGACGATCTCGGCGACCTTCATCTTCCAGATGGGCTTCGCGGCTTTTACCCTGCAGACCCTCGGCCTGCTGATCGGCGGCCTGCTCGCGGCGCCCCTTGGCGGCGTACTGGCGAAGCGCGTGCCGGCCCGGGCGCTGATGGCCATGGTCGGCACGCTGCTGTCGCTGACCAGCGCCTGGTCGATCTACCAGGCGCTGTCGAAGTAGCGAAGAACAAGAAGAATTTTGTTCACGCGGAGGCTCGGAGACGCGGAGGTGTTACGCTCGCTGCCATCGTGCCGCGTCAGCAGAAACGACGCATCGGCGGCAGCCTAGAGGGCGATATGCGCTTTCGCGCAAAACTCACCGCAGATGCGACATCTCCGCGCCTCCGCGCGAACCAATTCGACATTTCCCCAAATGGCACTGTGGAAAAATCAGGCCACCGCCGCGTGGACCGTCGCGACCGCCTTCATCACCGCGCCGATGCGCACGGCGGCCTGGATCACCTCGGCGGTGGCACCGGCCTTTTTGAGAATCTGCTCATGGCTGTCGATGCACATGCCGCAGCCGTTCATCGCACTGACCGCGAGGCTGAACAGTTCGAAGTCGACCTTGTCGATGCCCGGCGCGCCGATCACGTTCATGCGCAGCTTGGCCGGCATGCGCTGATATTCGTCGTTCCCGGCAAGGTGGGTGAAGCGGTAATAGACATTATTCATCGCCATCACCGCCGCCGCCGCGCGCGCCGCATTGGCGGCTTCGGGCGATAGCTTGTCGGCGACTTCCGCCTCGGTAGCATCGACCAGCGGCTTGTGCCCGGTGCCATGCGCGCAGGCCAGGAACAGACCATATTTGCGCTGGTCATTGAGCACCGGCTCGTTGAGCAGCGAGCCGACATTGAGGCGGATGTCCTTGGCGAAATCGGGCAGCGCGCCCGCAAAATCCTTGAGCGACATACAAATCCTTCTTCCTTCCCTCCCGCTTGCGGGAAGGGGCGGGGGTGGGCTCGCGCTCCCCATTAACACCAGCGGTCGCGGAGGTCGGGCGCCCACCCCCTGCCCCCTCCCGCACGCGGGAGGGGGTGCTCAACAAAGGTTACGCAGCGACGTGCAGCACGTCGTCGCCCTTGTTCCAGTTGCACGGGCACAATTCGTCGGTCTGCAGCGCGTCGAGCACGCGCAGCGTCTCGGCCGGGTTGCGGCCGACGTTCAGGCCGTTGACCTGCACCGCCTGGATGATGCCGTCGGGGTCGACGGTGAAGGTCGCGCGATAGGCGACATGCTCATCGGCATCGAGGATGCCCAGTGCCGAGGCCAGCTTCGCGCCATTGTCCGCGATCCACGGGAAGTCGGCGGCGGCGAGATCGGGATCCGACTTCCGCCAGGCGAGGTGGACGTGCGAGGTATCGGTCGAGGCGCCGATCAGCACCGCGTCGCGGTCCTCGAAATCGCCCTTGAGACCGGCATAGCCGACGATCTCGGTCGGGCACACAAAGGTGAAGTCCTTCGGCCAGTAGAACACGATCTTCCACTTGCCCGGCGCGGCGGTGAGAACGTTGATCGTCTCGCCGGCGGGCAACGCGCTGGTGCCCTGCTGGACGGGAACGGTGATATCCGGGAACTTGTCGCCAACTGTCAACATGATGGGGCCTCCTCAAGGCGTGAAAAAAACGGCGCGTGGCATCGCGGCAATGTCGTGCGACGGCGATGCTGCGAGGCATATAAAACGCCTGTTAGATCGATCAAGCTGTTTATTTGACTGTCATTGATCGATATAAACGATCTATGACCACCTATCTGCCGACGCTGAAACAACTCCAATATCTCGTGGCGTTAAAGGATCACGGCCATTTCGGCCGCGCCGCCGAGAGCTGCTTCGTCACCCAGTCGACCATGTCGGCCGGCATCCGCGAGCTGGAGACGCTGATCGGCGTGACGCTGGTCGAACGAACCCGGCGGGTGGTGCGCTTCACCCCGCTCGGCGATCGCATCGTCGACAAGGCGCGGCGCGTGCTGCGCGAGGCCGAGGAACTGGGCGATCTCGCCCGCGCCGCCGGCCGGCCCTTGTCGGGCGAGATGCGGATGAGCGTGATCCCGACGATCGCGCCCTTCATGCTGCCGCGCATCCTGCCGCGCTTGCGGCGCGACTATCCCGAGCTCAGGCTGTTCCTGCGCGAGGAGCCCAGCGCCGCGGCGTGCGAGGGCCTTAATCATGGCCGGACGGACTGCGTGCTGCTCGCTCTGCCCTATGCCTGTGGCGAGGTGGCCTCGCGCGTGCTGTTCGAGGATCGCCTGTTCGTCGCCGGGCCCGAAAGCGAGATCGGCGCGGGTCCCTTGCCGATGCGCGCCGAGGAGATCGACGAGGCGCGGCTGCTGCTGCTCGAGGACGGGCATTGCCTCAAGGACCATGTGCTGGCCGCCTGCAACCGCCCGGAACTGCGCGCCGAGGCGACGATGATCGGTACCTCGCTGCACA
>Ga0207676_10000648_pt1 | contig 27886 bp, 23 predicted proteins | sample KBSSwiS72_FD_184307 | JGI IMG/M metagenome (GOLD analysis project Ga0207676, IMG submission 184307) | Switchgrass rhizosphere microbial communities from Kellogg Biological Station, Michigan, USA - KBS Switchgrass S7-2 (SPAdes) (version 2) | ecosystem: Host-associated > Plants > Roots >...
CTCGTACGGGCGGACGCTGCTGGCCGGCGGCTCGGAGCCGGCCGTGGCGACCGCGCTGGCCGAGCGGCTGCCGCCGCCGGTGGACCACGTGCTCGTGCAGGCCGACCTGACCGTCGTCGCGCCCGGGCCGCTCGAGGTGGAGCTGGCCCGGGAGATGGCGCTGGTGGCGGACGTCGAGTCGGCCGGGGCGGCCACGGTCTACCGGGTCACCGAGGCGACCGCCCGCCGGGCGCTCGACGCCGGCCGGTCCGCGGCCGACCTGCACGAGCTGTTCCGGAGCCGGTCCCGGACGCCGGTGCCGCAGGCGCTGACCTACCTGATCGACGACGTGGCCCGGCGGCACGGCGCGCTGCGGGCCGGGTCGGCCGGGTCCTACCTGCGCTGCGACGACGAGGCGCTGCTGGCCGCGGTGGTCGCCGACCGGAAGGCCGACTCGCTGCGGCTGCGCCGGATCGCGCCGACCGTGCTGGTCGCGAAGGCCGGGGTGGAGCGGATGCTGGCCGTGCTGCGCGAGGCCGGGTACGCGCCGGTGGCCGAGTCGCCGGAGGGCGCCGTGGTGATCACCCGGCCGGACGCGCGCCGGGCCGCGGGCCGGCCGGCGCTGCCCCGCCCGGCCGAGCCGCCGGCGGTCGGCGAGGCGCAGCTGACCGAGCTGGTCCGGGCGGTGCGGGCCGGTGACCGGGCCATGCAGTCGGCCCAGCGCTCGGCCGCGCAGGCGGTGTCGGCGGCGGTGGACGTGCCCGGGGTGACCACCGCGACCACGCTCGGCCTGCTCCGGGACGCGGCCGCGGCGAACCAGGCGGTGCTGCTCGGGTACGTCAACGCGCAGGGGGCGGCGTCCCAGCGGATCGTCGAGCCGGCCTCGGTGAACGGCGGCTACCTGCACGGCTACGACCACCAGCGGGACGAGATGCGCACGTTCGCGCTGCACCGGATCACCTCGGTCTCCGTCCTCGCCGACGACGCCCTGCCCGAGGACTAGTCCCACCGCTCTTTGTATTGCTACATTGAGACGATGAGCGAGGCCGCGGCCACCTGGGTGACGGTGGGGATCTGGACCGGGGCGCTGCTGCTGGCCGGTGCGAGTCTCGGCGCGCTGGGCGGCGCCCGGCTGGAGCACCGGCGGGCGGTCCGGTTCGCGGCCCGCTGCGGGCTGCCCGGCGAGGTGGACGCCGGCCTGGTCCGCCGGGTGGCCCGGCGGCAGCGGTTCGTGCTGGCCGGGGTCGCACTGGGCGCGCTGGCCTCGATCGCCACGAAGGGCTCGATCGCGCTGATCTGGGGCGGGCTGGCCGTCGGGGCGCTGGCCGACCAGCTGGCGTCGCCGGCCGCCCCGGACGGCGCGCCCAGGGTGGCGCACACCACCGGCACCCGGCTGACCGACTACGTGCCCGGCTGGCTGCTCGGCGCGGTCGTCGCGGCCTTCGCCTGCTCCCCGCTGCTGGCGCTGCTGTGGGTGCTGGCGCCACGCGGCGGCGTCGACGCGGACGTCCCCGGTACGCCGGGGACCGAGGTCGCGGGCCTGGTCGCGGTCGCGGCCACGGCGCTGGCGGGATCGCTGCTGCTGGCCCGGTTCCTCGTCCGGCGGCGCCAGCGGGTCAGCTCCGCGGCCGACCTGGCCACCGACGACGCCTTCCGGGCCCAGGCCGTCCGGGACGCGCTGCACCTGACCGCGGCGACGTCGCTGGCCGTGGCGTTCGCACTCTCGCTGGCCCTGCACGATCCCGCCGTGCAGGGCGTCGCCCGGCCGGTCGGCGGCTGGGCGCCGATCGTCCTGCTGCTCGCCGCCGTCGCGGTCGGCACCGTCCACGAGGCCGGCGGCGGCCCGCGGTACTGGCGGGGCCGGCTGCCGGTGCCCGCGTGATCAGCTTCGACCCGCGGTCGCCGATCCCGCCGTACGAGCAGGTGCGGGCGCAGCTGGCCCGGCAGGTGCAGTCCGGCGAGCTGGCCCCCGGCACCCGGCTGCCGAGCGTCCGGCGGCTCGCCGGGGACCTTGGGCTGGCCGTGAACACGGTGGCCCGCGCCTACCGGGAGCTGGAGCAGGCCGGGCTCGTCGCCACCCGCGGCCGCAACGGCACGGTCGTCACCGGCACCGACGAGACCCGCGCGGTCGACGCCGCGGCCGCGTACGCGGCGACCGTGCGCGGGCTGGGGCTGCCGCGGGACCGGGCCCTGGAGATCGTGCGGGCGGTGCTGGAAGCGGGTCCGGCTTAGCGGGTCGTGGCAGGCTGGGGGCCGTGTGGGCGGCGATCCGGTACCGGCGCCTGCAGGCGCTCGTGCTGCTCGCCCTCTCGGCGCTGATCACCGCCTGCACGGTGCTCGCGCCGCTGTACGACCGGGCCATGCAGCAGGCGCTGACCCGGCTGAGCGTCGACTCGGCGCCGGCGAGTGCGACCGCGGTCCAGCTCCGGTCGCTGTCGCGGTTCCGGTTCGGGGTCGGCTCGCCCGCCCTCCAGCCGGCGTCGCTTGACCAGCTGGCCGGCCTGCTGCCGGCGGCCGACCGGTCCTGGTTCGAGCCGCGCATCGACGGCACGTCGCTGCTGGTGACCCGGGCCGACCTGACCGAGCGGTCGCCGGTCGGCGTGCTGCAGTGGCGGGCCGGGGCCTGCGAGCACGTCAGCTGGCTGGCCGGCGGTTGCCCGAGCCGGGACGGAGACATCGCGGTCACCGCGGCCGACCGGAAGAACTTCGGTCTGAAGGTCGGCTCCACCGTGTCGGTCGTCGAGCAGCCGGCGGTAGAGCAGCAGGGCACGCTCCCGACCGTGGCGCTGCGGGTGACCGGCATCTACCGGCAGACCCCGGCGCCGTACTGGGACGACCAGGTGCTGGCCGGCCTGTCGGGCTCGGTGGACACGCAGCCGCCGTACCGGCCGGCGCACGACACCTGGCTGACCGCGCCGGCCACGTTCACCGCCCGGGGCTGGATCGATCCGGTCAACAGTGTCTCCTACAACCTGGACCGGGGGACGGCCGACGTCGACCGGATGCTGCGCGCCGGCGCGATGGTGACGGACATCGCCGACCGGAGCGCGGTCGAGGTCGACGACCTCGGGCAGTCGATCAACCCGACCGACGCCGTGCTGGCGGACGTGCAGTCCCGCTTGCCGGAGATCGGCTCGACCATCGACCGTGGCCGCCGGCAGGCGCTGGTCACCGTGCCGCTGCTGATGATCCAGCTCGGCCTGCTCGCGCTGTTCGTGCTCGGCCTGACGCTGGGCGCGGCGGTCGAGCAGCGCCGGCCGGAGGTGGCGGCGGCCCGGCTGCGCGGCGCCGGCCGGGGCGGGGGTCGCCGGCTGGTGCTGTCGGAGCTGCTTCCGGTGGTGCTGGTGGGCGTACCGGTCGGCACCGCGGTCGGGCTCGGGCTGGCCACCGTGGCCCGGCGCACCGTGCTGGACGGCGCGGCCCCGTACGAGCTCGGCACCGGGTTCTGGCTGGCGGTCGCCGGCGCTGCCTTGCTGCTGACCGCGCTGACCTGGGCGGCCGCCGCGGCCGGCACCCGGGACGGGATCTCCGCGCTGCTGCGCACCGTGCCGACCCGGCAGCGCGGCTGGGGACTGGGCGCGGTCGACGCGGTCGTGATCGCGGCGGCCGGCACCGCGGTGCTCGCGTTCGCCACCGGAAGCCTCACCGGCCCGCTGGCGGCGGCCGCACCGGCCCTGCTCGCGCTGATCGCCGGCCTGCTGCTCGCGTACCTGATCGTGCCGGTCGCCACCTGGCTCGGCCGGCGGCTGACCGCGCGCGGGGCGTACGCGGGGGCGCTGGCGCTGCTCGCCGTCGCCCGCCGGCCGGCCACCCGGCGGGTCGTCACGGTGGTCACGGTCGCCTCCGCGCTGCTCGTGTTCTCCACGTACGCAGTCAGCGTCGGCGGGCGGAACCGGGAGCTCGCGGCCGAGCGGGACAACGGCGCGCCGATGGTCGCCGACCTGACCGGCACGAACGTGGCCAGCGCGGTGCAGGCGCTGGCCGGCGCCGGCGGCGGGCACGCGACCCCGGTGGTCCGGCTGACCGGCGACAAGTCCTTCCGGACCACGCTGGCCGTCGACCCGGACGCCTTCGGCCGGGTCGCGCTGCTCCCGGACGCCGATCCGGCGGCCGTGCCGTGGTCGCAGCTCCGGGTGCCGACCGGCCGGCGGCTCGGCCTCACCGGGAACGCGATCTCGCTGGTGGTGACGCCGGACCGGTTCCGGGTCGCCAACGACTCCGCCGCCCACCTGCAGCTCCAGCTGCTGGACGCGCTCGGCGAGCAGAAGAACATCGACCTCGGCCCGATCCCCAGCACGGGTGAGCCGGTGACCCTGCGGGCGGGCGTGCCCTGCCAGGCCGGCTGCACGGTCGTCCAGTTCGCGGTCTCGGCCTACTACGGCACCGGCTACAGCGGGCGGCTCACGATCTCCGCCGTCCGCGTCGCCGGCGGCCGCACCGACCTGCCCGGTACGGCCGGCGACTGGCGGGCGGGCGTCGCGGACGACAACCGGGTCGACGCGTCGACCGGGGCCTCTGGCACGCTGGTGCTGCGGATGTCCAACGACGGTCGGGACCAGCTGGGGCTGGCCTCCCGCTGGTTCCCGGCCGCGCTGCCGGCGCTGATCGTGGGACCCGGCATCGCGCCGGCCGGCGCCCGGTCGGCGGGCACGGTGCTCGGCAACACCCTCAACGGCGGGCAGCTCAACCTCGCGGGCATCGGCGCGCTGCCCCGGGCGCCGGCCGTGGATGGACCGGCCGCCGTGGTCGACCTCGGCCTCCTGCAGCACTGGGGCAGCAGGGCCGGCCGCACCGCCCGGATGCAGGCCTGGTTCGACACCGAGGACCCGGCCGTGCTCGGCCAGGTGCGCACCGCGCTGCAGCGGGCCGGCATCGAGATCTCCGGAGTGCGCCGGGTCAGCGACGTGCGGCACTCGTACGACAGCGCGGTGCCGGCCTGGAGCCTGCAGCTCGGCGTGCTGGCCGCGGCGGCCGGGCTGCTGCTCGCCGCGCTCGTGCTGGTGCTGCTGGTGGCCAGCACCTGGCGGCGGCGGTCCCGGGACCTCGCCTGCCTCGGGCTGACCGGCGTACCCCGGCGCGGTCTCAGCCGGGTCGCCGTCGGCGAGCAGCTGCCGGTCGTGCTGCTCGCCGTCCTCGTCGGCGCGGGGTGCGGGCTGCTCGGCGCGGTGCTGGCGCTGCCGGCGGTGCCGCTGTTCGCCGAGCCCCGGGACGCCGCCACGCTCGACCTGTCGGCGCCGTGGGGCAGCGTGCTGGTCGTGCTGCTGGCGGCGCTGCTGGTGCTGGGGCTGGTCGCCTGGCTGTGCGGGCGGACGGTCGCCGCCCGGGCCCGGCTGTCGCGGGTGCGGGAGGTGCTATGACCGGTCTGCCCGTGCGCACGGAGCGGCTCGTGCACATCTACCACACCGAGGGCCACGACGTGGCCGCGCTGTCCGGCGTCGACCTGGAGGTACGCAGCGGCGAGCTGGTCGGGCTGCTCGGTCCGTCCGGGGCCGGCAAGTCCACGCTGCTCAGCCTGCTCGGCGGGATGTTCCGGCCGAGCGCCGGCAAGATCTTCCTCGGCGACACCGAGCTGTCCGGACTGGCCGAGCGCGACCTCGACGACCTGCGGGCGACGACGGTGTCGATGATGCTGCAGGGCGCGGCGCGCAACCTGGTGCCCTACCGCAACCCCGAGCAGAACGTGGCGTTCGCGCAGCGCTGGACCCGCCGGCGCCGGTCCGACCTGCCGGCGCCGCGGGAGGTCCTGACCGCCGTCGGGTTGGCCGACCACGCGCACGTCCCGCTGACCGCGCTCCCGGCCGGGCAGCTGCAGCTCGCGGCGGTGGCGGTCGCGCTGGCGGCCGGGCCCGGGCTGCTGCTCGCGGACGAGCCGACCAGCCAGCTCGACCACGCGGCCCGGGACACGGTGCTGCAGGCGATCGACCGGGCCAACCGCGAGCTCGGCACGACGGTGCTGCTGGTCACCCACGACCCCGCGGTGGCCCAGCGGCTGCCGCGGACGGTCACCATCCGGGACGGCAAGATCGGCGGCGAGGGCCGGCTCGGCGAGGAATATGCGGTGGTCACCGCCGACGGGTTCCTGCCGCTGCCGGCGCACACGCTGCCGAGCCTGCCGCCGGGGACGCTGGTGCGGGTGCGGCACGTCCCGGAGGGGTTCCTGCTCGAGGTCGAGGACCCGGCCGCCGGAGGGTCGCCGTGAGGGCGCCGGGACCGCTGCGGGCCGACGGCGTCGAGGTCCGGTACGGCGGGCTGGTCGCCGTCCGGCCGGCCACGTTCGTGGTCCCGCCGGGACGGACGCTGGCCGTCACCGGGCCGTCCGGCGCGGGCAAGTCGTCCCTGCTCTGGGCGCTGGCCGGCGCGACCGCGCATGCCGGCACGGTCGAGGTCGGCGGGGTGCCGGTCGCCGGGCGGACCGAGGCGGCCGGCCGGGGCATCGCGCTCACCCCGCAGGGCAACGGGCTGCCGTCGTTCCTCACCGCCGAGGAGAACGTGGTGATGCCGCTGCTCGCCGCGGGCGTACCGGCGGCCGACGCGCTGACCAGGGCCGCCACCGCGCTCGCCCTGCTCGGCCTGGAGGACTCCGCGAACCACCTGATCGACGAGCTGTCCGGGGGCCAGCAGCAGCGGGTGGCGCTGGCCCGCACGCTCGCCGCCGCACCCGCGGTCGTGCTGGCCGACGAGCCGACCAGCGACCTGGACGCGGCCAACCGGCAGCGGGTCGTCGACGCGCTGCGGGCCGAGGCCAGGGCCGGCGCCGTGGTCGTGATGGCGACGCACGACGCCGAGGCGGCGGCGGAGCTGGACGCGGAGCTGCGGCTGGACGACGGCCGGATGAGCTGGCCGCGCCCGCCGGCGACATCCTGGGAGTGACCGTCGGCAGGCCCGGCGGCCGGTCAGGGGTACTTGCCGGCCCGTCGGGCGGACGGGTCAGGCGTACTCACCGGGGCGGGTCAGGCGTTCGCGGCGGGGCGGGTCAGGCGTTCGCGGCGGCCGCGGCGGTGGCCGGCTCGCACAGCGCGCGGGCGGCGTCGCCGACCACGTCGAAGTCCTCCACCGGGACCGGCGTGCCGAGCAGGAAGCCCTGCACCGAGTCGCAGCCGAGCTCGGCCAGCGCGGTCAGCTGGTCGGGCCGCTCGACCCCCTCGGCGGTGACGGTGAGCCCGAGCGCGTGCGCGGTCTCCACCACGAGCCGGACCATCGCCGCGTCGGCGCCGTTGACGTCGAGGCCCTGCACGAACAACCGGTCGACCTTGACGTCGTCCACGGCCAGCTCGCGCAGCAGGCGCAGCGACGAGTAGCCGGTGCCGAAGTCGTCCAGGGACAGCCCGACGCCCAGCTCGCGCAGCTCGGCCAGCCGCTGCCGGGTGACCGGGAAGTCGGTGACCGCCGCGGTCTCGGTCAGCTCCAGCCGCAGCATCGACGGGTCGACGCCGTGCCGGCCGAGCGCAGCCCGCACCTCGGCGACCACGTCCGAGCCGACGATCTGCTGCGGGGACAGATTGACGCTGACCGGCAGCGACAGCCCGCGGGCACGCCAGCGGGCGGCCTGCCAGGCGGCGGCGTCGAGCACCATCGCCCCGATCGGCACGATCAGCCCGACCGTCTCGGCGTACGGGATGAACTCGTCCGGCGGCACGAACGCGCCGTTCTCGTCCTGCCAGCGCACCAGCGCCTCGGCGCCGACCAGGGCGCCGTCGCGCAGCCGGTGGATCGGCTGCCAGTGCAGCGAGAACGCGTCGGCGGCCAGCGCCTCGCGCAGCCGCATGGTGAGCGAGAGCCGGTCCACCGGCCGATCGGCGTTCGGGTCGTACAGCTCGGCCCGGCCTCGGCCGGACATCTTCGCCCTGGTCATCGCGCTGTCGGCGCGGCGGAGCACGTGCTCGGCGCTGATCGGGTCGCCGTCGACCACGCAGACGCCGACGCTGGGCTGCATCTGCAGCTCGTGCTCGCCGAGCCGCACACCCTCGGCGAGCAGGTCGAGCACCCGGCGCGCGCAGTCGGCGGCGCCCGCGATCGGGTCGTCCGCCGGCAGGTCGCCGAGCACGATCGCGAACTCGTCGCCGACCAGCCGGCCGACCGCGTCCGGCGGCCCGATCGCGGTGGCCAGCCGCCGCGCCGCCTCCTTGATCAGCGCGTCGCCGAGCTCGTACCCGAGGCTGTCGTTGATGTCCTTGAGCTGGCCGAGCTCGACCTGCAGGACGCCGACCGGGTGCGCCGGCGAGGCCCGGGCCAGCCGGCGGTCGACCTCGTCGAGCAGCCAGCGCCGGGTCGGCAGCCCGGTCAGCGGGTCGAACAGGGTCGAGTGGGCGAGCGCGGCGGCGAGGGCGGCGAACACGTCGCGGGCCGAGTACGTGACCTGGTCGCCGTCGCAGTCGACCACGGACAGCGACATCGCGCTCGCGTGCGGTCCGGACAGCAGCGCGCTCACCGCGTCGGCCAGGGCGAGGTCGGCGGCGAGCGGGGGCGGCTCGCCCGCGGGTTCGGCGGGGTCCGCGGGGGCGAGCGATCCGACCAGGTCACCGAGGCTGCGCAGGGTGCGACCGGTGGCGTCGTGGAGCACCGCAGCGCGCAGCGCTACCTCCAACATCCGTTCTTGCACGCGCAGCCCCCCTCTCCTCGCCCTGAGGCAGCATCCGCGTACTTCCAGCACGGGGCAACTCATCCAGTCAAAATTCACCTGGATCGAACCGCATTGGCGGGAGGCACACCGGCCTTTCCCCCGTGCCTCCGTCCTCACGGACGGTTAGCTCCGGATTCCTCAACGGGATTCGCGGCGCACCGGCGTGCGTTGCACACTGTGTCGTTACCAAACCCCCCGCTCAACCCGCCGCTTGGAGAACCGTGACCGACGGCCCGCTGATCGTCCAGTCCGACAAGACCCTGCTGCTCGAGGTCGACCACCCGCTCGCCGCCGACGCCCGCTCGGCGATCGCGCCGTTCGCCGAGCTGGAGCGCTCGCCCGAGCACGTGCACACCTACCGGCTGACCCCGCTCGGGTTGTGGAACGCGCGCGCCGCCGGCCACGACGCCGAGCAGGTCGTCGACGCCCTGGTCCGCTACTCCCGGTACGCGGTCCCGCATGCCCTGCTGGTCGACGTCGCCGACACGATGGACCGGTACGGCCGGCTCCAGCTGGTCAAATACCCCGCGTACGGGTTGGCGCTGGTCAGCCGCGACCGGGCGGTGCTGGAGGAGGTCGTCCGGCAGAAGAAGATCGCCCCGATGCTGGGCGCCCGGGTCGACGAGGACACGATCCTGGTGCACCCGAGCGAGCGCGGGCGGCTCAAGCAGGCGCTGCTCAAGGTCGGCTGGCCGGCCGAGGACCTGGCCGGGTACGTCGACGGCGAGGCGCACCCGATCTCGCTGCGGGAGGACGGCTGGTCGCTGCGGCCCTACCAGGTGGAGGCCGTGCAGGGGTTCTGGGCCGGCGGCTCCGGCGTGGTCGTGCTGCCCTGCGGCGCCGGCAAGACGCTGGTCGGCGCGGCGGCGATGGCCGAGGCGCAGGCGACCACGCTGATCCTGGTGACGAACACCGTCGCCGGCCGGCAGTGGAAGCGCGAGCTGATCGCCCGGACCAGCCTGACCGAGGAGGAGATCGGGGAATACAGCGGCGAGCGCAAGGAGATCCGCCCGGTCACGATCGCCACGTACCAGGTGATGACGACCCGGCGGAAGGGCGAGTACCGGCACCTGGAGCTGTTCGACACCCGGGACTGGGGCCTGATCGTGTACGACGAGGTGCACCTGCTGCCGGCGCCGATCTTCCGGCTGACCGCCGACCTGCAGTCCCGCCGCCGGCTCGGGCTGACCGCGACGCTGGTACGCGAGGACGGCCGGGAGGGCGACGTGTTCTCCCTCATCGGCCCGAAGCGGTACGACGCGCCGTGGAAGGACATCGAGTCGCAGGGCTACATCGCCCCGGCCGACTGCACCGAGGTGCGGGTGACACTCACCGACGCCGAGCGGATGGAGTATGCGACCGCCGAGCCGGAGGACCGCTACAAGGTCGGCGCGACCGCCCGGACCAAGCTGCCGGTGGTGCGCGCGCTGGTGGACCGGCACCGCGGCGACCAGGTCCTGGTCATCGGCGCCTACCTCGACCAGCTCGACACGCTGGGCGAGGAGCTCGACGCGCCGATCATCCAGGGCTCGACCACCACCCGGGAGCGGGAGCGGCTCTACGACGCGTTCCGCGCCGGCGAGGTGAGCACGCTGGTCGTGTCCAAGGTGGCGAACTTCTCCATCGACCTGCCGGAGGCGTCGGTGGCGATCCAGGTGTCCGGCACGTTCGGGTCGCGGCAGGAGGAGGCACAGCGGCTCGGCCGGGTGCTGCGACCGAAGTCGGACGGCGGCACGGCGCACTTCTACACGGTCGTGGCCCGCGACACGCTGGACCAGGAGTACGCGGCGCACCGGCAGCGGTTCCTCGCCGAGCAGGGCTACGCGTACACGATCGTCGACGCGGACGACCTGCTCGCGGCCGGGTGATCCGGCTGGAGCCGCTGCGGGTCGCCGACGCGGCGGAGATGGTGCAGGTGCTCGCCGCGCCCGAGCTGTACTCGTTCATCGGCGGCCGGCCGCCGACCCTCGGCGAGCTGACCGAGCAGTATCGCCGCCAGGTCGTCGGCCGCTCAGCCGACGGCCGGGAGGAGTGGCTCAACTGGGTCGTCCGGGTCGACGGCACCGCGGTCGGGTACGTCCAGGCGACCGTGCACTCCGGCGAGCGCGCGGTGCTGGCCTGGGTGATCGGGCTGCCCTGGCAGGGCCGCGGGTACGCCACCGCGGCCGCGGTCGAGCTGGTCGGGCTGCTGCGGGCGCGCGGGGTACGGCGGATCGAGGCCTACATCGTGCCCGGCCACATCGGCTCCGAGCGCGTGGCCGCGCGGATCGGCCTCACCCCGACCGGCCGGATCTCGGAGGGCGAGCAGATGTGGTTGGCCCTCCCGGCAGACTGACCCGGGCGGAGCGGATCCTGTCCGCGGCGGGATGACGTTGCGGATCATGCGATCCGGGGCGACGGCGGCCGCGGTCGCAGAGCCGGGAGGACTCCGGCTGACCGGGTACGTTTCCGCCAGGAGCCGGTGATCGGAGGCGCGGGTGGCGTATCGGACGCAGACGCGGCTTGCCGACGGGCGGGTGCTCTACTACTTCGACGCCGAACCGGGCGTGGTCCGGACTGCGAAGGACACCAGGGACCTGCCCCGCACGACGACGGCCTCGGAGATCCGCTGGGACCCGCTGCTCGACCAGTGGGTGGTCATCGCCTCGCACCGGCAGGGCCGGACGTTCCTGCCGCCGCCGGACGAGTGCCCGCTCGACCCGTCCCGGGACGGCCGGCACACCGAGATCCCGGCGGACGACTACGAGGTCGTCGTGTTCGAGAACCGGTTCCCCTCGCTGGAGACCGGCGCGCTGCTCGGCCCGGACCCGGACGACCTGGCCGACGACGATCCGCTGTTCACCCGCCGGGCCGGGGTCGGCCGGGCCGAGGTCGTCTGCTTCACCAGCGACCACTCGGCCGCGTTCGCCTCGCTGCCGCCGGAGCGGGTCGACACGGTCTTCGCCGCCTGGGTCGACCGCACCCGGGACCTGAACGCGATGCCCGAGGTCGAGCAGGTCTTCGTGTTCGAGAACCGGGGCGAGGAGATCGGCGTCACGCTCTCCCACCCGCACGGGCAGATCTACGCCTACCCGTTCGTGCCGCCGCGGATGCGCCGGCAGATCGAGTCGGCCCGCCGGTACCGGGAGCGCACCGGCGAGTGCCTGCACTGCGTCCTGCTCGCCGCGGAGCGCCACGCCGGCACGCGGATCGTCGCCGAGAACGACCTGGTCACCGTCGTGGTGCCGCACGCCGCCCGGTGGCCGTACGAGGCGCACGTCTACCCGCGCCGGCACGTGCCCGACCTGCCGGCGCTCACCGACGCCGAGCGCGCCGCGGTGGCCAGGGCCTACCTGGACCTGCTGCAGCGGTTCGACCGCCTGTTCCCGACGCCGACGCCGTACATCGCGGCCTGGATGCAGGCGCCCGCCCGCGACGACCGCGAGCTGATGCACCTGCACGCGGAGGTGTTCTCGATCCGCCGCGCCGCCGGCAAGCTCAAGTACCTCGCCGGCAGCGAGTCCGGAGCCGAGGTCTGGATCAACGACATCAGCCCGGAGGGGGCGGCCGCGGCGCTGCGCGGCGAGACCCGGTAGACGCGACAGGGGCGGCCCGCCGAAGCGGACCGCCCCTGTCGAGGTGGTGCGGGACTCAGAAGTCCATGTCACCGGCGCCCGGCAGGTTGCCGGCCGCGGGCGAGGTCTTCTCCGGCTTGTCCGCCACCACGGCCTCCGTGGTGAGGAACAGCCCGGCGATCGAGGCCGCGTTCTGCAGGGCGGCCCGGACGACCTTGGTCGGGTCCGGGATGCCCGCCTCGAGCATGTTCACGTACTCGCCGGTCGCGGCGTTGAGGCCGTGCCCGGTCTCGAGGTTGCGCACCTTCTCCGCGACGACGCCGCCCTCGAGGCCGGCGTTGACCGCGATCTGCTTCAGCGGCGCCTCGAGCGCGATGCGGACGATGTTCGCACCGGTCGCCTCGTCGCCGTCGAGGTCGAGCTTCTCGAACGCGGTCTTGGCCGCCTGGGCGAGCGCGACGCCGCCACCGGCGACGATGCCCTCCTCGACGGCCGCCTTCGCGTTGCGAACGGCGTCCTCGATGCGGTGCTTGCGCTCCTTCAGCTCGACCTCGGTGGCCGCGCCGACCTTGATGACCGCGACGCCGCCGGCCAGCTTGGCCAGCCGCTCCTGCAGCTTCTCGCGGTCGTAGTCGGAGTCGCTCTTCTCGATCTCCTGGCGGATCTGGTTGACCCGACCGGCGATCTGCTCCGGGTCGCCGGCGCCCTCGACGATCGTCGTCTCGTCCTTGGTGGTCGTGACCTTGCGGGCACGGCCGAGCAGGTCGAGCGTCGCGTTCTCCAGCTTGAGGCCGACCTCCTCGGAGATCACCTCGCCACCGGTGAGGATCGCGATGTCGGCGAGCATCGCCTTGCGGCGGTCACCGAAGCCCGGGGCCTTGACGGCGACCGAGCGGAAGGTGCCCCGGATCTTGTTGACGACCAGGGTGGCCAGGGCCTCGCCCTCGACGTCCTCGGCGATGATGACGAGCGGCTTGCCCCCCTGCATGACCTTCTCCAGCAGCGGGAGCAGGTCCTTGACCGCGGAGATCTTCGAGTTGACGACCAGGATGTACGGGTCGTCGAGCACGGTCTCCATGCGCTCGTTGTCGGTCACGAAGTAGGCCGAGATGTGGCCCTTGTCGAAGCGCATGCCCTCGGTGAGCTCGAGCTCGAGGCCGAAGGTGTTGCTCTCCTCGACGGTGATGACGCCTTCCTTGCCGACCTTGTCCATCGCCTCGGAGATGATATCCCCGACGGTGGTGTCGGCGGCGCTGATCGACGCGGTCGCGGCGATCTGCTCCTTGGTCTCGACGTCCTTGGCCGAGTTGGTCAGGGCCTCGGAGACCTGCTCGACGGCCTTCTCGATGCCCCGCTTCAGGGCCATCGGGTTGGCGCCGGCGGCGACGTTGCGCAGACCCTCGCGCACCAGCGCCTGGGCCAGCACGGTGGCGGTGGTGGTGCCGTCACCCGCGACGTCGTCGGTCTTCTTGGCGACCTCCTTGACCAGCTCGGCGCCGATCTTCTCCCAGGGGTCCTCGAGCTCGATCTCCTTGGCGATGCTCACGCCGTCGTTGGTGATCGTGGGAGCGCCCCACTTCTTGTCCAGCACGACGTTGCGGCCCTTGGGACCGAGCGTCACCTTCACAGCGTCGGCAAGCTGGTTCATGCCGCGCTCGAGTCCGCGACGAGCCTCCTCGTCGAACGCGATCATCTTGGCCATGCGGTTATGTCCTCCGTATATCTGGACACTGGCATCGGCCGAGAGGTGCCCGCGACGGACGGTCCCCGTGTCAGGCGGGGGACCTCACCGTCCCGGCCTGGCACTCATCATATGAGAGTGCCAACGGCGAGTCTGGCACTCTCGGCGGTCGAGTGCAAGCGGTCCGGACTGCTGGCCGACCGCCGCCATACCTGGTATGCATACCCGGTATTCGTACGGTCCCGAGGAGGCTGCGGTGTCGGTACGGCACGGGCTGCTGGCGTTGCTCGCCGAGGGCCCGAGCTACGGCTACCAGCTGCGGACCAGGCTGCTGGCCCGCACCGGCGGCACCTGGCCGCTGAACATCGGGCAGGTCTACACGACGCTGTCCCGGCTGGAGCGGGACGGGCTGGTCGAGGCGACCGGTGCGGACGGCCAGGCGACCTACCGGATCACCGAGGCGGGGCGGGCGGCGGTGGCAGCCTGGTTCGCCGGCCCGGTCGACCGGCCGGCCGCGGTCCGGGACGAACTGGCGATCAAGCTGGCCCTCGCGGTCGACTCACCGGCCGTCGACGCGAGCCGGATCGTGCGGGTGCAGCGCGCGGCCACCGCACGGGCGGTGCGGGAGCTGGTCGGGCTCAGGTCCGGCGCGGACGCCGGCGCCGACCTGGCCTGGACGCTCGTGCTGGACGCGCTGATCTTCCAGGCCGAGGCCGAGCTGCGCTGGCTCGACCAGTGCGAGGACCGGATTGCCGCGCGGCAGACGCCGACGGCCCGGCTCCCGGTGGGGAGCCAGGCCGCCGACGGGGCTGGACTGGCTGAGCCGGACTAGCTGAGGAAGCGGACGGCGTCGGCCTGCGGGCCCTTCTGCCCCTGGGCCACGTCGAACTCGACGCGCTGACCCTCTTCGAGGGACTTGTACCCGTCCATCTGGATGGCCGAGTAGTGGACGAACACGTCCTGACCGCCGTCCACGGCGATGAAGCCGTAGCCCTTCTCGGCGTTGAACCACTTCACGGTGCCCTGTGCCACGTGCACTCCTACCTCGGGGCGATCAGACCCCGCACCGCACGGAGCCCGGGTCTTCGTCGCCGGTCCCGCACTTGCCGTGTGCACGCCTTGCCAGGACGTGATGCTCGCGTCCGAAACCTGAACTTCGACCGAGCGGGACGGTACACGATCGCCGACCGGGCAGTCACCGTCTCAGCCGTCGAGTTCTGCCGCCAATCGGCTCACCCCCGCTCCGTCCACCGCCCGCCGCAGCCCGGCGTACGTGACCGTGGCGAAGGCGGCGCCGAGCACCGAGAACGGGATCACGACGACCGCCCGGACGACCTCGGCCGGACCGGCCGGCAGGGTCGCGACCAGGGCACCGGCCAGCGCGCCGTAGAACGCGGCGGCGAACAGGCCCGCCGCGCAGCGCAGCACGGTGCCCGGCAGCCGCCGGTTGACCAGGACGGCGGCCCGGCGCAGCCCGGCCCGCTCGACCACCACCGCGCCGGGCAGCGCGGCCGCGCCGACCATCGCCGCGTACAGGCCGGGCAGGACCGCGAGCGCCAGCCCGACCAGCGTGAGCACGGCCAGCAGCGCCGACCAGCCGAGCAGCGCCGGGGTGCGCCGGGCGCCGGCCGCGAGCGCGGCCGAGACCGCGGTGGGTCGCCCGGCGGCCTCCCGGATCGCCAGGTCCACGGACGCCGCCTGGGCCAGCGACAGCGCCGCGGCGGCGAGCAGCCCGGCCAGCGTGCCGCCGACCCAGCCGAGCCGGGTCAGCCCCGACCCGGCGGCGCCGGCCGGCAGCAGCACCGCGACCTGCAGGACCAGCAGCGGGCGGCCGCTGCGCCGCAGCACCCCGGCGATCCGCCGCGCCCATCCGGTCAGGTCGTCCGCGGCCAGCGGATCCCCGGTCACCCGGAGATCATCCCGCGGCCCGGGTCAGTCGAGGAGGCCGGCCTCGCGGGCGGCGCGCAGGCTGGGCTTCACCGTGACGGTCGGGGCCTGCCGGCCGGCCACCGCGTCCAGCGTCTTGAGCCCGTCGCCGGTGTTGTAGATGACGGTCTGCTCGGCCGGGTCGAGCGCGCCGGCGGCGATGAGCTTGCGCAGGGTCGCCACCACCACCCCGCCCGCGGTCTCGGCGAAGATCCCGGTCGTCCGGGCCAGCAGCTCGATCCCGTCCCGGATCTCGTCGTCGTCCACGTCGGCGATCGCCCCACCGGTCCGCCGGACGGCGTCCAGCGCGTACGGCCCGTCGGCCGGGTTGCCGATTGCCAGCGACTTCGCGATGCCGGTCGGCCGGACCGGCTCGACCACGTCGCGGCCGAGCGCGAACGCGGTCGAGATCGGCGAGCAGCCGGTCGACTGCGCGCCGAACACCCGCCACTCGGCCGGCTCGACCAGGCCGAGCGAGGCCAGCTCGGCGAACGCCTTGTCGATCTTGGTCAGCATGGATCCGGACGCCATCGGGACGAGGACCTGCCGGGGCACCCGCCAGCCGAGCTGCTCGGCCACCTCGAAGCCGAGCGTCTTCGACCCCTCCGCGTAGTACGGCCGGACGTTGACGTTGACGAACGCGGTCTTCTCGAACGCGTCGGTCTCCGCCAGCTCCGAGCAGAGCCGGTTCACGTCGTCGTACGAGCCGTCGACCGCGACCAGCGTGCCGCCGTACACGGCGGTCTGCACGACCTTGGCCTCCTCGAGGTCGGCCGGGATGAGCACGACGGACTCCAGCCCGGCCCTGGCCGCGTGCGCGGCGACGGAGTTGGCCAGGTTGCCGGTCGAGGCGCAGGCCACCCTGGTGAAGCCGAGCTGGCGGGCGGCAGTCAGCGCCACCGAGACCACCCGGTCCTTGAACGAGTGGGTCGGGTTGGCGCTGTCGTCCTTGACCCACAGCTCGCGCATGCCGAGCTCCTCGGCCAGCCGGTCGGCCCGGACCAGCGGGGTCATCCCCGGGTTCAGCGTCACCCGGCCGGCCGGGTCCTGCCCGACCGGAAGCAGCCCGGCGTACCGCCAGATCGAGTGCGGACCGGCCTCGATGCCGGAGCGGGTCAGAACCGCCAGCGCATCATGGTCGTATCCGATCTCGAGCGGCCCGAAGCAGTCGAGACAGGCGTGCTGCGGTCCGAGGGGATAGCGGGCTCCGCAGTTGCGGCAGCGGAGCGAGTCGGCGGCAGAGGAGGTCGGCGCGTCGGCGGTCAAGGTCACTCGAAGGGTTCCTCTCATCTTTCCCGGGCAGAATCCCAGGACGGACTTGGCACCTGCCGCGGTCACGCGGTGGTTGCCGGGGCTTCATCGGGCCGTGTCCCTCTGCCCCTCTGGATGAGGCGTGCGTTCGGTTGTACTGCAATTCAAACACGGCGCACCAAGCCGTTGGCCGACGGAAGGGGAGGTGGATGCAGGAAGACGTGCGGCGCTGGTTCGACCGGCGGACCTCACGGGCCTCGGACTGGAAGACGTCCAGGCTCGTGGACGTCAAGGGCGACACCACCGTCAGCGTGGTGCTGCCGGCCCTGAACGAGCAGGACACGGTCGGCGCGATCGTCGCCGCCATCCGCACCCGCCTGATGGAGCGGCACGGGCTGGTCGACGAGCTGGTGGTGATGGACTCCGGCTCCACCGACGGGACCTACGACGCGGCCGTCGAGGCCGGGGCCAAGGTGGTCCGCCGCGAGGAGGTGCTCGGCGAGTTCGAGCCGCTGCCCGGCAAGGGTGAGGTGCTCTGGCGCTCGCTCGCCGCGACCACCGGCGACATCCTCGTGTTCATCGACTCGGACCTGCGCGACTTCACCACCAGCTTCGTCACGGGGCTGCTCGGCCCGCTGCTCACCGACCGGTCGGTGCAGCTGGTCAAGGCCACCTACGACCGCCCGCTGACGCAGGGCAGGACCGTGGTGCCGGCCGGGGGCGGCCGGGTCACCGAGCTGGTCGCCCGGCCGATGATCAACCTGCACTGGCCGGAGCTGGCCGGCTTCGTGCAGCCGCTGTCCGGGGAGTGCGCGGCCCGCCGGCCGCTGCTGGAGCAGCTGCCGTTCCCCACCGGCTACGGCGTGGAGATCGGGATGCTGGTCGACGCGCTGCGGCTGGTCGGGCTGCCGGCGCTGGCGCAGGTCGACCTGTCCCGGCGCAAGCACCGCAACCAGGAGATCGGCAAACTGGGCCGCATGTCGAGCGAGATCCTGCAGGTCGCGTACGAGCGGCTGCGCCGGGAGGGCCGGCTGGCGATGGCGCCGCCGGCGACCGAGCTGACCCAGTTCGAGCGATCCGGGGACGACTACGTGCTGCTCACGGTCGACATGGCGCCGGCAGAGCGGCCGCCGATCCGGACCGTCCCCGAATACATGACCCGCTACCGCGAAGCCAATTGAAGGTCCTCTACACCGACCTCGACGGGACGATGGTCGGCCCGTACGGCAACTTCTTCGCCGCGGAGGACCACACCCCGACGCTGGCGCCGGCCAGGGCGTTGCTCGAGCTGCACCGGGCCGGCGTCGCCCTCGTGCTGGTCTCCGGCCGGACCCGGCTGCAGCTGCAGGAGGCGGCGCTGATCTTCGGCGCCGACGGTTTCGTGGCCGAGCTCGGCGCGCTGGTCGGCTGGGACCACGGCCGGGCGGTGCAGGTGCTGCCCGGCGCGATGCCGGCCGGGTACGGCGACCGGCTGCCGATCGAGGTGATGGCCTCGCTCGGCCTGCCGCAGGCGCTGTTCGACCGCTGGCCGGGGCAGCTGCAGTGGCACTCCCCCTGGCACGCCGGGCACGAGGCGGACGCGATGCTGCGCGGGCACGTCGACGTGCCGGAGGTCGAGGCCTGGCTGGCCGAGCAGGGCCTGGACTGGCTGCGGGTGCGGGACAACGGGGTGCTGCCGTCGTCCGAGTGGCCGGGGTTGGATCCGGGCCAGACGCACATCTACCACCTGATGCCGGACGGCCTGTCCAAGGGCGCCGCGGTCGGCTGGGACCTGGCCCGGCGCGGGTTGACGCCGGCCGACGCGGTCGCGGTCGGCGACAGCGCCAGCGACCTGGGGATGGCCGAGCACGTCGGGCGGATGTGGGTGACGGCGAACGGTGCGGCGCCCGCGCACATGCCGCCGCTGCTGGCGGCGGCCCGGGACGCCGGTGCCGACGTCCGGGTCACCGCCGAACCGGTCGGGGTGGGCTGGGCCGAGGCCGTGCTGGCCTCGCTCTGACCCACCGGTCAGTCGCGATCCCAGTTGTTGTGCTGCTCGCGGGTGTCCACGCCCCAGCGCGTCGCGGCAACGGCGATCGCCAGGAAGAAGACCAGCAGGACGACGAGTTCCATACCTCGACGATGCTCCGGTCTGGACCAGACTGTGAGTGGCAGAGATGCCGTTCTACGTTAAGATCCTGCCATGCTTCCTCCGCTGCGCGGGCGATCCGTCGCGGTGCTCGGCACGGCCGACATGTCGGCGTTCGAGCTCGGCGCCGCCTGCGAGGTCTTCGGCACCGACCGGTCCGACCGCGGCATCCCGCTGTGGGACTTCGCGCTCTGCCTCGACGCCCCGGGCCCGCTGCGCTGCCGGTCCGGCTTCACCCTCGACAGCCCGTACGGGCTCGACCGGCTGGCCGCGGCCGACCTCGTGATCGTGCCCAGCTGGCCGCACATCGAGCAGCCGCCGCCGGCGGCCGTCACCGAGGCACTGGTCGCCGCCGCCGACCGGGGCGCCTGGCTGCTCGGCTACTGCTCGGGCACGTTCGCGCTGGCGTACGCCGGGCTGCTGACCGGCCGGCGGGCGACCACGCACTGGCACGTCGCCGACGAGTTCCGGGCGCTGTTCCCGGACGTCGAGCTCGACCCGGACGTGCTCTACGTCGCCGAGACCCCGGTGATGACCAGCGCCGGCACATCGGCCGCGGTCGACCTCTCGCTGCAGGTGCTGCGCGAGGTCGACGGCCCCGAGGTCGCCAACGCGGTGGCCCGGCGGATGGTGGTGCCGCCGCACCGCGACGGCGGTCAGGCGCAGTACGTCGAGCGGCCGGTGCCGACCGAGTGCGAGCACGACCTGGCCGACCTGCTGCCGTGGATGGCCGAGCACCTCGACCAGGAGCTGACCGTGAGCGGGCTGGCCCGGCGGGCGCACATGTCCGAGCGCACGTTCGCCCGCCGGTTCCGGGCCGAGACCGGCACCACCCCGCACCACTGGCTGACCTGGCAGCGGGTGCTGCTCGCGCAGCGGCTGCTGGAGTCCACCGAGCTCGACGTCGACCAGATCGCCCGCCGGTGCGGCTTCGGCCGCGCGGCGACCCTGCGGCACCACTTCGTGGGGCGGGTCGGCACCTCGCCGCAGCGGTACCGTCGGACGTTCCGCCGGGCGGCGTGAACACCGACCATCCCCGGGGTAGGGAGCAGCCATGTTCCGTCTCGACACCCTCACCGAGCTGGTGACCACTCCCGGTCCGTACGCGACGGCCTACCTGGACGCCACCCGGTCCAAGGAGCTCGGCCCGCAGGAGGTGGCGGCCCGGTGGCGCGCGCTGCGCGACTCGCTGGCGGAGCAGGGTGCGGACGCGGCGGCGCTGGACGCGATGGACGCCGTCGCCGGCCGGCACACCGACGTGCCGGGGCCGCACGGCCAGGTGGTCGTCGCTGGCGGCGGCCGGCTGCGGCTCGACACCGTGCTGCCCGCCCCGCCGCGGCGGGCGATCGCCCGCTGGGCGGCGCTGCCGCACCTGATGCCGATGGTGGCCCAGCTCGGGCCCGTGGTGCCGTACGTGCTGGCCGTCGTCGACCGGACCGGGGCCGACGTGAGCGTGCACGGCCCGCGGGGCACCGAGTCGGAGACCGTGCAGGGCGACGACACGGAGGTGCACAAGGTCAAGGTCGGCGGCTGGGCACAGGACCGCTACCAGAACCGGTCCGAGAACCTCTGGGAGGCCAACGCGCGGCAGGTCGCGGAGGTGGTCGACTCCGGCGTCAAGCGGGTCGCGGCCCAGGTCGTCGTGGTGACCGGCGACGTGCGCGCCCGCACCGCGCTGGTCGACTCGCTCGGCGAGCACGCCCGCAGCCTGGTCGTGCAGCTCGAGGGCGGCACCCGGCACGAGGGCGGCGACGAGGAGAAGCTGCGTGCCGAGGTCGAGGAGGCGGTCGCCCGGGTCGCCGCCGACCAGGACCAGGCGGTGCTCGACCGGTTCGGCGAGGCGCGCGGGCGGGCCGCGTCCGGCGTCGGCGACGTGCTCGCGGTGGCCGGGCTGTCCGACACGGTCGGCGCGCTGCGGGCGGCCGCGGTCGAGACGCTGCTCATCGTCGACGACCCCTCGTCGAACGCGATGGGCTGGATCGGGCCGGAGCCGGTGCACATCGCCCTCACCGCGGAAGAGCTGACCGAGCTCGGCGTCCGGGACCCGGTGCAGGACCGGCTGGACGCCGCCCTGGTGCGGGCCGCGGCCGGCACCGACGCCGCGATCGTCACGCTGGTGCCGGGCCAGCTGGAGCTGACCCACGGCCTCGGCGCGACCCTGCGCTACCCGCTCACCGGCTGAACGCTCTCGACGGCGGGATCGGCTTCGTCGGCGGCCCGGGCCGCGCCGCCGTACCCGGATCCGGCGTCGGGTGCGGCCTCGACGGAAATGCCCTGCCCGCGTCGGCCGGCGGGGCCGTACCGTCCCTGCATGGACGCGCTCCCGGATCGGCCGTCGCTGGACGGCCTCGAGGACAAGTGGGCCGCGCGCTGGGACGCCGCCGGCACCTACCGCTTCGACCGCTCCCGCCCCCGGGCCGAGGTCTTCTCGGTCGACTCGCCACCGCTGACCGTCAGCGGATCGCTGCACATCGGGCACGTCCTGTCCTACACCCAGACCGACCTGGTAGCCCGCTACCAGCGGATGCGCGGCCGGTCGGTGTTCTATCCCGTCGCCTGGGACGACAACGGGCTGCCGACCGAACGCCGGGTGCAGAACGTCTTCGGCGTCCGCGGCGACCTGAGCCTGCCCTACGACCCCGACTGGACGCCACCGTCCACACCGGACACCCGCCGGCCGGTGTCGATCAGCCGGCGCAACTTCATCGAGCTGTGCCAGCGGCTCTCGGCCGAGGACGAGGCGGCGTTCGCCGCGGTCTGGCGCCGGATCGGGCTGTCGGTGGACTGGTCGCTGGCCTACGCGACGATCGACGAGCGGTCCCGGCGCACCGCGCAGCGCGCGTTCCTGGACGACCTCGACCGCGGCGACGCCTACCGGGCCGACGGGCCGACGCTCTGGGACGCCGACTTCGGCACCGCGGTGGCGCAGGCGGAGCTGGCGGACCGCGAGGTCGACGCCGCCTGGTATTCGCTCGCGTTCGGACAGTTCACTGTGGACACCACCCGCCCGGAGCTGCTGCCCGCCTGCGTGGCGCTGGTGGTGCACCCGTCCGACGAGCGGTACGCCGGGCTGGTCGGGTCCTCGCTGCCCACGCCGATCTTCGGGGTCGACGTGCCGGTCTTCGCGCACCGGCTGGTCGAGCCGGACAAGGGCACCGGGCTGGTGATGGTCTGCACGTTCGGCGACCTCACCGACGTGACCTGGTGGCGGGAGCTCGGCCTGCCGACCCGCGCGGTGCTCGGTCGGGACGGGCGGTTCCTGGCTGCGCCGCCGGCCGGCGTCGACCCGGCCGCGTACGCGCCGCTGGCCGGGCTGACCGTGTTCTCGGCCCGGCAGCGGATCGCCGAGCTGCTCGACGCGGCCGGGGCGCTGCGCGGGCAGCCGCGCCCGACCCGGCACAGCGTGGCGTTCTACGAGAACGGTCGCCGTCCACTGGAGATAGTCGTGAGTGGACAGTGGTACCTGCGCAACGGCAGCCGTGACCCGGAGCTGCGCGAGCAGCTGCTGGCCCGGGGGCGGGAGCTGCGCTGGCACCCGGACCACATGCGGGCCCGGTACGACGACTGGGTGCGCGGGCTGGCCGGCGACTGGCTGGTCAGCCGGCAGCGGTTCTACGGCGTGCCGATCCCGGTCTGGTACCGGATCTCGGCCGAGGGCGAGGTCTCGTACGACGAGGTGCTGCGGCCGGACACGCTGCCGACCGACCCCGCCGTCGACGTGCCGCCCGGGTACGCGCCGGACCAGCGCGACCGGCCCGGCGGGTTCACCGCGGACGAGGACGTGCTCGACACCTGGGCCACCTCGTCGCTGACCCCGTGGATCGCCGGCGACCGGTGGGCCGACCCCGACCTGTTCGACCGGGTCTTCCCCTACGACCTGCACCCGCAGGCGCACGAGATCATCCGCACCTGGCTGTTCACCGAGGTGCTGCGCTCGCACCTGGCGCTGGACCGGCTGCCCTGGTCGGACACCGCGATCTCGGGCTGGGTGCTCGACCCGGACCGGAAGAAGATGTCCAAGTCGCGCGGCAACGTGACCACCCCGGCCGAGCCGCTGGACCAGTACGGCCCGGACGCGGTGCGCTACTGGGCGGCCTCGGCCCGGCTCGGCGTGGACACCGCGTACGACCCCGGGCAGCTGCGGGTCGGGCGCCGGCTGGCGGTGAAGCTGCTCAACGTGGCCCGGTTCGTGCTCGGGCTGCCCGAGCCGCCGTCCGACCGGCCCACCGCGGCGGTGGACCGGGCGGCGCTGGCCCGGCTCGCCGACACGGTGCAGACCGCGACCGCGGCCTTCGACCGGTACGACCACGCGGGGGCGCTGGCGGCGGCCGAGTCGTACGCGTGGTGGTTCTGCGACGACCACGTCGAGCTGGTGAAGTCGCGGGCGTACGGGGCGACCGACCCGGCCGGGGCGGCGTCGGCGGTGGCCGGCCTGCGGGCGGCGCTGGACGTGCTGCTGCGGCTGCTCGCGCCGGTGCTGCCGTACGCGACCGAGGAGGTGTGGTCGTGGTGGCGGCCGGGATCGGTGCACGCCGCCTCCTGGCCGGACGCCGAGCCGCTGCGGGCGGCGGCCGGCACGGTGGACCCGCGGCTGCCGGAGCTGGCGTCCTGGGTGCTCAGCGAGGTCCGGCGGGCCAAGAGCGGCGCGCACGTGTCGGTGCGGGCGCCGGTCTCCCGGCTGTCCGTGGCGGTGGACGAGGGGCAGGCGCTCGCGCTGCGGCCGGCCGCGGTCGACCTCGCGCTGGCCGCGGGCGCCAGCCACGTCGAGCTCGACCCCACCGCCACCGCACCCGAGGTCGACGTCGTCCTGGCCTGACGCCCCGGGCTCAGACCGGCGCGGCGGGGCGCAGCGCCGCCAGGACTCCTTCGGCGAGCGCTCGGGCGTGCGCGACGCCCGGGCAGCGGCGCGGACCCGCGCCGAACGGAATGCCGTCCAGCGGCACGGTGACCGTCTCGCCGTCCCGCCACCGCGTGGTGGCCGGGACCGGCGGGGCGGTCGCCAGCACCTCGTCGAGCGTGATCCCGCGGTCCAGCGCGGTCCGCACCCACGCCGCCACCGGCAGGCAGGACTGCACCAGGACCGCGGCCCGGGCGGCACCGAGCCGGTCGAGCAGCTCGTCCGCGGCCGCGTCCGCCGCCGGACCCCCCGCCCCCGAACCCGGCAGGTACGCGGCGGCCACCGGCGGGACCAGGGCGGCCACCGTCGCCGGCTCGCGCGCACCGAGCGCCCGGGCCAGCGCGGTCAGCGGCACCCGCGGGACCACCGGCGGCGCGGGGTCGGCCGCGGCCAGCCGGCGCGTCGCCACCCGCAGGGCATCCGGGTCGACCTGGGCCAGCACGGCCTCGACCACGGTCCGCCGTCGGGCGTGGTCGCGACCCGTGCTGAACCGGGACACCGACCGGCGCAACCGGTCCATTCCCCGGCCGTCGCCGTCCGGCAGCGGCGGCACCAGCCACCGGGCATCCGTCAGCAGGCTCACCCGACCAACCGTACGGCCGGATCGTTTCGACGCCGGTCGAACCGGCGCCGGGTCAGCCGGGGAGGGAGGCGGTGGCGGCGGTGCTCTTGGCGCGGGCGCGGAAGGCGGCGACGTTGGTGCGGTTGGCGCAGCTCTCCGAGCAGAACCGGCGCTGCGCATTGCGGGAGACGTCGACGTACACGCACTCGCAGTCGGCGGCGCGGCAGACGCCCAGCCGGGCCATGCCGTAGTCGCAGAGCACGATCGCGAGGCCCATCGCCGTGCTGGCCTGCACGCGGTGCAGCGGGTCGGCCTCGGCCGGCGCGTAGTGCAGGTGCAGGCGGCCACCGTGATCGGTCAGGTACGGATGGGTGACCACGACGTCGAGCAGCTGGTTGAGCAGGTGCGCACCCTCGCTCGCGCTGTCCGCCGCGAACACGTTGTGCAGGTGGCCGGCCCAGCCCCGCAGGCCCGCCTTCTCGCGCGCGGACAGTGCCCGATTCATCACGCCGTACTCGTGCAGCGATTTCTCCAGGAGCGCGCCGTCGTCGGCCTCGGGATCGGTTCCGTACACAGCGTTGACGATCGCCACGGCCAAACCGACGCCGTCACTGCGGTACCCGCTGCTGTCCATCTGCTCCTGCTCCCTGCACCCGCCGACACCTCGGCCCCGTTGCCGAATTGCGCGCCATGACCGTAACGCGAACGCGCCTTCCCGAGAACGAGTTCCTCCCCAGGGAGACGTGATCCGTGCCCGTTCGGTTGCCCCGTCGTGATGTCCGGCTCAGCTTAGGGCCGTCCGAGGCCTCCGAGGCGGCGCACTACGCTCCTCGGGTGACGAATCCAGGCTCCGACGGGCACGCGTTGACGGTGACCGCCCGGCTCACCGGGGCCCGGCTCGACGCCCGCCGCGGCGTCGTCCGCCTGCACCGCGAGGTGCTCGCCGCGCTCGGACTCTCGCCCTGGGACGCGGTCCGGCTGACCGGCGCCCGCACCACCGGCGCCGTCGCCGCGGTGTCCGACGGTGCCCGCGGCGAGGCGCTCTGCGACGACCTGCTGCTCGGCAACCTCGGCGTCCGGGACGGCGACCAGGTCACGGTCGCACCGGCATCCCTGCAGGAGGCGCGCCGGGTCGTCGTGGCCGGGACGCCCGAGGCGATGACCGCGGTCCGGCCGACGATGCTGCGCGAGGCGCTGCTCGGCAAGATCGTCACCAGCGGCGACAACGTGTCGCTGCTGCCCCAGGACGCGCCGCCCGGAGCGCTGCGGGACTCGGCGTCCGCCCGGCGCAGCCTGGCCACGGCGATGGGGATGGCGTGGACGACCACGCTGCTCACCGTGACCGGTACCGAGCCGGACGGGCCGGCGCTGGTGACGATGGGCACCGTGGTCGGCTGGCGCGACGGCGCGGCCACCACCGGCAGCGCGACCCCGATGGTCGCCACCACCCCGGCGCTCGCCAGCGGTGGCGAGACCGGACCGGACGACGAGCCCGTCCCGGCGATCGACGACCTGCCCGGCCTGCAGTCCCAGGCCGGGCAGCTGCGCGAGTGGCTTGACCTCGGCTTCCACCACACCGAGGTCCTGGCCCGGCTCGGCACGACGCCGCAGCTCGGGATCCTGGTCACCGGCCCCGCCGGGTCCGGCAAGACCACGCTGGTCCGGTCGGTCGCCGCCGCCGTCGGTGCCACGGTGGTCCGCCGCTGGGCGCCGGGGATCGCCGCGCTGGAGGCGTCCGCGGCCGCGGCGGCACTGCGCGAGGCGCTGACCGAGGCGAGCCGGTCCACGCCGGCGGTGCTGCTGGTCGAGGACGTCGAGGCGCTGGCGCCGCGGGACGACGCGAAGCCGGTGGCGACCGTGCTGCTCGACGTGGTCGGCAAGGCGGTGGGCGCGCCGGGTGTGGCGGTCGTGTGCACGTCGGCCCGGCCGGAGGGGGTCTCACCGGAGCTGCGCCGGCCCGGGCGGCTGGACCACGAGCTGTCCGTGCCGCTGCCGGACCGGGCCGGCCGGCGGGCGCTGCTCGACGTGCTGCTGCGGTCCGCGCCGCTCGCCTCGGACGTGCACCTGGACGAGATCGCGGAGAAGACGCCCGGGTACGTGGCCGCCGACCTGCTGGCGCTGCGGCGGGAGGCGGCGGTGCGGGCGGCGGCCCGGCAGCGGGACGTCGCAAACCCGATGATCTTCGCGGCCGACCTGCTCGGCGCGCTGGAGGTGGTCCGGCCGACCGCGCTGGCGGAGTCCACATTGGACATACCGGACCTTCGGCTGGACGACGTCGGCGACATGGCCGAGGTCAAGCAGGCGCTGACCGAGACCGTCCTCTGGCCACTGTCCTATCCGGACACGTTTGCCCGGCTGGGGGTGCAGCCGGCCCGCGGGCTGCTGCTGTACGGGCCGCCGGGGTGCGGGAAGACGTTCCTGGTCCGGGCGATCGCCGGCACCGGGCAGGCGAACGTGCTGTCGGTCAAGGGCGCCGAGCTGCTGTCGAAGTGGGTCGGCGAGAGCGAGCGGGCGGTGCGCGAGCTGTTCCGCCGGGCCCGGGAAGCGGCGCCGGCGCTGGTGTTCCTCGACGAGGTCGACGCGCTGGCCCCGGTACGCGGCCAGTCGAACGACAGCGGGGTCGCCGACCGGGTGGTGGCGGCACTGCTGACCGAGCTGGACGGGGTCGAGGGGCTGCGCAACGTGGTCGTCGTCGGCGCGACCAACCGGCCCGACCTGGTCGACCCGGCGCTGCTGCGGCCGGGACGGATGGGCCGGCTGGTGTTCGTGCCGCCGCCGGACGCGGCCGCCCGGGCCGAGATCCTGCGCGCGGCGGCGAAGCGGACGCCGCTGGGGCCCGGCGTCGACCTGGACGCGGTCGCCGCCGAGACCGACGGGTACAGCGGGGCCGACCTGGCCGCGCTGGTCCGGGAGGCGGCGCTGGCTGCGATGCGCCGCGACCTGGACGCGCCGGAGGTCACCGCCGACGACGTGCTCGCGGCCCGGCGCGCGGTCCGCCCCTCGCTCGATCCGGCCCAGGTCGCCGCCCTAGCCGCCTTCGCCTCCCGCCACCAACCCGCCTAGCCTCTCCGCCCACCCCCGAGCCCATCCCCGCAGCTCAGCCACGGCTGTCCGGTCGAGGCCGAGACGGTGGAACTCCTCGTCGGGTCGGCCAGCCGCCACCTCGAGTGACGTCGCGGTTCCGGCGCGGGCATGGGGTCAAGGGTGCCGGCGCGGCGCGGCGGGATCAAGGCCGGCGCGCGCTCAGGCGGCGGTGAGCTCGAGGCGGGTGCCGACGCTGTTGGGGAC
>Ga0207676_10000652_pt1 | contig 27821 bp, 16 predicted proteins | sample KBSSwiS72_FD_184307 | JGI IMG/M metagenome (GOLD analysis project Ga0207676, IMG submission 184307) | Switchgrass rhizosphere microbial communities from Kellogg Biological Station, Michigan, USA - KBS Switchgrass S7-2 (SPAdes) (version 2) | ecosystem: Host-associated > Plants > Roots >...
TTCGGTCAGCTTAGCAATACCAAAGTCCAGTAGCTTCGCTGTCCCATCAGACTCAAACATGATGTTCTCTGGTTTGACATCCCGATGCACGATGCCGGCGTTATGTGCGGCTTCTAACCCCGAGCCTACCTGTATCCCGATCTCAATTGCATCTTTCAATTCAAGCCGGCCGGAACTCATCAGGCGCTGGCGCAGAGTCAACCCATTCACATACTCAGCGGCAATAAAATAGATTCCATCTTCCTGTCCAACTGAATAGATCGTGATGATGTTGCGATGTTTCAGCCCTGAAGCGGCGCGAGCTTCCTGTTTGAAACGCTGGAGCGGTTGCGTGTCCCTGGTGAGTTCCTGAGGCAAAACTTTCAACGCAACTTTACGGCCCAGGTCACGATCTTCGGCCAAATAAACTTCTCCCATACCACCGCGGCCGAGAAGTGTCCGTAACTCGTAGTTGCCGATGTTTCTACCGACTAACGAGACGTGGTTCTCAAATGCGGCTGCTACAAACTCGCGTGGCAATTCTCCTAAACAGTTCGAGGCTTTACTCTGCACAGCGAGTAGCGAACGAACTTCATCAAGGAGCCGTAAGTCGCCATCACACTCCTTCTCCAGATAGGCTTCTCGCTTGTGTGGCGCGAATGTTAAAGCCGCAACACACAATTCTTTAATGCGCTGCCATTGATCAGCGTTCATTTCTTCTTTTCACTCAGTTCCCGTGTCAACCAAAGTTGAGCTGCTGCCCAGTCGTTGGATACAGTGGCAGGTGACACACCCAGAACGCTCGCGGTTTCTTTAATACTCAGGCCTCCAAAATAGCGGAGTTCTACTACCTGTGCGGCACGCGGATCCAATTTGGCAAATGAGCGAAGCGCTTCGTCCAATGCAATCAGCATAGAGCTGGGTTCATTTGGAATTTCAGTAGCATCATCAAGTGGTACGTCGGACTTACCCGAGCCCCGTTTGTCGCGGAGTTCCTTCCGGGCATAGTCGACGAGGACGTGTCGCATCGCCATTGAAGCCACCGCGTAGAAATGGTGACGATCTTTCCACGTTTTATCCTTACTGCCGGCCAGCCTAACGTAAGCTTCGTTAACCAACGCTGTTGTTTGAAGTATATGGCCTGGATCCTGGCGCCGCATATGTTCTTTCGCGATCTTGTGCAATTCGCGTTGGATCAACGGAAACAGTTCGTCAGCCGCTGAGTGACGACCGCCGGCCCACGCGTTGAGAAGACGGGTAATTTCGTTTGAGGCGAAGGTCTTTTCCGGTTCACTTTCCGACATTGTCACACCAATTAGAAGTTCAGGACGAGAACGACGTTAGTAATAGTAGAAGGATTTCCAGTTCACAATTCACTGAGATACCACCGGGGAGGTGATTACACGCTTGCGAGAGTCAACCACCTAAGAATAGACCAACTTTTGCGCGAACGCATTCGATTTGTTGACGAGTCTGAGCAAACAGGAGTAACTGCTAAATGAAGCAACCAAAAAGAGGCTGGATTTCTCCCATAAGAATAAAACCCTCATTTCATCACATGATCTGTTTCGTTATTGTGACCACTTTCATCGTGCCGACCGTACCGGACGTGAAAGCACAATCTCGATATATCGCTTCACCTGCATGCTGGTTCGTGGATAGAAAGAAAGTTGACGATATCTTGGCTCCGGATTATGTCGTTGAATTCGAGATACCCATGGGTGCGACAAATATCTGGGCCTATACGACAACGGCCGGCATAGAGAGTCGAGTCCTCGGTTTCAGCACGACCTATGACCATTGGGCCACGAGAAACGGAAAAAACGTCGTAAGGGTTGTCACGGGGTATAGAGCGCGAAAATGCACGTCGAGCTACAATCCAGCCGCCAGAACATGTAATTACACTGGAAGCATAGACCAGTGGGCACGCTCGCTCCGCATCCGATATTACCGATGAAAGGTTTGAGGAGGAAAGGTGCCATTCGTCTTTCTCCTTACTTACAATCGGAGTTCCCAAAGTCCTCCCATAAATACCCGACCATAGTGTGATGGGTTGGAGCCTCACGACCGAACCCGTGACCCAGAACACGCTCGGGTATTTATGAGAAGATTTTTGAACTCACTCCACGCGAGGAAGTTAACGATGAAAGTGCACACACGATTGAGCTTGATTGCTGTTATTGCGTTTTGTGTTGGAGGCCACGTAACCGCCTTGGCTCAGAATGTAACCGTTCCGCGTGAACCTACTCCGAACGAAACTGAAGGGCCAAAGGCGCCATCAGCAGGACAATCGCTACTGAAAGACTTAGTTGGAGTAATCGCCCGAGTAGTCTGCGAACACGCCGGCAAGTGCCAGCCCAGTAGCGACACTTCTACCCAAACTGAAACGCCTACTGAAAAAGGATTCGGACGCGGGCGTACTACCATAGAACCGATTCGTACAGATCGTTCAGCCCAGCCGAGCTATACGTTAACTCCACGTCCGAGCTTTGCCTATTTCACGCCATCAGGGTGGACAGCCTTCGAGGAGCAGTCGTCGATAACGGTTGCGCCACAGAGCGAGTACATAAACGGCAATCTGTCTAACGGCGTAATTTTTGGTCTCTCGGATCTGAACGGCGCAAGCTTTGAATCGGGCACGGACCGTTATGTTCGAGGTATATTGTCGGCGAATAAATATCTCAAACGCATTGGACGTTCCGAGAGTAGCGTTATCAATACTGTTCCTTGTATCACCAGTCGTCTGGCTGGTCCATCACCTCAGAGTGGCTACACAGAAAACGTTGAGATTTACACTTGCCAGCGTAGTGCGGAAAACCTGTTCTATGTAGTGAACGTGACCTCGGGACCGAACGCTAATCTGTATTTACAAGAGAATAGTCGCGTGATTCAGTCGATCAGTTTCCGTTAGAGGACCGTGCGGATGACATCTCACAGCTTAATTAACCAGAGGAGACTCACAAATGCAGATCGTTAAGAATCTTAGTTTTGCTTTAGTGGTGGTGCTGTTTGGTGGAGTCTATATCGCGGTTCACGGCCAGAGTGGTTCAGGCAATCAACCGGTCGAGATGGAATATGGCACTACCGACATGGCCTATCCCGTAAGAATCGATAACCCCAACGGAAAAGAGTGTGGGGGTGGTATTAAGGACAAGTTTCTTCCGGATAAAGTTTTGGTTTACAACACCCCAGCTGGGGGTAAGGGACATCCTGATAACATAAAGTTTTGGTCGACAAGCGAAAGAGTAAGAAAAGTATTAGCGGCTGCTTATGGAGGTAGATTGGCTGCAGCTGGTCTCACTACTGTAACTACGCGCGTCTGCGTTGGAGCCGCGGCTAGATCATCAAGGTTATTCGCGGTGGATGATTACCGTTATATATACCTTTGGCGCCGAAGACCAATTGCCAGGCCCTAGCGTGTAGTTCTAGCTGTTGTTCGTATATTGGCAGTTAGAAGTATAACTTTAACCCAAACTGTATATTCCGCTCCCCCGCCTTACCCAACACGCGTCCGAAGTTGGGGCTCGTCGGATTCGTGTCTGGGTTTGCCAGGTTAGGATGGTTCGGAAAGTTGAAAAACTCCGACCGGAACTGTAGCCGCTTGCCTTCATCAATTGAAAACGTCTTTGAGATCGCAATGTCCCAACTCTGAAACGTTGGACCTCGGAGAATATTCCGTCCGGCATTGCCGAATGTTCCCGGTGCGGGGCGCCTAAACGCAGCCGGATTGAACCAAAAATTCTGGTCCACCGTGCGTCCGCGAGAGAATGAAGGCGACTCAACGTTAGTATCCCCAATCAAATCCCACGGCTGGCAGTCACTATCTCCCACCCCGGCGTCGTCATCGCCACGACAAACTGTTAGCGGTTGGCCGGAGACGACGAGTCCTACTCCTGAGATCTGCCATCCTCCCACCGCTTTCTTAAGTAACGAGTTCTGCTGCCGCCAAAAGGGTATCTCATAAACGTAGTGTACGTTGAAAACATGTGTTCGGTCGTCGCTCGAGATTCCTCGGAAGCTATGCGCATCGTACGCGTTGAACAGCCGCTCTCTTCTGTTACTCGCATCATCCGTCAGCTTTGAAAAGGTGTAAGTTGCTCCGAAGCTAACGCCCCTCTGAAATCGGCGCCGAACGCTGAGTTGCAACCCGTTGTAATCCGAACGTCCCGCATTCTCGGACAGCCGTATCACTCCAAATCCCTTGAATGGCCGCAGTGCATCCGTGTTAACTCCGGGATTCGCCTGTCGCGTTCCCGGAAGGAGTTGATTGATGTTGCGCTCGCGCTGCAAATACAACCCGATTCGTCCCACGTACGCAATATCGATTGTCGTTTGAAAGGGAAGCTCTCGTTGAATCGTGAAGTTATATTGGTACGAGGTGGGGTATTTGAACTCCGGATCTTGCATTGTCACGACAAGGGGAAAGGTTCTCATCGTCGCTCCACCCGGAGCATCAGCAAGACCATCAGTTACGCCTGTCATGAACTGTATTGGAGCATTGCCACCGAGTAGGGTTGAGTCATTGAGCGTTACGCGATTATGGAAAATGCCGGCAGCAGCACGCACCACAGTCTTGTTGTGGAACGAGTAAGCTATACCTGCGCGCGGTTCGAAGACGTTTTTATGAGTGGCGCTGAAGCTTTCAGGCAGTCCATGAAAAAGACTTTGGAATCGAGGATCGCTTGCCGCATCGACACGACTTAGAGCTGCTTCCGGCCAATTGCGACCCGGCAATACTATTCCATTGAAGCGACTCTCAAACGTGGGATTAATTAAGAACCCGCCTACACTATCAATCGTGGCGGCTCTCGCTGGATCGTAAAACGCCCGATCAAACATCGCTATGTTGCCCCACAAACTACGCCACGGTTGCCAGTAGTTATATCGCGTTCCGTATTCCAGCGTGAGGTTAGGACGCGCGCGCCACGTGTCCTGAATGAATAGATCAGTGGACCACGCGCGCCAGGGCGTGTAAGCACGTTGACCGATCTCGCCGTAGTTAGTGAATAAGCCAAGAGCGGCGTTCGCGACTGCAAGTCCAGTCCCGTTGGTTCGTGAATTAGTGAACTCGAATCTGCCGTTTTGATTGTTCGTCCCACCCGGAACAGGTTGCACGTTAATCTGATCGAAGTCATTTTCGCCTGAATACTCGATAAATACTCCCGCCTTGACTGAGTGCTGGCCCATCACTCTCGTGATGTTATTTGACAACGTATAAATCGGTCCCGAAGACTTCGACGGATACGGGCCACCGTCCACTGTGCCAAAGTTTGAGATCGTGACCGTCGGAATTTTGTTCTCAATCTCTTTACCTGGGAATAGGTACGGGTAATTGATGCCGTACTGTTGGCGTTGGTACAGGCCATTGTTGAAGACGTTGATGAACACACGATCTACCGCGGCGCCGAGAGTTAATTCATTGATTAGACTTGGTGAGAGTTGGCTGGTCCAACTGAGTGCCGCGGATCGGTTGGGTCGCCTCCAATCCGTCCGCGCGAGTGGAAACGCACCGCGAAAAGCATCCACTGAGTCCCACTTAAATAGTGAGCCGCGAAAAGACAGTTGGTTATTACTGCCGATGATGTAATCGATCCTGAGCGTGTCCTTGCGAGTATCGCGCGGATTAGGACTTTGAGCGATGTAGTTCGAAACTCCACGCTGGAACTCGGGTGTAGGCAGTGGGTAGGTTTTCAATAACGCAACGCCGTTAGGACTCAGGCGTTCTAGTGGAATGATGTTCCCGGGAAAGCACGCAGCCTGATCATTTGCGCTGCATTCACCAGCTTTTAAGGGATCGCGAATAAAGACGGCTCTTGCGAAGAAAGGATTATTCGGATTCAGTAACTCGCTGAAATCACCGGCTCGCATTTTTTGTGTTGGAACTGTTTGAGTACTGGTATCGAACCGCCGCCATACAATCCATTCCTGCGCCCAAAAGAAAAACAGCTTCTCACGGTCCGCATTGAACCTCCGGGGCACGTAAACTGGTCCACCAATGTCATAGCCAAACTGATTGAAAGTGAATGGCGCGGGCTTACGGGAAATGTCCAGGTTGTTGCTCGCGTTCCGTCCCCAGCTATTTGCGTCGAGCGCCGAATTTCGAAAGAACTCAAAAACACTCCCATGGAAATCGCGACCACCCACTCGCGTTGTAAATCTGATCTGGCCGCCCGAAGAGCGGCCATACTCCGGCAAGTAGTTTGACGTAAATACTTGCAACTCCTGCACGGAGTCGGCGTTCGGAATACCGATTATCGCGCCGGAAGCGCGCGTGCGAATAGCAATCGCTCCGTCAACGGTTATCAAATTTTCTTCGAGGCGACTGCCATTGATCGAGAATCCAATAGCGCCGAGATCATCTGGATTAAAGGAGTTAAAAGGCCCTCCGCGCACGCCGGGCGCCAACAATACGAAGTTGATTGGATTGCGTCCGTTAAGAGCTAAATCCTGAATGTCTCGCCGCTCGATAGTTTTACCGATCACCGCTGTGTCGCGTTGTATGTCAGGCCGTGCGTCGATGACGTTTACCGTTTCATCGACGCCCTTCGGTTCCAACGACGCGTCGACACGAACCTTTGAATGCGCGTCAACATTGACTCCGACTTGAAGGAATTTTTGGAATCCGGTTATTTCAACCGCGATCTCGTATTTCCCTGGCATGAGATTAGTGAAGATGAAATAGCCGGTTTTATCAGTGAGAGTCTGGCGCTCCTCTCTCGTATCGGCATTCACGATCTTTACAGCGGCCCCGAGGAGAGTCGCTCCGTGTTTGTCGCTAATGAAGCCAGAGATCTGCGCGGTTTGGAACTGCGCCAAACTCGTGGCTCTGAAGAGCATCAAGAGAACGTATACGAGGGCAGACTGAGATAGTGGATTCAATTTTGGTTGGGTCATTGTTGTGAGCGTAGAGCGACTTACTCATCATCTGAGATGAATACGTGAATGCTGGTTAGAGGTAACAAGAGAAAGTATTCTCTTGCGGTTACTTGTGCGAGGCCAGACGAACTCGAGTTCGCCAAGTGAAAAGCGAATAGAACTCGATAAGAAATTTACGTGTTCATCAATCCACTGTCAATTAATCGAATTGACTCACTAAATCTTCTTCAAAAGCATTCGGTGCCGCAACTGAAAAATCTTCTCGAAATAAGTTTCATGAGGTGACGGTATATAACGGCGGGCGTGTTGTAACTCATCTGAAACACGCACGCCTAGTACAACTAGCCCGGCTCACATAGCGAGATTTCGATAATTGAGACAAACCTCAAGCTCCATGAGAGATATTTGAGGTCAGCTTCCGGCAGGAAAAACGAATCAGCTAGTTACGTAAGCTAAACTTTGCCTGGAATACATCAGCAGACTCGCTCGTACCCAACCTCATAATCGGATTTCGAAATCCATTGCGGGGTCGAAACGCACACTTCATGATAAGGCAGAAACGATTCGTTTCTGAGCTGCGTTAGCAGCTCTTGTCGACTCTTAAGCCGCAGCGAGGAAGGCAGTCAAGGGCGGAGCGAACTGTTTTGTAGTTCGCGGAGTTCATCGAAGCGCAGCGGAGACCCTTTACGGCCTCCGCAGTGAAGGCTCCGGTATTTGCTCTTTACTTGGATCGTAAAAGGTCTCGAAGCGGAAGTGATTGAATTAGCAGACGGCAGCGATTGATTGGAACTTCAACATCGGCACTGTGAGTGCCGCGTCGACTGATGCTTGGAAACTGATTAGCGGTAGGAAAAGATCGCAGTGGTCTTACGGAAATCAAATGTTAGTTCGATTTCATCATCAATAATTTGTTCGACAGGGAGTTCTACGAGGCGGGCATAGGCGAGCAGGATAGCGAGCGGAGGTTCGTTCTTATCAAGTTCGTACTTCGAAATAGTCGTATGGTCGATCAGAGCTTGAACACCAAGTTGTCTGACCAACTCTCCTTGAGAGACTCCTAAGCTGCGCCGGATTTGCAGGAGCTTCTTTGCAAGATGTTTCGGACGGGGTCGCGAGTGTCCCATAGTTTTTAGATTTCGGGGAAACAGGTTGATTGTGTGAACGAATGGGGCATCTACTGACGGGAGGCCCAAAAGAATTCAGTGCAAATTATCTGCTGGGAGGATTACGGGCAATCGAGAATTTGCGGATTGTGTAGCTCGTCTGCGAACTCTGTGATAAAGCTTTCCGCCTGTTCTGTATTCTTGAATATGAACGCCGAGTTGAAGTCAGTAGAGAACAGACTCGGAACACCTGATATGTAACCGTGAAATGTCACTATTATTACGCCTGTCTCCGTTTCTCCATCTGCTGCATCAATCCGTCGGAGTCGTTCCATCATTGCCTGATTGATTGCCTCGGCATAGAGTTCGTCCGCATTTGGAATGCGACCGACCTCTAATAGATGAACGTTGGTGCCAAGAATTGCGAGCAAAGCTAGTCCAGGTCCATCAGTTCCTATTTCGGCATCTTCTGGCACATCCATTAACCAATCGAGCAGTTCATGTTTAGTCGTTGGCATAGTTGTCCTCCTTCTTCTCGCGAGGAAAAGTTGACGCAATGACATCGCGTCCAACTCGCTTCAAACCATCCTCTGAAGTTGAGTAGCTTGGCCGCAAGTTGGACCGCGATTGTCCAGACACCTATTTGGCTTTCGCTTTCTCGATTAACGCGATCTCTTTGGTGAGCACGTCACGAAAGCGCGTGAGAATGGCAATGAGTAAGTTGATTTTGGCCAGGGATCGGCGACGCTCGCGCTTGGTGCCCAAAAAGAATTCGATCTGGACTCTGCGTCGACAGTCGGCAATGGTAAGCATGTTGTGACCCCACCTGTATTCGCCCTCGTTTGAGGATTCAACCTCGGCGAAGATATGAGACGTATAGCCGGTTGAGACAGGCGAAAGGAATGAGCGCTTGCGAAGAGAGAAAACGTTTTTCATGTTAGCAACCTCGGAGGAATAAATACGTGAAAACCTCCGTGTCTCTGGGCAAAACGATTGCAGTGTCGAGAGACAGGGAGGCTGGATACGCCAAGAACGCAGCGTGTGGCTTATCTGGTCCAATGCAGTAGCTTTGACTTTATGGACCAGGACCCACGTATTCCTTTCTGCTAACGGTAACCCCAACAGAGTAGCCGACAACTACTTCCTCCCCAGGTGCAGGAGTTTGGTCGATAATCAAGTCAGATTGAAGAGCCGAATCGTAACGTGTCGCCAACAGACGAATATTCAAGTTGGCGGCGTGAAGCTTTCGTTCGGCGTCGTTATAGGTCAGTCCTTTGAGCACTGGAACCTTAATTTGAATTGGTCTCGAACGGTGCTCACGTTGGACGTCAAGACGCAGTGCCAAGAGCGCAATTGCCGGCACAACGACGTACACGACCAGCGCCAAAGTCACAAGAACTCCGATCAGTAGTTTATGTTTGCCTCGTAGGGAGTAACCCATGAGGATGCCAAGTAAAAATCTCATTACGGTGGTTCCTTTGGAGATTTCCTAGTGAATCACCGAGTCGTTATCCGCTTATTTTTCTTATCGGTTGAAGGAAGCGTTGAATGGACCAATGGTCAATCACAGGAATGAAGGCAGGATTGACAAGTGTGAGCAAATTCTAAGGACGCAGACCAAATTCAGGCCATCGCAAATTTGGACGTAACAGTAAGTCTTTTAGTTCTGAAGTTTGCAGTTGAACGTTCTTTTACTGAGCTAATAGAACCAATTCAAGTGCCCCTTGGGGGCTCTGGGTGCGCCTAGAATTGGCTCCTTGCCATTGTTTGCCGCGTTCCTTTAAGGATCGACCTGCTTTGTTTTCAGTCCGCTGAGGGTTTCACCTCGAAATTTCGCCTTAACAGGCGGGGAGCAGTTTCCTGGGATCGGCACCAGATTGGTTGCCAGAATCGCTTAAATATGGATAAGATTCCCGCTGGAATTCTCAGATGTGAGCTTCGCCTAAGGTGGGCCGTGGCACCGCGTTGGCCGGAAGCCTTTCCAGGAGTCTCGCTCTCCTGTCAACGATCCGAACAAATAAAATCAAAGTGCCCGTTAAATCGAAGTGATCGCTCCGATTTGGTTGCTTAATGATCGATCTCAGTGTTGGACTATTCCTAACGCGGGCGATCAGTCGCTTCAAGTATCTGTTCTGGCTAAGCAGACAAGTAGAGGAGGTCTCAACTCTGGCACGAAGGAGATCTCTAGATAAACACCAACGGTGCATCGCATAGGAGAGATTTACCACGCAGCCTTCCACGGTCGCAATCGGAAAGGAACACATACATTGCCGCAGCTTGCGGGAGCGACACAGTCTTGCAGCAAGAGGTCCATTCGCTTTTGGACGCCGATCAGTCCTCAGGTGATTTCCTCGAGACTTCGCTCTTCGAAGTAAGTTTGATGATTCTTATGGATAACAGCACGAAAAGCTTTGACACTCATTCGGCAGCGGACGATCCTACGGACAAATTAGTAGGGACCACGATTGATGGCCGTTACCGGATTGAAAGGGAACTGGGCCATGGCGGTGTGGGTGCGGTTTATCTTGCCCGAGCTCTTAAGCTTCACGACAAACGGGTCGTGGTGAAGGTTTTGTTGGAAGAATCTCTTCGCAACGAATGGGTCGTTCGGAAGTTTCAGCAGGAGAAGGAGGCCCTCGCGCGTGTTGACCATCCGGGCGTGGTTGGCATTCTTGACACTGGTGACCTATCAGACGGGCAGCCCTACATCGTGATGCAGTATGTTGAAGGGATGGTGTTACGCGATGCGGTGAGAGCCAAGCCTGAGGGCATGGAGTTGGACCACGTGGCCACGATCATCAAACAGATCGGAGAAGCTCTTGGCGCCGTCCATGAGAAGAAGATTTATCATCGTGACCTGAAGCCGGAAAATATCATGCTTCAGGATCTCGGTTGCGGCAACCAGCAAGTCAAGATTGTCGACTTTGGGATTGCAAAGATTAAGGAATCCATAGTCGCTCCCAGCACGATCACGGGAGCTGTTACCGCGGGCACAATCATCTATATGTCGCCTGAACAGCTTCGCGGCGACAAGATCACCGCGGCTAGCGATATTTATTCGTTTGGTGTAATCGCCTATGAGATGGTAACTGGCCGGCGACCATTCAATCCGGACACCGTAGCTCAACTTTCCGATATGCAACGCGAAGGCGTTCGAGTGAAGCCCACTGACATGCGGCCTCGATTGCCAGGAGAGGCGCAAGCGATAATTCTGAAGTCTCTGGATTTTGATCCGAGAGCTCGCTATCAAGCTGCCTCAGAATTTGGAGACGCATTGGCGCGCGCGCTCAAGAATGAAGAACGGTCTCCGAGACTTTACCCAACGGAACTCGGGCTTCCACCTACGCAGCTCGATCCAAAACCTCAGGCGGTCGATCAACCGACCAAAACGTTGGTCCAGGCATCCGGACCCCTCGGCGTTGCTTCGCAGGACAAACCGATACCCTCACCTCTACCTATAGAGCCTGAAATCCAAAAGAGGCAATGGCCCAAGCTAACCACAGCTCTCGTCCTGGTTGTTGTCCTGATCGGCGGTTACTTGCTCGTTGCCAAGCGACAATGGTTCTTCGGCAGCGGCGCAGGACCTACAACCACTGGTTCGGTCGCGGAGCGCTCCTTTGCATATTCATTGACCGTTCAAAAGATGCGTGACGGCCAGCCTTACCAGGAACCATTCGAGTCTTCGGGTCAGGAAATATTCGAGAGCGGCTACAAGTTTCGGCTCAACCTTTCGAGTCCGCAACCAGGTTATCTTTACGTTTTTAATGAAGGCGCTGACGAAAAGGCAGGGATGAGTTTCACTATAATTTACCCGACACCTGCTACAAACAAGGGTTCCGCCAGGCTGGAAGCGAATCAAGTTATGCAAACCAACTGGAATAAGTTTGCAGGTCGGGCCGGCACAGAGGAGTTTTGGATCGTGTGGTCTGCTTCATCGATTAGTGAGATGGAAGCGGCGCGAGATGCAGCTTTCAGGAATCCAGAAGGAGCACTCACGGATGCTGCGATGATTAGTACAGTCAAAGACTTTTTCACTAGACACTCTGATCCAAAGCTGGAAACTAAAAAAGATAGGATGAAACAGCAGACTTACGTGCGCGGGAGTGGCGACCTGCTCGTCAAACTCGTCGAGCTTGAGCACAGATGAAATCAAAACGAGTTGTACTCAAATCGACCGCATTCTTGAGTCTCAGAAGGGCTGAACAAATGTCTTCACGCCGCACGGATTCCATCAGGGTTTTGCATGTCTTGTTGGTGTTGGCTTGCTTAGGAACATTGGTAGCGACTGCATTCGTCAGTTTTGCCGCGCCACCTCAAGCCACTGAGCGAAAGATTGTCTCCGACGATTTCACCAAGAAGCGGCAGCAGTCAGCGTCCCAAACTTCCTCCAAGGGATCAAACGGACAATCATCGAGTGGCGCTCTATCAAAGTCGAAACAACCAAGTCGAATTTACCGACTTGCTTCTGCACAAGTAATCAAGAGGACGAAACCGGCGACTAACCCCGCACCTGTGGACCAATTGGGCATCACGATCTGGAGACTGCGCTCGGTAGGAGCCAACGATACTGGCACCAGAATGTTGGTAAGGGAGAAAGGCAAATTGTCTGGGTGGGTACCCGAACGGGTTGAAGCCGACACAACATTTCGCGAAGGCGATTACTTGCGCCTGAGTGTCGAATCACTTCGTGTTGGCTATTTGTATATAGTCGACCGCGATCTGCTTGCTGACGGAAGTAGCGGTCCGGCTATGTTGATTTATCCTTGGGTTGACACGGACCGCGTTGACAATCAAGTGCGGCCCGGCAAGCTGGTTGATATCCCAGGACAGGAAGATGATCCGAGTTACTTCACCGCCAGGCTGACAAGTCCGAATCAAGTCGGTGAGATCCTGACGATCATTGTTACGTCGTCGCCGCTCGACCTGCCGATTTCCAACGACCCGATTCAGATCTCAAAAGTCGATTTGGCGCAGTGGGAAAAGATGTGGGCCGGGCAGAGTGAGCGCTTCGAGATGGAAGGCGGCGCCGGCGAGGCGTGGACCAAGCAGGAACAGCAAGCCTCAGCGAAGGTGGGCCCAAGACAACTGACTCGCGACGATCCCGCACCGCAGACGATCTATCGAATCTCTGCCAATGACACCAAGGCAATCCTGGTGAACGTTCGCCTTCGCTATTCGAAATGAAATAGTGGAGTTCGAAAGCTCAGCAATCATAAACATGAACTCTCATGTGATCATCAACTACACTAAGTGTTGTTTCGTGTCACTTCTTCTGCTTAGTGCATCCGTAGGTCTTTCAGATAGCACGATGGCGCAAACCCGCGAGCCATCGCGCGAACCGATCCTGCGCATCGAGATGGGAATGCACACCTCCATTATTCGCCGTATTGGAGTTGATGCCGCGAACCGCTTTCTGGTAACCGCTTCAGAGGACAAGACGGTGCGGGTCTGGGAACTATCTTCGGGCCGGCTGCTGCACATCATACGCGTACCGATCGGGGAGGGTGACGAGGGCAAACTCTTCGCTACAGCCATCTCACCCGATGGCGGCACGATTGCCGCTGGCGGATTCACAGGAATCGCATCTGGGCAAGAAAACATTTACCTCTTTGACCGCGAAAGTGGCCGGCTCATCCGGCGGCTGGGAGGACTACCAAATGTGGTCACCCATCTCGTCTATTCACCGAACGGGCTGTATTTGGCGGCCACGTTCGGCGGCAAGAACGGCGTGCGTGTTTTTTCCACCGCAGTTTACTCGCCGGCAGGCGAGGACACGGGCTATGGCGACGATAGTTATGGAGCGGACTTTAGCCGTTTTGGTGAATTGGTGACGACTTCAATCGACGGATTCATCCGCCTCTACGCGCCAGGAAGCAATGGCCCACTGCACTTGGTCGCGAAGCGTAATGCTCCTAGCGGCAAGCGTCCGGTCGATGTCAAATTCTCCCCTGATGGATTGCGCATTGCCATTGGGTTTGACGATTCGACGAGCGTCGCGGTGTTGCAAGCGAATGACCTCGCACCACTCTATGCACCTGAAACTAGCGGGGTTAACCGCGGTTATTTGTCGAGCGTCGCATGGTCAACTGACGGCAGAACGCTCTACGCTGGAGGAACATTTTCAGATACAAAAAATAACAAATTCATCCGCTTATGGGCTGATGGCGGGCGCGGCAGCTACCGCGACATCGTTGGTATTACGACGAGCCTCATCTGTCACATTCTCGCCTTGCGCGATGGCGGCATCGGCTATAGCACAGGCGAGCCCTCCTTTGGGGTAATTGATGCGAACGGCAGACGTCAGCTTTTCTCTTCCGCGCTGATCGCTGATTACAGAGCCAGTCATCAAGGCTTTCTCCTCTCACCTGACGGCACGGGGGTCGGCTTTGCTTATCAACAGTTTGCTCAGTCGCACGCGCGTTTCTCGCTCTCCGACCGCAAGTTGGAAGCCTTCTCGGCCGGCGGTGTGAACTGGCGTCCGCCAGAAACACAAGACAATAACCTACGCGCCACGGATTGGTATGACACGTACACACCCAAGCTCAACGGCACACTGCTTGAGCTTGAGCAAAACGAGACTTCGCGTAGCATCGCCATCGCGCCGGACAGAAGCGCGTTGCTGCTCGGTGCTGAGTTCTCTGTTCGCCTTTTTGATCGCAACGGCGCTAAACGGTGGCGGGTGAAAACTTCCGGTATAGCGTGGACCGTGAATATCTCTGCCGACGGTAGGCTCGCAGTCGTCGCTCATAGTGACGGTACGATACGCTGGTATCGAATGACAGATGGCAAGGAATTGCTTGCCTTCCTCCCGCTCTCCGACCGCAAGCGTTGGGTGCTCTGGACGCCGTCGGGTTACTACGACGCCTCACCTGGCGCGGAGGACTTGATCGGTTGGCACGTCAACAACGGCCGAGATCAGGCCGCAGACTTTTTTCCAGTGGGACAGTTTCGATCGACTTACTATAGGCCCGATGTGATCTCGAAAGTTTTAGAAACTGGCGATGAGACACGCGCGCTTCAACTGGCAAACGAAGTCCGCGGGCGGAAGGCGCAAACAGCAACCATTGCGCAGATGCTACCGCCAGTGGTTGAGATCGCTTCACCTTCCGATAATTCCGAAGTCTCTGGTTCTGAAGTCACAATTCGCTATTCGCTTCGCACACCTTCAGGCGAGGCGGTGACGAATGTCAGGGCCTTGGTTGACGGAAGGCCCGCAACTGGAAGCCGTCAACTGACGAGAGAGGAAGCGTCCGCTTCTGGCGTGCGTGAATTGAAACTTTCAGTCCCTGAACGCGACAGCGAAGTCTCAATCATCGCCGAGAACAGATTTGCCGCCAGCGTTCCGGCGACGATTCGGCTGAAATGGCGTGGTGGAAAGCCATCTACTGACATCTTCGTAATTCAACCGAAGTTGTATGTCCTTGCGATTGGCGTTAGCCAATACCAGAATCCTGCTTACTCGCTCAAGTTTGCCGCCAAGGACGCACAGGATTTCGCCGCCGCCGCAACTATTCAAAAAGGACTGCTCTATCGTGATGTAGTCATTAAAGTGCTTAGCAACGAACGCGCAACAAAAGACGAGATCCTCGATGGCCTAGATTGGATTCGCAAAGAGACCACCGGCAAAGACGTGGCGATGGTTTTCTTCGCAGGGCATGGTCTAAACGACCAGAATGGCGTCTATTACTTCCTGCCTTACAACACGGATTTGGACAAGTTGTTACGTACTGGTGTTCCATTCACCGATATCAAGAACACGGTGCAGTCTCTTGCCGGCAAGACGCTCTTCTTTATCGACACCTGTCATTCAGGAAATGTACTTGGTGGTCGTCGTGGACTTGCAGACGATCTCAATGGAATCATCAACGAACTCTCAAGCGCGGAAAGTGGCGCAGTTGTGTTTGCAGCTTCGACCGGCAATCAGTATTCGCTGGAAGACGCAAAGTGGAACAACGGCGCCTTCACTAAGGCACTTGTTGAAGGCTTTACGGGTCGCGCTGATTATTCGGGCAAGGGCCGGATCACAATCAACATGCTCGACCTATACATCTCAGAGCGCGTAAAAGAGCTGACCGGCGGTAAGCAAACACCGACGACCGCCAAGCCAAACACGATCCAGGATTTTCCGATTGCCGTGAAAAGATGAAACAGGTTTTTACTCTTGGACGCTTGATTGCTGTCGGCGTTGTCCTGGCTTTCATTTGGAGCGCTAACCTGGCCCAGAGGCCGGAACTGATCGTTCAGAGTGGACATGTTACGGGCTCGGTCAAAGTCGCACTCAGCCAAGATGGAAGGATTTTGGCGACTGCTAGTTACGACAACACAATTAAAGTTTGGGATGTTGCTACCGGGACTCAGCTGCGCACGCTTGCCGGTCACCGTGGTTGGATCAATTCGGTCGTTTTCAACTCGGATGGTAGTAAGTTAGCAAGCGCGAGTGGTGACAATTCAATCAAAATCTGGGACGTCCGAACTGGCAGTGAAGAACGCACTCTAAGCGTGGCTGCGAGTGGGGCGCGCGCCGTTGCATTCAGTCCGGACGGGCAAACGCTTGCCAGCGGCTGGTGTGATCGAACGGTTAAGCTATGGAATGCCTCGAACGGCTTGCTGATAGATTCGTTGTCGGGCCCCCGAGGCCCGGTTGAAGTGCCCTCGACCGCATTCCCCATACCCATTTGCGTGGATTCTATAGCTTTCAGTTTTGATGGGAAGTTATTGGCGAGCGGCAGCAGCGATGGGGCTACTCTCCTTTGGGACGTTTCCTCACGTGTATTGCGGCGCGAGTTTCCAGGTATTCCGAAAGAAATCAGCGCCGTTGCTTTCAGCACCGACGGCGTCACGCTGGCAAGTGCCACAGGAAGTAATGTTGACGACTCAATCAGAATTTGGGATGTGGCGACCGGGCGGCCGACGTTTATGGTCGTTGGCATGAATGGAATCGGAGCCATTCTTTTCGCCCCGGACGGCAGGACTCTATTGTGTGGTGTGCGGGACAATACGATCAGACGTTGGGACCTATCAACCGGTACCTCGCTGCCGAACCTGGTTGGTCATGCCAGTTCTGTAAACTCCTTGGCAATTAGCCCTGACGGCGTAACGGTTGCAAGCGGTGATGCCTCGGCGACAATTATCCTATGGAATTTGCAAGCCAGTTCTTTGGTAAGAGTCCTGCCTGGCTATTTCAAATGGATTGATGCGCTCGCCTGGAGTCCTGACGGGAAGATGCTGTTGGCCGGAAATACTCAAAGTTATCAAGGTGTCAACGTTTGGGATCTAACAACAGGTGTCCTTACGAGGTCGTTGAATACGTACGCCGCCGGTGTGCAGGCAATCGCTTTCACCCGCGACGGTAATACTCTGGCGACTGCCAGTGGAAATGGCACGATCGGGTTGTGGCAGTTCTCAACAAGTAGTTTGCTTCGGGGAGTCGCAGCGCACTCAGAGCCTAACTCGTTTACCACCGTATCCCTGGTTTTCAGCTTTGACGGCCGCACGCTAGTCACCGGGGCCGGTAATAACGCAAGTAATGCCGTTAGGATATGGGATGTTGCGACCGGTACCCAATTACGCTCGCTTGATGGCCTAAGCAATCAGGTGGCTTCCGTCGCATATAGTCCCAATGGGAAGACCGTCGCAATTGGCACTTATAGCGGTGCAATCAAGCTTTGGGATACAACGACAAGTGAGATTCGCGAGTTAATTGGACATCGTAGCTGGGTAAAATCAATGGCATTTACTTCCGATGGACAGACCTTAGTTAGTGGCAGTTTCGATAACACAGTCAGAGTCTGGGATACGTCCACCGGAAAGTCGCGCGAGTCAGTTACAAATCGAGGGCCCTCAGATGTGACTGAGAGTATAAACCAAATCAACGCCATAGCCCTGAGCTCAAATGATCGGGTCATAGCATCCGGTGGGGGCGATGGAATAATTCGATTGTGGGATGTCGCGACAGGCAAGGAGTTACGATCCCTCAGTGGTCACACTTCAAGAGTAAAATCTTTGGCCTTCCATCCCCATGGCAAACTACTGGCAAGCGGCGCCGAGGATTCAACTGTCAAACTATGGGATCCACAAACTGGGAAGGAGATCGCCACACTGAGTTCGGTTACAGGTACTGATTGGATGGTGGTCACACCTGATGGCCTATTCGATGGATCGTCGAACACCTGGAACAAGATCCTCTGGCGTTTTAATAACAACACCTTCGACTTTGCACCTGTGGAAGCGTTCTTCAATGAGTTCTATTACCCTGGTCTTCTCACTGACATCTTTCAGGGGAAAAATCCCAGGGCATCCGCAGACATTTCACAACTAGATCGACGCCAGCCTAAGTTGAAATTGATGCTCGCGGACAGCCAAACATCCCAGCCGCTTACTGCGCGGAACCTGGATATCAAGATTGAGGTGTCGGAGGCGCTGCCAGACAAAGATCACAAAATAGGTAGTGGCGCGCGCGATATCCGCCTGTTTCGCAATGGCTCTCTTGTCAAGGTATGGCACGGCGATGTGCTGAAGGGACAAAGCCTAGTCACTCTCGCAGCCACAATTCCGATCGTTGCCGGCGGAAACCACTTAACCGCGTACGCGTTCAATCGAGACAATATAAAAAGCGGAGACTCAGGATTGACCGTTATTGGAGCGGACAATCTCAAGCGCAAAGGCATTGCTTATCTGCTTGCTGTAGGGGTGAACGAGTACGCTAATCCACAATACAATCTGAGGTACGCGGTAGCTGACTCGCAGGAATTTGGTACAGAATTCAAAGTTCAACAAGCAAAACTCAATAACTACGAGCGGCTAGAAGTCATTTCGTTGAATGATCGCAACGCGACCAAAGCCAACATCCTGAAATCTCTGGCCGATCTGTCCACCAGAATTCAACCTGAAGATGCGTTGATCGTCTTTTTCGCGGGTCACGGTACCGCCCCGGGAGAGTCGTTTTTACTTGATTCCACATGACCTTGGTTACATGGGTAAGCGCACTAAGCTCAATCGCGCAGGACTCCAAATAATCCTAGCGCGGAGCATTTCAGATAAAGACCTTGAGCGCGCCGTCGAGAACATCGACGCGGGCCAAATGTTGCTGGTGATTGACGCATGTAACTCGGGGCAAGCGCTTGAAGCCGAAGAAAAGCGTCGCGGGCCGATGAACAGTAAAGGTCTGGCCCAACTTGCCTACGAGAAGGGCATGTACATTCTGACCGCGGCGCAGAGTTATCAAGCCGCCAATGAAGCCGAGCGTTATGGACATGGGTTTCTTACTTATGCGCTGGTGGAAGAGGGACTGAAGACGGGCGCGGCCGACCGGGAACCCAAAGACGGGCAGGTTCTATTGCGGGAATGGCTTGACTTTGCAACGGAGCGTGTGCCGCAGATGCAGCAGAATGAACTCGACGAACAGAAGAAGCAAGGAAGACAATTAGATCGAATAAAGTTCGTCGAGAGTGATTCAGGAACGGACCGGAGCATCCAGCGCCCTAGAGTCTTCTATCGGCGAGAAACCGATCCGTATCCACTCGTCGTCGCGAGGCCATAACGGTTCCAAATCTCACATCTAGTGATGTAACTCATGAAAGAAAGATCATCTCACAAATTGATTTGGTTTGAGCTTGGGGTGTTGCTGATGCTGTTTGCCTTGAAGACGCTTTGGATGCCAACGCCACGTTCAACGGCTCAGCAGGACAACCGTCAACTTAACCGCGAGCAGGCTCAACAATCAAACCTCGCTTCGGAGCGCCGAATTGCGTTAGTGATTGGCAATGGTGCGTACACTGGCGCCCCCTCGCTGAAGAATCCACCGAATGACGCACGTGACATGGCGGCGACGCTCAAAATACTAGGTTTTGAGGTGGCCAGCGGAGTGAACGTTAACCAGCGTGAGATGAAGCGCTTGATTCGCGAGTTTGGACAATGGCTGAAAGGTGGTGGCTCGGGATTGTTCTACTACGCCGGACATGGTGTGCAGTCGAAAGGGCGCAACTATTTGATTCCCGTTGACGCCGACATCCAGAGCGAGGCTGAAGTGGAAGACTCTGGTATCGACGCTGGTTTAGTGTTGAATTACATGGACGATGCCCAGAACGGCTTGAACATCGTGATTCTTGACGCCTGTCGCAATAATCCTTTTGCGCGCAGCTTTCGCTCTGCTAGCGATGGCCTGGCCCAGGTTGATGCCCCCACAGGAACACTGATCGCGTACGCGACTGCGCCGGGTCGGGTCGCGTCTGATGGCACCGGTCAGAACGGGCTCTACACATCGGAGTTGTTAAAACAAATGCTCGTACCCGATTTGAGTGTTACCGAAATGTTCATGCGCGTTCGCGCGAATGTAATGAAGCAGACAGCTAATAAGCAGGTGCCTTGGGAAGCATCATCCCTGGTGGGAACGTTTTATTTCCGCGAGCCGATAAAGAGTCTTTCGGTCCCAACAACGATCAAGGGCGCTAACGAAGCCAAAATCGAACCTGTCGCGGTCGAGCGCGAGCACTGGGAAACTATTCGCAACAGCAACGACGTTCAGGATTATAAGGATTACCTTCAAACATATCCCAACGGTGTATACGCCGGCATTGCACTCGCGAAGATTAGGCAAATTCAGACATCAAAGAACGAGGCGGCAAACTCGGGTTCTCCGAACCCTGAGGCTGAAACTCCGCTCAATTCAAAATGGCAAAAGTACAGTCCTAAAGGCGAGGCGTTCAGCGTCTCGATGCCAAAAGAGCCAAGGTCTGAGTCAGCACGAAGTGTCTATCAGGGCTCAATTGTGAATAGGGATGTTTACCGTTCTGAAGTCGGTAACCGACCGTTCTTCGCGGTTATGTCGGCTGGTGGAATTCAGTTCCGTGCGTCTCAATCTTACGACAAGCAAATGCTCGATTCGTACAGCAATGCATTCAAGTATTGGCTTCCCGAGGCAGTTCTTGGAAAAGCTCGGCCCATCGCTGAACTCACATTGATCGGCGAGATATCACTGAACGGAAATCCAGGTCGAGAATACAGCGTTGTCATTGGCGATTCGACTGGGATTGCTAGGGTCTACGTCACTGAGAAGCGCTCTTACATCATTGTCATTTTGGGCGCCTCTAACAGCAGTGATGTCACCAAAAATTTTCTTGATTCCTTCGTGTTGCAGCCGAGGCCTCATTGAGGTGAGGGTGAGCGATTTCGTATGAGTGACCTGATTGCCCTTCTGGTACGTCGTCCTGTTCGTCGGAGTATCGTAGTCGGCCTTACGATCTCGCTAATCATGATCTCCCTGGTACCCGTATTTGGTCAATCGTCGTCGGAGGTTCCAGAAAAAGATAAACAGAAGATTGAGTCAATACGCGCCCTCCTAAGTCAGTCCTACGAACTCACTCAAAAAGACAAGTACGATGAAGCATTGCCGCTTGCAGAAAAGGCACTAACAATCGCTCGAGAGCTCTCTGTCTCGAAGGATGCTGCTCTGAGCTCTTGCTTTTACCAGTTGGCAATTGTGTATGGGGGGAAGAATGCACTATCTCGCGCGGAGGATCTATACAAGCAGTCACTAATGCTTGCTGAACAAGGCGAAGATGAAGGCATGATCGCTGCCTCATCGCAGGGCTTGGCTGATTTGTATTTCAAACAAAAAGCTGGAGAGAAAGCAAAACCTCTATACGAGAGAGCACTGTCAATTTGGGAGCAACGAGGCGGACAGGATTATGAAGGCGCTATCGCGGCGAGGTACCGACTTGCCCGAATCGCCCTCGATGAAGGAAAGCTTGACGAAGCCGAAGTCTTCATTCGGCGAACAATAACGTCGAAGGCGAAGACGCTCGGGATGGATCACGTCGACGTCGCAAGATTTCTGTTGACGTTGGTAGAGATTCTCATCAAGCAAAGAAAATACGAACTTGCGGAAAGAGAGATTTCACGTTTTAAGCTAATACTTGAGAACACAAGTGACTTGGAAGCGCGATCCCACCTTGTAGGTGCCCTTTCATACTTCGCAAAGCTCTTTTCAGATCAGGGTAAATACGATTCCGCAGTCACATTGTGTAAACAAGGCCTTGAAATTGTGCAGAAGGAGGAAAGGTCGCGATACCCAGATAACGCGATGTTTTTATTGCAGCTCGCCAAGATATTTGAGGCGAGCGGACAATATAGAGAATCTGAAAAGTTTTATGCAGCGACCGTCCAAGCTGCCGAGCAAGCCTGCGGTCCCAATCATCCAGATACCGCATCCGCCCTCAACAATCTCGCCGGCATGTATGACCGCAAGGCTGAGTATGACAAGTCGGAACCGATATACCTCCGCGCGTTGAAAATTTTCGAACAGTCGCCGACCTCTAAACAGAATCTAGCTTACACGTCAGGACAGCTCGGATGGTTACACTCACAGAAGGGCGAGTATGACACGGCCGAATCTTTCTTTCAGCAAGCCGTTGAAATCTCCCAACAAGCTTTGGGCGCTGATAGTCAAGTTTACGCCATTCATCTGAGTGGATTAGCATTTCTTTATTATCGGATCAAAGACTACCTGCGAGCCGAGTCTTTCTATCTACGCTCACTTGCAATTACAGAAGAGAGTGTCGGCGCTGAAACGGTCGATTCCGTCACTGCGCTTGTTGGACTTGGAAACGTCTTTTCAGCGAGAGAAGAATTTGAAAAGGCTCAGTCGTTTTATAGCCGTGCTTTGGTAATACAGGAGAAGACTCTGGGATCAACACACCCCGACGTTACATTTACACTTGATAGTCTTGCTTCTTCATATGTTGCTCAACGTGAATATGGCAAAGCCGAGTCGCTTTTCCAACGCGCCCTTGATATTCGGCAAAATAGGTTCGGCTCAGAGAACATTCAGATTGTTCCGTCGCTTAATAACCTTGGTGGCGTCTATCGCTCAATTGGCGATTACTCAAAAGCAAAGGCGCTCTATGAACGCGCGTTGTCAATTAACGAAAAGGCACTCGGGCCTGAGCATCGCTATGTGAGCTTTTCTTTGAACAGCTTGGGCAGTGTATTACTAGATACTGGCGAGTATGAAAGGGCCGAAAAACTGCTGAACCGATCGCTCTCTGTTGCGGAAAGTTTGGGCGGGAAGGAGAACCCGGACACTAGTTACCCTCTAACTTTGCTTGCTCTTGTTTACCGTGCAACCGGTGACTTCGAAAAGGCAGAGCGACTTAACAAGCGCGCTCTCAGCATTGATGAAAAAGCCTACGGCAGCGACGACACTTCGGTTGCCCAAGATCTGCACAATCTCGCGTTGATCTATACGGCTCAAGAAAAGTTTGCGATGGCTGAGCCCCTGTTTCTGCGAGCCCTCAAAATTGAGGAGGAGACTCATGGAGTGAACGATCCTGAATTGGCAGGCACGCTATTGAGTATTGCGTACTTTTTTGGAGCCAAAGGAGACATCCCAAAAGCAGTTTCTACTCTCACCAGGGGAACTGAAATCAGTGAAAGAACCGTAAATTACATCCTCACGAATGCCACCGGGACGGATGAGCAGAAGCGTGCCTATATGGCGATGGACGAAATTGGGTTTGAGACAAAAGGAGCTGTCGCCCTTCACATGCAATTCGCTCCAAACGACAATCAGGCTGCGCGCCTTGCTCTAACGACTATCCTGCGCAGAAAGGGTCGAGTCCTGGACGCCGTTAGTGACAGCATCCAGATTCTTCGCCGTCACCTAGGACCAGAAGACTCAAAGCTGCTACAACAACTGGCCAGCGCTCGCTCTCTGGTAGCTGCTCTCAGCCTCAATGGACCAGGCAAGACCTCGCGAGAAACATTCGAAACCAACTTGTCCAACGCTCAATCCGAGGCAGACCGAATCGAGTCTCGCATAACTTCGCGTAGCACGGAATTTCGAGCCGTGATTAACCCAGTCACAATCGAGCAAGTGCAGGCGGTAATACCGTCGGATGCGGCTTTAATTGAAATTGTGTCCTATCAACCGTTTAATCCGAGGTACCGCACTAATAAAGAAATGTGGGGAGCACCAAAGTATGCAGCGTACATACTTAACCACGAGGGTGGCCTCAGGGCGGTTGATCTTGGCGAGGCTCAACCGATTGACGCCGACGTCAATAAACTCCGTGCCGCGCTTCAAGATCCCTCCAGGACAGATGTGAAAGAAACTGCACGACGTCTCTATGACAAGCTTGTGCGTCCCATGGTTAGATTGATTGGCGGCGCACATCGGCTGCTTCTCTCAGCCGATGGAGAATTAAGCCTCATTCCCTTTGGCGCTCTCGTTGACGATCAGGACCGCTATCTCGTAGAGAAATTTTCCTTGACGTATTTAACAAGCGGTCGAGACTTATTACGGATGCAGGTGACTGCTTCCAGCAGACAAGGCCCACTCGTAATCGGAGATCCTCAGTACGATGCAGTTTTGAGTAAGAGTCCATCTCAAGAAGCAAACCCGACATCGCGGAGTCTCAGTTTATCGACCGGCAGTTTCCGCCCTTTGCCTGGAACGAGAGAGGAAGCGCGCGCTCTCAACACAATGCTGAACGGAACCCTGCTCACCGGATCCCAAGCAACAAAGACCGCGCTTCAGCGAGTCACGGGCCCCAGCATTGTTCATATCGCTACTCATGGATTCTTTCTTGCAGATCAGATGCCGCAACCTGGCCTTGTAAGGCTAAGCCGCCAGCTGGTTAAAGAATCTGCTTCAAGGCAACAAGGACCGACAATCTCAAATCCACTTCTACGCTCCGGCTTAGCTCTCACTGGTGCAAATAACTGGCAGTCTGCGGTGGGCGACAATGGTATTTTGACGGCGCTTGAAGCGTCAGGGTTGGACCTCTGGGGCACCAAACTGGTAGTGCTCTCCGCATGTGAAACCGGTGTCGGCGAGGTGAGAGTAGGTGATGGCGTTTACGGTTTGCGAAGAGCGCTCGTGATTGCGGGAGCTGAGAGTCAGGTGATGAGTCTATGGTCCGTAAGCGATACAGCAACGCGAGACTTGATGATCGATTACTACACGCGACTACAAAAGGGTGAGGGGCGCGGGGAGGCCTTGCGCAATGCTCAACTTAGTATGCTCAAGAGCACCCACCGCAGCCATCCGTATTATTGGGCCGGTTTCATCCAGATAGGCGACTGGGGAAAGTTGGGGGTTACCGGGCCAACGCCTTCGTCTCAAAGATAAAGAATGTATCGCAAGAAACCTTAATGCGAGTTGGGTTTCTGTGTTCCAGGATACTGTTATGCCATTTTCGATCAGATTAGCCTTACTCCTTGCGTTATTGTTTCTAACAACGGTGCCGGGTTTTTCACAGAAACCGGAGATCTATGTTTCAACAGGTCATACATCTCTTGTCAATTCAGTCGCGTTCAGTGCCGACAGCAAGACGCTAGCGAGTGGCAGCATGGATGGCACGATCAGATTATGGGATGTAGCTTCAGGACAGGAATTAAAAACTCTCAAGGGACACTCAAGTGACGTTAATTCAGTCGCATTCACTCCCGACGGTAAGACGTTGGCGAGTGCAAGTGATGACAATACAATCAAGTTGTGGGATGTAGTTTTGGGACAAGAGTTGAAAACTCTCAAGGTAGATTTAAATCCTGTTGTTTCAATGGCGTTCAGTCCCGACGGCAAGACGTTAGTGAGTGTATGTGGTGTCTTTAACCGCATAATCAAGCTGTGGGACGTGTCGTCGGGACAGGAAGTAAAAACTCTCAAAGGACATTCAGGTGTTACTTCATTTGCGTTCAGTCCCGATGGCAAGATGCTGGCGAGCGGAAGTTGGGATGGCACAATCAAGCTATGGGATGCGCTTTCAGGACAAGAATGGAAGACTCTCGATGGACATTCAGGTCTTGTCACTTCACTTGTGTTCCGTCGTGACGGCAAGACACTCGCGAGCGGCTGTGGTCACACAATTAAGTTGTGGAATGTGGCGGTGGGGCAGGAATTAAAAACTCTCAAAGGGCATTCAAGTAATATTTCTTCAGTTGTGTTCAGTTTTGACGGCAAAACGCTTGCTAGTCGAAGCGACGACAATACGATCAAGTTGTGGGATGTGGCGGCGGGGCAGGAATTGAAAACTCTCAAAGCGTATTCAAGTAATCGTCTTTCATTTGCGTTCAGTCCCGATGGCAAGATGTTCGCAAGTGGTGTTGACAACACGATCAAACTTTCGGATGTGCCTTCGGGTGAGGAATTGAAAACCCTTAAAGGACATTCAAGTTTTGTTTTTTCAGTCGCATTCAGTCCTGATGGCAAGACCCTCGCGAGCGGAAGTAGTGACGACACGGTCAAGCTATTGGATATTGCTTCAGGACAAGAATGGAAGACTCTCAATGGACATTCAGATCATGTCACTTCAGTTGCGTTCAGTCCCGACGGCAAGGTGCTCGCAAGCGGCAGCAAGGACGCCACGATCAGACTCTGGGATGTAGCTTCAGGACAGGAGTTGAAAACTCTTAAGGGGCAATCAAGTGATGTTTATTCAATTGCGTTCAGTCCTGATGGCACGAAGCTGGGAAGTGGAGGTAGTGACACTGTCGATCTGTGGGACGTGTCGTCGGGTCGAGAGTTGATAACTATCAAGCGATACGGCAATTATTTCTACTCAGTCGCGTTTAGTCCTGATGGCAAGATGCTCGCAAGCGGTAGCCAGGACACCAACATCAGTAGTGAAGACGCCACGATTAAGTTGTGGGATGTGGCTTCCGGTCTGGAATTGAAAACTCTCAAAGGGCATTCAAGTTATTTTACTTCAGTCGTGTTCAGTCCCGACGGCAAGACGTTGGCGAGCCGAAGTGCTGACAGCTCGATTGGGTTGTGGGATCTAGGAAGCGGGGACGAGTTGGCCAGCTTGATTGCACTTGATGAAAAAGAATGGGTGGTTGTTACGCCAGATGGGCGTTTTGATGGGTCACTCGATGGAATGAAACTCATCTCTTATGTGCAGGACAATAAACTGCTTCCTTTAGATTCCTTCTTTGAGCAGTTTTATTCGCCAAAGCTTTTGCAAAAGGTTTACGCTCGCCAAACGCTGCCCCCAACTACCTCAAGAGTTGATTTCTCAAAGCGGATAAAGCTCCCACCGCTTGTCCGCATTGCTTCCCCAAAGCCTGGGACCGCGTCGAACTCCGACACAGCGCAGATCGTCGTCGAGGCAATGGATCAAGGCGGCGGAATCGAGGATATCAGGCTCTTTCAGAACGGGAAGCTCGTCTCCGAAGACACGCGACAGCTCACCCGTGAAATAACGGCCAGAAGTCAGACGTTTGAGGTAACGCTATTGCCCGGCGTCAACACGTTTCGAGCTACTGCTTTCAACAACGACCGCACCGAATCAACACCGGACGAGATAAAGATCGAGCTAAAGGCCGTCGAGGCTTCGTCAAATCTCTACATCTTAGCCATCGGCCTCAACGAATACAAAAACACGCGCTACAACCTGAACTATGGACGCGCGGATGCGCAGGCTTTCGCTGACACCGTCGAACAGCGCGGTCGCGGCATCTTCAAAGAAATTAAGAAGCGCACAATCTTTGACGCGGACGCCACACGCGCCAACATCGAAGCTGCCTTCAGCGAAATTATCAAGCAGTCGCGCCCGCAAGATGCTTTCGTCTTCTACTATGCAGGGCACGGAGTGATGAGCGAAAACGACTCGAAGAACCCCGCGGACTTTTATCTGGTGCCGTACGAGGTGCTGCGCATCTATGGAGACGACGGGGGCGTTATAACAAAAGGCATCGCTGCGCGGAATCTGCGGGAGTTGCTCAAAAATGTACGTGCTCAAAAACAACTAATTGTTTTGGACGCTTGCGAGTCGGGTGGCGCAGTTGAATCGATCGCGATGCGCGGCGCATCAGAAGAAAAAGCCATCGCGCAATTGGCCCGTTCTGCCGGGGTCGCAGTGTTCG
>Ga0207676_10000658_pt1 | contig 27657 bp, 31 predicted proteins | sample KBSSwiS72_FD_184307 | JGI IMG/M metagenome (GOLD analysis project Ga0207676, IMG submission 184307) | Switchgrass rhizosphere microbial communities from Kellogg Biological Station, Michigan, USA - KBS Switchgrass S7-2 (SPAdes) (version 2) | ecosystem: Host-associated > Plants > Roots >...
CCGCGACGCTCGAGGCACAGCCTGGCGTGTTCGGAGCCGGCGACGTGACGGGACTCGGCGGGTTCACCCACGTCGCCTACTACCACGGTCAGGTGATCGCCCGGCGGCTGCGTGGCATCGACGCCAGGCTGGCGGAGCACGGACAGCTATGCGGGGCAGAGCGCGGGCTGGCCGACGCGGCGATCATGCCGTTCGTGCGGCAGTTCGCGGCGGTGGATCGGGAGTGGCTCGCAGCGCAGGCCTTGCCCGAGGTCGAGAGATGGCTCGAGGGTCACGTCGCGTCCCCTCTTTTCGATCGGATCATGATACGGGTGGCGCCCTGGTCGGAGGGAGACGCTCCGCTGCCGTTCCCGTCGCCCTGAAAGCCTTGCGGGAACCGGGTCATGCCCCATGCGCTGATAGCGCTCCACCTAGGAGGGAACATAGACATGCGGATCATGACGTGCATAGCGATGGTGGCCACCGGCCTCACTCTGGCGGCGTGCGGCGGCAAGGGCGACGACAAGCTGGGCGAGCAGGCCCAGGAGGCAATGGAGAACCGCGCCGACGCGATGGACGCCGCCGCGGACAATATGAGCGGGGCGGCCAAGGATGCCATGCAAGCCCGGGCTGACGCTGTCCGCGACGCGGGCGACGCGAAGGAGGAGCGCATCGACGATTCCGATATCGATGCAACCAAGCTGACGCCCGCGGAACGCAACGAGGTGGTCAAGCCGAATTAGCACGATTGCCGCGCCTGCACCGCGGCGGCTCTTTTCCTTCCCGCCCTGCCAAGCAGGGATCGGGCTGGAGGGTGGGTTATGCGATTCCGGTCATCCCGCTTTGCGGCCATGGCCGGCGCGCCGCCAGGAAATCCGCCTCCTAATCGGTCAGGTCCTCCCACATACCCTTCAATCGGGCGAAGAAGCCGCTCGACTGCGGAGATTCTTCCCCCGTCTCGGTGGTACGAAACTCCTCGAGCAACTCTTTCTGCCTTGAGGTTAGCCTGGTGGGGGTTTCGACATCGATCTGGATGACGAGATCGCCGTGACCCCGACCGTTCAGAACAGGCATGCCCGCGCCACGTTGGCGGATCTGCTTGCCAGACTGGATACCTGCAGGGATCGTGATCTCGTGCCGGGCCTTGTCGAGACCTGGCACCTCGATGGAGCCGCCGAGCGCTGCGGTCGTGAAGCTGATCGGCGCCCGGGCGAACAGGGTCGTACCGTCGCGCTCGAAAAGCTTGTGCGGGGCAAGATGGATGAAGATGTAGAGATCGCCGGGTGGGCCACCGCGGGCGCCGGCTTCGCCTTCGGCCGTCAATCGGATCCGGGTGCCCTCGTCAACGCCCGGCGGGATGCGGACGTCGAGGGTCTTGCTCCGCTCGATCCGCCCTTCTCCACGGCACTCTTCGCACGGATCGGCGATCACCTCGCCGGCGCCATGACAGGCCGGGCAGGTGCGCTCGACTACGAAGAAACCCTGTTGGGCACGGACCTTGCCATGACCGCCGCAGGTCCTGCAGGTGCTGCTGCCGGTGCCCGGCTTCGCGCCCGTGCCGTCGCACCTGTCGCATTGCGCGGCGACATCGACATTGATCGATGCCTGCTTGCCCGCATAGGCGTCTTCAAGGGTGATCTCGAGATCATAGCGGAGGTCGGCTCCGCGTCTTACGCTGTTTCGTCCGCCGCCGCGGCCCCCGCCCATGAACTCGCCGAAGATATTCTCGAAGATGTCGGAAAATCCTTCGAACCCCGCGGCGCCCCCGGCCGCGCCGCCGCCGAAGCCGCCGCTCTGGAAGGCCGCCTTGCCGAACCGATCATAGGCAGCGCGCTTCTGTGGGTCCTTGAGGCAATCATAGGCCTCGCTGATCGCCTTGAACCTGGCTTCCGCGGATTTGTCGCCGGGGTTGCGATCGGGGTGATATTGCATCGCGAGACGACGGTAGGACGACTTGATGATCTTATCGTCCGCCGTGCGCTCGACCTCCAGCAATTCGTAATAATCGATGTCCGTGCTCATCGCGCCCCCGCTGCGCCCATATCCCCTTCGTCATCGTCCCTGCGCTCGCCGGGGCATCGGGAGATGACGAGTAGCACCGCCGTTCCCAGACGCCAGCCGGCTCCGACAAAACGAAAACGAGGCCGCATGCAATCTACATTAGCCGGCCCCGCCGCCAAGGGCGGCAAGACCGGCGAACGCATCACTTCCGACCATCTTACTTCTTGTCGTCAACCTCCGAGAACTCGGCATCGACGACATTATCGTCCTTCGGCGCATCGTCAGCGGAAGGCGAGGCAGCGGCTGCCTGTTCCTTCTCGTAGATCGCCTGACCGAGCTTCATAGCCGCCTGAGCCAGAGCCTGGGCCTTTTCGGTCATCGCTTCGGGATTGTCGCTCGCAACGGCTGTTTTCGTCTCGGCGATAGCCGCCTCGATCTCGGCCTTGAGCGACGCGTCCACCTTGTCGCCATGCTCTTCGAGCTGGCGCTCGGTCGTATGGACGAGGCTCTCGGCGTTATTCTTCGCCTCGGCAGCAGCACGACGCTTCTTGTCCTCCTCGGCGAACTGCTCGGCGTCCTTGACCATCTGCTCGATGTCGCCTTCGGAAAGACCGCCGGAAGCCTGGATCTTGATCTGCTGCTCCTTGCCCGTTCCCTTGTCCTTCGCATGGACGTTGACGATGCCGTTCGCGTCGATGTCGAACGTGACCTCGATCTGCGGCACGCCGCGCGGAGCCGGCGGAATGCCGATAAGGTCGAACTGGCCCAGCAGCTTATTGTCCGCGGCCATTTCGCGTTCGCCCTGGAAGACCCGAATCGTGACGGCGTTCTGATTGTCATCCGCCGTCGAATAGACCTGGCTCTTCTTGGTGGGGATCGTCGTGTTGCGATCGATCATCCGCGTGAAGACGCCGCCCAACGTTTCGATGCCGAGCGACAGGGGAGTCACGTCGAGCAGCAAAACATCCTTGACGTCGCCCTGAAGCACGCCGGCCTGAATGGCGGCGCCCATGGCGACGACCTCATCCGGATTGACGCCCGTATGCGGTTCCTTGCCGAAGAAGCTCTTCACCACTTCGCGAACCTTCGGCATGCGAGTCATGCCGCCGACCAGGACGATCTCATCGATATCGGCCGCCTTCAAACCGGCATCGGCGAGCGCTTTTTTGACCGGCTCAACCGAACGCTGGATCAGCGGATCGACGAGACGTTCCAACTCGGCCCGGCTGATCGACTTGACGAGATGCTTGGGGCCGGTCGCATCGGCCGTGATGAACGGCAGGTTGACCTCGGTGGTCTGCGCCGACGACAGTTCGATCTTCGCCTTTTCGGCGGCCTCCTTGAGGCGCTGAAGCGCGAGCCGGTCCTTCGTAAGGTCGATGCCCTCGGCCTTTTGAAAGTCCGAGGCCAGGAACTCCACGAGCTTCGCGTCGAAATCCTCACCGCCCAGGAAGGTGTCGCCGTTGGTCGACTTCACCTCGAAGACACCATCACCGATCTCGAGGATCGAAATATCGAACGTGCCACCTCCGAGATCGTAGACGGCGATAGTCTTGCCGTCATTCTTCTCGAGGCCGTAGGCAAGTGCCGCCGCTGTGGGCTCGTTGATGATACGCAGCACTTCCAGACCGGCGATCTTGCCGGCGTCCTTGGTCGCCTGCCGTTGAGCGTCGTTGAAATAGGCCGGAACCGTGATCACCGCCTGGGCGACCGGCTCGCCAAGATAGCTCTCGGCGGTTTCCTTCATTTTCTGCAACGTGAAAGCAGAGATTTGCGACGGAGAATAATCTTCGCCGCCTGCCCTCACCCATGCGTCGCCATTGCTGCCCTTGACGATCTCGTACGGAACCAGCTCCGTGTCCTTCTTGGTGATCGGGTCGTCGAAGCGACGGCCGATCAGGCGCTTGACCGCGAAGATCGTGTTATCGGGATTGGTGACCGCCTGACGCTTGGCCGGCTGGCCGATGAGACGTTCGCCGTCCTTCGCGAAGGCGACGACCGAAGGCGTGGTGCGCGCGCCTTCCGCATTTTCGATAACCTTGGGCTTACCGCCTTCCATGACCGCGACGCAGCTGTTCGTGGTGCCCAGGTCGATGCCGATAACCTTAGCCATTACTATCCTTTCAAACCCCCAGATGGCGACCGCGACATGCCCCCAGTTAACGAGGCGAGCACATCCTGATCGCATTGAACGGGGGCGATATAGGAGGGGATTCCGTTGCTGCAAGGCGCAACTAGCTCTAATCGGAACTTGACTTTCATGGAGACGTCGATGCGCACTGCCGCTGCCCTGTCCTTTGCCTTTCTGGCGCTGTCGGCCTGCCACCCGCAGGGTGACGGCAATCCGAAGGTGGCCAACGCGACGATCCGCCTGCCCGCAGTCGATGGAAGGCCGGGAGCAGGCTATTTCACGATCAGCGGCGGCGCCAGGGACGACCGGTTGACCCGGATCGACAGCGCGGTGGTCGGCAAGATAGAATTACACGAGATGGCGATGGACGGAGGCATGATGCGAATGCGGCCGCTGGCCGACGTCGCGGTGCCGCAGCGGACCGACATAGTTTTCGCGCCGGGCGGCAATCATGCGATGCTGTTCGACATCGACAAGCGCATCACGCCGGGAACCGGGATTCCCCTGCTGTTCACCTTCGCCAGCGGGACGAAGGTCGAGGTCGAGGCGAAGACGGTTGCAGCTGGCGAGGAGCTGGGCGCCGCCGCGGGGGCGTCGCACCACTAATGGTGCCGGCCACGTTCAGCTCACCGCCCATCGTCCTCATGGCGGCGCCACGATCATGCGCGCATCTGCTCCAGCGCGCGCTGGCCGCGCATCCTGTGATCGCATTCGCCGCCCCTTTCGACTTCCTGGTGGACGCGATCCGGCGCGACGGACGCTTCATGAAGGCCGAAGCCTTCGCGCGCGTGGCCGAGCGCAACGGCGCCGTCGATCGGCTTGGCCTGGTCGTGCCGCGCGGGCCGGGCTTCGCCGACATCGCTCGGCATCTGCTTGGTCAGATCGCTTCCAAAAAGCCTGCGGCCCACATCGTCGGCATCACGCTTCAACGCGGGGCTGATCGCGCGCTGTGGCTCTGGCCCGACGCGCGCTTCATCCATTTCGTGCGCGACGGACGAGACGTGGCCGCGGCGGAGGTCGCCGCAGGCTGGAGCGGCAATCTGTGGCACGGCATCGCACACTGGATCGCAACCGAACAGCTATGGGAGAGAATGGCGAACAAGCTGCCGGCCGATCGTCAGATCAGCATCAGCTTCGAGCTTTTGCGGGCCGAACCGGAAAACCAGCTCCGCCGCATTTGCGCCTTTCTCGGCCTGGCCTTCGATCCCGGGATGCTGAAAGCGTTCGAAAGCCCGCCGCCGAGCAGCGGCCGATGGCGCAAGGCGCCCGCGGCGGAGCTTTCCGCCGCCGAGCATGCAGCGGCGCGCGGACTGCTCCAGAACGGATATCTGCTTAGTGGTACCGTTCGGCCGCCCGGCGCATTTCGCCGTATCTTGCTGCGGGCAAACCGTAGGGCAGCGATAGCCGCAAAGCGGCGCGAGCTGTTCGGCTTGCGCGGCTGGCTGGTGATCGCCGCACGCGAACTGTTCCAGTCCAATGAGCCTCGCGAAAGGCGGATCCGACGCGAGAGCGAGCTGTTCGAGCGCGACTGGGACTGGGCCTGAGAGCCATCTCCACGAGCCGCTCTTGGGTTGCTGGTCCGCAATCCCGATTCGCGCGAGGGGCAGCGTCGCGACGATCAGGCCTTCGCTGTGCTGCCACCTCGGCCGAATTTCTCTCGGCCGAATTTCGCTAGCGTTACGCGTCCGGCGCCTTTGCCACGCCGACCAGCGCGGGCCGCAGCAGGCGATCCTTTATCATATAGCCGGCCTGCATCTCCTGGATGACGGTGCCCGGCTCGGCTTCGCTGGGCAGCTCGACCATCGCCTGGTGCCGATTGGGGTCGAGCTTCTGACCGATCGCCTCGATCCGCGCGATACCATTGCGCTGGAAGACACTATCGAGTTCCTTGGCGGTCATCTCGATCCCGGTGAGCAAGACCTTGATTCGCTCATCCTCGCGCAGTTCCGCGGGAATCGCTGCGAGTGCGCGGCCGAGATTGTCGGATACCGACAGCATGTCGCGTGCGAAGCCGGTCGCCGCATAGGTCGAGGCGTCAGCTTTCTCCTTCTCGAGACGACGCCGGACATTCTGTGTCTCGGCCTGTGCGTACAACACCTCGTTACGCAGCTTTTCCAGCTCGCTTTCGAGCTTCGCAAAAGGGCTCCCCTCCGCCTCGCCATCCTCGGTCGCCGCCATATTGCTCTCATTCTCGTCGGTCTGTTCTTCGCTCATGCCCTGTTCCGCTTGGTTGCGCTGTTCGCGCGCTGATATAGTCAAACGAAACGGATCGGCCAGTCTTTCGGTGTGATTTTCGGTCGCGAACCGGTTAGGGGCGGGGGCATGTCGATCCTTGATGCCCATCGCGAGGCGCTGAGCCTGATCGCCCGTCGCGCGCGGACGCGATCCTTGATCGCTCGGGCCGGTCATGATTTCGCGTCGAACGACTATCTCGGCCTTGCCGGCGATCCCGCGCTTCGCAAGGCGGCGATGGCGGCGCTCGCCCGCGGGGTGGCGATCGGCGCGCGGGGATCGCGGCTTCTGCGCGGCAACGATCCCGAGCATGAGATGCTGGAAGCCGAAGCGGCGCGCTTCTTCGGCAGCGAGGCCGCGCTCTATTTCTCGACCGGCTTCGCCGCCAACAGCGCGATCTTCTCGACATTGCCGGCGGGGCGCGATCTCATCGTCCACGATGAGCTGATCCATGCGAGCGCGCATGAAGGCATGCGCCTCGGCCGCGCCGCAACCTCCGCAGCGCGCCACAACGACATCCAGGCCTATGCCGACGCGATCGCGACCTGGCGCCGCGCCGGCAATGCCGGCCGGATCTGGATCGCGGTCGAAAGCCTTTACAGCATGGATGGGGATCGCGCTCCGCTCGGCGAGCTCGCGCGCCTCGCCGAGCGCGAGAACGCCTTTCTGATCATCGACGAGGCGCATGCGACCGGGGTGTTCGGCCCGGGCGGACGCGGGCTGGCGCATGCGCTGGAGGGTGGCGACAATGTCCTCACCCTGCGGACCTGCGGGAAGGCGCTCGGGTGCGAAGGCGCGCTCGTCTGCGGTCCGCGCGTTCTCTTGGACATCCTCATCAACAAGGCGCGCGGCTTCATCTTCTCGACCGCGCCGTCACCGCTGATGGCGGCCGTCGTCCGCGCCGCGCTGCGGATCGTGGAGGAGGGGGAGGATCGGCGGTCGCGGCTCGCGGCACTGATCGACTTCGCCGCCACGCGCCTGCCCTCGACCGGCTCTCAGATCGTGCCGGTGCTGATCGGCGACGATGCGCGGACGATGGCGGCAGCGGCGGCGCTGCAGGCGCGCGGCTACGACGTTCGCGGCATCCGCCCGCCGACCGTACCCAGCGGCACCTCGCGGTTGCGCGTCTCGCTGACGCTCAATGTCGACGAGGCGATCGTCTCCGCTTTTTCCGACGCTCTTCAGGAGATAGTGCGGTGACCCAGGCAATCGTCGTCACCGCAACCGATACCGACGTCGGCAAGACCGTCTTCGCCGCAGGGCTAACTCGCGCGCTCGACGGTTGCTACTGGAAGCCCGTCCAGGCCGGCCTCGACGGCGGATCCGACAGCGAGCAGGTGAAAAGGCTGAGCGGACTTCGGTCCGATCGCATCCTGCCCGAAGCCTACAGGCTGACCACAGCCGCTTCACCGCATTTTGCCGCCGCGATCGACAATGTCGTGATTGAGCCGACGCTGCTCGATCCGCCGCTCTGCGGCCGCCGCCTCGTCATCGAAGGCGCGGGCGGCGCGCTGGTGCCGCTCGGCGGCGGACTTCTGTTCGCCGACATTTTTGCCCGCTGGCGCTTCGAGACGGTCGTGGTGGCGCGAACGACGCTCGGAACGATCAACCATAGCCTGCTCACGCTGGAGGCACTGCGCGCGCGCCACATCCCGGTCATTGGCATCGCTTTCGTCGGCGATGCCAATGAAGACAGCGAGCGCACGATCTGCTCGATCGGCCAGGTCCGCCGGCTCGGCCGGCTCCCCTGGATCGCCCCGCTCGACGCTTCCGGCCTTGCCGCGGCCTTTTCCGCCGCTTTCACCATTGCGGACTTCACGCCATGACGTCGCCCATCTGGCATCCCTTCACCCAGCACGGTCTCAACGAAGACATCCCGCTGATCATACGCGGCGAGGGCGCGTCGCTCTATGCAAGCGACGGCAAACGCTATGTCGACGCCATCTCCTCCTGGTGGGTGACGACCCACGGCCATGCGCACCCCCGCATCATGGACGCCATCCGCGAACAGACCGAGCGGCTCGACCAGATCATTTTCGCCGGATTCACCCACGAGCCGGCCGAGACGCTCGCCCACGCGCTGGTGGGCATCACCCCCGCCCCGCTTCAGCATGTCTTCTTTTCCGACAGCGGCTCCACAAGCGTCGAAGTCGCGCTCAAGATGGCGTTGGGTTACTGGCTCAATCGCGGGGAGCAGCGCAGTCGGATCGTCGTGATGGCGCATAGCTATCATGGCGACACGATCGGCGCGATGTCGATCGGCGAGCGCGGCGTCTATAACCGCGCCTATGAGCCGCTGCTGTTCGACGTCGATCGCCTGCCCTTGCCACGCGGCGACGGCGACGAGGCGATCGATGCTCTCGAACGGCTGTGCGCCGCGGACCCGCCGGCCGCACTGATCGTCGAGCCTCTGATCCTCGGTGCCGGCGGAATGCTGATCTATCCGGCGCATGTGCTGAAGGCGTTGCGCGAGACATGTGCGCGCCATGGCGTGCTGTTCATCGCCGATGAGGTGATGACCGGCTGGGGCCGCACCGGCACCCTGTTCGCATGCGAGCAGGCCGGCATCGCACCCGACATCATGTGCCTGTCGAAGGGGCTCACCGGCGGTGCCGTGCCACTCGCGGTCACGCTCGCCACCGGCGAGATCTTCGACGCGCACCGCTCGCCCGATCGCGCGCGGATGTTCTTCCACTCCTCGAGCTATACGGCGAATCCGATCGCCTGCGCCGCCGCCAACGCCAATCTCGCGATCTGGCGCGAGGAGCCGGTAAGGCAGCGCATCGCCGATCTTGTCTTCCGCCAGACCAGGCGCCTCAACGCGCTTGATCATCCGGCAATCGTCGCCAAGCGCCAGATCGGAACGATCACCGCGATGGAATTCGTCGATCCCTATGGCGACTATCTATCCGCGCTTGGGCCTGCTCTCGGCAAATTCTTCCGCTCGCGCGGCCTGCTGCTCCGACCGATGGGCAACACCGTCTATGTGATGCCGCCTTATTGCATCGACGACGGCGATCTGGACGCGATCTACACCGCAATCGGCCGTGCCGCGAAGGAGATTGCCGCGTGAAGAAGCAGATCGTCGCCGCGTTTCTGCTGCTGGTCCTGCTGCTGCCGATGTTGGCGGGCATAAGGCGGATTAGGAAACTGCCGCTGCGGCCATCCGATCGCGCTGACGGAGAGGAACAGGAATAGGGGAGCGTTCCCCGACCGAAGGCACAAACGGCGCTTATCTGCGTTAGTCTATGTTGAGGGGCATGCTGGAGTAGGTGCATGGACCGGTTGTTCACCCTCATCGCCACGAAATCGGCCTCGTGGCTCGGCCAACCACACGCTTTCATCATCGCGGTTTTAGCCACCTTATTATGGGCGATAAGCGGCCCCGTCTTCCATTACTCTGACACTTGGCAGTTGGTGATAAATACCGCTACGACGGTGTTGACCTTTCTTGCGGTGTTTCTCATCCAGAATAGTCAGAACCGCGATGGCGCTGCCATGCAGGCCAAGCTTGATGAGATCCTGCGCGCCCTCGACAACGCTCGCGATCAATTTGTGGGTATCGAGCATCTGACCGATGCCCAAATCTGCCAGATCCGCGACGCTCTCGAAAAGGAGGTCAAGAACAGCGAGGAAGGCGAGTCCGCCGAGCGGTCGGTCGAGCAGCTTCTGGATCGATATTAGCGCTGAGGATGGAACGGTTGTCGGTCGGCGCATTTGAGCATGCCCGGAACTGCCGAAACACGAGACAGGCCAAACTACCTCACGACGCATCCTTCATCGTCTGGCTATCCTTGGCCGCGACGCCGATACGGGCGCGACCAGGCGCTAAGCCGGGTCGGTACGCCTACCGGGTTGAGGCGCGGCGGGCGCAGCGCGCTCGCCATACTGCGGCTCAGCCGGCCGTCGCTGGCTCCGACGCGGAACGCCTCGTTAGCGCCCGCCAAAGCTCGTTGGTCGCCTCTGCCGCGGCACTACGGGGCGCATAAGCGCCGAGCGGCGCATGCCGATCGGCCATCTCCTCGGCCGCGCTGGCCATCGGGATGACCGGAAAGGCAGGATTCTGCTCGATCGCCTCACGATGCGCGCGGCGGCGGCGGTCGACGAGGTTGAAGACCGGGAACAGAGGTGGACCGCCCTTGTAATGCTGGTTCAAATGCGCCTTCAGTTCCTCCAGGGTGCGGCGTGACAGCGTCGACGGGATCATCGGCACGAGAATGATTGAGGCGCCGCGAATGATCTGGTCGCTCGCCGAGCCCAAACCGGGCGGGCAATCGAGCATCACATGGTCATAGGTACGCCTCAGGCTCTCGGTGAGCTTCAGCAGCCGTTTCTTGCGGTCGATCGAGTCGAACAGTGCATCGAGGCCGCGGATCGACCGGTCGGCCGGCAGCAGATCAATCCTTTCGCGCCCGGTCGGGATAATCAGCTTGCGCGGATCAATATCTTTTTCGAGTACCGCCTTTGCCTCGTCGTGCGCGTGCGGATCGCGCGAAAGAATATAGCTGGCCGCGGCCTGGGCATCGAGATCCCAAACCAGCACCTTCCGGCTCGACAAGGCGCTGGCACTCCAGGCGAGGTTCACAGCGAGCGTCGTTTTCCCGACACCGCCCTTTGGGCTGTAGATAGCGATCGTGGCCATGCCGAACGCTGGCGTGGTTTCGCCGCCGCGACAAGGCGACGTTTCACAGAACTGCAACATCATCACGAATAGAACACACGCTACGAGATCAGTTGGGAGTATGGGCCTCCAAATGTTCGAGCAGTTCGGTCAGCGCCGGCATGGCCCTGCCCTTGCTGCGGCCTGAAGCGAAGATGTCGCGCAGAAGCTGGATGTTCTGTTCGCGCACTTTACCGCCATGGTGGAACCGGTTGAAGGCCGACCAGTCGACCGGCAGATAGACCTGCTCGGTCTTCAGGTTGTTCTTCGCCATCTTGCCGGGTGTCATGGTCAGGCTCAGCATCTTGCCGATCAGGCCGAATTGGGGCAGCCGCATCGCTTCCTTGATTGCCCGGCTTCCAAGCACCAGCAGCTCCCTGTCCGCAGCCAGCACAGCCGCACATGGCCAGCCCTTCATCTCGAACATCGCCATGGTGACGACAAAGCTGGGGACGAACATCTCGAACATGCTGCGCTTCACGATCGTCGCCTTCGACACGCCCGAACGGTCGTAGAGCGCCTTGAAGGCCTGTGCCGCGCCCGCCGGTTCGCTCAACAGCATGAAGCCGATATTGTTGCCGATATGCTTGTACCCGATCGAGGCCTGGGCAAGTTTCGCCACGTCCGTCGGCGGGTTCAACGGCAGTTCAACGAGGTCTGTCTGGTAGCCCAACATGAGCATGGTACCCATTACCACGCGGTCGTCCGGGAGGCTCATCGCGTCGCGGCAATGGTCGCGCCCGCCGGGCCCTCCGATTACGAAGGCGCTGGTGCCCCGAATGGCATCGCCGAGTTCGGCGAGCAGCGCTGTGGCTTCCGCCCCCCGGCAGGTCGCGCCGTCCAGCGCAACGAGGACGAAGTCATACAGATTTTCCTTCAGCTCCGCGACAGACGTATAGCAATTATACCCGTGGAACGGATGCAATTGGTGATCTTCGAAGCTGTAAAGCAGTTGAGGCCTGGCGAGCGCCGGAAGTCGTCCCGGTCGTACCAGAAAATCGATTTGCGCGCCCGCCATTTGCAGATGGTAACCGGTGACGATTCCGAGCGCGCCGGCTCCGACGATCACACCCGTTCATTCGCCATATCATCCCCTCCTGAAGCCGTGCCACTTCATCGTCCCGACAAGGGGGTTGTGCGCCTCAAGCGCGTAACGCAGGCATATCGACTTCGCGATTGCATATCCGCCGCGCGGCTCCGCGTCGATTGCGAGATCGAGCCCTTGTCGGCGATCCCCTTCCTGGCCCGGCATATTTTGCCGGCACTCTTTTTGACCGCCCCCCCAAACGGGCGATCACACAGGCTGAGGAAATTGTGATATCATCCGTCAGATCAAAGGAGAACTGTTCCGTAAATTCAGGGAACCGGCGGATATGGCAGGAAAGTGACCCGCAAGCGCCGCTCCGATGGCCATTTGCTGCGCCGCATTTTGCGCCTCACCGGCAACTGGACAGAGGCCGAAGATTGTCTGCAGAGCGCCTATGTTCGCATGGCCGAACGGCAAAACGGCCCGACTATCAATGATCCCGCCGCCTATCTGGCCCGCGCCGCACATAATATCGCGATCGACCGGTCGCGACGCAGGCTGGTCCGCGCCGAGGAGGAGAATGGAATCGATCTGCTCTTTGGTATCGCCGACGCGAATCCGTTGCAGGATGAGGTGCTGATCGCACGCGAGCGGCTGGCGCGCGTGCGCGACGGGTTGGCCGCCCTGCCGGAGAAAACCCGCGTCATCTTCCTCAAGCATCGGCTGGACGGCATGAAATATCGCGAAATAGCCGTGGAATACGACATCAGCGTGAGCGCGGTGGAAAAACATATCGCGAAGGCGATGTTCTCCATTGCGCAATTGGCGGCAGACGGATGATGCACGAGGACGCCACTCCGCCAATCTCCCGCGCGGCTCTTGCGGATGCGGCCGTGTGGCTGGCGAGGCTCGGCTCCGAAGATCGGAGCCGCGAGGACGAGCAGCGCCTGCGTCGCTGGCTCGCAGAATCGGACGAGCATCGCCGTGCCTTCCTGGAAGTGTCTGCCTGCTGGGAAGCGGCCGGCGGCATCTCTGATCCGGCCGAATTTTGCTTGAAGGAGCCGCACCGCGAAACGCGCCGAGCCGTGCTCGCCGGTGCGGCAGCGGCGTCGGTCGCAGCGGCTGCCGGCGGCTGGCGGCTTTGGACGTCGGCGCCGGAGAGCACGGTCACCGAGGTGGGCGAAGTCAGGCGCATCGCACTTGCCGACGGAACGGCGCTCACCCTCGACACGGACAGTCGGGTGGACGTCCGGCTCACTTCGTCCTGGCGGACCGTCGATCTGGTACGTGGTCGGGCGCATTTTGATGTGGCCGCCGATCGTACCCGCCCTTTCGTGGTGCGTGCCGAGGGACGCACCGTCACCGCACTCGGCACGGCGTTCGATGTCGCGCATGAGCCCGGCGGCGTCACGGTGCTGCTTGTCGAAGGGCGGGTGGCGGTGCAGCCGGCCGAAGGCGTCGATCGTAGCGCCGCCAGGCTGATGTCCCCCGGCGAGCGTCTTTCGTTGCGGCAGGGGCAATTGCCGCGGCTCGACCGGCCCGACATCGCCGCAGCGGTCGCCTGGCAGCAGGGCCAGCTCGTCTTCGAGAACTGCTCTCTGTCGGAAGCGGTGGCGGAAATGAACCGCTACAGCCGTTACCGTCATCTCAGCGTCGAGGAGGCGATTGCCGATCGGCGTGTCAGCGGCAGTTATGCCACACAGAATATCGAGAGTTTCGCGCGATCGGTCGCGCGGCTGATCGGAGGTGAAGTGGAGATGCAGGAGGACCGGATCGTGCTCCGCCTCGCGCCCGTGCAGCCCGGGAAGAGCTTGGACTCGCCGGACACGATATCGTGAGCGGAAGAGGGAAGAATCTGCCGCCGGCGCTGAGGAAAGGTCCGGCCCGCGCGTCCATCCTTTAAGAAGCCCAAAAAAGGCACAGCCTGGGGAGGAGAGGATATGAAGACGTTGTCGTGCCGGGCACTGGCGCTCGCCGGCGGGTTGGTGATGCTCTCCGCACAGGCCGCCGCCCAGGATCGCGCTGTTCCGTTGGCCATCGCGAAGAAGCCTGTCGGCAAGGCTCTGCAGGAGCTGGCCGCAAAGACCGGCGCGAACATATTGTTCACGCCCGCAGCAGTCGCCGGCATGCGTTCGGCACCGGTCCGCGCGACGGTGACCGCGGAACAAGGCGCGCGCAAGATGCTCGCCGGTACGGGCCTGCAGGTGATCCGCGATCAGAACGGCGCTCTGCTGATCCAGCCCCAGGAGACGCGGCCGCCGCGGGTCGGCCTTAATCAACCCGCGCCACGCCGGGAGGAGCCGATGCGCTATGTGGCGGTGCAACTCGCCGCACCAAACTCTCTTGGTCAGGTGGCAAAGCAGTCAGAGCTGGCCGCGGATGAGAACGCGCAACATGCTACCGATATACCCGAGATCATTGTTACGGCCCAACGTCGTAACGAACGTCTCGAAGATGTGCCCGTATCTGTAAGCACGATTAGCGGCGAAAGCCTCGTGGCAGCCGGGGTGGCTAGCACCCGCGATATCGGACAAGTATTTCCAGGTGTAAACATTAATCAGATCGGCGCATATTCCAGCCCGAATATCAGAGCCATTGGTTCGACGCTAACAGGGCCGGGCGCAGATAACAGTGTGGCAACATATTTCGACGGTATCTATCTTACCTCACAGCCGGGCCTGATTTTTAATTTGCCCGACATCAACCGGATCGAAGTAGCGAAAGGCCCGCAGGGCACCTTATTTGGCCGCAATGCCACGGGCGGAGCGATTCAGATCTTCACCAGGGACCCGGAATTCGACTTTACGGGCTTGGCTCGGGCTACTCTGGGCACTTTAGGCCGAGGCAGCGTTACGCATTCGCTTGAAGGTTTTTTTACCGGCCCAATTTCCGAATCGCTAGCGGCAAGCCTTTCGCTGAGTGAGCAAGGCTCGAACGGTTATGCCAGGAATCTCACCTCGGATCGGCGGCTTGGCGGCCAATCCGAATCTGTACATGGAAAACTTTTGTACACAGCTTCAGATCAGCTCAAATTCGAGGCTTCTCTTCTTTATTCCCGCCGCAACGACGATTATGCGCAAGCAGGTAAGCCCTTGAAAGGCAATACGGTTGGAGTGTTGATAGATCCAACCCTATCTTTTTCGAAAGATCATTATCGCTTTAACCTCGACCTAGAGCCGTATCTCATTGTAGAAAATATCATTGGAAGCTTTCGTGGAACGTTATCTACGAGTGCTGGAACGCTAACATCGTTGACTGCGTTCGTACGAAATCGGGTGAAAAGAAACAGTTCGGACGTGGACGCATCTCCGGTTACGGCAGCACACTATCTGGTGCCACAATTTGATAATAGCTTCGTTCAGGAAATCACGTTCACATCGGTTCAGATGGGTGCCCTAAGCTACATAGCCGGAGCTAATTACTATCACGATCATAGTGCGATCGATCCCCTGACCATTGTGGGATTCGCCACGCTATATAACGGTTCAAAGACCGACGCCTACGGTATTTTTGCTGAAGCGACGCTTCAGGCAACCAATAGACTGAAAGCGATCGCGGGCGTGCGCTATAGCGGCGAACGGAAAATATATGATGGCGGTCTCCCTACCCCCATTTTTCGGGTAGGAAAAAAATCGTTTCACGACGTGTCGCCGCGGGCATCGCTTGTGTACGAGCTAGCCGACCGTACAAACGCCTATTTCACCTACAGTCGTGGATTCAAGAGCGGTTTATTTAACAACTTCAGCTTCTCTCCTGTTCCTGTTCGACCGGAGACCATATCCGCATTCGAGCTCGGCCTCAAAACCGCATCCCGGCGTTTTTCTGCCAATGCCGCAATATTCTACTACGATTATAAGGATTTGCAGGTATCGGTCCTTTCAAACATAGTGGACCTGCCAGTAACTCAGAATGCTGCAAGCGCTCGATTAATTGGCGTTGAGGGCGACGCCACGCTACGGTTAATTGAAGGGCTTACTCTCCGGGCCGGCTTTTCATGGTTGCCGGAGGCAAAATATTTGAAATATCCCGGCGCAGCCGCGAACGTTCCCACCGGCCAAGGGGGCAATCAATCCGTCTCTGTCATTGCATCCGGCTTTCGTATGATTCGTGCCCCGAAATTTACGGCCAACGCGAACATTGAATATGAAAGAAGTCTCCCGGGAGGGAATTTGACGTTCAACATTTCGGCATTTTATACAGATAGTTTTAATATGGAACTTTTGGGAAGGATAAAACAGTCTTCTTACGTTACTCTAAATAGTAGCGCGTTTTGGTCGCCCAACGGTTCACGATTTAAATTTGGCGTATACGGCAAGAACTTAACGAATGAGAAAAATATATTTCAACTGACTACTTTTGGTCCCTCGGGAGACGAGATCAACTACGCCCTACCCAGAGAAATCGGTTTATCGATCACCCGGTATTTTTGAGACATGTACAGGTGTTGTGAAGAAGTTCGAGCTCATGTGCCGATCCTGCCCCCTCGGCGGCGTCGGCGTCAAAAAATCTAATAGCGAGGCGTCTGATGGATAGCGGTCGGGAAAAAGTTGACCGGAACGCGAGGTTTTCTGGCCGAAAAATCTATTTAACCGGCGCAGCGTCCGGAATTGGCAGGGCCACTGCTAGATTGCTTGCTTCGGGTGGGGCGCGTCTCTCGCTTGTCGATATCGATAGGGAAAATTTGGCTGACGTCGCGAAAGAAGTTGGCGGCCGGCCCTTCTCCGTAGACCTGCTTGATCATGATGCAGTCGACCGCTCCGTGGATCAGGCCGCCGAAGCGATGGGTGGCATTGACGTTGTGATCAATTGCGCTGCGATCGCCCATAGCTGCAGCATCGACGCGCTCGAGCCGGAGGCGTGGGACCGGGTAATCGCAATCAATTTGACGGCCCCGTTCCGGGTGTGTCGTGCGGCTCTGCCGTATCTGCGGACATCGGACCATGCGAGCATTGTAAACGTCGCCAGCGGGGTAGCGATGCTGCCGCAGTTGAATGCCGCGGCATATGCCGCCTCCAAGGGCGGATTAATCTCTTTCACTAAAGCGCTTGCTTTGGAACTGGCGCCTCGGATCCGGGCCAATGTTCTCTCCCCCGGGATCACCAACACTCCGATCGTCTCCAAGGTTTTGGAGAGCGCCACGGACGTCGATCAGTCGCCCTTCGTGGCGCAATATGCCATGAAAAGGGTCGCGGACGCCGCGGAAATAGCGGAGGCCATAGCTTTTCTAGCAAGCGACGAGGCATCGTTCATAACCGGCATCATTCTCTCTGCAGATGGGGGGCGAACCTTCCATTGATATGGGAGTCGCCAAATAAATCCGATTTTCTCCCCGCTCCTCCCCGGCAGGCCAAGATGGAGACGAAGGTGTCAACGAAGCGAAAAAAAATCATCATCGCCGGGGCTTCCGGACTGGCGGGCAGTGCGGCAATGGCCCACTTTGCCAACCGGAGCGAGTGGGATGTCGTCGCTATCTCGCGACGTCCGCCCCTCATATCTCTGGGCAACGCGGTCCACCTGCCTGTCGATCTAAGCGACAAAAATGAAACCGCCCGAGCGTTGAGCCCTATCCGGGATGTTACTCATATCGCTTATGCGGCATTGAACGAGCGAAGCGACGATCTGATCGCCGGCTGGTCGGACCCCCGACAGAGCGCGAAAAATGAGGCAATGCTCGTAAACCTAGTCGAGCCAATTATTCAGCAGTGCGATACTCTTGAACACATTGCCTTGGTACATGGCGGAAAAGCATATGGCGTTCACATCCCAGACCATAAGTTGAAAATGCCTCTGTGTGAGGATTCTGGTCGACACGAGGGTGAGAATTTCTACTACCGGCAACACGATTATCTAATAGAAAAGCAGAAAGGTTCTCAGTGGTCTTGGACTATTTTTAGAACTGGCGCAATTTGGGGGACAACGGTCCGCGCAAATATGAACACATTGCTTGCGTTGGCCATATTCGGGGTATTGCGGAGAGAAGCGGGCATGGCCATGCCTGTTCCCGCCGGACAAAGCGGCTATGTCGAACCGACCGATGCCGATCTGGTCGCCGAAGCGATCGAATGGGCTGGCCACGCTCCAGCCGCGCGTAACGAGATATTCAACATCACCAACGGCGATGTGTTGGCGATGCATGATCTTTTCGAGATTGTTGCCACGGCCCTTGGTATGGAGGTGAGCACACCGACAAGCTTCAATATCAAGGACGAGATTCGTTCTTTGGCGCCGCTCTGGCCGGCGATGACCGCAAAATATAATTTGAAATCACCCCCTGATCTCTATGAACTCCTCGGAACTTCTCTCGACGTTGCACAAAATTTCTCGCAGGACTTTCCGCCGGAAAGTTTTCTGCGATGGGGTTTGTTGAGCACGATAAAAATTCGTCAGGCAGGGTTTCATGCCTGCAGGTCTTCCCCAGATAGCCTCAGACACTACATCAAAACCTACCAAGATCTCGGCGTCATACCGTAATATAATGCAAAGTTCTGAATATTTTAGATCGACATAAAGCCGGATGTTTTGCTTGAGTGGCTCATATTTGAATAGAGGTAACCATGGATTCGTCCTCTGCTATGGTTCGCTGGGTACACCGTCCAGAAGGTTCTAATTGGGGCAATTTCGGTCCCGATGATCAAGTCGGCCGGATGAATTTAATCACTAACACGATCCGGCGTGCCGCCATGGACGAGGTGGTCGATGGCCAGGCTTTCGCATTGAGCCTCCCGCTCGATTGCCCTGGGGGTGTCGGGTTGGCAGATTCGCGCCTTCCCCCTCGCCTTTTTTCGTCGGTGCATGACGGTCATCAGATGTCGAACCTCCCTCTGGGAGACAGCGATGTCTGCAACGACGACGCTGTTACGTTGTTCACCCAATATTCCACCCAATGGGACTCATTGGCCCATTGGGGCCGTTTGTTCGACGCAGATGGAGACGGCCTGGCCGAGCCCGTCTTTTATAACGGATATCGGGCGGATCTTCAGGTCCGTGCCGGCACGCGATCCGAGGGAATGGGTTCGCAGTCTTTGGGCATTGAAAATCTTGCCGTTACGGGGGTCCAGGGTCGCGGCGTTCTCGTCAATCTTGTCGAGGCATTTGGACCAGAACGGACGTGGATCGATCTGGCGCGGCTAAAGGATGCAATGAGGGCGCAGAACGTAGAGGTTCGCCCAGGCGACTTTCTTCTTCTGTACACCGGCTTTGGCGACGAATTAATGAGAATGTATGGGGCTCCGGACCGGGTGGCGCTCGAGAAAGTGGGTACTGTTCTTGATGGTTCCGATAATGCTCTGCTTGAGTGGATCGATAAATCGGGAGTGGTAGCCATATGTTCGGATAATATGGCGGTGGAGGGGTTTGATCCGGCTCTCCAAAAATCAGGGGTAAAAGGATTATTGCCGCTGCACGATCTATGCCTATTTCGGCTGGGCATCCATCTCGGCGAGCTATGGTGGCTGACAGACTTGGCGAGATATCTTGCCGAACATCGGCGCCACGCGTTTCTTCTGACTGCTCCACCGCTTCGTTTGCCGGGTGCAGTTGGCTCTCCGGTAACGCCGGTGGCGACCGTATAGATAGCCAAAGCAGGCCCACCGCTCGGCGGCCCCCGGCAAATGGCGAACCTCGCGGTCTAAAGTTGGGCGACAAGCCCGTTTAGCCCTCAGCCCAAGATCGACGGGACTGTGCTGAAACGCTGGCGACCGCGTTGGCGCAAATCCACCTTGCCAACGGGCCTCACCGGCAACGTCGCCCTTATTGTGCAGGCGACGGTCAGCTGTTGGTCTAATGGCGCCATTGTCGCCGAATATATCTTTCGTTAACCATGATCGGCGACAATTAAGGGGTGTTAACAGGATCCCGATCATGACCGTCCAGAGCTTCGGCCGGATCGAGCGCGACGGCGACGTTCGCAGCGCGATCAGCCGCGCGGCGCAGCGGGTCGGGGTGGATTTTTCCTATCTGCTCAACCAGGCGAAGTCCGAGAGCGGGCTCAATCCCAACGCCAGGGCGCAGACCAGTTCGGCAGGCGGGCTGTTCCAGTTCATCGATCAGAGCTGGCTCGGCGCGGTCAAGATGTACGGTGCCAAGCACGGCCTCGATTGGGCCGCCAACGCGATCAGCCGCGGCCGCGACGGGACGTGGAAGGTGGACGGGTCGGTGCGCGAGCAGGTGATGGGCCTCAAGAACCATCCCGAGGTCTCGTCACTGATGGCGGCCGAATTCGCCAGCGACAATGCGCAGGGACTGCAGGCCGCGCTCGGCCGACAGCCGCGATCCGCCGACCTTTATTTTGCGCATTTCCTCGGCCTCGAAGGCGCCACCAAATTCCTGAAGGCGGCCGACGCGCAGCCCGGCGCCAGCGCCGCCGCGCTCTTCCCGCGCGAGGCTCGCGCCAATCGCGGGATCTTCTACGCCAATGGCAGCCCGCGCTCGCTGTCCGAAGTCTATGCGCTGATGGCGAAGAAGATCGACGATGATGGCGGCGCCCCGCCCGCGACCGCGCCCATGGCCCCTGCCCCGCTCAGCGCCGACCGCATGCGCCTCGCTTATGCGCGCGAAGTGTTCGAAGGCGACGGCAAGGCCGCGCCCTCGACAAGCGACATGATGGCGATGATGGACCAGTCCAGCCGCATGAATCTGCTCAAGCCCAATCCGGCTAATGCGATGCTCGCTTATATGATGCTGGCGTCCGACGGCGACGGCAGCATCAGCGAGACCCGGCTGGAGGCTTGAGATGATCGGCGCGGGAGCGCCGTCGTCATTCGAACGGATTCAACAGCCGAACGCCGAAATCTTCGAAATCGGCGATATTGCGGGTAACCACCGTCAGATCGTGGACAAACGCGGTGGCGGCAATCAACCCGTCTTCATAAAGCTGATCGGATCGTCCGTGCATGAGCCTGGCCCATCTGCGATAGATCGGCGCATCGACCGGCAATATGTTCCAACTGGCTGCGACCGCGTCCGCCCATGCTTCGATCTCGTCCGCTCTGTCCTGATCCCGCGTCCGGGTGATTTCGATACCCGCCTGAATCTCGCCCAGCGTGACGGCGGAGAGGTACAGGTCCTCGTCATGCTGCCGCTCCAGCCATTGCAGCACCGCGCCGTGCGGACGTAGCCGGCGAAGTTCGGAAACAACGTTGGTGTCGAGAAGATACATCAAAAGGTGGACGGCACACGCCTGCGTCTAAGGCCGCGCGGCGGCACGTCCAGTTCTCCCCGCCCCCCCGGAGCAAGCAAAAGTTCCTTGAGCGACGGACGCGCCCGCTCATGCAGGCGCCGCCACTCGGCGGCCGGAACGAGCACGGCGGCTTCGACGCCCCGCTTCGTCACCATCTGCGGCCCCTCGGTCGAACAGGCGTTGAGAAGCTCGCTGAACCGCGCTTTCGCATCCTGCACCGGCCAATGTCGCATGCCATCACCTCTGACTAGTTGTATAACTAGTTAGAGTGCCTTCCACAAGCCCACGCTTCGCCCCTTGATGGCCGCCTCTTGCCTTAAATCACTTGCCTCGGCCCGCGCCGTGCACAAGGTGCAGGCCATCGACGACGCCACGAGCGTCCATGCGCAGCTCAGTACCGTCGCGGGCGATGGCTTGACGGCGGTGGAAAGGTTTCACGGCCTGTTCCCGGACTTCGCGGCGATGCTGGCCGCCGGCGAGGACGCGGCGATGACGCAGCGCCTGCGCGGCGCCGAGACGATCGGCCGTCCGATCGGCGACGAGGCCTTCCTCAGCGCGCTGGAAAAGGCCAGCGGCCGCACGCTCGCGCCCGCCAAGCGCGGCCCGAAATCGAAGATTAGTGGAGTGGCACCGTAATTTGCCGTCGTCATTCGAACGGATTGAGCAGCCGCACCGTGTCCCGGCACGGCCGCGACGGACCAGCAATTGGTCTTCAACGTATCGACTATTGTTGACACATGGTTCGCCAACTATGTATCATTAATGTCGATACAGGAGGCGAGATTGCGCGTTCAGGTGAAGAAATGGGGCAACAGCGCTTCCGTGAGGATCCCTGCATCGATCATGGCCGCCGCTGCCTTGCATATCGATCAGGAGGTCGATGTGCGGGAAGAGGAAGGCCGCGTCATCATCGAGCCGGTAAGCGCACCATCCTATGATCTCGATAGCCTGCTGGCCGGAATGACCCCCGACACCTTTCCCGATGATCTCGATTTCGGTCCACCCGTTGGCAACGAGACCTGGTGATGTCCGACTATGTGCCGGACGTAGGCGATATCGTTTGGCTGCATTTCGATCCGCAGGCGGGACATGAACAGGCTGGCCATCGCCCTGCCCTCGTTCTTTCCCCGGCAAGCTATAATCGCATACGCGGAATGATGGTTTGCTGCCCGATGACCAGCAGGATCAAGGGCTATCCGTTCGAAGTGGTCGTGAGCCGAGATCCGCCCAGCGCCGTGCTGGCCGATCAGATCAAAAGCCTCGACTGGAAGGCCCGCAGGGCCGTCAAGAAAGGCGCCGTTCCGGATCAAGTTCGGCGAGAGGTACGGGCAAAGATCGGCGCGCTGCTGGGACTATAGCCGCGAGCCGAGCGCCTTCGGAACGGCCGGGGGGGTCCGCGGTTCGGTAAAACGGAGCGGACTGTCCGATGATGAGGCGGTGCCCTTTCCTTGCCGCTCGAATGCCGGCCAGACCATGGCACTTTACATGTAGGATTTCAGCGGCTGGAATGATGGCCGTCCGCGTCGCTCCCGGCGTCGCGGAGGCTCCTTCTCATGACCGGTAGACAGCCCCCCATACGGAGGGCGTATCCACCGAAGGAATGGCTGGCGAGCATCGCGGCGAAGGGGTTCGATGGAAAAAACAAAAAAACCGCCACTCAACCCCGTGCACCCGGAGTTGTTAGGAATCACTCGCAACTGGCGGGCCGGAAAGCGCGACGGCCGACGATCGCGGCGCCCGGCGACATCACGCTCGCCTTCACTTTTTCGGCTGCTTCGCGGCCTTCAGTTGCGCCAGCGCCTCGGGGGGCATGGCGGTCGGGTCGTTCGGGCCGGCATTGGCCATCAGGTCGACGGGCTTGCGCTTCGCAGGCTCGGTCGACGCGCCGCCCGTGCCGCTAGCGCCGGCCGTCTCGGCCCCAGCCCCGGCCGCGCCCTCGCCGGACCAGGCGAGTGTGATCGAGATGCGCCGGTTGCGCGGATCATAGGGGTCCTCGGCCACATAGGGTTCGCGGTCGGCGACACCCTCGATCCGCGCGAAGCGGTCAGCGCCGACACCGGCGCCGGCCAGCGCCTTGCGGGTCGCCTCGGCGCGTGCGGCCGACAGGGTCCAGTTGTTCACTGCCCGGCCCTTGGCATAGGGCATTGCATCGGTGTGGCCGCGCACGATCACCGAATTTTCGGCAAAGCCGGTCACCTCGGCGACCTGCTTCATCAGCTCGCGCGCCTGCGGCAGCAAGATGTCGGTGCCCGACTGGAACATCGAGAAGTCGGCCTGATCGACCAGGTCGATGCGCAGCCCCTCGCGCGTCTCGGTGAAGCGGACGTTCGTGGCGAGGCCGGCCAGCGACGGCGTCTTCGCCATCTTCGCCTCGAGCGCCTGCTTGAGCCGCGCGAACTGGACACGGTCCTTTTCGCGCATCGCGGCGCCGCCTTCCTTGTCGCCGCCCGAGGCATCCTTCGGGATGGTGATCGACTTGGAGCCGGTCTGCGCTGCGCGGTGCGGATAATTGTCCTTGTCGATGATCGACTCGCCGCCGAACAGGCCGTTGGCGCCCGCGCTCTTCTCCTTGAGCTGGACCATCGTCGGGGTGAAATAGTCGGCGATTCCCTTGCGCTGCTTCTCGGTCGTCGCGCCGAGGATCCACATCAGCAGGAAGAACGCCATCATCGCGGTCACGAAGTCGGCATAGGCCACCTTCCAGGCGCCGCCGTGATGGCCGCCATGACCCTCCGCGATAATCTTCTTGATGATTATCGGTCTGGGCTCGGGCTCGTTCTTGCCGCGCTTGGAAGGCGATTGCGCCATGGGATCAGCGTGTCCTCAACCTGGCGGGGATCAGCGGCCGCGCATGCCGTCGAACACGTCCGCAAAGGCCGGCTGGTTCGAATGGGTGATGCCCGACCGTGCGGCTTCGATGACGAGCGGCAGCGGATGGCCGTGCAGCGAGGCGATGATGATCTGCTTGACGACGCCGTAGATCGCGGCGTCGGCCTCGATCACCTGGCGGCAGCGGCCGGCGAAGGGCGACACGATACCATAAGCGAGCAGAATTCCCAGGAAGGTACCGACCAGCGCCGAGCCGATCATCGCGCCGAGGATAGCCGGCGGCTTGTCGATCGAGCCCATCGTCTTGACCACGCCAAGAACGGCCGCGACAATGCCAAGCGCCGGAAGCGCGTCGGCGAGCCCCTGCATCATGTCGGCGGGCTTGATCTCGTCATGGTGATGAGTCTTGAGCGCGTTGTCCATGACGTCCTCGACCGCCATCGGATCGAGCGTGCCCGACGAGATCACGACCAGCCGCAGCGTGTCGGTGATCATGTGAGTCAGAGTCGAGTCCTTGAGGAGCTTCGGATATTCGGCGAACAGGGTCGACGAGTTGGGATCCTCGATGTGCGGCTCGAGCGCGACGGGGCCCTCGGTACGCAGCTTCTTCATCAGTGTCGAGACGAGGAAGATGACGTCGAGATAGTCCTTCTTGTTGTACTTCGGGCCCTTGAAGACCTTGCCGAAGCCGGCACCGAAGGCCTTCAGCTCCTTCATCGAATTGCCCGCGACGAGCGCGCCGACGGCGGCACCGCCGATGATCAGCATTTCGTGCGGGATCGCGTGGAGCACCGGCTCGAGGTCGCCTCCGGTAATCGCGAAGCCGCCGAACACCATGGCAAGAAGGATGACGAGGCCGATGCCTGCAAACATGAACGCTGACTCCCACGCGGCAATTCCGGGTTCGCGCCAAACGCGCGCTTTCCCATCGATGTTAACGACTGGCCAAGCAGAGGCTTTAGCCAATCATCGTGAGAGAAGCTTAACTCAGAAAATCAAATAAAGTGTTGCGATTGACCTTGGCAAACGCCGCCTGGGCGGCCTGGAGCGCCAGGGTTTTCGCATTGAGCCGCATCACCGTTGCCGCGACGTCGGTATCCTCGAGAGAGCTCCGCTCTTCGCTGAGCTGGGTGGTCGCCTCCACCAGCGCGTCCGCGGCGTCATCGAGCTGGCCGGCACGCAGGCCCTGCGCGGCGCGCTGATTGGTAACCTGAACGACCGCCTTGTCTATGTCGTCGAGGGCGGTCGCCGCGGCGGTGCGCCGGACATTGACGTCGCTGTTAGAGATTGCCGTGATTGCCTGGCCGATGACCCAGTCGAGACTCTGGCTGCCCTGCGAAGTGCTGACGCCGTCGAAGACGTCGGAGCGCTGTGCGGTCGCCGGCAGGCGCTGGGTTGCCGAGGTCGAGATGCGGAGTGGCGCATCGACCGGGAACAGCGCCTGCCCGGTCGGCGTCGTCGATGTGCTGAGATTGGTCAGCGAGCCGCGCAGTTGGTTCAGTTCGAGCACAATCGCCGAGCGATCCGCGTCCGATACCGATTCGGTCCGCCCTGCCAGCGTCAATTCTTTCACGCGATTGAAGATGCCGGCCATGTCGCCCATCGCGGTATCGACCTGCGCGGCGATCGACTTGGCGGTCTGGATGTTGCGAGCCCAGACTTCGGTATCAGCCTGCGCGCGGCGAAGCTGGCTGATCCGCGCAGAAGCGATCGGATCGTCCGACGGCTTCTCGATCCGCTTGCCGGTCGAGATGTCCGACTGCGCGCGCGCCACATCGGCGCTGAGTGCCGACTGGCGATTGATTTCCGCGAGCGCGCGATACCGAGTTGCCGTGATCACCGCTTATGCCCCCTAGAACAGGTTCAAGATTTCCTGGAGCGTCTCTCGCGCGACCTGAACAATCCGCGCCGAGCCGCTATAGGCCTGCTGAAAACGAAGTAATTGTGCCGCCTCCACGTCGAGATCGACGCCCGTGACTTCGTCCAGCGTCACCAGCGCTCCATCTCGCTGGCTCGCCGTTGCTGCCTGCTCCGTCTTCGCGGCGGACACGGCATTGGCATGGGCGGAGACGAGTTGCTCCCATTTTGCCTCGGGGCCGTTCGCGTTGCGATAGGTGCGCAGCGCCAGCGCATTGCCGTTGGCGACGCCTGCGGTCGAGGCCGCAGCGATCTTCGAAACGTCTGTCGTGGCGACCGCGAGGGTCGCCGCGGTGGTGCCGGTCATCAGCGCGGCCCCCGGATCGCCATTGCGGTCGACGCCAGCCATGTTCCACGTGTTGATCGTGTCGGCGAAGCTCTGCGCCGTCGCGTCGAGCGCGTCGCGACGCGAGGCGATCGTCGATGCGACGTCGACGAGGCCGGCAAGCAGGCCGGACTGCGGCGAGATGATCGCCTGAGCATTGATCCCGGACGCAACCAGCGACAAGCGGCCGTCGCTCGATTCGACAAGCCCGACAAGCGCGACCTCGTTGCTGCCGGCCTCGATCAGGGGAGTCCCGGTGTTGCCGAGCAGATTGACGCCGGCCTGACCATCGTCGGCGAGCTTGACGTCGATGCCGACCGTCTTCGCCAAATCCTGCAGCACCTTGTCGCGCTGGTCCATCAGCAGGGCTTGCCCCGCCGAGCCGGGCGAAGCACGGCGCAGGCCGATATTGATCTGCGCCAGCGTCTTGAGATTGGCGTTGAGCTGATCGACCGCGTTGCGCGCCGAGCCGGAAACTCCGTCAGCCGCGGACGCCAACGCGTCCGATGTCACGCGGAACTGGTTTGCGACATCGCTCAGCGCGGTAAGCATGGTCCGGCGATTCGTGTCGCTCGAGACGTCGGCGCTCAGCGCCTCGGCGGAGGTGAAGACGGCGCTCATCTTGGTGCCGAGTCCGACATCACTATCGTCAAGCGCCCCTTCGGCGACGTCGAGCCATGTCGCCTTGGCACCGGCGCGCTCGGCTTCGGAACTGGCGAAGCGGGCGTAGGAACTGCGATAGACGTCGAACACGCGATTGACGCTGCCGACATTGACTCCACCGAAAATGGCGGAGGAACGATATTGATAGTTGCTGCTCGACGAGACAGCAGATTCCTTCAGAGTCACCGTGCGCCGGGTGTAACCCTCGGTCTCCGCATTGGAGACATTTTCGCCGACGGTGGAAAGCGCGGCACGGTACGCAACGATCCCCGATCGGCCGATGGCGAGAAGATCGCTCATCAGCTCGTCCCAGCCTCAGGCCGGCCAGCCGCTGCGCCCGCGGCTTCTGCCGCCGCGGCCGGCGAGCCGGGCACGGTCTTCGAAACACGCGCCTCGAATTGCTTGACGAGCAGCGCGGCAATGCCGACCGCGCCTTTGCCGGCGAGCTGGTCGGCGAAGTTGGCGTCCTGCATGTCGCGGAACTGGTCCGTGGCGTCGCTGCCGAACAGATCGTCCTCGGCCAGCTTCGCACTGCGCGCCGATTTCAACACCTGGCGGGTAAAGACTGCCTCGAATTGCTTCGCCACGCTCTTCAGCTTGTCGAGCTCGCTCGCCTTTGTGTCGCCGAGGATACTGGCCTTGAGGGAAACCCCGTTGATCATAGCACGACGAGCTCCGCCTTCATCGCGCCCGCTTGCTTGAGCGCTTCCAGGAT
>Ga0207676_10000661_pt1 | contig 27630 bp, 29 predicted proteins | sample KBSSwiS72_FD_184307 | JGI IMG/M metagenome (GOLD analysis project Ga0207676, IMG submission 184307) | Switchgrass rhizosphere microbial communities from Kellogg Biological Station, Michigan, USA - KBS Switchgrass S7-2 (SPAdes) (version 2) | ecosystem: Host-associated > Plants > Roots >...
AGAAGCGGTGCAGCCCGAGGCTGCCGCCGAGCACGGCGAGCCAGGTCGCGACGGCCTTGGAGCGCTCGCGCCGGGCGCTGCTCACGCGGCAGGGCCCGGGGTCGCGTCGCCCGGACCCAGGCCCTTCTGCATGAGCACGACGTCGAGCCAGCGCTCGAACTTCCAGCCCGCGGCGCGGAGCGTCCCGGCGGGCGCGAAGCCGAGGGCGCGATGCACGCCGATCGAGGCGGCGTTGGCGGAGTCGCCGATCACCGCCAGGATCTGCCGCGCCCCGGCTGCCTCGCAGCGGGCGAGGAGCTCGGCCAGGAGGAGCCGCCCGAAGCCGCGGCCGACGCTTTCCGGGGCCAGGTAGACCGAGTCCTCGACGCAGAAGCGGTAGGCCGGGCGGGGCCGGAACGGGCTGGCGTAGGCGTAGCCGGCGACCGCGCCGGCGCTTTCGAGCACCAGCCAGGGCCAGCCCTTGGCAAGGACGTCGGCGCGGCGGCGCTCGATTTCGAGCCGGTCGGGCGGCTCGATCTCGAAGGTGCCCGAGCCGTGCAGCACGTTCCAGGCGTAGATCCGGGTGACGGCGTCGATGTCGACCGCGGTGCTCGGCCGGATCACGATTTCGCTCACGGCAGGGGTCGACGGGACGGCAACATCGGGGGAGTTTATAATGCGCGGTTTTTCGCGGGATACGTCCCGCCCTCCACAGGAATCCATCATGGTCGTGATCCGGCTTGCACGTGGCGGCGCGAAGAAGCGCCCCTTCTTCAACATCGTCGTCGCCGACTCGCGCCTGCGTCGCGACGGGCGCTTCATCGAGCGCATCGGCTTCTACAACCCGGTCGCCTCGGGCGCCGAGCAGCCGCTTCGCGTCGCTTTCGACCGGGTCGAGCACTGGACCGGTCACGGCGCCCAGATGTCGCCCACCGTCCGCCGCCTGGTCGAGCAGGCGAAGACCGCGGCGGCCTGAGGCCGCTTCCGGCCGCGTCGCCACGATGGCCGACGCTGCCTGGCCTGCCGATGCCCTCGAGGTCGGGCGCATCGGCGACGCCTGGGGGCTGAAGGGCTGGTTCAAGGTCCTGTCGTACGCCTCGCCCCCCGAGGCCCTTCTCTCCGCCCGCCGCTGGCATCTCCGCGCGGCCGGCCGGGCACCGACGACGGTCCGCCCTCCGGACGTGCTCGATATCCGCGAGGTGCGCGAGCACGGCGACGGCATCGTTGCCATCGCCGAGGGCATTGCCGATCGCAGCGCTGCCGAGGCCTTGCGCGGCGCGCGGATCTACATCGAGCGGTCGAGCTTTCCCCAGGCCGGCGCCGACGAGTTCTACTGGGCCGACCTGCTCGGCCTCGAGGTCGTCAATCGGGACGGCGTCGTCCTGGGCGAGGTCGTCGGCCTGATCGACACCGGCCCGCACAGCGTCCTGCGGATCGCGCCGCCGGGCGCGGCGCCGGACGCCGGCGCCAGCGGCGCGGCCAGAGAGCGGCTGATCCCGTTCGTCTCCGCCTACGTCGACACGGTCGACCTCGCCGGCCGGCGCATCGTCGTCGACTGGGGCCTGGACTTCTGAGGCCGGCATGCGCTTCGACGTCATCACGCTCTTTCCCGAACTGTTCCCGCCGCACTTCGCGCACGGCGTGACGCGCCGCGCCTTCGAATCCGGCCAGGTCGAGGTGAAGCTCTGGCAGCTGCGCGACTTCGGCGATCCGCCGCACGCCCGGGTCGACGACCGGCCTTACGGCGGCGGACCGGGGATGGTGCTGCTGGTCGAGCCGCTGCTGCGCGCCCTGGCCGCGGTGCGCGCCGACCGCGGCGACGCCGAGCCGGTGCCGGTGGTCAACTTCTCGCCCGCCGGCCGGCCGCTGCGTCAGGCCGAGGTCGGCGACTTCGCCTCCGGCCAGGGGGCGATCCTGCTCTGCGCCCGCTACGAGGGCGTCGACCAGCGTTTCATCGACGCCCAGGTCGACATCGAGCTCAGCGTCGGCGATTACGTGCTCTCGGGCGGCGAGATCCCGGCGCTGATACTGCTCGATGCCGTCGCCCGCCTGCAGCCCGGCGTCCTCGGCGACGTACGCTCGCATGAGCAGGACAGCTTTTCCGCCGGGCTGCTCGACTGCCCGCACTACAGCCGGCCCGAGGTCATGGCCGGGAGCGGCGAGGGCGCCGCGGTGCCGCCAGTGCTGCTTTCCGGCAACCACGCGGCGATCGAGCGCTGGCGCCGCGACCAGGCGCTGGCGCTGACGGCCGAACGTCGCCCCGATCTCGTTGCCGCGGCCGAGGCCGACGGGCGGCTCAGCGCCGCCGACCGGGCCAGTCTCGTGCGAGCCGAGGCGGCAAAGCTATAATTTCGGGTTTTCCGATCCTCTGCCACGTCGAGGCCCTCGAGCCTCCACACACATTCAAAAGCGTGCGCACGATCGTCTAGGAGTTCCCCGTGGACCTGATCCAGACCCTCGAGAAAGAGGAAATCGCCCGTCTGTCGAAGACGATTCCCGAGTTCGCCCCCGGCGACACCGTCATCGTCAGCGTCAGCGTCGTCGAAGGCACGCGCAAGCGCCTGCAGGCCTTCGAAGGCGTGGTCATCGCCAAGCGCAACCGCAGCCTCAACTCGAGCTTCATCGTTCGCAAGGTGTCGAGCGGCGAGGGCGTCGAGCGCACCTTCCAGACCTACAGCCCGCTGATCGCCTCGATCGAGGTCAAGCGCCGCGGCGACGTGCGCCGCGCCAAGCTGTACTACCTGCGCAGCCGCTCGGGCAAGTCGGCACGGATCAAAGAGAAGTTGGCCTGACGCAGTCAGGGCGGCGAAGCCGGCCGCCGCAGAGCGGCGAGCCAACTTCCGCGGCGACCGGCGCCTAGCCGGGCGCCGCAGAAACCGGCTTGCGAGTGACCGTGGCGCTCTCCTTCAATCCCGAGGACCTGCCGGTCATCGGACTCGACTCCCATCTCCCGGCGGTCGATGCCGCGAGCATCCTGCCGGCCGCGATCCGGCTGCGCTTCGTCGCGCCGCCGGCGTGGCAACCGGAGATCAAGGTCGAGAAGCGCATCATCGACCGGGAACCCGCCGCGGCGTCGGTGCTGATCCCGATCGTCCTGCGCGACGAGCCGACCGTGCTCCTCACCCAGCGCACCGATCACCTCACCGACCACCCGAGCCAGATCAGCTTCCCCGGCGGCCGGGTCGAGGCCGGCGACGCCGACGCCATCGCCACCGCGCTGCGCGAGGCCGAAGAGGAGATCGGTCTCGCCGCGGCGTGGGTCGAGGTGCTCGGCAGCCTGCCGATCTACACCACCAGCACCGGCTTCGTCGTCACGCCCGTCGTCGGCCTGGTGCGTCCGGGGTTCGCGCTCCAGCCCGATCCGAACGAGGTGGCCGAAGTGTTCGAGGTGCCGCTGCTCTGGTTGATGAATCCCGGCAACCACCAGCGCCACGCGATCGAGATCGGCGGCATGCGGCGCGAGTTCTTCTCCCTTCCCTGGCCGGGCACCGATGCCGCCGGCCGGCCCCGCCGCTACTTCATCTGGGGCGCGACCGCGGCGATGCTGCGCAATCTCTACCGCTTCCTCGTCGCCTGAGCCGCCCGTCGCTCATGAGTGCGGGCGGCGAAACCCCACCGGTATGATCGGCCGCGATGAGTTTTTTCGCCGTCTTGTTCGCCCTGTTGCTCGAGCAAGTCAAGCCGCTGCCGCGTGGCAATGTCGTTCACGATGCGCTCACCGGCTGGATGCAGTGGACGGCGCGCAACTTCGATGCGGGACGGGAAAGCCATGCCTGGGTGGTCTGGTGCGTCGCCGCACTCGCGCCGGCCCTCCTGACCTTCGGCATCTACTTCGCGCTCGACCAGGTGCACAGCCTGCTCGGCCTGGCCTTCGACGTCGCCGTGCTCTACCTGACGCTCGGCTTTCGCCAGTTCAGCCACTACTTCACCGACATCCGCAAGGCGCTGGACCACGGCGACGAGGTCGAGGCGCGGCGGCTCCTCAGCGAATGGCGCCATCTCGATGCCAGCGAGCTGCCGGCCTCCGAGCTGCTGCGCCACGTGATCGAGCATTCGCTGCTGGCGGCGCACCGCCACGTGTTCGGCGTCTTCTTCTGGTTCGTGCTGCTCTCGAGCTTCGGCCTCGGCCCGGCGGGTGCGGTGCTCTACCGCATGGCCGAGCTCGCCAGCCGCTACTGGGCGTTCAGGAGCGGCGACGGCGCGATCGCCGTCAACGAGACCCTGATGAAACTCTCGCAGCGCCTGTTCCATCTGCTCGACCACGTGCCGGCGCGGCTCACCGCCTCGGGCTTCGCCGTCGTCGGCAACTTCGAGGAGGCGGTCAACTGCTGGCGGCGCGACGCCAGCCTCTGGAAGTACGACAACGAAGGCGTGATCCTCGCCGCCGCGGCCGGCGCCGTCGGCGTCAGCCTGGGGGGCGGCTCCGCCCCGGGGATCACCCCGGACCGCGCCAAGACCTTCACCGCCGGCGCCCCGCCCGAGTCGGCCGATGCCTCGGGCTCGACGCCGGGCGCGACGCCGCAGCTCGGTCACCTGCGCAGCGTCGTCGGCCTGGTCTGGCGCTCGGTCGTGCTCTGGATGCTGCTCCTGGCGCTGCTCTCGCTCGCTCACCTGATCGGCTGAGCCCTCGAGGCAGCGCCCCGGCGCGACCTAGTTGTGGTGGTCGATGCGGCCGTAGACGCCATGGGTTTCGTCCGCGGGTCCGCCGGTGAAGAACAGGGTGTTGGTCGGCTGCGAGTTGAGGCCGTTGCCGAAGGCGATGCCCCAGAGGCCGTCGATCGCGATCGCCGATCCGCTCGGGCGCGACAGCGTGCCGAGGAAGTTGCCCGTCGCCGGATCGAAGGCATTGATCTTGCCGTCGCCGAAATTCGAGACCAGCAGGTCATTGCTGAACGGCCCGAAGTCCGACGGCGCCATCGCCATCCCCCACGCCGCGTTCAGCTTGCCGCCCGGGACGATCAGCCGCTTGACCAGCACGCCCGCGGTGTCGAACACGTCGAGCGCGCCCAGGCCGTCGCCGGCGACGTCGTCCTCGGCGTTGGCGTCCTGCTTCGCGAAGGTGACGAAGAGCTGGTTGCCGATCGCCTGGATGCCGAAGGGGGCGAAGCCGGCGGGCAGGTTCGGATCGGTGAACGCGCCGGCGGCCAAGGTCACCGGGGCGAAGTTGGCGTCGAAGACGGCGACGACGCCGTTGTGGAAGTCGGTGGCGTAGATGAAATCGGCGCCGCCTTGGGTGGCGTGCGCCAGGCCCTTGAAGATCGCGCCGGCGGCCGAGCGGTCGACCGCCAGGACGGCGTTGGTGGCATTGACGTTCGGCGACCAGCCCGAGATCGTGCCGCCCTCGCCGGCGAAGATGAAGATGCTCGTGCCGGTCACGCCGTTCTGGGTCACCTGGAAGCTCGTCGAGGCGTTAAAGACGATGCCCGTCGGCTCGGCTTCGCCGCCGGCACCGTTCGGTGGAATCGCCACCACCAGCGACTGCGGCACGCCGTTGCCGTCGTAGAGCGTCGACTTCGAGGTTCCGGCGTTGGCCACCCAGACGAAGCCTTGGGGATTGAAGACCAGACCCCAGGCGTTGACCAGGTTCGGATCGACGTGGGAGGTGCTGCTGCTGTAGGGGTTCTGCATGCCGGCGACGTCGGTGACCAGGGCGGTCGCGACATAGCCCTGGTTGTCGCTGCCACCGCCGCAGGCGACGAGGGCGAGGGCCGCCGCGCCCGCCGCCAGCCAGCACCGAAACACTTGCTTCGAATTCATCGTCTTCTCCTCAGGGGTGGGTCCGACGGTGAATGACGCCTGGTCGCGCGGCGGTTCATCGCCCACGCCGGGAGAAGGGTCAGAACGAGTACGAGGCGCCCGCGACAAAGGTGCTGCGACGGCCGCCATAGACCGCCGGGTACGGCCCGCCCTCGGTGGCACCGACCCACGAGAGCTGCAAGTCGAGGCCGCGCCAGACCCAGCCGGCGCCGACCCGCAGGTCGCCGCGGGTGCGGCTCTCGCCATTGCCGCTGCCGCTGATCCTGGTGATCACGCCGAGATGGCCGAACAGGCGGAAGTTCTCGTCGAGGACCGTGTGGGCGTCGAATTCGGCGTACAGGGTCGAGACCTTGCGGCCGAAGTAGTCGGGGGCGAAATGGAGCCGGGCGCCCCAGCGTCCGGCGAGCAGGCCGACATAGAGCTCGGCGAAGTCGTAGCTCGAGTCGCCGGAGAAGTGCGAGTAGGTGGCGCCGGCCTCGACCAGCCGATCGACGTCGAGTGGCGTCGTGCAGCCGGCGTAGCCCAGCACCTGGGCATAGCGGTCGCCGTGCTCGGGCTCGACGCGCGTGGCCGATGCGCCGCCATAGCAGCCGTTGGGCGCGTCGTAGTTGAATGAGGCGCGCAGGCTCGGCCCGGGGCCGTCGAGTGAAACGCCGCGAAAGCGGTAGTCGGATTCGACCGCCAAGGTCGCGCCGAGCTGGGCCCGGGCCGAGAGGCTCGTGACCAAACACAGGGCGGCGAACGTCAGCTGGCGGCCGTGCCGCAGCAAGCCGCGTCGCACGTCAGTGCCGGGCCACGGATTCCATCGCTGGCGTCTCGCCGCAGGCGCACACGCACCGGCCACCGGCCCGGCCGAGGCTGGCGCAGGCATCGACCCGTCTGTCCGCCTGCACCACCAGGTCGGCCGTGGCGAGCCGGGTACTCCGGCCCGGCCCTTGCTGCAGCTCGATCATCAGGGCGAGCAGGCCGCTGACGTGGGCCGCGGCGTACGACGCGCCCGACACGGTGGCCCAGCGCGAACCCGAAAGCGTCGTCGGCACGTCACGTCCGGGGGCGGCCAGGATGCCGGCCGGCGTCGCCGGCGAAGGCTCGTCGACCACGGCGACGACGCCCGCCATTCCGGCGGGAAAGCCGCCCTGGTCTGCCGCACGGTCGACGGCGGCGACGACGGCGATGCGGCGCGCCAGAGCGGCGTCGACCAGGCGGGCGATGAGCCGGTCCTGCGGGCCGCCCAGGCTGAGGTTGATCACCTGCGCGCCTTTCTCGATTGCCGCGCTCAGCCCCAGGGCCAGGGCGAGGGTGGTGCAGGACGCGCCGGCACCCGGCTGCTGGCGGCAAGCACGCAGCGCCAGCACCCGGGCGCGCGGCGCGACCCCGGCGATGCCGAGCTTGTTGTCGGCCCGCGCCGCGACGATGCCGGCCACCGCGGTGCCGTGGTCCTCGCCGAGGTAGGTCCGATCGCCGGCCAGGTTCAGGCTGGTGTCGACCTGCTCGGCGAGGTCGGGATGGTCGAGCTGCACGCCGCTGTCGATCACCGCGACCCGGACACCGCGCCCGGTCGCCGCCGCATGTAGATCGGCGAGGTGCCAGCTCGCCGCGGCCGGCTGCATGGCGTACAGGGGATCGTCGTGGCCGGCCAGGGTGCTGAACTGGTTCATCGCCTGCGCCCATTCGACCTGCGGCTCCTGGTTGAGCTGGCTCACGACCTCTTCGGCGCGGCGCGGCGCGGGAATCTCCATCACGTAGCAGTCGAGGCCGACCACGGGCATCGGCCAGGCGGTGGCCAGGACCAGGCCGTGGGCGCGGGCCAGCGCTTCGGCTACGCGGCGTCGCGCCGCCCGGCCGCTGGCGTCGGCGTAGCCGCTGGCGTAGTTGCCGTCGGCGCGGAAGTGGGCGGCGGGAAGGCGCAGGAGCACCAAGACCTGCTGCTGCGGATCGGCGCTCGCTCCGGTCGTCTCGCGGGCCGGCTCGGCCGCGCCGATCGCGGTCGCGAGCCCGAGCAGCAGCGTCAGGAGCAGCGCGTTCATCGCACCGGCTCGCCTTCGAGCGATTCGATCCGTGCGACCGCAGGCTCGGCGCGCAGCCGGGCGAGCGAGCTCGCCCCTCCGTCCGGCAGGCGCAGCAGCCAGGCGTCGGTCACGGTCGGGCCGCCGACGATTCGCGCGTCGGCGGCGCGCAGCGCCTGGCGGATGGCACTCTCGGTGGCGTTCGGGCGAAAGACGACGAGCGCGTTCGCGGTCGTGGCGCCCGCCGCGGCTCCGAGAGTGCGGTACTCGGCCGGCCGCGGCGTCGCCAGCCAGGCGGCGGCCAGGAACAGCGCGAGCACCATCTGCAGGCCGAGGGTGAGCGGCAGCCAGCGCACCACCCAGCCTCTCGCGCCGGTTGCCCGCGGGGTGTCCGCGGCCGGCTTCGCCTCGAGACGGGCGCGCAGGGCGAGCCAACCGCGGTCGGCGGCATCCGCGGGAACGGCGGCCGGCACGGCCTGAAGACGGCGCTGGAACTCGACGTCGGCCTGGCAGCGCGGGCATTCGCCGAGATGCGCCTCGAACCGGACCCGCTCGTCTTCGTCGAGGGTGGCGTTGGCGTACCAGGGCAGCAGGATCTGCGCCGCCAGGTGCTGATCGCTGTCGAGATGCAGGACCCGGGCCGTCACAGCCAGTCCTCCGGTTCGCCCGAGAGCAATGCCCGCAGCCTTCGGCGGCCGTGGAAGCAGCGGGTCTTCACCGTGTCGACCGGGCAGCCGACGATGAGCGCGATCTCGGCATACGGCAGATCGTGGAAGTAGGTCAGAACGAGGACGCTGCGCTGCTCGTGCGAGAGGCTGTCGAGCGCCCGCGCCAGGGCCGCTCGGGCCTCTTCGGCGGAGCGATGCTGCTCCGGCCCGGGCCCGGGCGAGGCGCGGCGGTCGTCGTCCGGCTCCTCGACCGGCTCGTCGTGGGCGCGCAGGGCCTTCAGCGCGGTCCGATAGGCGATCGAGAAGACCCAGGTCGAGACCTTGCTCATGCCGTTGAAGGTCGTGGCCCGGTTCCAGACCACCAGCATGGTGTCGTTTAGCACCTCTTCGACGACCGCGGAGTGCAGGGTCATCAGGCCGATGAAGCGATGCAGCCGCTCGTGGTAGCTGCGGTAGAACGTCTCGAACGCGGGGAGTTCGCCGCGCGCCACCCGGCCGATCAGGGCCACGTCCTCGGCATCGGTGCTGCGCCGCGGGTCCGGCGGCGCCCGATGGCGATCGGTAAGCGTGCGAAGCATGGATGTCCTCTCCCTTGGGAGGTTAATTCCAATCCGCGGCAAAAGGTTCAATCCAGCAGGACTTGCGGGGACTAGGGCCCGCTCACAAGCCCTGGGGAGGGGCGGCTCAGGACGTCAGCTCGGCGAGGATCTCGCGGTAGATGCGGTAGCGCGACTCGGCGATCTCGCCCCGCTCCAGCGCCGCCAGCACGCCGCAGCCCGGCTCGTGCAGGTGGCTGCAGTTGTAGAACCGGCACTCGCTCGCGTGCCGGCCGATGTCGGGCATCAGCCCGGCAAGCTCGTTCGCCGGGATGTGGCGCAGGCCGAACTCCTGGAAGCCCGGCGAATCGATCAGGGCGCTCTGCCGCTCGCGGTCGATCCAGTACCAGTGGGTCGCGGTGGTCGTGTGCCGGCCGGTGTTGAGCGCCTGGGAGATCTCGCCGACCTGGGCCCGGGCGTCGGGCACCAGCAGGTTGACCAGGGTGCTCTTGCCGGCGCCGCTCGGGCCGAGGACGAGCGTGGCCCGGCCGGCGAGCAGCGGCGCCAGCCGCTCCCGTGCCGGCGCCGGCTCCTTCTTCAAGGCGACGCCGACCACCTCGACGCCGATCGTCTCGTAGGGGGCGAGCCGTGCCGCCGCCGCCGCCCAGGACGGCAGGTCCTGCTTGTTGAGGACGATCCGGCTCGGGATGCCGGCCGCTTCGGCCGAGATCAGGGCCCGCGCCAGCTGCGATTCGCTGAATACCGGCTCGGCGGCGACGACGACGAGCAACTGGTCGAGGTTGGCGGCGAACGCCTTGGTCTTCCAGGCGTCCTGGCGGTAGAGGAGGCTGTGCCGCGCCAGCACCTCCTCGACCACTCCTTCGTCGCCGCTCCGCTGCCAGCGGACCCGGTCGCCGACGACGGTCTCGCTCTTCTTGCCGCGGGCGTGGCAGAGGATGCGTGTGCCGTCGGCGGCCTCGACGACGACGTGCCGGCCGTGCCCCGAGACGACCCTTCCTTCGAGCTCAGCCGACGAAGGCGACAAGGGCATCGGCCTTGGCGGCGCAGATGAAGTCGTTGACGGAGATGCCGCGGGCCGAGTGGGTCGAGAAGCGGATCGTGCAGCGGTCGAAGGAGACGCGCAGCTCCGGATGGTGGTCTTCGACATGGCAGACCCAGGCCAGCGCATCGACGAAGGCGACGGTCTCGAGCCAGCCCTTGAAGGCGAAGGTCTTCTCGATCGCGCCGTCGGCGGCGTGCCAGCCGCTGGTCTGCGCGAGGTGGCGCCGGACTTCGTCGTCGCTCATCGCGGCGGCGCGCCGGCTGCATTTCTGTTCGAGGAAGTTGGTCATGACACGGCTCTCGGAGAAAGGGCCGCCAGCCGCTCGACGGCGGGCGGATGCGAGTAGTAGAAGCGGGCGTACACCGGGTCAGGCGTGAGCGTCGAGGCGTTGTCCTCGTGCAGCTTGAGCAGCGCCGAAGCGAGCGCCTGGCCGTCGGCGTGGCGCGCGGCCCAGGCGTCGGCCTCGAACTCGTGGCGGCGCGACAGGCCGGAGAAGAGCGGCGTGATGAACGAGCCGAACACCGGCGCGACGAGCACCAGCAGGATCAGCGCGACCGCGTCGTTCGGGCCGGCCAGCCCCGGCCGCACGCCCAGGCCGGTGTAGAACCAGGACTGCCCGGCGAGGTAGCCGAAGGCCGCGAAGAGCAGCAAGGCGGCGCCCAGCATCACGCCGATCCGGCGGACGATGTGGCCGAGCTTGAAGTGGCCGAGCTCGTGCGCCAGCACCGCCTCGACCTCCTCGGGCGCGAGCCGGGCGAGCAGGGTATCGAAGAAGACGACCCGGCGGGCCGCGCCGAAGCCGGTGAAGTAGGCGTTGCCGTGCGCCGAGCGGCGGCTGCCGTCCATCACGAACAGGCCCTTGGCGGCGAAGCCGGCGCGGGCCATCAGCGCCCGCACCCGCGCTTCGAGCGACGCGTCCCTGAGCGGCTCGAAGCGGTTGAAGAGCGGCGCGATCACGGTCGGCACCAGCACCAGCGCGATGAGGTTGAACGCCGCCCACGCGCCCCAGGCCCAGAGCCACCAGAGCGGGCCGCTCGCGGCCATGATCCAGAGCACCAGCGCCAGCAGCGGCCCGCCGATGACGATCGCCAGCAGCACGCCCTTGATCGCGTCCGTCAGCCAGAGCCGCCAGGTCATGCGGTTGAAGCCGAAGCGGGCCTCGATGCCGAAGGTGGCGTAGAGATCGAGCGGCAGGTGCAGCAGGCCTTCGATCGTGAGCACCGCGGCGAAGAGGGCGACGCCGTAGGCGATGCTGCCCCAACGGGGCAGGACGGCGTCGAGCAGAGCCGCGTTGAGCAGGTCGAGGCCGCCGAACAGGGTCCAGCCGAGCAGGGTGACGGCGCCGAACGCCATCTGCCACTGGCCGAGGCGGATGCGGGCGAGGGTGTAGTCGGCGGCCTTGCGGTGGGCGGCGATGTCGACCGTGCCCTGGAAGGGGCCGGGCACGGCATCGCGGTGTCGCGCCACGTGCCGCACCTGGCGGCTCGCGAGCCACGCACGCAAGGCCAGCGAAGCGGCCAGCGCGAGGGCGAAGACGAGCGTCCAGCTGCCGGAATTCATCGCCGAAAGTGTAGGCGGGTGCCGGCGCGGCCGCTTACGATCGGCCGATGACCGACACCGTACTCGCCCTTGACGACGCCAACCTGATCTGGATCGACCTCGAGATGACCGGCCTGGTGCCGGAACGCGACCGCATCATCGAGATCGCGGTCGTCGTCACCGACCCGCAGCTCACGGTCCGCGTCGAAGGCCCGGTGTTCGCGGTGCACCAGAGCGACGCGGTGCTGGCCGGCATGGACGCCTGGAACACCGGCACGCATGGCCGCAGCGGCCTCACCGACCGGGTGAAGGCGTCGACGATCGACGAAGCCGCGGCCGAGCGCGAGACCATCGCCTTCCTGCAGCGCTACGTCGGCAAGGGCAAGTCACCGATGTGCGGCAACAGCATCTGCCAGGACCGGCGCTTCCTGGCCGCGACCATGCCGACGCTGGAGGCCTTCTTCCATTACCGCAACCTCGACGTCAGCACCCTGAAGGAGCTGGCGCGGCGCTGGAAGCCGGAAATCCTGGGCGGTTTCCGCAAGGCGCAGGCGCACACCGCGCTCGCCGACATCATGGAATCGATCGACGAGCTGGCCTACTACCGGGATCACTTCCTCAAGGCCTGAGTCCGCGGATTGCGGCACTGCAGCAAATCAAGCTATAATCGCAGGCTTGCCGCAAGACAGTCCCAGCCTTCGCGCTGGCGTCGAGCGGCGATCTCGCTCATCCCCTCTGACCGTCTCGGCCCCGAGTGCCGAAATTTCTGCGCAGGTCGGCGGCGATGCCGTCGCACCTACCACAGAACCGGATCGCGACCTTTGCACCCGCCCCGAGGCGTGGTGCTCGAGCGTGCCGCGCGCAAGCGGCGGCGCTCGCGTTCGACGACAGAGAAGACTCGCCATGACTTTCGAATCCCTGGGCCTGCCCGAGCCCGTCACCCGCGCCCTGGCCGATGCCGGCTACGACGCCCCCACCACCGTCCAGACCGCCGCCATCCCGCCGGCGATCGCCGGCGCCGACCTGATGGTCGCCGCCGCCACTGGCAGCGGCAAGACCGCGTCGTTCATGCTGCCGGCGCTGCACCGCATCCTCGCCGCCCGCGGCGATGCCACCAAGCGGCGCGAGAAGGGCAGCGTCTACGGCCCGCGCGTGCTGGTGCTGACGCCGACCCGCGAGCTCGCGATCCAGATCGCCAAGGCCGCCGAGACCTACGGCCGACACGTGCCCGGCCTGCGCGTCGCCACCGTCGTCGGCGGCGTCCCCTACGGCGCCCAGCTCAAGGCGCTGCGCGGCCCGCTCGACATCCTCATCTCCACGCCGGGGCGCCTGCTCGACCACCTGCAGACCGGCAAGGCCGAGCTCGGCCATGTCGAGATGCTCGTGCTCGACGAGGCCGACCGCATGCTCGATATGGGCTTCATCGACGACATCCGGACGATCGCCGACCACGTGCCGGCGACGCGGCAGACGCTGATGTACAGCGCCACCTTCGTCGGCAACGTCGGCCACCTGGCGAGAAGCCTGCTGCGCGATCCGCAGAAGGTCGAGGTCGCGTCGCACACCGACACCCACGCCAACATCGAGCAACGCCTGCACTGGGCCGACAACAGCGCGCACAAGAACGCCTTGCTCGACCACATCCTGACCCAGCGCGAGCTGGAGCAGGCGCTGGTCTTCACCAGCACCCAGCGCGACGCCGACTGGCTGGCCGACCGCCTCGCCGACATGGGCCATCACGTCGCCTCGCTGCACGGCGGCCATCCGCAGGGCCGACGCAACCGCGTCCTGCAGGGGCTGCGCGACGGGCGCCTGAAGATCCTGGTCGCCACCGACGTGGCCGCGCGCGGCATCGACGTGCGCACCATCAGCCACGTCATCAACTACGGCCTGCCGATGAAGCCGGAAGACTACGTGCACCGCATCGGCCGCACCGGCCGGGCCGGCGCCAACGGCCTGGCGATCACCCTCGCCGAGCGCATGGACAGTGGCATGATCCGGCGCATCCAGCAGTTCACGACCCAGTCGATGCCGGTGACGACGATCGCCGGCCTCGAGCCCAAGGTGCAGGCGCCGAAGATGCATGCCCACGCGCCCGGCGCGCGCCCGCCCGGCCATGCGCCGCGCCGCGGCGATGCGCGCCGCCCGTTCGAGCATCGCGGCAACGACGCGCCGGCTCACGCCGGCGCCCGCGGCAATCCGTTCGACCGCGCCCTGCCGGCGCGCGAAGAGCGCCGCGCCCCGGGGTGGGACGAGCGCCGTGCCCCGGCGCGGCCGGGGCCTTCGGCGTTCAAGCCACGCGGCAAGCCGGGGCAGCGTCCGCGTCCGGGTAGCTTCCCGCGCTGAGCCTGCCTCGTTGCATGAAGACGCCGCCCTCGGGCGGCGTGTTTGGCGAAAACGCCGCCCGAGGGCGGCGTTTTTCATGGCCGGTAGGTATTGCGCCCCGATGCCGATCAGCGCCGCTGCACCGTGACGTTGACGTCCATGCCGAGATAGTCGCCGCTTTCGCCGAACCAGCTTCCCGACACGGGCGCGGCCTGCGACGGGTCGCGGGCGACGCCGACGCGGATCAGTTGCGTGCCGCCGAGCAGGTTGTTGGTCGGATCGAACGGCACCCAGCCGGCGCCGGGCAGGTAGGCCTGCAGCCAGGCGTGGGTGTAGCCGGCGCCGACCGTGCCGCTGTCCTCGCCGTCGTCGAGGGCGGGGTCGTACAGGTAGCCGGAAACGAAGCGGGTCGCCACGCCGAGGCGGCGCGCCGCTTCCATCATCAGCAGGGCGAAATCGCGGCAGGAGCCGCTGCCGAGCTTGAGCGTCTCGATCGGCTGCTGCGTGCCTTCCTCGTCGCGCGCGAGGTAGACGAACTTGTCGCGGATGGTCTGGTTCATCGCCACCAGCAGGTCGCGCGTGCCGGTCGGCCCGTCGGTGCGGATGAACTGCCGCGCCCAGGCGGTGAGCTCGCCGTCGGGGTCGTCGTGATACGGCCGGAGGTAGTGCTCCAGGTCGTAGCGTTCTTCGGTCGTGTAGGAGAACGGGAACAGCTCCGCGCTCGGCGACAGCGGCAGCTCGAGGTTCATCGAGTGCGCGTGCTCGATCGTGAAACTGCAGACGATCTGCAGCGTGTCGGCCTTCTCCAGCGGCTGGACCAGCGCCACCGAGTTGGAGAGCGGATCCTGGATCATGCGCACGTCCGCCTCGGGGCTGACGTCGAGATCGGTGGCGAGCACGCGCAGATCGTGGCTGTCGCGCGGGCGGAACATCACCCGGTGCTCGCCGAAGGTCACCGGCTGACGGTAGCGATACACCGTCGTGTGGACGATGTCGTAGCGGACGGGCATGGGGGAGTCGTCTCGGTCGTCTTCAGGCGCGCAGCAGCTCGACCTCGAACATCAGGGTGGCGTTCCCCGGGATCACACCGCCCGCGCCGCGCGCGCCATAGCCGAGCTCGGGCGGGATCACGAGCACTCGGGTGCCGCCTTCCTGCATCCCCTGCACGCCCTCGTCCCAGCCCTTGATGACGTGGCCGGCGCCGAGATCGAACTCGAAGGGGTCGTTGCGGTCCTTGCTCGAATCGAACTTGGCGCCCTTGACGCCGTTCTCGTACAGCCAGCCGGTGTAGTGCACCGAGACCGGCGTGCCGGCCGCTGCCTGCTTGCCGTGTCCGGGAACGGTGTCGTCGTACTGAAGGCCGGAAGGGGTGGTTTGCATGGGGATCCTCGATGGCGGCGAAACCGCGAATGATGCCAGCCGGCGGCGACGCCGGTGCGACCTTAGGGTAGCGGCCAGCGCGTGCGCCAGGCGGCAACGGCGCCGGCCAGCCACTCGGCAAGGCCCGTGCCGCGGACGTCGAGGCCGAGGACGCCGGCTGCCGCCTGCAGTGCTTCGAGCGGCCGCGCCAGGTCGAGCGCCTCGGCGCCGGTCTGCTTCGAGAGCTTCTCGCCGCTGGCCGCAAGCACCAGCGGCGTGTGCAGGTAGCGCGGCGTGGGCAGGCCGAGATGACGTTGGAGGAGGATCTGCCGAGCGGTGTTGCCGGCGAGGTCTTCGCCGCGGACGACGTCGGTGATGCCTTGCGCCGCGTCGTCGACGACCACCGCCAGCTGGTAGGCCCAGAAGCCGTCGGCGCGGCGGAGCACGAAATCGCCGACGCGGGCGGCGACGTCCTCGGTCCGCGGCCCGAGCCGGCGGTCGTGCCAGGTGATCGGCTTGGCCGCTCCGCCGCCCGGTGCGAGGTCGGTGCGCAGCCGGAACGAGCGCGCGGCCTTGCCGTTCAGGCCGGCGCGGCAGGTGCCGGGATAGACGAGCTCGGCATGGCGGCTGCGGCCGGCTTCGGGCGCGACCGCGAGCGCGAGGTCGCGCCGGCTGCAGCCGCAGGCGTAAGCCAGGCCGGCGTGCGTGAGCCGGGCGAGCGCCTGCTCGTACAACGTGGTGCGCTCCGACTGCCGCAGCGGCGGCTCGTCGGCCACCAGGCCGCAGCGCGCGAGCTGGGCGAGGATGCCTTCGGCCGCACCGGCGACGTTGCGCGGCGTGTCGAGGTCTTCGATCCGCACCAGCCAGCGCCCGCCCTGGGCCCGGGCATCGAGCCAGGACGCCAGCGCCGCCACCAGCGAGCCGGCATGCAGCAGGCCGGTCGGCGAGGGCGCGAAGCGGCCGACGTAGGACGTCACCGGATCCGATCGCCGACCCGGCCGCCGTGGCGCTCGAGCAGGGCCTTGCGCGTCGTCTCGCTTTCGAGTTGCTCCAGCCACCAGCGCAGGGCCAGGCCCAGCGGCGGCTTCTTCGCCGAGCCGCGGCGCCCCGCCACCGGCGTGCGCCAGGCGTAGCCGAGGCGGCCTTCGAGCCGGTCGCGCTGCACCTTCTTCACCACCAGGCGCCCGGCGGCGATGTGGTCGCGGGCCATCGGCTCGGGGACGAAGCCGCAGCCGAGCGAGCGCAGCAGGGCATCGATCTTGGCGCTGATGTCGCTGACGGTGAGCACGTCCTGGCCAGCGAGGATGTTGATGGTCATCGGCGTCAGCCGCTGCGCCGAATCGGCCACCGCGATGACGCGGTGGCGGACCAGCTCGCAGTCGTCGAGCGGCTCGCTGGCGGCAGCCAGCGGATGGTGCGGCGCGACCACGAACACCATCGCCATCGGCCCGAGGTCCTTCATCGTCACCCCGGGCGGGAGCTCGCGATTGGCGACGACGCCGATCGCCAGGTCGGCCTGTCCGGTGAAGAGAGCCTCCCAGGTGCCGGCCAGCACCTCGGTGCGCAGCTGTAGGCGGGTCGCCGGCGGCATCGGCGCTGGTGCCGGTGTCGCGGCAGCACTGCGCGAGCCGCTCTTCGCCAGCGTCGCCGAGCAGGCGTAGAACGATTCGCACAGCTCGAGCAGGGTGGCGCGCGAGATCACGTCGTCGACGGCGATGGTCAGCTGCGTCTCCCAGCCCGTGGCGACGCGCTTGACCCGGTTGGCGACGGCGTCGATCTCCTCGAGCAGGCGCCGGCCCTCGTCGAGCAGCTCCTGGCCGGCGGCAGTGAGCGTGGCCTGGCGCGAGCGCCGGTCGAACAGGAGGACATCGAGCGCGTCCTCGAGCTGGCGCACGCTGTAGGTCAGGGCCGAAGGCACCTTGCCGAGCTGGCGCGCCGCGGCGGCGAAGCTGCCGCTCTGGGCGATCGCCTCCATCATCGCCAGGGCGTCGGGGGTGAGGGCGCTGCGGGCTTGGCTCATGGGTCGGTCCGGGGAGGGCGTTCATCTTATTTGAACGACACCATCAAGGCCCTTTCGCCGCAGGGTCGTGCGCCCTTCCTACAGTGTGGGGATCGAAAGAAAGGGAGAGTCTTTCCATGATCAGGATTCGCAAGTCGTCCGACCGGGGCTACGCCGACCACGGCTGGCTGAAGAGCGCGCACAGCTTCTCGTTCGCCGACTACCACGATCCGCGGCACATGGGGTACGGCAACCTGCGCGTCATCAACGAGGACCGCATCGCTCCGGGCAGCGGCTTCGGCACCCACGGCCACCGCGACATGGAGATCGTGAGCTACGTGCTCGACGGCGAGCTCGCGCACAAGGACAGCATGGGCACCGGCAGTGCCCAGGACGCGCCCTCGGGCGTGATCCGGCCGGGCGACGTGCAGCGCATGAGCGCGGGCAGCGGCGTGCGCCACAGCGAGTTCAACCATGCCAAGGACCGCATCACCCACTTCCTGCAGATCTGGCTCCTGCCGAACGTCACCGGCATTCCGGCGGAATACGAGCAGAAGCACTTCGGGGCGGAGAGCAAGCGCGGCAAGCTGCGCCTGGTGGCTTCCCCCGATGGCCGCGACGGCTCGCTCACGCTGCATGCGGACGCGTCGATATCGGCCGGGCTGTTCGACGGCGACGAGTCGGCCGAGCTCGCGCTCGACCCGAAGCGCCGGGCCTGGGTGCAGGTGGTTCGCGGCAAGGTGGTGGTCAACGGCCAGGCCCTGGGCTCGGGAGATGCCGTGGGCCTGGAGAAGGAGTCGTCGCTCAGAATCGGCGGCGGCGAGCAGGCGGAAGTGCTCGTCTTCGATCTGGCCTGAAACGGCTTCCGCGCTTCAACGGAGAGGATCGCCATGCCCTTCGCACTGCAGAACCCGCTCGCGCTCGTCGGCCGCATCCTGCTGGCGATCCTCTTCATCAAGTACGGCTTCGAGAAGGTCACCGGCTTCGAGGGCACCGTCGGCTACATCGCCGCGAAGGGCCTGCCGATGCCTTCCGTCCTCGCGGCCCTGGCCATCGTCGTCGAGTTGGGCGGAGGCATCCTGCTGGCGATCGGCCTCGTCGCCAACTGGGCGGCGCTGGCTCTCGCCGGCTTCTGCTTCATGACGGCGTTCCTGTTCCATCCTTTCTGGACCTTGCCGGCAGCGCAGCAGTACGCCGACCAGATCAACTTCTTCAAGGACCTCGCGCTCGCCGGCGCCTTGCTGTTCGCGGCGGCTTTCGGCCCCGGCGCCATCAGCGTCGACGCCAGGCGCCGCGCTTGACCTTGCCGGCTCCTGCCGGATGCGGGCGCTTGGTACAGTGCGCCGATGGATGTCGCGATGCGGGCGCTGGCGGTCCTGCCCTGGCTGGACTGGGTCGCCCTCGCGCTGTTCTTCCCGGCATGGGCCGGCTACGCGATCTTCGCCAGGCGCCGCGTCGGCAAGCAGCCCTCGCTCCTGGCGACGACCAACCGGGTGCGCCGGCAGTGGATGCTGCAGACCACCTACCGCGAGGTGCGGGTGGTCGATGGCGTCGTCATCCAGAACCTCTCGACCAGCCCGTCGTTCTTCGCCTCGACCACCATCCTCATCATCGGCGGCCTGCTCGCCGTGCTCGGCACCGCCGACAAGGCGAGCGAGCTGGCGCGCGAGCTGCCGTTCGCGGCGCGCACCTCGGCGCTGGTGTTCGACCTGAAGCTCCTGCTGCTGCTGGCGATCTTCGTCTATGCGTTCTTCCGCTTCACCTGGTCGATGCGGCAATACACCTTCGGCGCGCTGCTCATCGCCGCGGCCCCCGAGGCCAGGCTCTTCATCGAGCAGAACCTGTCGCGCGAAGCCTTCGCCGACAGGGCCGGGCGCGTGGTCGGCATGGCGGCCGAGACCTTCAACGACGGCCTGCGCGGCTACTACTTCGCCTTCGCCGGCATCGGCTGGTTCTTCTCGCCGATCGTCTTCATGGCGGCGACCGTCGGCGTCGTCTACATCCTCTACCAGCGCGAGTTCGGCTCGGAGGTGCTGGGGGTGCTCACCGCGCCGTAAAGGTGCTCAGAGGTCGCGCGCGAGCCGCACGCCGCTGAACTGCCACTGCGCGTCGGGCGGGAAGAAGTTGCGGTAGCTCGCGCGCACGTGCCCCGGCGGCGTGGCGCAGGAGCCGCCGCGCAGCACGAACTGGTTGCACATGAACTTGCCGTTGTATTCGCCGACCAGGCCCTCGAGCGGGCGAAAGCGCGGATAGGGCAGGTAGGCTGACGAGGTCCACTCCCAGACGTCGCCGAACATCTGCGCCGGCTCGTCGTCGATCGGCGCGATCTGCGGCATCGGATGGAAGACGCCGCGATCGGCGAAGTTGCCGCCGGTCGGCGCGCGCAGCGCCCGGGCCGCATGCTCCCACTCAAGCTCGCTCGGCAGCCGCGCGCCCGACCAGCGGGCAAAGGCATCGGCCTCGAAGTAGCTGAGATGGCAGACGGGCGTGTGCGGGTCGATCTCGACCTTGCCCTGGAGCGTATGGTTCAGCCAGCGGTCGCCGTCGCGCATCCAGTAGAGCGGCGCCGACCGCCCGCCGGACTGGACCCAGTCCCAGCCCATCGACAGCCAGAGCTCGGGCCGCACGTAGCCGCCATCGTCGATGAAGGCGAGGTATTCGCCGTAGGTCGCGGGCCGCGATGCGATCTCGAACGGCTCGACATAGGCACGATGACGCGGCGTTTCGTTGTCGAAGCAGAAGGCGCCGTCCCGGGTCGGGTCGTGGCCGATCTCGACCAGTCCGCCCTCGTGGCCGAACCAGCGCACCGGCCCGGGCCGCACCTGCGAGATCGGCCAGCGCCGCGCATAGCCGGGGGCGACCGGATTGAAGCTCAGCGCATGCTTGATGTCGGTGAGCAGGAGCTCCTGATGCTGCTGCTCGTGCTGCAGGCCGAGCATCACCAGCGACTCGATCTCGGCATCGCCCGGCCGCGCCGCGATCAGCGCCAGCATCCGCTCGTCGACATCGGCGCGAAAGCGCTTCACCTCCACCAGCGCCGGCCGCGTCACCAGGCCGCGATGCGGGCGCGGGTACTGCTCGCCCACGCCCTTGTAGTAGCTGTTGAACAGCACCCTGAACGCCGGATCGAACGGCCGAAAGTCGGGCTCGAAGCGCTCCAGGAGGAAGGTCTCGAAGAACCAGGTGACGTGCGCGAGATGCCACTTGGTCGGGCTGGCGTCGGGCATCGACTGCACCTGGCAGTCCTCCGCGGTGAGCGGCGCGGCCAGCGCCAGGCTGGCCTGGCGGATGGCGGCGTAGCGGTCGGCCAGCGCGCTCGGCCGGGGCGCCAGCTGGCGCTTCGGGGTCGCTTTGAACATGATTCTTCCTCCGAGCCGGACAAGCCTAACGGAAGTCCCGTTTCTGCGTGCGAAACAGGGTCGCTCCGAGGGGAAATGGCCTCGACCGATCCCTAAAATGCCGGCCATGCCCTTCGTTCATCTGCGCGTGCACACCGAGTTCTCGGTCGTCGACGGAACCCTGCGGGTCGACGAAGCGGTGGCGGCTGCGGCGGCGGACGGCCAGGGCGCCCTGGCGATCACCGACCTGAGCAATCTGTTCGGCGCGATCAAGTTCTACAGCGCCGCCCGGGCCGCGGGCGTGAAGCCGATCATCGGCGTCGAGATCTGCCTCGAGCCCGAGGGCAGCGAGCGGCAGCCGAGCCGGCTGGTGCTGATGGTGCAGAACCGCGAGGGCTACCTCAACTGCTGCGAGCTGCTGTCGCGCGGCTGGCTCGACAACGCCGAGCGCGGCCATGCGCTCGTCAAGTGGCAGTGGCTCGCCGAGCGCAATGCCGGCCTGATCGTGCTCTCGGGCGCCGAGAGCGGTTCGATCGGCCAGGCGCTCGCGGCCGGCGACGACCCCCGCGCGCGCGCGCTGGCGGAGCGGGCAGAGCGCACCTTCGGCAATCGTTTCTACATCGAGGTGCAGCGCAACGGCATGCCGGGGGCCGAGTCGCATCTTCGCGCGGCGGTGCAGCTGGCAGCGGAGCTGCGCTTGCCGGTGGTGGCGACGCACGGCGTGCAGTTCCTCGACCCCGACGACCACACCGCGCACGATGCGCGAGTCTGCGTCGCCGAGGGCGAGATGCTGGCGAACCCGAAGCGCATCAAGCGCTTTAGTCGCGAGCAGTACCTGAAGAGCCAGGCGCAGATGGAGGCGCTGTTCGCCGACCTGCCGAGCGCGCTCGCCAACACCGTCGAGATCGCCAAGCGCTGCAACCTCGGCCTCGTGCTCGGCAAACCGCAGCTTCCCGACTTCGCGACGCCGCGGGTCGGCGATGCGCCGGTGCCGATGGCCGAGTACTTCCGGATCGCCTCGCACGAAGGCCTCGACGTCCGCCTCGGTCAGCTCTATCCCGACCCGGCGGTGCGCGAGCGCGAGCGCCCGCGTTACGTCACCCGGCTCGACTTCGAGATCGAGACGATCCTGAAGATGGGCTTTCCCGGCTACTTCCTGATCGTCGCCGACTTCATCAACTGGGCCCGAGCCAACGGCTGCCCGGTCGGCCCGGGCCGCGGCTCGGGCGCGGGCTCGCTGGTCGCCTATTCGCTCAACATCACCGGCCTCGATCCGCTCCGCTACGGCCTGCTGTTCGAGCGCTTCCTCAACCCGGAGCGGGTGTCGATGCCCGACTTCGACATCGACTTCTGCCAGGCCAATCGCGACCGGGTGATCGACTACGTCAAGGCCAAGTACGGGCGCGACGCGGTCAGCCAGATCGCGACCTTCGGCACGATGGCGGCGAAGGCCGCGCTGCGCGACATCGGCCGGGTCCTGGGCATGAGCTACGGCCATGTCGACTCCGTGGCAAAGCTCGTGCCGGCACCGCCCGGGAAAAGCGTCACCCTGCGCCGCCCGCCGCGCGGCGAAGACGGGGAGAAGGTCGACGACGGCGGCGTGATCTACGCACGCCGCGAGGCGCCCGAGATCGAGCAGCGCGAGAAGAACGAGGAAGAGGTCGCCGAGTTGCTGGCGCTGGCCGAGCGCGTGGAGGGCATCGTGCGCAACGTCGGCATGCACGCCGGCGGCGTGCTGATCGCCCCCGGCCGGATCACCGACTTCTGCCCGCTCTACATGCAGCCGGGGAGCGAGAGCGCGGTCAGCCAGTTCGACAAGGACGACGTCGAGGCGATCGGCCTGGTGAAGTTCGACTTCCTCGGCCTGGCGACGCTCACCATCCTCGAGCTCGCCAAGGACTTCATCGTCGCCCGCCATCCCGAGCGCGCCGGCTTCGACTACGACGCGCTGCCGCTCGATGACCCCAAGGTCTACGTCTTGTTCGCCGAAGGCCGGACCGAATCGGTGTTCCAGTTCGAAAGCGGCGGCATGCGGCGGATGCTGCGCGAGGCCCGGCCGACCCGGCTCGAGGACCTGATCGCGCTGAACGCGATGTTCCGCCCGGGACCGATGGAGAACATCCCGAGCTTTTGCCTGCGCAAGAACGGCAAGGAGACGGTGACCTATCCGCATCCGCTGCTCGAGCGCGTGCTCGGCGAACCTACGGGATCATGGTCTACCAAGGAGCAGGTGATGGAGGCGGCCCAGGTGATGGGCGGCTACTCGCTCGGCGGTGCCGACCTGCTGCGCCGGGCGATGGGCAAGAAGAAGCCCGAGGAGATGGCCAAGCACCGCGCCATCTTCCGCGAGGGCGCGGCGAAGAAGCAGATCGCGGCATCGGTGGCCGACGAGGTCTTCTCGCTGATGGAGAAGTTCGCCGGCTACGGCTTCAACAAGTCGCATGCGGCCGCGTACTCGCTGCTCGCGTACCACACCGCCTGGATCAAGGTCCACTTCCCGGCCGAGTTCTTCGCCGCCAACATGACGGTGGAGCTCGACAACAGCGACAAGCTCAAGGCCCTGCTGGTCGATGCGCGAGGCTTCGGCGTGACCATCGCCACGCCCGACATCAACACCGGCACCTATCGCTTCGAGCCCGTGTCGCCGACTGCGGTGCGCTACGGCCTGGGCGCGGTGAAAGGCACGGGCCAGGGCGCGATCGAGGCGATCGTCGGCGCGCGCCGCGAAGGCGGGCCGTTCACCAGCCTGTTCGACTTCTGCGCCCGGGTCGACCGGGGCCGGATCAACCGCCGCGTGGTCGAGGCGCTGATCAAGGCCGGCGCCTTCGATGCGCTCCACCCCGAGCGCTCGATGCTGCTGGCGAGCGTCGGCCTCGCGCTCGACTGGGCCGACACGCAGGCCGCCCATGCCGACCAGGGCGGCCTGTTCGACTTCGGCTCCGAGAGCGACGACATGCACGGCGCCAGCACCCAGGAGCCGGCGCTCGTGGCGGCGGCGCCGTGGAGCATCAAGGAGCGGCTGACGCTGGAAAAGGCGGCGCTCGGCTTCTACCTCTCGGGCCACCTGTTCGACCAGAGCGCGGCCGAGGTCCGGCGCTTCGCCAAGGTCCGGCTCGCCGACGTCATCGACAAGCGCGAGCCGATGCTGCTCGCCGGCATCGTCTCCGACCTGCGCGTCGTCAACGGCCAGCGCGGGCGGGTCGCGATCTTCAAGCTCGACGACGGCAGCGAGGCGATGGAGGCGGTGGCCAACGAGGAGCTGCTCACCGCCAACCGCGAGCTGCTGAAGGACGACGAGCTGGTCATCGTCCAGGGCAAGGTGCAGCCCGACCGGTTCTCGGGCGGCGTGCGCCTCAACGTGCAGAGCGTGTGGGACCTGGCGGCGGCGCGCTGCCGCTTCGGCAAGTACCTGCGGGTCGAGGTCAACGGCAGCGTGCCGCCGGTGGCCGAGGTGCTGCGCGAGTTCCCGTCGCGCCGGGTCGTCACCGAGCACGGCGAGATGCCGCAGGGACTGGTGGTGCGGCTCGCGCTCCTGCGCGAGCATGCGACCGGCGAGATCGACCTCGGCGAATCGGCTCGCTTCTATCCTTCGGAAGCGGCGCTGGCGCGCTGGAACGCGGCCGCGGCTCACGGCCGCGCCGTCGTCGTCTACGAATGAAGCGGCAGCGTCCCCGGCGATGACCGAGCCGCTGCCGCTCACCGGACTGGTGCTCACGGGCGGCGGGGCGCGGGCCGCGTACCAGGTGGGGGTGCTGAAGGCGATCGCGCAGATCCGGCGCGAAGCCGGTGCCGAGCGGGGCCCCAATCCGTTCCCGGTGATCGCCGGCACCTCGGCCGGGGCGATCAACGCCGCCGCGCTCGCCTGCCAGGCCGACGACTTCGACCGGGCGATGGCCGGCATCGTCGAGGTCTGGGAGAACTTCCGCGCCGAGCAGGTCTACCGCTCCGATTCGATCGGCGTGATCAACACCGGCGCGCGCTGGCTGACGATGATGTCGATCGGCTGGGTGATCGCGCGCTGGCGGCGGGCGCGGCCGCGCTCGCTGCTCGACAACAAGCCGCTCGAAGTGCTGCTCGGCAAGCTGGTCAGCACCGAGCGGCTGCACCATGTGATGCGCGACGGCCACCTGCACGGGCTCGCGGTCACGGCGTCGAGCTACGGCTCGGGCCTGCACATCACCTTCTACGACGCGCTCGACGACATCGTGCCGTGGACGCGCTCGCAGCGCCTCGCGGTGCGGGCCGAGATCAGGATCCCGCACCTGCTGGCGTCGTCGGCGATCCCGTTCGTTTTTCCCGCGGTGGCGCTCGAGATCAACGGCAGCCGTGAGTACTGCGGCGACGGTTCGATGCGCCAGGCGGCGCCGATCTCGCCGGCGGTGCACCTCGGGGCCGAGAAGATCCTCGTCGTCGGCGCCGGCCGAATGCACGAGCCGCCGGGCGAGCGTCCTCCGAGCACCGACTACCCCAACCTCGCCCAGATCGCCGGCCACGCGCTCTCGAACATCTTCCTCGACGCGCTCGCCGCCGACGTCGAGCGGTTGAAGCGGATCAACGCCACCCTGGCGCTGCTGCCGCCGCGGGCACGGGCCGACACCAGCCTGAAGCCGATCGAGGTGCTGGTGATCGCGCCGAGCGAGCGCCTCGACGACATCGCCGCCAAGCATCTGTCGAGCCTGCCGCTGCCGATCCGGGCGATGCTGCGCGGCATGGGCGTCTCCGGTCGGGGTGATGACGCGCGCGGCGCGGCCCTGGCGAGCTATCTCCTCTTCGAGGCGCCCTACACCCGCGAGCTGATCGCCCTCGGCGTGCGCGACACGATGGCGCGGCTCCGCGAGGTGCGTGCCTTCTTCGGCTGGGCGGTCGAAGAGAGCTCCCAGGCCAGCGGGGAGCCGGGCCGGGAAAGCGGCACCCCGGCAGGCAGCGAGGCGCTGCAGGCCGGGGCGCCGCGGGCGGACTAGGGCCTGTCGACAGGCCCGGGCGGGGCTACTTCTTCGCCGCCATGCCGGCGGCGGCATCCGCCTTCTTCTTCGTGCCTGCGGCCGATGCGGCCGAGGGGGCTGGGGACACGCCGCCGGTATTCGAGCCGGCGAAGGCCACGCCGTTGACGGTGCGGCCGTTCTGCGAGAACTTGCTGGCGCTCGCCTGGCCGACGCCCTTGACCCGCGTGGTCAGGTCGCTCCAGTCCTTGAACGGTGCCTTCTGCCGTTCGCCGAGGATCTGCGCCGAGATCGTCGGGCCGATGCCCTTGATGGCCTCCAGCTCGGCCTGGCTGGCCTTGTTGACGTCGACCGCGGCGAAGGCGGTGGCGGCGACGAGCGCGCCGAGGGCGATGATGAATTGCTTGAACATGCGAAGCTCCTGAAGGTGAGGGAGAGAGTCGCCGCAGCGGCCGGCGCGCCGGTGGCATGCGGCCGGTCTGCCGCAGTGCGCCCCGGATCAACGAGCGCCCGACGGGCGGCGTTGTCCCTCGCCGGGGCCCCTCGGCGGGCCCCTCGTTTTCAGGCCTGGCTCTGCAGCCAGGCGCCGTAGGCGGCGACGCCGCCGGCGACGTCGACGAACGAGTGCTCGCATCCGACCGCGCGCAGCCGGCCGAGGTCGGCCTCGGTGAGGCACTGGTACTTGCCGACCAGCGCCGGCGGGAAGTCGATGTAGTCGATGACGCCCGCGCCGACCAGCGCCTCGAGCGGCAGCGCCGCCTCTCCGGCCTGGGCGCGACAGGCGTTGACGACGGCGAGGGCGACGTCGTTGAACGGCTGCGCCCGGCCGCTGCCGAGGTTGAAGATGCCGCTCGCCTCCGGATGCTCGAGGAACCAGAGGTTGACCGCGACCACGTCGCTCACGGCGACGAAATCGCGGCGCTGCTCGCCCGCGGCGTAGCCGCCGTATTCGCCGAACAGCTTGACCCGGCCGGTCGCCTGCCATTCGTTGAACTGGTGGAACGCGACCGACGCCATCCGCCCCTTGTGCTGCTCGCGCGGCCCGTAGACATTGAAGTAGCGAAAGCCGGCGATCTGCGTCTTCGCGGTGGGCAGCGCGCGGCGCACCACCTGGTCGAACACCAGCTTGGACCAGCCGTAGACGTTCAGCGGCCGCTCGAGATCGGGCTCTTCGCGAAACGCGGTCGAGCCGCCGTAGGTGGCCGCCGAGGAGGCGTAGAGCAGGCGCACGCCCTGCGCCTGGCAGGCATCGAGCAGCGTCTTCGACGGGCGGTAGTTGAGGTCGAGCATCAGCCGCCCGTCGTGCTCCATGGTGTCGGAGCAGGCGCCTTCGTGGAACACGCAGTCGATGGCGCCGAGCTCACCGGCGGCGAAGCGGGCGTAGAAATCGCGGCGGTCGAAGTAGTCGCTGATCGTGGCGCCGACCAGGTTCTTGAACTTGGCGCCGTCGCTCAGGTCGTCGACCGCGATCACGTCGTCGACGCCGATCGCGTTCAAGCCATGCACGAGGTTGGAGCCGATCATGCCGGCAGCGCCGGTGACGACGACTCTCATGGCGGGCTCCCCGGAGCGAACAGCTCGTCGTAGCCGACGCTGGCGGTGCCAAATTTGCCGACGACGATGCCGCCGGCGCGATTGGCGATCGGCATCGCCTCGCGCAGGCCGAGGCCTGCGGCGAGCATCGCGGCGAGGGTGGCGATGACGGTGTCGCCGGCGCCGGTGACGTCGAACACCTCGCGCGCCTCGGCCGGAATCCTGGTGTGGCCGGCGGCATCGAACAGCGACATGCCGTCCTCGGAGCGGGTGACGAGCAGGCCGTCGAGGCCGAGCTCGGCGCGCAGCCGCTCGGCCCGCTCGGCCAGCTGCGCTTCGCTCGACCAGCGGCCGACCACCTCGGCCAGCTCTGCGCGGTTGGGCGTGATCACGGTGGCGCCCTTGTAGCGCGAGTAGTCGTCGCCCTTGGGGTCGACCAGCACCGGCTTGCCGGCGGCGCGCGCGAGCTCGATCATCTTCGTGATGTGGGTGAGGCCGCCCTTGCCATAGTCGGAGAACAGCACCGCGTTCGATTGCGCGAGCGCTTTCTCGTAGAACGGAAGCATGCTCTGGAGCACCTCGTAGCCG
>Ga0207676_10000664_pt1 | contig 27559 bp, 45 predicted proteins | sample KBSSwiS72_FD_184307 | JGI IMG/M metagenome (GOLD analysis project Ga0207676, IMG submission 184307) | Switchgrass rhizosphere microbial communities from Kellogg Biological Station, Michigan, USA - KBS Switchgrass S7-2 (SPAdes) (version 2) | ecosystem: Host-associated > Plants > Roots >...
ATCGTCAGTTTCATCATAGACGTACCTCTCCGCCAGCCGGGTGAGAATAGATACGTCCGCTCCCGGCATGAGAACAGTGCGGAGCGCGTTGACTACCTCATCACCGAATAGCTGACTCATCGTCGGCCAGCCGGGTATCTTCGCGTCCGGGTTCCGGGCCAATTTCTGGCACGCATCGCGGTACGTTCGAACCCTCATATACGACTCTTCATCGCCCACCGCCGAACAGATAAACTCCAGCAGGCTTTCGGCGATGTCATCCGAATCGATGGGGCAGAACACGTCCTCCGCTATGGCGTCGTGGTTGTTCATGGCGTTACTCTCATGAACTACCCGAGCCAGCCAGCCGCTGATCTTCTGAGCTACGAACTGCCGGTTCCCTTCCACCCATTCCGGCTTAAACAGGTAGAGCGCCGTCCCGAATGCGATGGCCCTGATGATGGCGTTGAACTGAGTCTTGTGAGGAGTTGTAAGGGCAATGTCCGCCACCGAATGAGCGACGTGGGCTCCGTTGTGATACCACACCGAAATGTCATAGCTCTTGGCGTCACTCTTCTTAATGTAGATAGAGCCAGGCATTACGGTCTGCTTGGCTTCACGCGCCAGACTGGCCTTCCCCATTTCGATGGGCAACGATCGCAGCTCTACTTTGTGCCGCACGCCCTTTAGGCGGAACTCCTTGGGTTCAAACACTTTAAGCTGGGCGAAATTGGTGCCTTCCTCTTCGCTGAGCTGCACCATTACGTGGGAAGGAGCACCCACCGAATGGCGACCAAACTGGAACCGCGTGTCGATCTTCAAATGATCCATCGCGGCAATTACGCACTGATTGTAGACTGGGTTGGACGAATCAATATCGACGTCTACCCACCCGAGTTGTAGGTTGAACCCTACGTTGAGCGCTCGGTGGCTCGGTTCGTCGATCCATTGCTGGAGGTTCGTGTCTCGGTAGTTCTTGTTGAACCAGTCCGATTCGTATGGCGTCTTGCCACTGGTCTTCAGGAAGACAGCACCAACTTGGATGAAGTTAGTGTTCACCGCCTGCGTAATGGCGCGCTGCTCGTTGATCAGTTGCTCATCGGAGGGTGCGAATTCAAACCCACCGGCAATCGGTTGCAACATTTAGCCCCCTTAACGCCCCGAAGTAATGGAGAGGCGAGGAGGACCGTCGCCCTTTTGTCCTCGCCTCTAGCCATCTACCAGGGGGCAGGTCCTCAGTGTAGCACATACGCCTGTATGGTGTCAAGTATTGAAGCAATTTCCGGGTGTTTCATACGTAACTACGCAAGAAGCGCGTATAGCCGCCCAGGTAGCTTAGTAGCTAGGGGGATATACGCCTAGTCAGGCGTAGCTACGCGAAGCCTCTGCGTACGGGTCCCGTGCGGGGCCGCGCCCCGCGCCGCGCGCGTGGGGAAAAATGACTTGACAGCTGCCAGCCGCTGTGGTACAATGAGCGGCTAACAAGGAGAGAGACATGTTACGATATTTTCTGTCCCGTTGCGGCGGCGAAACCAAGCAGGAATACGAGAGAAGAATTCGCGATCTTCGTAGCCTTTATCCCGATGCGAATAATGTTCCGGGTTTGCGCGGGGTATTTCTGGTTGTAAGCGGCGTTTACATAGCTTACATCTCTTACCGGGATTTAGGAGGAAAAGATGGACGATAAGCTGAAGCTGGACATGCTGAATGATTACCGTCAGCGAAATGGGTGGCCAAAGCTGGATTCTCTCGAAGCGAAGGATCCAAGGGCTGTGCCCAAACTGTCGCACGACGAGCAGTGCGAAATCAAGGCGTTCTGCTACTTGGGAGTGCCCAAGAAGATGATCGCTGCTGTTTTCGGTGTCCATCACCACACGGTGATTCGCATCAACTCGGCGAACTTTAAGAAGTACCCCAAGGTGTTCGCAGCTGCGATGAGCTACAACACGCAGTGGGACTTCTGCCGAAAATACCTGACGCCGAAAAGGGTGGAGGAAATGCGGGCGTTATGGCCTCGACTGGACTGGAGCGGGCTGCAAATTAACGATGATTGTTAAGGGAACCCCCCAATGAAGCCGATCTGTGTTCGATGCCAGCGATTCTACCGAGTCCTGGAAAATGGTTATTCCTTCGTTGAGGGGATGCCCACCGAAATTGGAGCACAACCGGGAAAGGAGGAGCCCGAGAAGTGGAAGCCATACAAGCTGTGGCGAGGCGACTTGTGGGTGTGTATAGGTTGTGGTAACTTAATTATTGCGGGCGTCGCCCGCGCACCAGTCGCCGAGCACTATCAGCCTGAATTCGCTGATACCGTGGCTAGGATGGAGGCAAAACTGCAGATTAACGATTGTTAAGGGGAACTCCCCCCTCGGGCCAAGATCAACGAGGGGGGAGCCCATCCGCTGGATTTGGGGGGCACTCAGGGACCAGCGGAATGACGGCGGCCCCGATGGGGTAGTTCACCGGGGCCGCGTTGACCGGGGAAGGATGAGACAAAAACCCCGGTCGCTACTCGAGATTCATCAACAGCGAACCTGTCTCCTCGATCCGCTTGTAAACCGGGTCTTCGGAGAGTTCGTAACCCGGCCGCTCTTCGCCGTCCTCGTCCATCTTGCGGTCTTCTGGCGGAATTTCGAGAGCCTCCGCCATTACCTCAAGGTAGTCGTCGGCTTCCATGAAGTATTCCCACGCGGCTTTGAGGACTTGCAACTGATCCCCTGTAAGCGCTAAGTTCGGCATTCAGTACCTCCTCTGAGTCCGCCAAGTATACCACGCGGTGGGGGTGCGAGTCAAGTAGTGTTTCGTTCACCGAACAGATAAGGGTACCTTGACAGTCGCGTGCGTCCGTGGTACGATATGGGTGTGACCGGCGGGTTAGTAATGTGGCGGGTCGTGGGGACCCGATCGCAGAGCTCAAACCGGCATGGTGGCGGGGTTGCCGCACCCTTATTCAACCCCGCCACCTCACTTAAGGAGAGACGAATGAAAAAGCCAGCCACCACGGAATTCACCTACGAGGAGGAGCAACAACTCCTCCAGAACGCAATCGAACGTGTGATCAACACGTCGATCCGCATCCTCAAAAAGAGCACTGATGAAGATGCAGACATGAACCTCGAGGATTGGGACGAGCTAAAGTGGCTCACAACCAAGCTGTGGAACATGGCGCGCGGTCGGGTGTTCAAAGCGCGGATGGAGGGCGAGAATGGTCAAATATGAAATTGGAGACACGGCGATCCTCGAACTCAAGTTCGGGGCGCTCGCCGTGAAGAAGAGGTCGATCGTCACTGGCAGGCTGAACATCATGACGATGACTGGAACCACCGCTCACGATCTCGCCACGTGGCTGCGTAAGCGAGAACACGGCGAGCCGCGCAAGCTGGTGCAAGATGAATTTCCGCTGCTGACTAAGGAAGAGCGTGAGTTCATCATTTCGGGGATCACCCCCGAAGAGTGGCGGGCTGCCTTCCCGCCTGAAAAGGAGGATGAGTGATGGCAGGAAAACGATTGGATGCATTGACGCCGCGCCCGAAGCACGATGGCGGAACTTGGTGGTTGCGAGTTGGTTCGGCGTGGGTCAGCGAAGAGGGGAGGACCACCATCTACCTCGATTCGTACCCGATCCCCGATAAGGAAGGCGTCGTGAAGATCATGTTGTTCGAGCCGCTCGATCGAACTCAACCGAGGCCCGCGCCGAAAACGGAGGCAGAACCCCGCAACTGGAGTAAGGAGCTAGATGACGAAATCCCCTTTTAGCTCCGAAGATAAGAGGAGGAGAATCGAGGCAGTGAAGGCCATGGCTCGGGGGATTTGCTCGAGCCAAGGCCCTCGCCCCGCTTGCGTGTGCGCGGGGGACATGAAGCACTGCTTGGCGCTTCCCATCTACGGGGACCTAGCCATTTCGGCGCTGCTCGCGTTGGAACGAGCTGGCTTCATCTTGCTTGGCCCGATTGACGATAAGGATACCTTGACCGACAAGGCGGGGCGTGGTACGATGATAGTGATCCACGGAGACAAGAATGGACCTTAGAGCGAAGATCAAAAAACTGGAAGCCTTGGCACGCAACAATCCGAATAGATACGAAGCCGAGCTAGCCGCCGCGAAGGCCCGCGAAATGGGGAGGGAACTCGACGAGTGGGACAAGTGGTGGAACACACCAACCATCCCCGAAATGACAGCCACCGAATTGGCACTACGTGACGCAGGCCGCTTCTTACGCAAAGTCATAGGAGATTGGGAATGATCATGCTCGATCCTGGAATCAAGGTGCCGATGCCGTTCTTGCTGAGCATCGAGCCTTGCTTGGGCGACTCTTACATGCACGGGTTCCATCTGGGCACGTGCGAAGACGTGGCAAGGGAATTTGCCAAGGAGATATTCCGACGCGTGAACTCGCAAACCTGCCTTTATACGGTGGCGCTCATGCGCGACGGCAAGGTTTGGGACGTGTGGGACGGTTCCGAGTGGGCTAGCGACGCCGCGAACCGGATGTGGGACGAGGAAAACAGGGAGAGTGCGTAATGACTACGTATGAGGAAAGAGTAGCCACCATTTCGGCGATGCGCGACGCCAGCGCGGGGAAATTCGCCGCGAAGCTCGACTTCATTCAGCGCTGCGAAATCCTCGCCCTTCACCGGGCGGGGATAAGCCGCATAGTGCTCGCCGAAGCGTACAAGTTGGACAGGAGAACGGTCACACATATTTACAACAATCGGTCGCCGCACTACCGAATGGTGAGGGAGGAGGAAGAGCGCCTCGGACATGAGGAATTCCTTAAGAGATACCTCAGCGAAAGCGCTCTGGCCCGAGTTCAGGAGGTTCTCGGTAGGCCGGTCGTTAAGAAGGACGTCATGTTCAGCCGTTCCGCATCGAAATATGCTGGCGTTCATGTGCTTCAAACGGAGTTCACCACCAAGCCCCACCGTGTTATGGTGGCGTGGCGTGAAAAGGGGGTTGACGCGGACGGTCCCGGATGGTACTATCAAGATGCGGACGGCGCGGACCCGTTCGCGTGGAACCACCACGGGGATGAGTCGCGAATGACCAGCAAGGCTTGTTACGACGCGGCAGTCCTCAATCTGTTCGACATGTAGAGGATACACCGAAATGAGGAATAGATCATGGGTTACGTCATGGCAATGGGGCATTGTATACTATGCCACCAGGTTTTCTCGTTCAACCCGCTACGCGTACCGTCTCTTCGTGTCAACGGTACGCGTTATCCGGTTTGTGAAGGGTGTGTTGCCGCGCGTATAAACCCGGCACGCCGAAAGCAGGGACTGGAAGACTTAGTCGTGGCGGATGACGCTTATGAGGCGATCCCCGAAGAGGAGCTACCAAATGATTAACGTTCGTGACCAATTCGCAATCTTCTACTGGATCAAGGACAGAGCGGATAAGCTCATTCAGGAGTCTAAGGCCAACGAAGTGGAGAATCCTAACTTCGAGCAATTCGCTAAGGAATGCAGCGCAACCGGACAGGCGCTGGCGATGATGGAACTGGCGCGGGACGTCCTAAGCGTTAATTTTCCTTCCGAGATCGCCGAAATAGACGAGTCCCGCCGGTTGGAAATGGACATAAAGCTGGCCGACAAGGAAGCGAAAGATGCGGCGCAAGAAGCAGCGGTGAATGCTGTAGTAGAAGACATGCTGAAGTAGTACTTGACAACCGGGATCGCCCGTGCTATAATTCTCGGGTTGGGCGATCCCGCCCCACCGAAAAGGAGAGACTGGAATGGCTAAGCGCAGCAAGCGTGAGAAGATCACCGAAATGGAGCCGGAACACGTGGATAACGGAGCGGAGGCCCATGCGAAGGGGCTGCCGATCACAGCGAACCCGTATCCGGAGGGCGACGAATACTGGGACACGTGGAACGAGCAATGGGAGAACGCCGCCGAAGTGGCGATAGCAGATGAAGTGGCAGAGGCGATGCCGGATGAAGAGGCGACCGAAGCGCCCACCGAAAGATCAGTGGTAAAGGCCGAGTTCCGGGCGCGCTACGCGGAGGCGGGTCACCCAAGCCACTGCGGGGATGAACTGGCGGTGCTGCTCAATAATTTGTGCCTGGCGAAGGGAGGAATAGACATGGATCGCTTCGAGCACATCTGCGAAGCGAACGGCGTAGACCTGTCGAAATACAACCGCACGACGAAGGGCTGGCAAGGGCGCCTCCGAATGACAGGCCGAAACATGCTGGCGGGCAAGGTGTTCGCGGCGGGAGGGATAGTGAAGACGGGAGGGATCGAAGGGGCGGAGCCCGAATATAAGATGAGCGCCGAATGGATGGCAGGACGCCGAAAGGTGAAGGCAGCATGAGCAAGATAAAGTGGTGGGCCGAGCTGTGGAAGGAGGCAGAGAGCCACCGCCGAGGATTTGAAGCGGCGAACCGAGATAGAACACCAAAAGAATTGCCGAAAGGACCACGTAAAGTTCATAGGTCGAAGAGTGAGATGCTGGAAAAGGCGTGGTACAAAAGACCTTGGAACGCTCGAGAAGCCGCCGAAATAGAGGAGCTCCGAAAGGAGATCGAAGAAAGTAAGAAATCGGAATAGTGGAACGGGGGTACAATGATTTGTACCCCCATCCCATTCCATCATACTATGTTCTATTGTTAATTTTTTAGGTAGCTACGCGCGGGGCCTGGGCCTGGGGGGGGTATATCAAGCCGCTATGTGGCCTCGGTACCGTAGCGGCCTGGCCATGCCATAATACGGGCGTAGGTGTAGGAGAAATGGTACGGCAGTACGCCGCGTTCGCTGTTACTTCTTCTTCGCTGAGTCGTCGAAGCTTTTCCCAACAGAGAAGCATTTCTACAAGCGCCGAACGGCGCATACGTTTAAGCCCCGCCCGGTTTCCCGAGCGGGGCTTGTTATTTCGGTGTTTCTTATTCGCGTGGGCCAGCGAAGCTAGCGAACGCGACGGGCTGCTTCTTAATAACGAAGACCCAGCCTTCGTTGTTTCTCCTCATTTCGGCGGTCGGGTATTCGTCCATCAGCGAAACAATTCGACCAAGATAATCGCTTCTTGACTCTTTCTCGCCTCTTGTGATGACTTTCATCTTTGTCTATCCTTTATTCGTCGTAGTAAACGAGGTTCGAATCGCCGTTTTCCACCGGCGTTCCGTCCGGGCCTTGCTTCGCCCATTCAATGAAGCGCTCCGTGGCGAGGGCTTCGACCATTACGCTGTCGCGGTCTTCGGGTAGGTACGAAACGAGTTCCAGTTCTTCCACGTCCGGCGCGTTGAGCTTCGTCAGTTCGCGCTTCTCAGCTTCCCATGCTTGGGGCGTTTCGAGATAGCAGCCGGTTGCGGGGTCGATGTCTTCGTTGATCGCAAGCCAAGCGAATGATCTCTTCGTCATTTCCGTCTCTCCTTGTTCGCGGGCGCGGCGCGCCCGACACGCACAGTAAAGCACGCCGCGCGGCGCGCGTCAAGGCCCGCTTCGCGGGCGCTGTTACAAGCCCTTCGCGTTGGGTCTAAGGGTTTCTCCAACACGGCGAAGCCTTTCTCCAACGTCGAAACAAAGCCATAACTCCCATTTCCGAGCCGCTGATGCGGCGCAGATTGTAAACGTTTCGCGAAGGGAGAGGTGGGCGGGGAGTGCGTCCCCGCCCGGTAGTCTAGTGGCTGGTTCGAACTTCGAAGCTTACTCCGGGCTCCACTACTTCGAACGTCTTCTCGAGATTTTCAATCACCTCTTCTGGGGTTTCCCCATCGTTGATGGCTTTCTTCGCTTCTGCCATCAGCTTCTCATCGTGTTGCCAGCCGTCGCTGAACCAGTCAACGACGTCTTGGTAGAACACTACGACGATTCGCGGCTTCTTCATTGTCTTCTCCTTTGGTGTGGTGGGCGGGGCTTGCGCCCCGCCCGGTTGTCCTAGCGCAGGAAGCGCGCGACCCAATCTTCCGGTGCGGGCTTCGAGTCGCCATCGGCGAAGAAGAGCTCGCCTCGTTCTGCGACTACCCGCTGGAGAGCGAGCCGCCCCGTCATTCTCAGCCGTCCTTCCCAGCCTTTGCTCTGGTTCGGCCAGCGCTTGAGTGGCTCCGCAATTCCGTTCGCTTCGAGGAGGGCAACGAAGTCGTCCACTCGGAGCTTGTTCTCCTTCGTCAGTGTGGCCGCTGCCAGTTCCTGTGCGAGCCAGTCCCACGCGGACCGCTTCGCTGCCTTGCTAGTCAGTCCGTTCGCGCGTGCCCGGTCCCGATACTTGACCTTGTACTCGCGCTTCACTACCGAGTTCGGGAGAGCGATCTGCTCTTCGATTTCGGCGTCGTCTGCGAGTTCGGCCAGCGTGGGCTCGGGTGCCACAACCGGCTCGAGCTCGGTTACGGGCTCTTCGCGCTTTTGCTTCTTAGCCATGTTACTGTCTCTTCCTTTGCCCGGATCGGGCCGGGCTTCCCGCGCCGGGCTTGGCCGCCCGACGTCCCGCATCTTAGCACGCGCGGCGAGCGCGGGCAATGCGGCAAGCTGTCGCACCTCTCCACAACCGCCGGTTGCGCGAAAACCCCCCGACCCGAACTCGGAACGAAGTTCCGAGTTCGGGGGACCCGTCTCGCTGTGCAACGTTTTTTGCTTGCATATAGTGACGATAAACGGCTGCTAGCTGCGTATAGTATGTGTGCCTCGCGCAGCGCTCGTCGTATAACGTTCCATACTACCCTGCGCCTGTGAACAACCGGTGCGTGTGCGTCTAGCTACGAGTGATAAACTGGTAAATATAGGGTAGTGCTGTATGGGCGCATGAAACACCGTGCTCTCCTCGGAATATATAGAGCCCCTTGACAGCGTATATACGTACATGCTACCCTGCATAATGACCCCCATACAAAAATTCATCATACGCGAGGCCGAAAGTAAGGCAGCCAATCTGATCCACTATGTATTTTCGGCGGTCCAAGAGAATCCTGGATCCTTTACGCCGAGGGGTCTCCATCTTTTTGAGAATTACATCAAGACCGCGATTCAGTACTTGAAGTCACCGATGACCCTTATCATTTCGGAGACCCATCATGACGACCACCAAGCAGGCCTCTCCCCCGCCCGCGACACCGGGGAAGACACACACGTCAGAGCCGGTACATTCGAAGGAGAAGGCTCCTTCCCCGGAGGCGGCACCACAAGCTCCGGTGTCTCATAATACCCCCTTCAACGCCACCGAAGGGCACATAACAGAATCACCATTTTTCGGCGAGAAAAATGTCCCGGCCGGGGCCGACCCAAAGGCCGGGAACGCCACGGTGGAATACCTAGCTCTCGACGATCTCGGAGCACCAGTGTTCCCATCGTCGCCGGACCGGCCTCCGTACGGAACACACTTCGTGCTCGTGCAGAACCACGCAACAGACTTCACCAACGCAAGATCGCTGACGGGGGCCTATCTTTCGGCGAACCTCAATCCAATGCCGTCTCCGCGAGACATTTCGCTGGGACACGAGGAAGAGCCGGAACCCCCGCCCCTCGAAGGACGTAAGAGCGAAGCGCACAAGAGCGAGGTTCGCAGCCACAAGTGAATGACGGACTTCCCCAGGACCTGATTCCCCTCCCCACGTCTCCGTGGGTAGAGAGGCCTTCGGCGGTGCCTCTGGACGTCGAAGAATGTAGAACTGCGCTCTGGATGGTGCGCGGGAATATCACGGAAGCAGCGAAGCTGATCAAGATAACCCCGCTCCGGTTACGGAATTTCGTCTCGAAATCCCCCTACCTTTCGGCGGAGATGCAAGAGGCGAAAGACCAGCTGGTCGACATCGCGGAAGACGTGGTGTACGAAGCGCTGACGGACGAAGACGACAAAACGCGCAAAGACAGCATGGCGAGATTTGTGCTCGGATCGCAGGGGAAGGCTCGCGGGTGGGGGCACGCGACCGGAGGAATGTCGATTAAGAACTCGAGCGGCGGGACGGTGATTGTACAATGGGCAGACGGAACATCATTCGGTGAGGACAAGAAAGAAGAGAACATAATCGACGTAACACCGATGGAGGCTGCAGGATGAGCCTTTCGGTGGTCGAAGAGACACCTCGCGTAACGATTCCGTACACGCCACGGAAACACTTCCGGCCGCTCCACGCGTCCAAGAAGAGGTGGATATTCGTCGTCGCCCACCGCCGCGCGGGAAAAACTGTCGCACTCTGCAACCAGATCATCCGGAAAGCGCTCGAGAATACTCGCGCATTCCCGCCGCCCCGATATGCCTACATCGGGCCGTCCTTCGCCCAAGCCAAAGACCTCGTGTGGGGTTACTGCAAATACTACACGGGGGTCCTCCCTTCGGTGAAAGTGGTGGAGGGAGACCTCCAGATCATCCTCCCCAACGGGGCGATGATCAACCTGTACGGGGGAGCCGCCGCTTACGAGCGGATGAGGGGCCTCTATTTCGATGGTGTCGTGGCCGACGAATACCCCCTCCTGAACCCCACGATGCTCGGTTCTGTCGTGCGTCCGTGTCTGGCGGACTACCGGGGGTGGGCTGTCATTTCGGGGACTTCCAACGGCGACGATCACTTCCACGAAGTGAAAAAGCGCGCCGAGCAAGACGATGAGAACTGGGATACCTACTCGATCCCGGTCAATGAAACCGACGCTCTCGACCCGACAGAGGTCGAGGAGATGCGGAAAGACATGACGAGCGACGAGTTTGCTCGTGAAATGATGTGCAGTTTCGATGCGCCGATCGAGGGCTCATACTACGGGGAGGTGATTAACGAAATTACCATCGCGGGGCAAGTAGCGGGGGTGCCGTACGATCCAAACGCGCCAGTGTTCACGTCGTGGGACTTGGGTATCGACGACGAGATGTTCATTTGGTTCTGGCAGCGTGTCGGGAGAGAGTTACATGTCATCGACACCCTCCAAAATACGGGTAAGGGCCTCGAGTGGTACGCGACGCAGATCAAAGATAAACCCTATTTCTACGCGGTTCATGTTCTACCCCACGACATCATGGCGCGTGAACTGGGGACGGGAAAGAGCCGATACGAGGTACTTATGGCGCTCCTGGGAAGCGTATTCGTATGTCCTGGGCATTCTGTTGAAGACGGTATCACTGCCGCCCGAAGCACCCTCCGGATGTGCTGGTTCGATAGAATTAGAACTGAACCCGGACTCTCGGCGCTCAAGAACTATCACAAGACGCCAAAGGGGCAACCACTACATAATTGGGCGTCGCACGCTGCGGACGCATTCCGGATCGGCAGCATAGCTATGAACCACATAGCTTCGTATCTGGGCGGGGTCAGCAATGTCATCCCGCTGAACGGGCCTCTTCGGCGTAACCTGAGACGCATGCATTCGGTCCCGCGAATAGGACACCGGCTATGAAAGCGCCCATTCGCAAGCGTCGGACTATCCAGGATGATCCCCGTTTCGATGACTCGGGGTTCTCCGAGGAGAGCAGCCAAGACGAGTTCATATACAATCGCAGCAACAAGATTAACCCGACGCAGGGAAAACCATCCCCGAAGGGTGAAATCCCTATTCCAGGTATTCTAGCGCGTCGTCTTCGGCCTATCCGGCAACGGGGAACATAGATGAACGTCGTTACGCCATCGCCACTTCCCCCGCCGATCGACAAATACGCCGATAGGCCCACCGAACGTATGTTCGACAACGGGGTCGTGGGTGCTTTCGGTGCGTCGCAACGACCCGGTGGGGCTCCGGCGACGGAAGAGGACGAATACTACGCCTATCTAGTCCGCTCGCTCATCGAAGATTCCGAAAGCTTCGAGGAAACTACCCTCGCCCCCGACCGCGAGGAGAATCTCGAGTTTTTCTATGGCAACGTTCCCGCCCCGGAGGGGGAAGGGACTTCCACGGTGGTTTCGACGGACTTCCGCGATACCGTCATGGCGATACTTCCCTCCTTAATTCGCATCTTCACGTCGGCCGAGCACGTCGTGAATTGCCAGCCGAACTACGAGGGCCAGGAAGAAGCCGCGAAGCAGTGCACGGACTATCTCCAGTACGTCTTCTGGATGGACAATCCGGGCTTCTTGATTCTCCACGACATCATCAAGGACGCTCTGCGCTGCAAGTGCGGCGTCGTGAAGTGGTGGACCGAGACGAACGAAGAGGTCACCGAGCAGGAATACAACAATATCACTGATGAGCAGTTGATGGTTCTCCAGTACGAGAACCCGACAGTTCAAATCGTCGAGGCGGTGCCTTCTGATCAGCCGCCTCCTATGGAAGGTCCTCCGGACGCCTCCACGAACTCCGCAGGTCAACCCGAATCCCTTTCCGGTATGGCCTCTGGTGGTGCCCAAGCGCCGGAGGGCCTTCCGCCCACTCCAGAGATGCCGCCGAGCGATCTCTCTGCCCAGGACCAGAGCGGTGGTTATGGTGGCATGGCGTCGGGTCCTTCACTTGGCGGACCCTCGGGACCGATGAGCGGCGCGGCTCCGGAGTCCCAAGCTGGCCCGACGCCACCTCCCCAACAGATGTACGAGAAGGTCGTCATTCGCTTCGTCAAATCGAAGCCGATGATCAGGATCGAATCGGTGCCTCTGGACGAGTTCCGGGTAGATCGGCGCGCGAAGACCGTCGAGGGTTCGATTCTGATCGGTCACGACCGGGTTACTCAGGTTTCGGAGCTGATCCAGGCCGGTTATTCGATGGAGGAGCTGGAGCCGTACCTCGGGGCCACTTCCACCTATAGTACCGATCGGCAGTTCAGAAATGCTGGTATCGATGAGACGAGCGTACAATCCAACTTGGACATCCGCTACGGCTGTTACTACATCCGGATCGACAAGGACGGGGATGGGATAGCCGAACTCCGCGAGATTCACACCGTCGGGGATAACCACGAGATTATCCACGACGAGGTGGTGCAATACGCCAATTACGCCGTGTGGTGCCCCGATCCGGAACCCCACACACTTATCGGCGACACGCCCGCCGAACTGGTAAAGGACATTCAGGGCATCAAGACGAACATGCTGCGGGGAGCCTTGGATTCCCTCGCGCAGTCGATCTGGCCTCGTACGGTGTTCAACGAGTCTCTCGTGAACGCCGAAGACGTGCTGAACGACGAGATCGGCGCGGCGATCCGCACGAAGGGCGATCCCGCCACGACGGTGCAATCACTCACCCATCTGTTCGTGGGTCAGCCTGTCTTCCAGATGTTCGAAGTGATGGAGACCCTCCGCCAGCAGCGGACGGGCATCAACGACGCCTCCAAGGGCCTCGATCCGAAAGCTCTGCAGTCGACGGCGACCTCCGGGGTGGACACCATCATTTCGGGGGCGCAGGAACGCATCGAACTATGCGCTCGCATCCTCGCCGAGACCGGAATGACCCAGCTGTTTCGGGGGCTGCTCCGCGAATGTGTGAACAGCCCGAACCAGCAGCGCTCTATCCAACTTCGTGGGAAGTGGACGAAGGTCGATCCGAGCACCTACGATCCCACTATGAAGATTTCGGTGAACCCGACGCTTGGCAAGGGTTCCGATACGACCCGGTTGATGGTATTGCAGGATATCAAGCAGACCCAGATGATGGCGATGGAGAAGTTCGGCCCCGATAACCCGCTCTGCGGGCCGATCGAGTTCCGGAACACTCTTACCGACATGCTGGCAATCGGGAACATCAAGAACGTCGATCGCTACTTCAAGGTGATCACTCCGGATATCGTTCAGCAGATCGCTGCGACCCCGAAAGAGCCCGATCCGTCAATGGTGCTGGCTCAGGCGGAGATGGAGAAGACCAGACAGAAGGCGTCCGAGGCTATCGCCAAGGCGGATCGAGAAGATCGCAAGCTCCGGGTCGATGATGACTTCCGGCGCGACAAGCTGATGATTGAGGGCATTCTGGACGCTGCCAAGATCGAGGGCGAGTATCAGTACGACGTCAATGAACAGGCGCTGACGGCTGCTAACCAAGCCGACGAGATGCAACGGGCGGACGAAGAGGCCGCCAACGAGTCTCAACGGGTACAAAACGAGACGGCCTCCGCCAACAACGAAATGATGAACGCGAATGCTGAAGCCAACGCGCCCCCTGAGTGATTACGAGGTCGACGAGAAGGCCGCCTCAGCGACGGCCATCTTGAATGACCCTGTCATTTCGGAGGCCATCAACAACCTCCACCAGAAGTACGTGGAGGAACTAATCGCGTCGGGCGTGGGGAGTCCGGAGGCACTTTCGGCGCAGGCTGGAATGAAGATGTTGGTCGACTTCAAGTCTGAGTTACAGTCGATGATTACTGAGAGACAAATGCGGGTACACCGCAGAAGGAGCACTTCGTGAGCGGAGAGGGAATCGACGAGGCTGCTGCCTCATTCGATACAGACGCCAAGACTAGCATTCCGAGCAAGTCCTCTGGCCAGACGAATCGTCAGGAGGGGCCTCCCGAGCGCATGTTCGAGCGCGTCGGTGAATTGGAAACTGACGAGGATTCTCCGGCGCAAGGCGGCGGCGACGATGCTGACGATCCGGAAGTCCGCACGACTGAAGATGAACCGGATGAAGAAGCAGCAGATGGCGAGGAAGACACAGACGACGCTGATGAAGGAGAAGAGGAAGGAGAAGAGGAAGCGGAGGGAGACGCCGATTTCCTAGCGCAGGAAGTTGAAGTCGTAGTCGACGGGCAGGAACAGTCCGTAACCCTCAAGGAAGCCCTCGAAGGGTATGTTCGTACTCAGACCTTCCACAAGCGCATGAACGAGGTCCAAGAGGCCAAGGAGATCGTTCAGAGGGTCGCTGCGGATGCCGTCAGCAACTACGAATACACCATGCAACTCGGCAAGGAGATCGAGGCGCATCTGAATGCGCTGGTCCCCCCTGAGCCGAATTGGGATGAAGAATTCAAGAAGAACCCGGTTCGCGCGCGGGAGATTCAGAAGTACTATGATCAAGTACGGGGGTTCAAGGCTGAACTCAGTGGTAAGCTGGCTGAGGCTTCGAAGAAGCAGGAGGAGAGCGCGGCGCGCCAGACGAGCGCTTATGCTCAAGAAGAAGCCCGCCGATTCGATTCAATCAACGCTAAGCAATGGGCAGCCGACCCCAAGAAGAAGACGAAAGACTTGCAGGCGATGCGCCGCACGGCGCTCTCTCAGGGCTTTTCGGAGGATGAAATTTCGCAGGTCTACGACAGCAGAATGCTTCAAGTGCTCTTGAAGGCGTCGAAATACGACAGAATGATGGCATCGAGACCAAAGCCCGTCGTGAACTTGAAGGGCAAACGTCCGGTGCCTTCGGGCGGGGGTTCCGCCCGCGCAAGGCCCGCCGCGAAGGGCCTGTCGACGGCAATGAAGCGTCTGAACCAGACCGGGAAGATCGAAGACGCGGCGTTAGTCTTCGATAACATCATAAGAAGGGACGGTTGACAGCGTACGGGCGGATATGCTACAGTGAGGGATGAGCGAGTGGATACCGTGGGAAAAGCGCAGCGCGGCAAACCGAGAACGACGCAATGAGATGCGTCGTCAACGGCGCGCGGCTGATCCTAGGAGGTATTTAGACCAGGCGAAGAAATACAACGCTAAATATCGTGCTGCTAATGAGGAGTCTGTAAAAGCAAAACAAAAAGAGTGGCGCGATCAAAATAAGGGCCATCTTAGTGAGTATCATTCGCAATATTATCAGGATAACAAGGAGGCGTGTAATCATCGAAGGATGATGTATTCGCGTGGCGTCCGCCACGTTTTGTCTTGGCATTTCAAGACAGCGATCGAAGAGATTTATGCGGAGGCCCGGAGGCTCACAGAAGCGACGGGCGTTCAACATGTAGTCGACCACATCTATCCGATCAACCACAAGGATTTTTGCGGTCTCCATGTTCCAGCCAATCTTCGAGTGATCACACAGCGTGAGAACGACCAGAAAGGCAACAAGTGGCCGAGTGAGGGCGGCTCCTCGGTCCTGAACATAGGAGGCCAAATTGGCCAAGGTAACGAACGCATTTACTACCTACGACGCGAAGGCGAATCGTGAGGACCTAAGCAATTCGATATACAATATCGATCCTTTTGATACGCCAATACTCAGCATGGCGCGTCGCAGGAACGTCAAGAACCGGACCTTCGATTGGCAGACCGAGTTCCTGCCGGTCGTAGACCCCAACAACGCCCAGCTCGAAGGTTTCGAGCTCGCCCGTTCGCCCGCGCAGCCCACCGTGCGAGTGAACAACGTGGCTCAGATTTCGAAGCGCGACGCGACCGTTTCGGGCTCACAGGAAGCCTCCGACGCGGCCGGTAAGGGCTCCGAAATGGGTCATCAAATGGCGATGGCCTCAAAGGTGCTCAAGTCGGACATCGAGACGATTCTGTCCTCGCGGCAGGCTCGCGACGATGGCGACGCGCCTCAGGCGACCAATCCCCGCAAGACGGAGGCAATCGGTCACTGGCTCGGAAGGGCCACCGATAAGGCTTCCGCAGTCGGCGGAGCGGTTATCGGCGTTGTTACTGGTCTTCCGACGACTGCCACCGGAGCGTTTCCTCCGGTTGCGGGTGCTTCTCAGGTAGCGTTCACCGAAGTGATGGTGGGCGACGCCATGCAGAAGGCATACACCAACGGCGCAAGGCCCGACCAGATGGTTGTGACCCCCGCTATCAAGCGGACGGTCTCCACTTTCGAGGGTCGCGGCATTTCGCAGGTGCTCGTTGGCAAGACTGAGGTGGTTGCCACGGTCGACATCATTGCTACCGATTTTGGTCGGATCAAAGTGATGCCGTCCCTCTGGCTTCCGGCTGACGTGTCGTACATCCTCGATGCCGATTATGTCGCGGTTGGCTACTTCCGGAACTTCCGGCAGTTGCAGATCGCCAAGATCGGTGACGCGGAGACCCGCCTGATTCTGGCCGAGTGGGGCGTCGAAATGCGCAACTCCCTCGCCCACATCATGTTTAACGGCGTCAAGCAGGGTGCCGTTATAACCTAAGCCTCCCAAGGCTAACTCGGGGCAGCGTTCCGTCGAAATCCGGTCATCAGCGCTGCCCCATTTTTAGGAGGTTGTCATGCCGATGAGATCGCAGAAGCAGCGGAACGCGATGTTCGCGGCCGCTTCGGGCAAGGGAAATATTGGCATCCCCAAAAAGGTCGCCGATGAGTTCGTGGCGTCAGATAAGGGCGGCAAGCTCCCCACGCGCGCGAAGAAAAAGAAGAAACCGCCGCCGTTCAAGAGCATGTCGCGGGGCTTCACTTACCGTCCATAGAGGTGCAAATGAAACGGTCTCTCATATTCCTAGCGGCCCTTGCGTGGGCTTTCCCCGCGTTCGCGGCCGGTTACGCGGGCATCAATTCGGCGGTGCCGGTTGCCAATGCATCTACAGACTCCGCTAACGCCGCTGTTCAAACATCCATTCCGGCTGTTCCGGGGTATCTGAACTACGTGGTGTTCGCGCAGTGTCGAGGAACTGGAGCAACTGCCAGTTCATCGATTGTAGGCACAGTTACGGGGCTGCTCGGGGGTTCGATAGTTCTCCCGGTAACTATCCCTATCATTTCGGGGAACCTCGATTGGTACGCTACCCTTTCGGTGCCATCGGGGTGGCCTGCTTCGGCAGCCAATACGGCTGTCGTGATCCAAGTTCCGGCAGCTGGAGCGGGCAACTTGCATGCGGCCTGCTCCATCCTCGGGTACCGCGTTCCTACTCCTTCGCCGTGAGGTTTCTATGACCAAGATGTCCTTCAAAGGCTATCAACAGTCCCTCATGAATGCTGGATTTGGTCTGCCGAAATATGGGGCAGACGGCTATTGGGGGGCTGAGACTGCCAACGCGTCGATGGCGTGGGCAGACAGCAAGAGGGACATCGAGGTCTACCAAGAGGGCTATGTTGTTCCTCCCGATGAATTAGAATACATTGTTCCGGAAGACTGGATGCCGGACTGTCATATGGACAAGATTATTGTCCATTGGACGGCTGGAGCCCACACTGCTTCGGAGAACGACCGGGAGCATTATCACATTCTTATCGAGGGCGACGGCAGGCTAGTTCGGGGCAAGTACTCGATCAAGGCCAACGTCAGCACTTCCGATGCCGATGGCTACGCTGCACACACCAAGGGTTGCAACACGAAGGCGATCGGGGTTGCCGTGTGTTGCATGGCGGGAGCCGTCGAAAGCCCGTTCAGTTCTGGGAAATACCCGATGATCCAGGAACAGTGGGAGACGATGGCTCACGTCGTCGCTGATTTGATCCGTAAATATGGAATACCGCTCGACAAAACTCACGTGATGGGTCACGGGTGCGTTCAGGCGAATCTGGGTATCGTTCAAGAGGGTAAGTGGGATCCGTGTAAGCTTCCGTGGGACCCCGGTTTGAGCCTTCAACAGGCTGACGCGGATTTCCGGGACGAGGTAGAGAGGTACCTATAATGCTGTGGACTGTCCTTATTATCATCCTGATTCTGATGGTCATTGGCGGTCTGCCGACATGGCCATATGCCAGCCAGTGGGGTTACGGGCCGAGCGGCGTAATCGGCGTAATTCTGGTGATTCTGCTTGTACTGTATTTACTCGGCAGGCTGCCTACTTGACAGCGTATGGGAGTGTATGCTACGGTGGCTGAACGTAAGCACGTATACCGAGACGCGGACGGGGTGCGTCGAACTGCCATTTGGGACGACGACGATCCGTCCAAACTCACCGTAAAGACTGAAGTAGACTTAACGCAGGCGATCGAGAACAATAAGATCGTCAGGGAATTGCACCCGCGCAGAGGTACCAACAAGCTGTTGGCGCGCGGGGTACCAATGACCGTCGCGGAACAGGCTATTCGCGAGCAATGGGACGACAACGACTGGAAACGGTGGTTGAACGACCCGGATAATGCAGCGTTTAGAATCTGGCCGGGACGTGTTTAATGACCGCCCTCTCCGATCAGTGCGAAGTAATCCGAGGCTGGCTTAACCTCGGTTCGGACGTGTACCCCGATTCGGTGGTTACGTCATGGATTCGCATGACCGAGGAGAAGCTCTCCAAGGAGCTGCGCTGCAAGGATATGATCCAGATCGATGTGGGAACCCTCATCGATCAACGCTATTTGCTCCCGGCTGACTGGCGTGCGATGGACTTCGTTCGGATAATCGGGGGAGTTCCGCTGCGCTACGTTCCGCGCGATGATTTCTACAACCCCGACTACGCCGAAGACCAGTCGAAAGTCTACACGATGACTGGAAACTATATCATCACCGGGGCGGGCGGAACTGCCACCCAAGTCGAGATTTCCTATTACCAAGATATCCCGCCGCTCGGCGACACCGCTACATGGCTCCTTACGAAATACCCCACGGTGTTCCTCGTTACGACCCTACACTTCGCTTCGATGTATGCCGTCGAAGACGAGCGTGGATCGATGTGGAGTAGCGAAGCAGATACGCTGATTGGGGACATCAACGTCGAACATCAGCTGAGCAAAGCTAGTGGCTCAAGGCTAACTCAGCGCCACCGCAGGAGTTTCGGATAATGCCCCTCGCTACAACCGGCGAATCCACCGTCCTGAACGCCCTGCTCGCGGCACGGTTCGTGTCGCTTCACACTGCCAATCCGGGGAACACCGGAGCCAGCGAGGTCGCTGGCGGTTCTTACGCCCGACAGGCGGCTACCTTTGCGAATACTGGAAACAATCCAACGGTGGCGTCCAATACCGGAATAATCCAATACCCCACTGCCACAGCCCCGTGGGGAACTGTGACTCATTTTGGTCTTTGGTCTGCTGCGTCGGGCGGCTCTTTCTTGGGCTACAATTCGGTGACTACACCGAAATCGATCGACACCGATGACATCGCGCGGTGGGAAATAGGCAAGCTGACGGTTACGACTGACTAATGGCATCCAAGTACGGAATGCAACTGTACGGGGCCGACCTGTACAGTTCAGCTTTTGGCCTCCTAGAGGGGGACGTGAGCTTTTCCGTGTCTTTGGCGGCTCCGATAACCAAGCTGTATACTTTCGATGGGGACGTGTCATTTTCGTTCCCGATGAGCGCCGTCTTCACTGACATCCACACGTTTGAGGCTGCTCTTTCGGTGCCCGTGACGTTCGCGGGAATTCTCCTCGACATCAATAATCTCACCGGCGACATTTCGGTGCCTTTTACGTTGACCGGCGAGCTGTTCCGAGCCGCTACGAGATACATCGAGGGCACCCTCCCTGTTTCGGTGGTCCCTGCGGGCACTTTAACGGCTCTCTGGCCGCTTGTCGCGAATCCGCTTACGTTCGCTGTGGATATCGGCGGGGGCGACGACATCTACTTGGGGCCGTTTTGGAATCCAGACGTGCCCACCGAAGATAGTTGGACGCCCACAACTGCTCCGGACGACATTTGGGCACCGGCTTCGCCTGCCGACCCGATATGGGTTCCGGCTACACAAGATCGCCAATGGGGTCGATAGATGGCTGATACAGTCACCACAAAGCATGGCTTTGTAAAGCCGGAAATCAACGCATCTGACGATACGTGGGGCAACAAGCTCAACGCCGATCTGGATTCGATCGACAGCTTGCTGGATGTGCGAGCGACCACCACCGAAGTGTTGACAGGGACCGCCGCCAATCGGACGGTTACTCCGGACGCGTTGGCGGGCCTCTGGGAGAAGGGGGTGGACGTCGCTGCTGCGGCCAACTTGGTTCTTGGCGACGGCGGTTATTTCAGCATCACTGGAAGCGCCAGCATTACGGACATCGATTTTGCCACGCCGAAAGATGGGCGGATGGCTTGGTTGAAGTTCGCGGCGGCGGGCTCTGTATTGGTTCATAGTGCAACTTTAGTGCTTCCGGGAGCCCAGAACATTACGGTTGCGGCGGGCGACCGGGCGCTGTTCGTCCAGGATGCGGGCGACACCGTGTTCTGTTTGGACTATATGGGTGTTGGTGCAGCTTCCATCGCTGGACTTGGCGTCGGGTTTATGGTGAAGACGGCGGCTGGAAGCAGTTCGTACGCTGCTCGTTCACTGGCGGCTGGGGCTGGAATCACAATTACGAACCCGGCCGGAACGGCGGGCGACCCATCGATTGCGGTGGATCAAGCGGCTAACCTTACGTGGACGGGCGTGCATTCGTTCGGTAACGGAACCGCCGGTATAGCCGTGTATGTGAACGGCGCGGCGGGACAAGACCGTTACGTTGCGTGGCGCACGGCGGGCGTTAACCGATGGGGCTTGCGTGCCAGTGCCGCTGCCGAAAGTGGCGGCAACGCTGGCAGTGCATTGGTGCTAGACGCTTATAGCGATGCAGGCGCATACATATCGTCGCCCATAAACGTGGCGCGGGCCACCGGTCTGGTCTCGTTCGCCAATGGCATCGACGTGTCGGGCGGCACGTTGCGTTATGCGGGGACCGATATCTTTGCCCGCGCAAATACTTGGACGAACGTCAATACGTGGACGGTGGCCATTGCCGGTACACAGCAATTTGCTATTCGCAACACGGTGGGCGACTTAATTAATTATGTAGATGCGCCAGTGGGGCAGTTTGCTTCGTTTGATTTGCGCAAAGGTAATGCGTTGCGCTGGCGTATGCAGGCCGACAGTTCGGCGGAATCTGGTAGCAATGCTGGCTCAAATTTACTGTTCCAGCGTTACACTGATGCTGGTGGCTTCATCGGCGGGGTAATTACAATTAACCGCGCCTCCGGCATGATTGGTTTTACCGTTGGTATAGATACGCCGCTTATAAACGTCAGTGGCGTTGCCCTAAAACCATCGCATCTTGCCGGATGGCCGTCGACTACTGTTGACAACACGATTCCTCGGTTTGATTTGACGACCGGGAACATCCAGACTTCTAAGGCAATGATCGATGATACCATCGCATTGGCCACCGACACGGCGATCACTCTTCCATTTATTAGCGGCGGCAATGCGGAGCTTGCCCTGTTTAACTGCAACCAGCGAGGGACTGCCACCTTCAGCGGAGTTATCCGCTATCGTCCCGGCGACCCGTCGATCGATGTTATCTCAATGATAGGAGGTGCCCTTCCAGCCAACACCGTAGTCGATGCTTCGACCACGCCACTTACCGGAACCACCGGAGCGGCTGGTAGCTTCACCATTCGCTGTGGCGTCTCTGGCGTTGCTCTTTCGATCGAGAATCGCTCGGGAGCCACCCGCAACATTGGTATCATTAGAGTAGGTTCTGTTTAGAGTGAAGGAGAATGCCGCTTGAAAACTTTGTGGGAAGACGAACTAACTGACTTGTACGGCCGTCCTATTCGGCGGCCCGTAATCATAAACGGCGAAACCGTGATGGAAGATGGGAGGCCAATTTGGGAGGCTCTCACAGTTAAAATGGTGTGCGCCGAAAGCCTGGTGAACCATCAGGAGGGCGACGAGAGACATTCGTATGCCGACAAGAAGCGTCGGTCTACGCTCGCCAAGGCCATCCTCAAGGCTAAGCAGAACGAAGACGTACCGGTGGACCCCAAGGCCCTCGCAGAACTAACAGATCGTATCAACAAGGGCGGGTGGCATTCGGTGATAACTACTGACGTCACCGAAATGCTGACGGCTGTCCTTCAAGCTAAGTAGGAGAAAGGCATGGATATCGGAGCAGCAATCACGAGCATGAAAGCTGGTGGCACTTCCCGGCGCGCCGAATGGCCTGAAAACTTTGGCGTCGGCGTTACGTACAAGGAGAGCGCGGAATATAGCGATCCTCTGTTCTTCATGACCCTGACGAATGGGCAGGAGAGCCCGTGGTCGCCTTCGCACCGCGATCTGGAAGCCACCGATTGGGAAGACGTCACAGTTTGATGCGTGATCCGAGAGCCATCGTCGCCATGATTATTGCCGCGTGTGTTGGCGCGGCAATTCCACTTGCCATTGGTGGACTTATCTTTCGGGATAGGTCGCTAACTGATAATGGCGGCGAGGCTCTCATTGCGCTCGGCGGCGCATTGGTGGGTGGACTGGTTTCGTGGCTTACGATGAACCACATGAGTAAAGACCCGGAGAAATGATACCTATTCAGTTCCCTCCCGGTGTAACTAATCTGGCGTCCAAAAACGCCAAGATAATGAATTGGCGTGAGGCTCATCTCATTCGGTGGGACAACGGCATTACGCTGCGTCCTGTCGGAGGTTGGGAGAAGACCACCTCAGGGCCGTTCGCTTCTAAGCTCCGCAAGATGCATCGTTGGGCGGCGACTGACCGAGTTCTCTGGACGGCTTACTTATGCGAACAGCACTGCTACGTCGAAAATGCCAGCGGGTTCCAGGACATTACCCCGGTTGGCGGATTGACGCCGCCCGCACCGAACCAAGCCGGTTACGGCAACGACGTTTACAGCTTGGATCAGTACGGAACGCCGCGCCCCGGTTTGAGCCACCTTTTGTATTACTCCCCAATGTTCTCATTGGGGAACTGGGGGCAGGAATTACGGGTGATGACTAGCGCCGATGGTAGGTACCTAGGATGGTCGCCTTCCGACCCTCCGGGAACTCTGCTTACGCCTGTTACCGGTGCCCCCGCTAATAATCGTTCATTTATAATTACCCCTGAACGGCACGCGATGCTGTTTGGTATGAACGCCGAAGATAAATTTGGGTGGTCGGACGAAGAGGATGATACCAACTGGGATTTCGCCGGCCTTACGAGCCGCGCCCGGTTCTATGACATTTACCCCAAATCTGCCATTATCACTCAGCAGCTTTTCGATGGCGGCATTGTTTTCTTCACTAATCAGATGAGCTATCTGGTGGAATGGAGCGGGCTGCCTTACGTATATTCTTACCGACCAATCGGCCGCATTTCCGTTCCGGTGAGCCCTGCATCGATCTGCGAAACTCCGCAGGGCGTTGTTTGGATATCGATCGACGGCTGGTGGATTTTTGATGGTTCCGCTCCGCGCATCTTCGATTGCGACGTGTGGGATTCCATCATTAAGAACATCAACGTATCGGCAACCCGCTTCAACGCGGCCTGCGTCCATTATGCCAATCGTGGCGAGGTGTGGTGGTTCTACGCGGATATCCAGTCCACAGACGGCAACAATAATCGCTACATTATGTGGGATTACCGTAGCAAAGTTTGGAGCATGGGTAAGCTTAACAGGACTTGTGGGTTCGTATATGCTAACGACTTGAACCCCATCATGTCCGACGGTGTGTCCGTGTTCAAGCACGAATCCGGCTTCACCTACTCCGGTTCTGAGTTGCCGTGGATCGAAAGTCAGAATTTAAGCCCGAATGGTGGCGAGAACTGGCTGACCCTAAAGAGGATACTTCCGGACGTCGCGGGGGACGCTGACGCTCTTCGGTGGCGCGTCGTGAAAACAAACGCCCGCGACGGCTACGAAACCGAAGTTATGTCGCCGCAGCGAAGCAAGAACCCCAATGGTTATGTGGATATCCGCGAAACTGCTCGCGACATGCGCTTGCGCATTGAGATGGTGAAGAATACTCCTTGGGAGACGGTCGGCCCGATCCTGTTCGATAGTGCGATGAGGGGTGGGCAGTAATGGCAGGTGCCCGTGTTCCACTATTCAAAGAGCCGGGGCTCCACGATTTTCTCCAGCGCCAACTGGAGGAGCGCGAACGGCTGCTGGCCAAGAAGCTGGATAAGGACCGGGGCAATCATTCGATCATCTTGATATCGCCCTCCGAAAAGGCGTACGAAATCACGGTAAGCGATGCGGGGGCTCTGGTAGTAACACTAGTGGCAGACGTGCCACCATGACATACGAGATAACGAGGGCAGACATGCGACTAAAGGTGGAGAGGGCGCTCCATGATGGAGGCGACCTCTACACTTTCGATGACATAATGGCGTTGATTAAAGAAGGCAAGATGCAGAGCTTTACCTGCGGCGATACTTGGATTGTGACGCAGGTAAACGAGTTCCCGCGTAAGAAGGTACTAGAAATAGCGTTGGTAGTGGGGAACATATGGGAGGCGATCGAGTTCCTCCCAGAGATCTACGATTACGCCCGCCAAGTGGGAGCGACGAGGGTTACCGGCTTCGGCCGCGACGGGTGGTGGGAACACCACGACGCAGGTTGGAAGAAGGTCGGCACGATGTACGCGAAGGACATGCATTATGACGCCTAAATCCCCGGCCAAGACTACCCAAGTTACAAAAGAACAGCTGCCGAAATGGGTGAGCGAAGCGGCGAAGTCGAACTACAACTATGCCAAGAAAATTGCGGGCCGACCGCTCAATCAATGGCCTGGTCAAGATGTCGCAGACACGTCGAATATGACGACGGACGCCTACAAGCTCCTGATGAGCAACGTGGGGGCGGAAGATCCGTTGTACGAGAATGCGGCCGCTTTGCAAAGCCGAATTCCGGAGCTCGATACGGATTATGACAAAGCGTATGGAATGCTTGACAAAGCCTCTGCGACAGCGGGGCGTGTCAGCGAAATGGACCCGATCTACGCCAAATCTCGCGGGTTGATTGACACTGCCACTGGAATGGCTGGCCGTGTTTCGGAGCTCGACCCGATCTACCAGAGGGGTCAGGGTATCCTCGCCGAAACGGCAGGCCCCTGGAACCCGACGCCTTATTTGAACCCGTACACGGAGGAGGTTGAAAAGCGCTCCATCTCGAATGCGCAGCGCTCCCTCGATCAGAACTTGATGGCGGCTGGCGACCGGGCTCGGAAGGCTGGTGCTTTCGGTGGGTCCGCCTCGGCTGTCGAGAAGGGCGTGCTTGCATCAGAGGGCGTGCGAGGCATCGGCGACTTGTCAGCCGAGCTTCGTCGGGCGGGTTACGACAAGGCCACCGCCGATATGCTTGCTGATCGCGAGTTGAAGCAGAAGACGGCTGCCGGAATGTTCGCGGGAGCCGAGTCGCAAGGCAAAGGTTATCTTGACGCCTCCGGCCGAATGGTCGACGCCGCTGGTAATCTAGTTGCTGGAGCGGAATCGCAGGGTAAGGGCTATATCGACGCGTCTGGCCGAATGGTCGACGCTGCAGGTAATGTTATTGCGGGCGCTGGTCAACAAGGCAAGGGGTGGTTGGACGCTGCTTCGGGCTACCTCGACACCGCCAAGAACCGGCAGGCTTCAGTGTTGTCGGATGTTACGGCGATGCAAGGGGCGGGCAAGGAGGAAGCAGCCCATCGTCAAGATCTCATTGATGCCGCAAAAGCAAGGTTCCAAGAGAAGCAAGACTATCCATTGGAGAAGCTCAATCTTCGGTTGGCGGCTCTGGGAATGTCACCGTACGGGAAGACTACATCTTCCACTAAGACTGGGACCTCTGAGCAACAGGGGCCAGATTTCGCTACGATGGGCCTTGGTCTTCTCCAACTGCTTCCTATGCTCGGGATATCTGACAGAACCGTCAAGAAAGATATCATCGAAATGGAGAAGGACGACAGCACCGGGCTTCCCGTCTACTCCTATCGGTATAAGGGCGAAGATTCCAGCGCGCCGAAAACAGTGGGGCCGATGGCGCAGGACGTTGAGAAGAAATTCCCAGGTGCAGTCCACGAAATCGGCGGCAAGAAGTTCGTCCATCAGGGCATCCTTAGCGGCGTAAGAAAAAGACACGCTCGGAGAGCGGCATGACCGAAATAGAGGCCTATATTCGGCAGGCCGCGCTTGCGCGCGGCATCGATCCAGATACGGCTGTTCGGGTAGCTCGCTCCGAAGGCGGCTTGGACAACCCTGTTCGTCAGAGCGATGTTGTCAAGAATGGTCAGCGGGAACAGTCGTACGGACCTTTCCAGCTTCTCATGAAGGGCGGGCTCGGTGAACAGGCCCTGAATGCGGGCATCGATCCGCGCGACCCGAATCAGTGGAAACAGTCGGTCGATTTCGCTCTCAATCATGCTGCGCGGCACGGATGGGGTTCGTGGTACGGCGCGGCGAATGTGGGGGTAGGCGATTTTCAGGGCATCGGCAAGAATGCCTCCCCGGCCGGAATTACGCTCACCTCCACACGGATGCCTGGGCAAACGGGGAATCCTGCTACCGCTCCCGTAATTGCTGGAACTGACACTCCTACTCCTGCCCCGACAACAGCAGAGCCGACTTTCCTGGAAAAGCTCTTAGGTAATAAGGACGTGCTCGGCAGCATGGCTAAGGCAGCGAGTCCCGATGATGGTGGGGACGCTCTTAACCGTATCGATCCGGTAACTTTTAGTCCAACCACCGGGGGCTCTGGCGACAATCCGGCCGCTGCTGCTTTGCTTTCTCAACTCATTGCCGACCGCAAAAAGCGGCACGGCCTTAGCCTGAACGGCATGGGGTGAAACATGGTATTCCCTCTCCAGCAATGGTCCGCTCCGACAGGCAAATGGGCTTATCGTCCCCAGACGGTGAACTTTGGCACTACGCTGACTACAAGGCCAGTTGTGCCGCCTCCGGTAGTAACGCCGCCTGTTACGCGGCCTCCAATTGTTGACCCGACCAGAGACCCGAGACATCCGGGCGGAGGCGGTGGTGGTGGAGGCGGCGGCGACGGGGTATTTCGTCCTTCGGTGGTGGACAAGATTCTTAACCCGCTTAACAACGGGATCAACAGACCTCCATTGGTCCACGTCGGCCCACCCCCATTGAGAAGAAACACCGGGCTGAATCCTACTATTACTGGAGTTGCGCCTCCGCTGGACCCGCGCCTAAGTGGAAATTTTGGCACCGGACCAGATGGGGTGCTCGTGCACCGGACTCCGGCGTTGACGCCGAAAGTTATCAAC
>Ga0207676_10000667_pt1 | contig 27534 bp, 22 predicted proteins | sample KBSSwiS72_FD_184307 | JGI IMG/M metagenome (GOLD analysis project Ga0207676, IMG submission 184307) | Switchgrass rhizosphere microbial communities from Kellogg Biological Station, Michigan, USA - KBS Switchgrass S7-2 (SPAdes) (version 2) | ecosystem: Host-associated > Plants > Roots >...
GGCGTGGAATGCCTCCTCGGCAGGCGCCGCGGCGGGCGCGGGTGCGTCGGCGGGCTGGGCAAGGAACATGGCGAAGGCGAAGGCGAACGGGGTCATGCGGTCTTAGAACCTCGGGAATTCAGCTTTTTTCAGGCGGCGCTTGCGGAACCGAACCCGCCGCCCCCCGGGGTTTCGATCTCGATCACGTCGCCAGCGTGGACGCTTACGGAGAAGCAGCCGGGGAGTTCTGTAACGGCGCCCGAGGCCTGGATCAAACGCTGTCGGCCGGGAAGCGCCGCGCCGCCGCCGGCCAGACCCTGCGGCGCGTGCTCGCGGCGGGAGGAAAGCAGGGCCGCTTCCATAGGCGCCAGGAACCGCACGCGCCGCACCACGCCGTCGCCGCCGGCTTGCTCGCCCGCGCCTCCCGAACCTTTGCGGATGGCAAACGCCTCGACGCGCACCGGGAAGCGGCGCTCCAGGATTTCGGGATCAGTGAGCCTGGAATTGGTCATGTGGCTGTGGACGGCGCTGGTTCCCGGCGCATCGGCGGTCGCGCCCGCGCCGCCGCAGATAGTCTCGTAGTACTGCCGCTCCTCATCACCGAAGGTGAAGTTGTTCATCGAGCCCTGGCTGTTGGCCATGACCCCAAGCGCCGCGTAGAGGGCGTCGACCACGTGCTGGCTGGTCTCGACGTTGCCGGCGACGACGGCCGCGGGCGTCTGCGGCGCCAGCATAGAGCCGGCGCGGGTGAGGATGTTCAGCGGCTCCAGGCAGCCGGCGTTCAGCGGGATGTCATCGTCGACGAGGGTGCGGAACACATAGAGCGCTGCGGCGTCGACAATGGCCGAGGGGGCATTGAAATTGGTCGCAAGCTGGTCGGCTGAGGCGGTGAAGTCGAGGTTCGCCTCCCCGGCCGCGGCGTCCACGATAGTGCGGACGACGATCTCGCCGGCGCCGTCTAGTGGGACGCGAGCGCCGCCGTTGGAGAGCCGACCCAGCGCCCGACGCACGGCCGCCGCGGCGTTGCGCTGCACGAAGGTCATGTAGCGGGCGACGGCGTCCGAACCATAGGTGCGGATCATCTCGGAAACGGCCGAGGCTCCGGCCTGGCAGGCGGCGATCTGGGCCTTCAGGTCGGCAATGTTGCGGTCAGGCGCGCGGGCCGGCCAACGGCCTTCGACGAGCGCGGCGCGGGTTTCGGCCTCCAGGAAGCGGCCCTCGCGCATGATCGGCAGCGCGTCGAGCATGACGCCTTCCTCGTCGATCGTCCTGGAGAAGGGCGGCATGGAGCCCGGCTGCACCCCGCCGACGTCGGCATGGTGGCCGCGCGCGGCGACGTAGAAGGCGGGCTCGGTGTCCGCTCCCATGAAGATCGGCATGACCACGGTGATGTCGGGCAGGTGGGTGCCGCCGGCGTAGGGGTTGTTGAGCGCGAAGGCCTCGCCGGCGTGTAAGCTCGGGTGGCGGTCGCGGACGGCGCGGACGCTGGCGCCCATGCTGCCCAGGTGCACCGGCATGTGCGGGGCGTTGGCGACCAGCCCGCCGTCGGCGTCGAAGAGGGCGCAGGAGAAGTCCAGCCGCTCCTTGATGTTGACCGAGTGCGCCGTGCGTTCGAGCGCCGCGCCCATCGCCTCGGCCACGCCCATGAAGCGGCGGTTGAAAAGCTCGAGGGTGACCGGGTCAGGCTTGTCGAGCGCGATGGCCTGGGTGGCCGCGGCGGCTGTGCGGGTGAGGCGGATGAGGCCATCTCGCTGCGCGGTGGCCCGCCAGCCCGGAAGCAGGGCGATCTGGGTGTCGGGACGGATGATGAGGGCCGGGCCGTCGGCGGTGGTGAGCGCCTCGGCGGCGATCACCGGCGCGTCGTGCCACGCGCCGAGGGCGAACATCCGGACCCTTCCCTCCCCATCATGGGGAGGGTGGCGAGGCGAAGCCGACACGGGTGGGAATGTGTGGGCCAGGCTGGGGGGCAGAGTTTGATCCTGACTTCCCCACCCTGACCGCTCCGCGGTCTGTCCCTCCCCATGGAGGGGAGGGGAAGAGCTGGCCTCCGCCTCCACCGCCGCGATCAGGATCGTGCGGTCGGGTTCGATGAAGCCGAAGAGGCGCTGGTGGGCGGCTTCGAACTGGGCCTTGGCGCTGGCCAGGTTGGTCATCGCGACCGGCAACTCCGCGTCCGCTCCGTCGTAACGCAGGCGCAGGGTCCGGCGGATGGCGGAGGCTTCGGCGCCCTGCTCGGCCATGGCGGCCTTGGCGGCGGATTCCACCTCGGCGAGGGCGGCGTCGGCGCGGGCCAGGCCGGAGGCGTCCAGCGGAGCCTCGAGCCCGGCCTGCCGGAGCGCGGTCACCTGGGCCTGGCCGATGCCCCAGGCGCTGAGCACGCTGCCGTAGCGGGGCGCCAGGATCTCAGCGACGCCCAACGCCTCGGCGGTCTGGCAGGCGACCTGGCCGGCGGCGCCGCCGAAGGCGGTGAGCGCGTGGTCCCTGGGGTCGAAGCCGCGCTCGGTGGAGATGCGGCGCACGGCCTGGGCCATCTGCTCGACCGCGACGGCCACGAAGCCTTCGGCGGCGGCCTCGACTCCCTCGGCGCCCATCGCCTCGGCAAGGTCAGCCAGGCGGGCGCGGGCGGCGGCGGGATCGAGCGGGCTCTCGCCCTTTGGCCCGAACACCGAGGGGAAGAAGCGGGGATCGAGCCGGCCCAGCACGAGGTTGGCGTCGGTGACGGTCGCGGGGCCGCCGCGGCCGTAGGCGGCGGGGCCGGGATCGGCGCCGGCGCTGGCGGGGCCCGCCCTGGCGCGCATGCCGTCGAAGGCGAGGACCGAGCCGCCGCCTGCGGCGACCGTCTCCACGTCCAGCATGGGGCTGCGCAGCTTCACGCCGGCGACGCGGGCGGTGTCGCGCCGTTCGAGCTGGCCCGCGAAACGGCAGACGTCGGTGGAGGTGCCGCCCATGTCGAAGCCTAGGACCGCCGGCGCGGATGCGGCGTCCGCCGTGCGGGCCACGCCCACCACGCCGCCCGCGGGGCCGGAGACCACTGCATCCTTGCCGCGGAAGGCCTCGGCGCGGACCAGCCCGCCGGCCGAGGTCATGAAGAACAGCGGCGCGCCTGCGACCGCGTCGGCCACGCGGCGCACGTAGTCCTGAAGGATCGGCGTCAGATAGGCGTCGGCCACCGTCGTCTCGGCGCGCGGAATAAATCGCGGCAGCCGTGAAACCTCATGGCTCAACGCGACGAATGGGAAACCGAGCCCACGGGCGATCTCGCCGGCCTGGCGCTCGTGCGCCGGATCGAGATCGGCGTGCAGGAAAGCGATGGCGACAGAGGTGAAGTCTTGGGTGAGCGCCTTTTGCAGCTCTTCGGTCAGCGCCGCGCGATCCAAGGGCCGCACTTCGGCACCCTTCGCGTCCAGCCGCTCGTCGGCCTCGACAACTCCGGTGTAGAGCGGCTCGGGCCGAACGATGTTAAGGGCGAAAAGCTCGGGCCGGGCCTGGTCGCCGATCACCAGAGAATCGGCGAACCCCTTGGTGGTGACGAAGAGGGTCTTGGCGCCAGCGCGCTCCAGGAGCGCATTCGTGGCGACCGTCGTGCCCATCTTGATCGCGTCGACGCGGGCGGCCGGGAAGGGCTGGCCGGGCTCCGCGCCCAGGATCCGGCGCATCGCCTCGACGGCGGCGTCCGGATAGGCCGGCGAGGCGGAAAGCAGCTTGAGAGAGGTCTCGGAGCCATCCGAAGCGCGGCCGATCACATCCGTGAACGTGCCGCCACGGTCGATCCAAAAGCTCCACACCCTGTCCAAAACTTAACCCGGCCCCTGATTGTCATGGCGTCGCCACACTCGTAAGGCTTCCGCTTACTCTCATGAGCTTCTGGCGCAAAATTGCCGGCCTCGCCGCGCGCAACCTCGACGAGGCAGAGTGCGACGTCTGTCCTCCGGGCCTGCCCGGCGAGGACCCTGCCTTTTCGACCGCAGTGACGGCGCTGGGCGCCAAGCTGGCGAAGGCCGACGGCAACGCCCAGGCCCAGGAGTTCGACGCCTTCTCCTCGGTCTTCCAGTCCGACGGTGAGAGCGCCGGCAATGTGCGCCGGCTCTACCAGCTCGCCCGCCAGACGACGCGCGGCTTTGAGAGCTATGCTCGACGCTTGGCCAAGCGCTACCGCAACTGCCCGATGCTGCTGGAGGACGTGGTCGACGGCCTCTTCTTCGTGGCCACCTCGGACGGAGTGATCACGGCCGACGAACTTGCCTATCTCGCGCGCGTCTCGGAACTCTTCGGCCAGAGCCCGCTGACCTTCCGCCGTCTGAAGGCGACGCACATGGGCCTGGAGGATGGCGACCCCTACGTCGTCCTGGGCGTAGCGCACGACGCCCCGGACGCCGATGTGCGTGCGGCCTGGCGCAACCTGCTCTCCGAAGCCCACCCCGATCGCGCTCGCGCCCGGGGACTGCCCACCGAGTTCGTCGAAGTCGCCGAAGCCAAGGCCGCTGCCATCAACGAGGCCTTCGACACGGTGATGCGCGAAAGACGCGCAATGGCGCTCGAAGGTGCGGCGTAGTGACCTTTTTACTCGCCTGTAGGGTTATCCAATGTTGACTGAGGAAACCCGTGGGCCAACATAATCGATATTGGCCCATGAATTGGGCAGTGAGGACGCCATGGTGAAAGAGTTCGCCACCCGTCACGGTTCGGCGCTGCGCAGCCTGGCTGTCGTCGTCGGCATGCTGGCCACCGCCGCCACCGTCATCGTCGCCGCCGTCCTGGCCGTGGTGTTCGCCGCGACCGTCGCGGTGATCGCAGTGATCGCTTCGGCGTTGCTCGCGTTCGCAGGTCTCGCCCTTAGAGCCCGTCGCACGGCCCAGGCCCGCCGCAGCGACGGCGTCATCGAAGCCCGCCACCTGGGCGGCCACCACTGGGTGGCCTACGGCTGGAACGAGCGGGCCTAACACCCTTCTGCCGATCGGAACGTTGAGCGACGCGAGGTCAGCCTTGCGGGCGTTTGCGCTGCGTCCTACCGTCTGGTTTCAAACAAGTGTTGGCCAGGAAATCGTAGAGGAACCGGCATGAGCATCGGCGTGATCGCAACCCTGAAGGTCCAGGTGGACAAGACGGACGAGTTCGAGGGCATTTTCACTGAACTGGCCAAGCAGGTTCGCGCCAACGAGCCGGGGAACCTCGCCTACCAGCTGACCAAGAGCCGGACGGAGCCCGGCACCTACAAGGTGCTGGAAGTCTACAAGGACCAGGACGCCCTGACTCACCATGGCGGCACGGACTATTTCAAGGCCGCCGGTCCGAAGTTGGGCGGGGTTTTGGCCGGACGGCCGGAGATCGAGTACCTCGACGGCGTGGGCTGACGCCGATGGACCTGGACTTCAGCGCTGAGGACCTCGCGTTCCGCGATGAGGTCCGGGCCTTCATCGCACAGGCCTTCGACGACGACATGCGGGCGCACATGGCCCAGTCCAAGAACGGCCACATCGACAAGGCGGGGCAGGTCCGCTGGCTGAAGCGGCTGAACGACAAGGGCTGGATTGTCCCGGACTGGCCCACGGAGTACGGCGGCACGGGCTGGAGCCCCGCCCAAAAGTATATCTACGACATGGAAATGGCGCTGGCCGGCGCGCCGTCCACCGCCAACATGGGCATCCGCATGTGCGCGCCGGTGATCATGGCGTTCGGCACCGACGAGCAGAAGGCCCAGCACTTGCCGAAGATCCGCTCCACCGACGTCTGGTGGTGCCAGGGCTATTCGGAGCCGGGCTCCGGCTCGGACCTGGCGTCCTTGGCCATGAAGGCCGAGCGCGACGGGGACGACTATGTGCTGAACGGGTCGAAGACGTGGACGACCTATGGCCAGTGGGCCGACTGGATGTTCTGCCTGGTCAGGACCAGCCAGGAGCCGATCCGCCAGATGGGCATCAGCTTCCTGCTGCTCGACATGAAGACGCCGGGGATCACCATCCAGCCGATCAAGACCCTCGACGGGCCACCCGACGGCGACCAGGAGATCAACCAGGTCTTTTTCGACAATGTCCGCGTGCCTGTGAAAAACCGCATCGGCGAGGAAGGGCAGGGCTGGACCTACGCGAAGTACCTGCTGCAGTTCGAGCGCGGCAACGCCTACGCGCCGGGTCTGACCAACCAGCTCGCTAAGGTGAGGAAGATCGCGGGTCTCGAGCGGTCGGACGCCGGCGAGCGCGTGCTCGACGACCCGGATTTCCGCCGGAAGCTCTCTGAGGTGCTGATCAAGGTCGAGGCGCTGAACGCCACGGAGCTTCGGGTCTTCGCGGGCCGTGCGGCGGGCGAGGCGATGGGGGCGACCTCATCGATGCTGAAGCTGGAAGGCTCGCAGATGCAGCAGGCGATCACCGAGCTCGCGCTCGAGGCCGCCGGCATCTACGCCCAGCCATTCGTCGAGGACACCTGGGCGGAGATCGAAGGGCGCACCAACGCCGCCCGCGCCGGCCCGGAGTATGCCGCGACGGTCGCGCCGATGTACTTCAACTACCGCAAGACCTCGATCTACGCCGGCTCCAACGAGATCCAGCACAACATCATGGCGAAGATGGTCCTCGGGCTGTAGCACCGGGTTTCACTGGGGTTCAGAAATCATAAATCTACAATAATTTCTGAGATATAGGCGTTCGGTCCGCTTCAAGGGTCTTCACAGAGTTCCCCTTTTCTATGACCTATCTGTGACCTGGATGGCACCAGGTCACAGCATGCCCGCCTTAAGACTCACCGCTGCTTTCAGCGACTCCGTCAAGCCGATCGGCGGCCAGCAGACGGCCTATCCGGACACCGACGTCCGTGGCCTGGAGTTGCGGGTGTCGGGTGACGGCCGCAAAACCTGGACCTTTCGCTACAGGAGTTCGCGGTGGCCGTGGTCGCGGCGATCTTCGCGGCCAAGCGCGTGGCGAAGTCGGTCTTGATCTATCAGGTCGCCTCACCGGCTCAGGCCGGCATCTTAGCCGGATTGGGCGCGAGCCATGCGAGCGTAGTCGGCAATGGGGGGCGCCGCTCGCCGCCGTCTGACCGCGGGTTCAGCTTCCCGGCGCGGAGCCGTTCGTCCCGGCCGCAGCGTCGGAGGGGAGCAACAAAGCGTCGCCATGCGGCGTGAAACTGAACGTCTGCTTGCGGCCATTGGGTCGATGTCCCCTCATGGCGCGAAGCAGCTATTCGGCACGCGTCTCAACGCTTCGAGCGCCTGGGAACGCGTCCGAAATGGTGTTGCAGCCGCGCAATTGCAGGTAGATGATTATATTTGTTAGCGTGAAGATTGATTACCCGCAAAACCCTCGGAACGAACGATCCATGGGAGTTTCGTGCGCGTAAACCGAGAATCCGCGTCGGAGGCCGGCAAGTAGAGCCTCAATACCGTCGTTCAGAAGGCTTTGATCGCAGCGAGCAGACTTCGCTGGCAAGATCGAAAACGACTGCTGGATGTCTCGGCTTTGGTGAGTCCGAAGCTAGGTCAGAGTTGAGCCACGTCTATCGACTGGTGAATTCCACATCCTCGTGAGGTTGCAATTCCTCGCGCCCTGCAGACCGGAGGCAGTTATGGCAGGCATGACGCTCTTCCAATTGCGCGGCAGTGCTGGCGCGCTGTTTGACGGGTCCGTCACAGGTCTGGCGATCAGCAAGAGTGACGCGGCCAAGGTCCTTCCCGGGGACGCGGGCGTCCGGTTGGACCAAGCCAGCGTGGACGTCATGCACAATGAGCGGCTCGACGCCCTGAACACCTTCACCCTCGAAGCTGTCCTCACGCCCTCCCAAATCAGCGATGGCAAGAGCGTCATCGTCGAAGGCCAGGCGCTGCCCGTCTCCCTCCATCTCAATGGAGGCAAGCTGGTAGGTGAGGTCAATCTCGACAATGGCGTCGCCACGGTCGACAGCGGAGACCGCAAGCTGAGCGCCAATGCGGAAGCGCGCGTGACCCTAACGCGCGCCGCCAACGGGCAGATGACGCTGGAGCTCAATGGAGAGCAGGTCGGCTCGACGATGGCCGCCGGCGCCCTCAAGAAGACAGGGGATGCCGGGCTTCGCATTGGTCGAGGTCACGACGACCAATCCTCACTGTCGGCGACCGTAGCTGAGGTCAGTCTGCGCGACGGAGTCGTTACGCCGGCATTCTTTGCCGAACGCGCCGCCGAGGCTCGGCAGATGGAGGCGCAAATCCGCGCGGCGGGATTCCTCGACAAGATCAGCGTCCACCTGATCCCGGACGAGAGTCACCAGCGCCTCCAGCAGGTCAAGGACATCATGCACGCGGCAGGGATCGAGACCTTGAGTGATCTCGACACTCTCTCCGTTGCAACCCCGACAATCTTGAAGCCGGGCCAGGTGCTGATCGCCCCCAGGAAGGGTAAGGGACCCGTGGTCGACTGGAAGGATCTGGCGACCAAGTTCCGGGCGGGCAGCGTTGCAAAGCGCCGGGATCTCCTGGCGGTCCATCTTGCGAACCGCAACAGCCTGTCCGTGCTTGAGCGCGCGCCGGCCCGGGTCGGCCCGCCGGCGGGACCGGGCGGGCGGCGCGTGGGCGCGGCGGACAGGATGGGCGCTGCAGCGGGCGCGGGTGTCTCGCGCAGCGGCGGGGCTGGATTGCGCCGCGACGTTGCGTCCGCCGGCGCGGTGGCAAGGGTGCGGGCAGGTGTGGCGGTTCGTGACCTGGGCGTTGCAGAAACGCCCTTGCGTCTGCGCGACTTGTTGAACGTCGAGAACGGCCGCATCGCCGACGTCGATGAGCGGTTGATCGACGCCATCAAGGAAAAGTCGCCATTCCAATGGCCGGCCATCGCTGATCCGGCTGCCGTGGTGCTGGAACTGGTCACCATCCCGCTCGACACGGCGGTCGTCATTGCGGGGACCCTGGACCTCACGAACCAGCGGCTCGTCTGTCAGCCGAACGTCGGCACCCTCTACATCATCGCCGAGACGGTGATCTGCGGTCCCGGCGCGACGATCACCTGGGCCAAACCGGGTGGCTCGACGCCCGCGCGGGCGCCTGAGCCAGACCTCGATGGCCGGGATTTTCCGGGTGTCCAGACGAAGCCGGACTCACGTGACGGAATCGATGGCGGGCGTGCGAGGGATGGGCAGACCGGCATCAACGGCGCGGCCGGCGCCAGGAGTCCGGCGATCGAGATGTGGGTGAAGCATATGACGGGGCTGCCCAACCTCGATTTCAGCGGTGAGGACGGCATTCGCGGGGGCGGCGGACAGCCGGGCGGAAACGGGGGACGAGGCGGCGGCGGATCCGGCGGAAAGCGCATCTGGGCCTTCGGCTGGCACTGCATCTCCGACCCGGGCGATGGCGGCGAGGGCGGCGACGGCGGCCGTGGCGGCGACGGCGGCCGCGGTGGCGTCGGCGGTGGCGGCGGCAAGATCCTCATTGGTGTTCTCGAAGGAACGCTGGGCACGACGGTCGCCAACCAGACATTCAAGATCAAGAACCAGGGCGGACGGGCAGGTGACGGCGGCCCAGGCGGTCAAGGCGGCTTCGGCGGCTCTGGGGGGCGCAGCGGCAACGGCGAGACGTGCACCAGCGCCAAGGACGGGCATGCGGGCGCTCAGGGCCAACCCGGGGCGCTCGGGCCCAAGGGCTTCTCAGACGGCAATGACGGCGACGTGACCTTCTTCGAGTTCACCTCTGAGGCGTGGGACGACCTGATGACGCGGCCCTGGCTCACCGCCATCGAACCCGCCGAGGCCTTTCCCGGCGATGTCCTCACGTTGAGGGGAAGCCGGTTCACCACGGCGGATCACGTCGTGATCGACAGCCAGGTCCTCAGTCCGACCGTTAATGCCGACGAATCCATTTCTGTGACTCTGCCGCCGGCTCTCGCGGGCGGCGTGCACAGCATCTTTGTTCGCCGTGCCGATGGCATCGAGAGCAATCGGCTGAATCTCGGCATCAAGCCGCAGCTTGATCTGTTCAACGATCCCTTGCTCTACGCGACAGAGGTCAAGCTCAAGGGGAAGGCGTTTCTCGCGGGCGCTGCGGTGCTGTTCAACGGGAACGCGATCCCTTCGACCGTGACGAGCGCAACTGAACTGAAGTTCGTTTCGCCGGGAACCGGCGGGTCTGGCGCCGCCGCGTCGACGGTGACGCTTCAGGTCAAGAACGCCGACGGGCGCGTCAGCAATGTCCGAACCGCTACTCGGCCGACGATCCTGGAAGTTCCCTTCCGTTTCTCCGAACACGCCCTTTCCTTCAAGAATTTCGCGGCCGGAGCGCCCGACTGGGGAACCTATGAGGACACGTTTGGTACTGCCGAGGTGATGCACGAACTGCTGGACCCGGTATTTGGCCACCCGGTGCTGACGGCGGCCTTCTTCGGCTTCTATGACTACTTCCTCAAGGGCACCGACAACGGCGGACTGGCGACGGGTTTCTGCACCTCCATGGCCAGCCTTGTGGCTGACCGGTTCTGGCAGGGACGAACCGATACGCCGACGATCCAGCAGCCCAGTGTGCTGAAGCTGCTGACCGGCGTTCACGGCAAGCTGCTCAGCCGCGAAAGCCTGCTCACCTTCCACGATCAGGGCCGCGCGGGAATCGACAGGGTCGAGCAGACCTACCGTGAGATCGAGTCCACGTTCCTGCGTGGCACAGATCGCCAGAACGCCCCTTTGCTGTTCTTCATCCCGTCGGGCGAGGTCTGGGATTCCGGCTACTTCGACAAGCTCTCGGACTCGCACTGCGTCATGCCGTGGCGCTTCGTCTATCCGGATCCTGCGCGAGTGCCGACCCTGACGCTCGACGGCTCATCGACGATAACCGACCCGGATGGGGTCAAGCTCTTCGTGTGGGACTGCAATCATCCGGAGCCCGGCGCTTTCCCGGAGGCCACGAACTGTTTCGTCCAGTTCCGGCGCACCGGCGGTAAGATAGCCTTCGACTATTTCGATGGAGACACGACGCCGAAATTCACGTCCGAAGACGGCATCACGCTCGGCATGATGCGCCACGGCAACTACATGCTTGCCGACCATGACTTGCCCTTCAGCGGGCCGTTCGGGCTCACGTCCTTCATCGTGGATTTCCTGCTCTCGCCGGCCGATCTCGAGGTCAAGGACGCGCTTGCGCGGCGGACCGGCAACTTTGGCGGTCAGCTGTTTTCCGAGATACCCGACAGCCACCCAGCCTATCTGATGAAGGGGATGTACCTCCTTCCGGCGACGACAGCGCTCGCGCGGACGATCGTGGGCAACGGCAATGGTCAGTACGACTATCATTCGATCCTGCCGGAGGGCGGCTCGATCGCCGTGCAGGGGGTCGCGACCGCCCAGGGGCAGCGGGATGAGATTTCGATCAGCGCCGACGGCACGCAGATGCGCTTCGTGCCTGGAGCCGACCGCGCCTTCTCGCTGTCAGTCGCCCGCATGGTCGACAATCAGGCGCGGGCCATTTCGGTGACTGGCCTGGGCGGTGGTCCTGCAGCGCCAGTCGACGTCACGATCTCGCCGGAATTGAACATTGTGCGCGTGGGAAACCAGGCGGCTGCACGCAATGTGGAGGTGCGCAGTCTTTCGGCTGTGAAGGGCAATCCGGTCGTGGACAAGCTGCTTTCGAATGTCGCCCTGCCAAGCGCCTGTGACCTTGCGTTGACCGTAACGGACTGGGACGCCGTCGACGTCCAAGCGGAGGCAATTCCCTTTCAGGCCTAGGCGTGCCCTGGTCGGCGCAGGTCGCCCCGGCCCCGGCCGCTGCGGAGCGTTGGTCCTCCGATGTCATGGTGATCGCGCTTGCGGCCTGTAGAAGCGTTCGTCGACGGTTGCCCATTGGTTTGGCGTCAATCTGATATCATGCCGCATATCATGCGCGTGGATGATGCGTTATAGCGCATCGATATGTGCGGATCGCACTTCTATTTTGATATATTAGGATATATAATCCTGCGGCCTGATATCGTATCGGACATCATGAACCCCTCCGGCTTCCATACCCAGCTGCGCGATGCCCGGCAGGCCAAGAACTGGTCCCAGCGAGAGCTGAGCGAACGGGCCGGCATGCCGCAGGCGCACATCTCCCGCATTGAGAGCGGCGCCGTCGATCCCAAGGTCTCGACGCTGCAGCAGCTTGCGCGCCTGCTCGACCTCGAGCTCGCCCTGGTGCCCCGAACTGCGCTGACGGCGGTGGGCGCCCTGGTGCGGGAATCTCGTGGCGACGCTGAGCGCAGGCTGCTCAGCGGGATCGTCCAGCGGATGCACCGGGCGGCCGATACGCTGCAAGGCATGGCCGGCGGCCTGAATGACCGGGTCGCCGAGGCCGCCGACGACCTCGCCAGCTTGGATCCCGCGGACGTGCCGGGCTGGGTCCGGGCCGACATTGTGACTGCCGCCCAGACCGTGGACGAGGCGGTGAAGGCCCACGATGCTCGCGCCATCGATGTGGCGATTCAGGGATTGTGGCCGGTCCTGAAGGACGCCCTGGCCCTCGTGGGCAAGACCCAAGACCGGCCGGCCTACACGCTGGATGACGAGGCGTAGGCATGGTCGACGCCCTGGAAGTCTGGCTGCGGGATCGCCGTGTCGGCGCGATCACCTATCTCGGCGGCGACCGGTCCATATTCGCCTTCGACGACGCCTATGCTGAGGATCCTGACCGGCCCACGCTGAGCCTTGCCTTCAAGAGCGCCGCGGGGGGATTGCTGCGCGACGTGCGGTCCACGCGCGCCCGGGTGCATCCCTTCTTCTCGAACCTCCTGCCGGAAGGGCCGCTGCGGGAATACCTCGCGCGCCGCGCGGGCGTGAAGCCTATCCGGGAGCTGCATCTGCTCGCAGCCCTTGGGGAGGACCTCCCGGGCGCCGTGACCATCCGGACCGCCCGTGGGACAGCGCTCCCGGTCGAAGAGGCGATGTCGCGTTCTGCGGGCGGGGGCGGGGCGACGGCGCTGCGCTTTTCCCTGGCCGGCGTGCAGCTGAAGTTCTCGGCCGTGGAGAAGGCCCGCGGGGGTCTCACCATTCCGGCGCACGGCGCCGGGGGGGACTGGATCGTGAAGCTGCCCTCCACCCGCTTCGCCGGGGTGTCGGAGAACGAGTTCTCCATGATGAGCCTGGCGCGGTCCGTGGGGATCGAGGTCCCGGATACGCGCCTCCTCGCCCTGGACGAGATCGAGGGCCTGCCGGAGGACATCGGCCGCCTCCAGGGCGCCGCCTACGCCGTGGCGCGGTTCGATCGGCCGGGCGAGGGCGGGCGGCTGCATATCGAAGACTTCGCCCAGGTCTTTGCCGTGTTCCCGGAAGCCAAGTACGAGCGCGCGTCCTATCGCAACATCGCCCAGGTTCTCTGGCGGGAGACGGGGGAGGCGGGGCTGCTGGAGTTCGTTCGGCGGCTGGTCTTCAGCGCGCTGATCGGCAACGCCGACATGCACCTCAAGAACTGGTCGCTGATCTACCGCGACGGCCGCACGCCCTCCTTGGCGCCCGCCTATGACCTGGTCTCCACCACGGCCTATCTGCCCGACGACAAGGCGGCCCTGAAGGTGGCGCGGAGCAAGGCCTGGCGGGACTTCAGCGAAGACGAGCTCGCCACCTTGGCCGACGGCGCCGGCGCGCCGCGACGAATGGTGATCAAGGCGGCGCTCGCGACGGTCGAGACCTTTCGCGATGTGTGGGCGCGGGAGTGGCCGCACCTCCCGATTGCCGATGAGGTCAGGGCCTCTGTCGAGGCCCAGCTGGACCGGGTGCCGATCGCAGCAGGCGCTGTTGCGCGGCCTGGCTGAAAGCGTTCGCGGGATCTGTCAGGGCTGCTGCAATACCGGGATAGGCCGCCGACCCTGGCTCAAAGTCTAGAAGTAGGGTTCGCAGGCGAGCCCGTCGTTGTCCGGTCAAGTCTGGGCCGATATCCAGGCTGGCCGCGCGGGATGAAGTAGGCGCCCATGGCATGCGCCACCGTGCAGTTCGGATAGTATCGCGCGGCAACGAAGCCGCGAGCTCGCGGCCAGGGTGTTCAGCGGGGGCAGCGGTTGCAGATTTGCGCCCAGGACGCCAAGGGCGACGACAGCGAGGAAGTTTGCCGCCCCAAGGAGGAGGAGTTCCGCCGCGCGTGGACGTCCTCGGCGCCCTTCAGGGTCTGCAGTTCTACGATCACATGGGGATGTTCGTGGAGGACGACGGCCGCCGACGGTGGGCCCTGCCATCACGTCGTCCCTGGGGGAACGCCCCGGAGTGCGCCGGCGACAGGGCTTGAGCGTCAGGGACTCCCGAGGGTCACGACTCCATTGGGGGCCATGACGGTGACGCCGCGCTGGCCGCCGCACTGGCGATCGAGGATCCACGGCCCGGGGTATGCGCCCGCGTCGATCGAGACCGTCGCGCCGCAGGGTGCGAAGGACCACGCCGCGGCGAGATCCGGAAACGGCGCCTTGGGATCGCCGATGACCGGCTGGCTTGCGCCCAGCCGCGAGACATAGAGCGTCGGTGCAGCGCCGACGAACTCGGCCATCGGCGGCCAGGTCATGGTCGCGGTCATGTCGATGTAGGGGTCCTGGTCGGTGAAGGCGTCCGGCGGGATGGCGAAGGGATTGCCGGGGCGGCCGCCTGGCCAATACCAGCTGCGGTGCATCATGATCGAATTGGGGTCGGTCCCGAACTTGCCGTTGAAGAACAGGAACGGCGCGTGTTCGAGGTTGGGGTGGCTGACCGTGCCCAGCACCTGGACCTTGGCCGGCAGGAAGGCAAATCCGTCGCCGCCGTGCGCCGGCGCGCTGGCGAGCTTTCCGCTGACGTTCGGCCAGAGCTCGTGCGAGGTGAATTCGGCATAGGCGACGGGATGTTCGTAGCGCTTCGTCGTCGGGTCCTGCGCGAGCTCGACCATGGTGTCGCCGGGACTGTGCCACTTGGAGCCCTGTTGATACTGGTCTTCCGTGAAGAGCCAGAGCCGCGCGGCGTTCATGCTCTGCGGATGCCCGTCATCGTCCTGCCCGGTCAGCACGCGGAGCTGGAGGAGGTTGGGATGCGACAGCCGGAAGCTCAGGATGGCGTCGCCGTGCACCGAGTAGGTGATCCGCGTCAGCAGGTCGGCGGCGCGGTCGTAGACCACGGTCATCGTCGTGATGTCGCCGTGGTGGTGGCTGCAGTAGGCGTCGTTGTAGGCCCACAGGATCGAGTATTCGATGTTGACGAGGTCGGTGTCGGACAGGCCGTCAGGGCCCGCGATCTCCTCGACGTGAGCGTAGATGCCGTGTCCCTCGTTCGCGACGGCGTTCCAATCCTCGCCCCGGCGATCGCCATCGGTGTTCAGGTGAAGCGCGTAGTGGTGGTCGACATGGGCGGAGGGGGTGCGTGGGATGGGGTTGCCCCCGGCGTCGGTCTCGCAGGCGCCAGAGAGGTCGGCGCAGGGGGCGCTTAGCAGCGAGGCCGGATCGGACGTCGGCTGGAAGACTTGCACGACGTCGCCGTTCGGCCAGCTGTCCCAGGTCCCTTGCCCGGCGCATCCGTGGCTGGTCCCATCGTCATGCTGGTAGCCGCGCACCATCGTGCTGCGGCGGACGAACCAGTCCCAGTTGGTGGGGTGGCTGGGCTCGTGGTCGCCATTCTGGGTGGTCGTCCGGATGTAGGGGGCGAACCGCACGGCAAGCGCTGACTGTTCGTCCGGCGTGAGCTCCCGGACCTGCGCGAGCGCGGCCGTGGCGGTCGCGAGTGCTGCAAGGCAGCCGGCCGCGGCGGCCAGGCGGCGTTCCCGGGTCACTGCAGGGAGACCAGCACCAGCACCATGCCGGCGCCGCTCTGCAGCGGGCTCATCGCCTTGCCAATGATCGCGCCCTGGGCGCGGCGCGCGTCGGTGGCCTTCATGGCCCGCCCCGGCAGGTTCGAGGTGGTCAGGAGGTCCCCCGCCCGGATCGGGTTGCGGGTGGCGTCCGCAAGCACATAGACCCGCCCCGAGAGGGCGACGTAGCGTCCCTCGCCGAAGCCGGCCTGATTCAGGGTGAGTCCCGGGGTAACGCCGTTGGCCCCGCTGACGATCCCGGCCACACCCTTGTCATAGGCTCGGTCGCTCAGTTTCAGGCGCCCGATGGAAGAGGGGTCGATGCTGACCACCGAGCCCAGCGGGATGGCGTCGGGCATCGCGAACGGTTCGGCGACATCGGAGCCGCCGGTAATCCTCAGCACGCCGACGCTGACCGTCCCAGCGGCATCGATGATCAGCCGCGCCTTTTCCGCCGTGCGGTCGATGATCTGGAAGGTTCCGGAAAGCCCCGGAACGGCATCGCCGCTACTCTGGGCCGTCCACAGGCGACCGTTCGGATCGGAGCTTTTCAGCCCGAGCTCGACATCGCCGGCGTGTTGCACCTCGACGGTCCGGGAAGGCTCTTTCGTGCCGATGCCGACCAGTCCGGCGCTGGTTACGCTCAGGCGTGCCGCATTGCGGGTGTAGACGTCGAGACCGTATCGGTTGGGGCCGTCGCTCCTGTTGGACGCGATCCCGGTCTGGGTCGGCCCAAGACACAGCTTGCCGACAAGGCAACTCTTGTCCCGGCGACCGGTCGGCTCAGGGCCGCCGAACTTCAGGCCTTTGTCGAGCGTGCCGGTGTTCTGGCCGGAGGCGTCGACGAGAACGTCGGCTTGCGCCGAAGCGGGGCCGGCACCCAGGCTTCCCGTCGCCACTAGCGCCGCCGCGAAAATCCGTAGGTTCATTGACCCGCCCCTTGTGCAGCACAGAACACTCGACCTGAGCGAGCATCTTCCGCGAACGGTGTTCTGTCGAGGCGCGTCGCCTGTTGCGCTATGGAATCCGCTTGAAGCGCACCCGTTCGGACTGCGTCCGGGAAACAGCCCCGCTATCCGGCCCTTAGCAGGCCTTGCACTGGACATGCCGTGTCGCGGGGTTCTGCTCGTTGGCCCACCATTCGGGGCGTTGGGCGCTCTTCGGCAGGAGTGCACGACTGCGGGCCCCAATTCGCCTGGTCTGCTTCCGACCCCTTAGTGAACCCTGGCGTGTCGCTCTCATTACGGAGCTGCGCCGCGGGCGATCTTAAGAAGGCGCTCCGTCTCGCCGCCGTCGACGATCGGCCCGCCGGGCCGCCGCATCTGGCCCGGCTTCAAGTCGGCGGGACAGGGCCCCAGGCGGACCAAGTGGCTGTCGTAGATGGCAGTCTTCGGGGCCCCCGCCGCGGTTTCGTAGCTCTCCGTATGAGTGCGCAGGTCGTTCGGCGTCCCTTCGCTGACCATGCGGAAGCTGGCTTTTGCGCCCTTCGCCCGGTCGCAACTCATCTCAATATGCATTGAGCCGTCTGGCCGCATCTCAAACGCGTGGGTGCATCCGGTCATGGGCGGCGGGGCGTCAGCCGGTCGGGCCTTTGCGCGCGCTTGGGCGGACTTCAGAGCCGCCGCCGGGTCCGTGCAGGTCTCGAACACGCCGGTCATCTTGGCGTCGCCGGAAATTGTGATCCGCGCGAAGAAAGGTGGCATGGCCTGGCGCTCAACGGGCGGGACAGGCAAGGGCGGGAAAGCCTTGGTCGCGACGCGCTCGGCGCCGATCAGCATGGCGCTTGCCGCGACGGTTCCCACCACGGGGGCCCAAGTCACCACTCGTCGCATCATCGCCGCCACCCGCCGCCGCCTGCGCTGAATTCGGACCAGACGCAACCACTGCGCGCGCATCAAGCTTTGCCGTCAAGGCTGGAGGCTTATGCAAGGCAGCGGCAGCGGGTTCGTCCAACCTTACGCTTCGACGCCCTGGAGCTGGCGGCAATCAGGCCCAGCAACGCCCAAACGATGCGGCCGGTGACATAGACGATTGCTCCGGCGGAGCCCAAAGCGAGGGCGGCCCACCGCTTCGTGCCGAGCAGCGACGCCGGGACGCTTCCCATTCACCTTGCAATTGTGAGTTGCAGGCCTACAACTGGGCGCGTGCCTCGGGGCGCTACCTGACGGGAGGGCGTGATGAAGCCTTTAGTTGGTGGAGTGCGTGTCCGCGAAAATATGGTCAAGCTTCCGGCGTGGGATCCCACGTTCGTTTGGTACGCCAAGGGTGTGGCGGCCATGCGGGCGCGGGCGCTCAAGGACCCGCTCAGTTGGCGCTTCCAGGCCGCTATCCATGGTTATGCAAAGGCGGAGGATCCGTTTCCGCATCCCGCCAACGCGTTGCCGACTGCCGCGATACGCAATCGGTTCTGGAACCAATGCCAGCACGGCAGCTGGTTCTTCCTGCCCTGGCACCGCGCCTACCTAGCTTTCCTCGAACACATGCTCGTCGACGAGATCGTGGCGCTGGGCGGCCCCAACCAGTGGGCGCTGCCTTATTGGAACTATAGCGACACCTCGGTCGCCAATCCCCGCCTCCTGCGCAAGGAGTTCCGTGACGCCAAGCTGCCGGACGGAACGCCGAACGCGCTCGCTCAGGCGGTGCGCACCGACAGCCCGGCCAACCCGCCGCCGTGGGTGGCCACCGGCGATGTCGGTGTGACCCCGGCCGACGTCGGCCTCGCGGCCCTCGGTTTTTCACCGTTCACCAGCCCGCCGGGCGCCCTGGGGTTCGGCGGGCCAAAGACCGGCTTCCATCACCCGCCCGGCGTGTCCGGTGCGGTCGAGCAACTGCCACACAACAGCGTGCACAGCGCGGTCTCCGGTTGGATGGGGAGTTTCAACACCGCCGGGCTCGACCCGGTGTTCTGGTGCCACCACGCGAATATCGACCGGCTCTGGGTCGTATGGCGCAAGCGCAATCCGGCGTTCGTGGACCCCACCGACCCTAAATGGCTCAGTGCGGCCGGCGTCTCGTTCGAACTCTACGACAAGGGCGGCGCGATCCGGAGTTTCACCTCAAAGGACGTGGTGGACACCAAGGCGCCGTTGCTGGGTTATATGTACGATGACGTGTCCGACCCGCTTGCGGGCGCCGGGCTCGCTGACGCAGGAGTCGCCGCCGTGCCTCCGCAAGCTCCGGAAACCGTTTCCCTGGCCGGCGCCTCCGACCAGCCCGTGACCTTGTCGCGCGGCGTCGCCTCCGCCCGCGTCGCGCTGGCCCCCATGGCGCCCGCCGCTGCGCTAGGCGGGGACGAGCAGCGGGTCTACCTCAACATCGAGAACATCGTCGGGACCGACAACGCCGCCACCTACAAGGTCTATGTCGACGCAACACCGGCCGCCGCCGCCGCGGCTGACGAACCGGGCCGATATGCGGGCCTTCTGCCGATGTTCGGGGTCAAGGAGGCGTCCGATCCCGACGCCCAGCACGGCGCCAGCGGCCTTACCCACGTGTTCGACATCACCGACATCGTCGGACAGCTGAAACAGGCTGGTGTGTGGGACGCCAAGAACCTGCACGTCAACTTCGTGCCGCTGCGCAAGAGCGAGGGCCAGCCGGACCTGAAGGTCGGCCGCATCAGCCTCTACTACGGCTAGACCATGTGGACGCGGCTCTGCGCCGAGGCAGGCCTGGCCGCGGACGACCTGCGGCCGCGCTCATCGCCCGAATGGGCGCTCGCCGTCTTCGGGCTCACCGCGATCGCCTTGATGGCCACGGCTCCGATGGACCTCGGCATGATGCGCCTGTGCGCCGGTGGCGGCGTGGCGCTGGCGGCGAGTGTCCGCGCCAGCCTCGCGACCGGCGCGCTCGCCAACGCCGGTGGTCATTGGGCCCTGATGACCGCCGTCATGGCGCCGCTGCTGGCGATCCAGCCCCTGCGCCACGTTCTCTTCCGTAGCTACGCCTGGCGGCGGGGACGCGCCGCGGCCGCCTTCATCGCCGGCTACCTGCTGGTTTGGCTGGCGGCCGGTATCGTGCCACTGGCCGCCGCCCTCGCCGCCGCTGCGGTCGGGGGCGACACCGGCGTGCGCGCCCTGGGCCTTGGCCTGGTTGCCGCAGCGACGCTCTGGGCCTTCGCGCCGGCACGGCATCGCGCGGTGCGCCGATGCCGCCGGACCCCGGCGCTGGCGGCGACAGGCCCGCGCGCCGACCGCGACTGCCTGGCTTTCGGGATGGGCCAGGGCCTGGAATGCGTCTTCGTCTGCGGCCCGCTGATGGCCGCCCTGGCGACCCTGTCGCATGGCCCGATCCTTACGATCGCAACCGGCCTGTGGCTGTGGCTGGAACGAGGCCGCGGAGGCGCGGCGGCGATCGCCTCGGCGTTGGCGGCGGCAACTCTGGGGAGCGTGGCGCTGCTCGCCTAGGCTTTGTTCAGAGTGGCGGTCTCGATGTGCTCCGCGTCGAGCAGGTTCTGGATCAGCAGGGCGTTGGCGTCGATGGAGAACGACTGCAGGTTCGGGAATACGACCACCCGGTTGGGCGCCCGGCTGACCTTGGCGGAGGCCGCGTCGACGACCGCCTTGACCCGCGCCTCGGTCTGGGCGGGGGCCAGCGGTTTGTCGGGTTCATCGGAGCGCAGGGTGAAGACGGCTTGCAGCGATGCGCCGTCCTTCGCCTCGTCGATCGCCTGGGTTAGTCGCGGGTCGATCTTCGCCATGATGTCTAGCCTACGTCGCCTTCAGAGACGACCATAGGCCTCTAGCGCGTCTGGTGCGCCATGGTTGCCGCGGAGCGAACTGATCGCGCTGGGGCGTTTGCACGAGGCGATGATCGCTTCTTCTATCTTCTGTATCGGCAGGTCGGGCCGGTATTGCACCAGAAGCGCCGCCAACCCAGCAATGTGCGGCGTCGCCATCGAGGTCCCGGAGAGGGCGCGTAGGCCCCCACCCGGGACGGATGAAAAGAGACCGACGCCGGGCGCGATCAGCACCGGTGCGGTGCGGGCAGGGGGGCCGGCCATCTGTTCGCTGGACGAGCTCAGCCAAATCTCGTCGAGCTCGTCGAAGGCGCCCACCGACAGGGACTCCGGCAGATTTCCGGGCGAGCGGCTCGTCTGCGGACCTTCGTTGCCGATGGCCACGACGGGCAGGATGTTGCGCTGACGCAGCAACGTAAGGATCACTGAAAACTCGTCGTCGTGACCCGGCAGGCCCAGCGACAGGTTCACGACCCGCACGCCCTGTCCAACGCACCAGTCCAAGCCGCCCAACACGCGAGCCGGGATGTCTCCGCCCTCGATGACGATCGATGAGGCGAGCTTGGCCCCAGGCGCCACACCGAACGTCACACCGCCCACCGGAGCCCCGACCAACAGGCCTGCGGTATGGCTGCCGTGATATCGGGTGTCCCGAGTGATGCTATTGGTCATCCGCTGGCCGAGGAAGTCGAACTCCGCGAAAGCGTCGATCTTTCCGGCCAGGGCCGGATGGGTCGGGTCGACACCCGTATCGAGGTGTCCGATCAACACACCCTCGCCATGCAGGCCCTTTTCCCAAAGCGCTGGAATTTTCAATCGGCTCAGCGCCCAACTCACCCCGGGCGCGGGACCCGCGAGTGCGCTCTCGGTCACCGGCGGGATCAGGCTGAAGTCAGGCGAGGCGACCACCTTGCCCACCCTCTTGCGGTCGGCCTTGAGCGCGGCCAGGCCCGCCTCGTCGACGGTGCCAAGCATTACGCCCAAGTTTGGGAAATAGGTAACCTTCGGCGAGGGCGGCACCCCCTCGGCGCCCGCCTCCACCGCGACCTCGCGGGTCTGCTTGTGCTTGACGAGGAAGGCCTCGAAATCCTTGCCCAGCAGCGCCGCGCGGGAGTTCGCAAACCGTTTGAAGTGCTTGCTCAGGTCCTTCGCCACCTGCTGTTGCAAGTCGATGGTCTCCGAAAGCGAGACCATAAAGCCACCTTCTAGTGACCGCTTCTTGTTCGGCCTCAGAGCCACCATGACCCGAGCGTGGCCCTGGGTGTCGAGTTGCCCTTTGATCGTCATGCGTCTCGTCCCCGACTAATCCTGGCCCCGGCATGCGAGCTACATCGGCCAACGTCTCGCGGCGGCGCCCCGCCTAGCGGTTTCGCTGTGTGGTCGACGGGGCCGCTGGACGCCGTCTATCAGTAAAAGCACTTCGAAAACGGCGGCTGAGCCGGCGGGACAACCTCCGCTTCTCCCTCCGCATATCGAACTCGGAAGGGTTGAGTGACGATGATGGGCCTGTCAACCGTTGTTCGGTGAACGCGGCGGCGGCGGTCTCTGGACACCAGGCCAGAGCTGGTGGCCAATCTTGCTCATGCACAGAACCTTCATTGTCGTGTCTCCCAGGTGGAAGGGTTCGCGCGTTTGCAGTCGTGGCAGGGTGGGTGTCGGGGGACCTCCACGCTCAGGGCGTCTGACGTTGCACGACCGGTCCTAGCGCCGACGGCGCGCCCGACACGATGACCAGATAGCGGCGCTGGTTGGGGGTGTCGCCCTGGACGAGCTGGCGAACCGGGCCGACGACGTTGACGATGGCCGCGCCGGCCGGTTGGTCATGAAGCTGGACAGGGGCTCCAACGGGCTTGCGCCGTCGGGCCGTGTCGCCAGCGCCAGCACATAGGGGCTCTTCGGCTGGAGCCCCGTCACCGACGCCTGCGCGACTTGAACCAGGCCCTGGTCGAACAGGCTCACGCTGGTGACGGCCCGGCCGGTGCGTCGCCTGCCCGGCCACACCCAGCGGCGGTCACCGGAAGGGGCGCGGGGCTGGGTCGATCGATTGCGACGAAGTCCCTTGAAGCGGGCATTCATGTCGTGACGACTGCGCGCAACAGACCGGCGCCGAAGGCGACGATAGGCCTAGCCGACATCTAACGACCAGGGGACTTCCGCGTGAGGACTTAGGACGCGGCTGGCGGCTGCCCGCTCGGCGACGGCGTTTCCCATGACCGCGTCTCGTCCTCCGGCATCGCCGCTGTCAGGTCCTGCGTAAAGGCCCCGTGCAGCTTCGCTGCAGTCTCAGCCACCAGGCGCCCTTGGAAGCGCGCGCCGTCGAGTTCGTTCTGACTGGGCATGCGCTGGCCCTGGCCGCCTGTGATCGTGGTCGCGCCATAGGGCGCACACCCTGTGATCTCGTCGAGCGTCATCTGAGCCGCGAAGGAATAGGGCAGTCCAACCACCACAAAGCCGAGGTGCAGGAGGTTGGTGATGATCGAGAACAGGGTCGTCTCCTGGCCGCCGTGCTGGGTGGCCGTGGAAGAGAATGCCGCCCCCACTTTGCCGTTCAGCAAACCCTTGGCCCAGAGGCCGCCGGTCTGGTCGAGGAAGTTGGCCATCTGGGAAGCCATCCGCCCATAGCGAGTGCCGCAGCCGACGATGATTGCGTCGTATTGCACGAGGTCGTCGACGGTGGCGACCGGCGCGGCCTGGTCGAGCTTGTAGCCCGCCTTGCGAGCGGCCTCATCCGCCACCAACTCCGGCACCCGTTTGATGTCCACCTGCGTGCCTGGCACGGACTGCGCCCCTTCCGCTTCGGCTTGGGCCATGGCCTCGATGTGGCCGTAGGTGGAGTGGTAGAGGACAAGAACGCGCGCCATCGTGTCCCTCCTGTCGGTCGGTTCCGATGCGTGCTCCGCGAGAGCGCTCGCCCGCCGGCCGCCCGAGCGCAAACACGCTCCTCATCAATTTGGTTGGCAATCAGGTCATCTACCGACGCCCTGTTTGGCGCGGCGGGAAGGTGCAATCTGGCCGACGCCTGCTGGCCGAGGCGAAGGCGGCTTCCTGAGCGGACGGCCGGTGTGGGGCTAGCGTGTGATGCGACTCTTGTGGATCGAACCTTTCAGTACCGCCAGGCGCGCCCGGCGAACTTGATCGGGATGCTGACCTGCGCCCCGTCCACCGCCTGGCCGTCCCTAATCTCCGGCTTCATCTTGAAGGACCGCGACAGCTCGAGCGCCACTTGGCCAAACCCCGCGCCGGCCGGCGTCTCAGCGCGCACTCGGCACTCGCGCACCGACCCGGAGGCCGCGACGATGCAGGAGAGGGTGGCCGAGCCGCTGAGATCGTGCACGGCGTTCTCCTCCAGGACCTTGGCCATCTCCTGTTCTGTTGGCTTGCGAAGCCAGGTTGGGCTGCGCACCTCACGCTTCGGGGGTGGCGAAGCGGCGATGGCCGCAGGATTTATAGTGGAGCGCTCGGGCGGGATGAAGGTCTGGGGCGCCTTCTCGATGCGCGGCTGAGGCGCCGGAGGCGCGATGACGGCCACGTTGAGGTCCGCGGGCCGAAGCGGCGGGAGCTTCGCCCTTGGCGACGGCAGTGGCTCTGGCATTGCCGCGGCCTGGTGCGCCTTGAGCTCGGCGCCTCGATGGGTCTCGATCAATCTCGAGGGCGCCACCTTCCGGGGTGACGGCGCTGCGGCTGCGCCGACCGCCGACTTTCTGGGCGCGGAAGACGGGGGCGTCAGTGGCGCGGGCGCCGGTTGTGGGAGCGCCAAAGCGTCGGGCGCGGCGATCGGAGCCCTGGGTGACTGGCCCATGTTCGCCACCGGCAGTGGCTTAGGGGGCGATCGAACGATTGGGGTCACCCAGACGCCGATGCCGATCCCGATAACCAGAGTCAGGAGGCTCGTTGCCAGTGGTCCGACCCATGACAGGTCGGGACCCTCTTCATCGAGCTCGGTTTGATCGTCTTCGCGTTGCGCCGGGTCGGGGAACTCCAGCGGCTGAAAGTAAGGCCAGCTTCGGGAGTCGTCGTAAGTGCTGTTGGGGCCTATGTCCTTCGCGTTCATGACGTAGCCGTCCCGCGCGGTGTTCCCCCTTAGACGCCGGACTAAAATCACCCGGACGACGAAAAATCCAAAACCACCGTTACGTGAGTGGGTTCAGGCTGATTCCATGCCAGGCGTCGCGCCAGAATGGCTGGCGCCGTCGGCGCCTACGCGGAGCGGCTGGATAATCGGTTGCTCGCGGTGTCGAGCGACAACGGCGCGCTCATCGGCCCAGACTTCTACCTGGTCGCAGCTTTGGTGTTCGTCGAGCAGATCCCCCGCCTTTGCGAAGGCGGCCGCATCGTCTGGCAGTCCGATGAGCTCCAGCGTGACTGGGACTTCATCGAGCGTAAGGAGGTGGAAGGTGTACACCGGCATCTGACGGTCTCCCGAAACATGACGATGGTCTGATATTTTGTGAACCTCGAGCGCGAGCGCAAGAACCGCTTTCCATCCCCAGCTGACGGTCGGGGTCGTCGCGCTCGGGTCCGTTGTCCAACTCCATGCCAACTTCCGCTAGCGGACCCAACTTCGACCTTGGAGTGTCCGCTCTGAGGCAGGCTTTCCTTAGGGCCTCACCTTGCAGCGCTGCTTGTACTGAACACCGCGCAGGAAGCCGCGGCGAGCGAGGCCGGCTTTCACTACGGCGTTCATGTGACGGTCGGCGGGCGCGGCGCCGGTGATCTCGCGGACCAGGCTGCGGTACGGAATGATGCCGTTGACCACCGACGACGCACCCGCGGCGGCCAACTTGCCCGCACGGTTCTCGTGGTACTCACCGCCCGCCTCGTAATCGGGACCCAGCGCATCAGTGAGGGTCCGCACCGCGGCGGCCAGCTGCGAGCAGGTCTTGAGGCCCTTGGTGCTGTATGGGTCGGCTAGCGCGTCTTCCAGAACCGGCGGAATCTTGCGTTTCGACAGGCCCATGTCGCGAGCGGGCTGCATCCCGATCTGTTCGGCCTGTTTGCGGATTTCGTCAGGTTTGGAGGCCGATACCGGCGGGGCCTTCCGGCCAGGCGCCTCATTCTGGGGCCGCTGGTGGGCGCAGCCGGCAAGCATCAGGGCTATGGCCGTGGACAAGACGACACGGGTTGCGGTGCTTCGGGTCATGGGTCGTCTGAGCCTCGGCGCCCTGAGGGCGCCACGACGCCCCGGCCTTGGTCGGGGCTTCTTGGTGTGCGGGGCGCAGGCGGCGTCTTTATGTCCGTTCACCGGGCCGGCGCCAGCGCCCATGACTGGGTACTGGGCCTGTAGCCGCCGTCAGGCCACGGACTGGGAGGTCGTCGTGACCGCCTGCTGCATGGCCTGGACATGAGCCTCGACTGGATTGGCCGCCGCGATCGGAGGCTCGTCGAAGCCGGTCATCATCCGGGAGCCGCGTGTCAGGGTAGAGTGGACCGGGCAGCGGGCGGCGATCTCCAGCAGCCGGGCGCGCTGGGTCTCATCCAGCGCACCCTCGATGGCGATGGTGCGGGTAAACAAATCCGGTTGCGCCTCACCGTCCTGCTTCATATGGCCGACCGCCGTCCGGATACGCTCGACGGGCCAAGCTTTCCCGTCAGCGTAGAGGCGAAGGGTCATAGTTGTGCACGCCGCCAGGCCGGCCGCGACGAGATCGTAGGGGGTAGGTCCGGATCCCAGGCCGCCGACGCTCTCCGGCTCATCAGCGAGGAAGCGGATCCCCCCGGCGCGCATGGCCACCTGGAACCTTCCGGCGCCGGTCTCCTCTGCGACGACATCGCCTTCCTGGCCGTGCGAGCGGGTCTCCGGCGCCGGCGCCAGGTACCGCGAGCCCCAACCGACGATGACGCTGGCGGCGTATTCGGCATCGGCAGGTTTGGACAGCAGATGATCGGCGTGGTCCAGGGACACGAAGCTCTTCGGATGTTTGGCGGCATTGAAGATGCCGGTGGCGGCGTCGATCGGGACCGTCTTGTCGAACGGCGAATGCATAATCAGCAATGGCCGCCTTAGGGCTGCGATGCGTGCGGCCTGGTCGTGATGGCGCAGGTCGTCGAAGAAGCTCCTGCGGACAACGAAGACACGGTCCGCCAGCGTCGCCTCGGCCTCGCCCTGCGCCTCGATCTTCGCCACATCGGCGGGGTCGAACTGGTGCAGTAGATGGGTGATCTCGAAGGGCGAGCCGATTGTGGCCACGGCCTTGACCATATGCAGTTCGCCTGCCGCGGCGATGGCGGCGGCGCCGCCCAGGCTGTGACCGACTAGCAGGCCGGGCGGCATGCCCGCGGCCTCCATCGCCTCGGCCGCAGTGACCAGGTCGCGCATGTCCGCGGCGAACCCGCCCAAAGGGCCGCCGCTTTGTCCCAAGCCCGCGAAGTCGAAGCGCAGAGTTCCCACGCCCGCCCGGGCCAGGGCCCTGGCGATCCGGATCGCCGCCAACCCGTCCTTGCCGCAGGTGAAGCAGTGAGCGAGCAGCGCCCAGCCGCGGATCGGAGGGTCGGGAAGCTCGAGCCTGCCCGAGAGGGGATACCCCCCGGCGCTGGGGAAATCGAACACGCGGGTGGTCATGGCTGATCCTCGCCGTCGGTCGGTGGAGACATTAGAGGCTTCCGGGCGGGCTGAGGCCAGAGGGGGCCAGGCCCGCCGCCTGGTCCAGGGCTTGTCTTCCGGCAGCCGAGGGGGCCCTACTGTCGAGGGGGCTTTGGCGGAGGAGCCCATGAGCGTCTATCGCGTCACCGACGTCATCGGGTCCAGCGAGCGCGGCTGGGCGGATGCGGCCCAGGAGGTCTTGAGCGCCGCCAGAGCCTCGCTGCGCGACCTCCGGGTGGTCGAGGTGGTCAGCCAGGACGTCACCCTGGGCGGCGACGGTAAGATTGCCGCCTACCGCGTCAAACTGCGGATCAGTTTCAAGGTGGAGCAGCACGCCGCCGAACAGGCGCTGGTGCGTGACGTGCTGGGCTTCTGAGCCTGTTTCGCTCGGCCTAGTTCCGCGTCGGGATGATCACCGGCAGGCTCTCGTAGCCCTTCACGAACGACGAAAAGACCCGCTTGGGCGGCCCCACCACCTCGATCTTCGGGAAGCGCTTCAGGATCTCTTCCCAGATGATCTTGAGCTGC
>Ga0207676_10000673_pt1 | contig 27344 bp, 24 predicted proteins | sample KBSSwiS72_FD_184307 | JGI IMG/M metagenome (GOLD analysis project Ga0207676, IMG submission 184307) | Switchgrass rhizosphere microbial communities from Kellogg Biological Station, Michigan, USA - KBS Switchgrass S7-2 (SPAdes) (version 2) | ecosystem: Host-associated > Plants > Roots >...
CCCGCCCGCTCGGCACGACAGGACAATCCATGGGCGCCGAGCCGGGCTTGAACGGCGCATCGAACGGGTTGCCGGCATCTTCGCGGCGCTGGTCACCGAACCCACGCGCCGATCCAACGCCCTTCCCTCGTTGGGGTGACTTCGTTTAGAAGACTGACGTTAACCTGACGGTCAGGACGGCCTCGGAGGGAAGCCATGTCGGTCTATATCTACGACGCCGTCCGGTCCCCGAGAGGGAAGGGGCGTCCCGACGGATCGCTCGCGGCCGTCGCTCCGGTACAGCTTGTGGTTCAACTCGTCAGGGCGTTGGAACGGCGTCTGGGACGCGAGGTGGTCAGCTCCGTCGGCCATCTGACCCTGGGTTGCGTCACCCAGGTCGGCGTGCAGGGCGGCCATGTGGCCCTCTCGGCCCGGATCCAGGCCGATCTGCCCGACGCCATGGCCTGCCTGACCATCAACAACTTCTGCGTCTCCGGCCTGAGCGCCGTGGCCGACGCCGCGCGCCGGGTGGAGTCGGGCCAGGTGGACCTGGCGCTCGCCGGCGGGGTCGAGAGCATGTCCCAGGTGGCCTTCCTCAGCGACGCCGCCGACTACTACCAGGACATGACCCTGGCGGCGGAGATGGGCTGGGCCCCGGTGGGCGTGGCGGCCGATCTGCTCGCGACCCGCGAAGGGCTGGAGCGCGCCGACCTGGACGCCGCCGTCGTGAGGTCGCATTCCCGGGCCGCCGACGCCTGGCGGCAGGGGCGCTATGCCGATCGGGTGATCCCGATCACGGGCGCGGACGGCGCCATCGCGTTGGCCCAGGACGAGAACATCCGCGACTTCGGTGATGGGGCCAGCCTCGCCAGGCTCAGCCCGGTGTTCGCCGCCATGGGCGCCGCGGGCTTCGACGACATCCTGATCGCCCGCAAGCCCGAGCTGACGCAGGTGCGGCACATCCACACAGTCGCGCACTGTCCGCCGATCTCGGACGGCGCGGCGTTGCTGATCCTGGGGAACGAAGAGGCCGGACGGCGGCATGGTCTTCGCCCCCTGGCGCGCATCCGCTCCGTCGCGGAGACCGCCGACGACCGCGTCATGCAGCTCACCGCCGGCTACCGGGCGATGGAGCGCGTCCTAGACCGCGCAGGCCTGGCGCTGGACCAGGTTGGAGCCGTGGAATTCATGGAAGCTTTCGCCGCCGTGCCGGTGCTCCTCGAGCGGGACTACGCGCCGGACATGTCGCGAATAAATCCGAACGGCGGCCACCTGGCCATGGGTCATCCCATGGGGGCGACCGGCGCGATCCTGGCGACCAGCCTGCTGGACGACATGGCCCAGATCGGCGCCGAGACCGGTCTAGTGGTGGCGACTGGGGGGGTTGGGGTCGGCGCAGCGATGGTGCTCGAACGCGCCGGTTAGGCCGGCCTATTTCCTGGCGCCGGGATCGACGCCCGGGCTGACGCCCATCTCGCGGAGCAGGCTGGCGCGGTCATAGTACTCGCGCCACTCCCTGACCTTGCCGTTCCGGATGTCCAGGACGCCTACGACCGGCGTCGATCCCGAGTGGCCGTTGTAGACGAAGCGGTCGGTGCGCTCGATGAACACCAGGCCGTCGATCACCCCCATGTGGGCGACATCGAGGACCACGCCGCCGGGCGCGCCCTTCCCCAGCGCCGCGATGCGCTCATAGATCGCCGGGCGTCCGACCACCGGCTCGATCATCATCGAGCGCAGCACGCCGTCCTCGGCGAAGAGGTCGGCGGCCTTCTTCCAATCGGCGGCTTTCCAGGCGGCGATCATCTCGCGCGCGACCGCGAGCTTGCTGGCGTCCGTGTCGGCCGCGCGCGCCGCTGCTGCCGGCCCTGTCGCCAGGGCCAGCACGATCGCCAGCAGGCTGAATATCCGCGTCATCGATTCCCTCCGGGGTCACTTGGGACCCTCATTTCGACGGCCGGCGCGCAACAAATCCGCTTGCGGCCGCCCAGGTCACTTGCACAACAAGACCATGGTGCTAGGCTGAATTCAAGGGCGGTCCCTTTCAGCCGCCAGCGTAAGATTCGGAGAGCTCTCGATGAAGATGGAGCGCCTGCCGCCGGTGAAGACCTCCCTGCGGCCCAGCAACCACCCGTATCTGACGGGCGCCTGGACTCCGCTGCTCGAGGAAGTCGACGCCACCGACCTGGAGGTGATCGAGGGCGCCATCCCCACGGACATCGACGGGGTCTATGTGCGCAACACCGAGAACCAGGTGCAGCAGCCGCTCGGCCGCTACCACCCCTTCGACGGGGACGGCATGGTGCACATGATCAGCTTCAAGGACGGCCAGGCCGATTATCGCAACCGCTTCGTGCGCACCCGCGGTTTCGAAGCGGAGCAAGAGGCTGGACAATCCCTGTGGGGCGGGTTGATGGACGGATCGGACGTCTCGCTCCGGCCCGGATTCGGCGCCCACGGCGGCCTTAAGGACTCGTCCTCCACCGACGTGGTCGTGCACGGCGGCAAGATCGTCTCGACTTTCTACCAGTGCGGCGAGGCCTACTGGCTGGATCCCGAAACGCTGGCGCAAGGCGGCGTCGCCAGCTGGGGTCCCCTGGACGGCGTCTCGGCGCACACCAAGGTCGACGAGGCGACGGGCGAGCTCCTGTTCTTCAACTATTCCAAGCACGCGCCTTACATGCACTACGGCGTGGTCGACCGGCACGGCAAGCTCGCGCACTACATGCCAGTGCCGCTGCCTGGCCCCCGCCTGCCCCACGACATGGCTTTCAGCGCCAACTATTCGATCCTCAACGACCTGCCGGTGTTCTGGGACGCGGAGCTGCTGAAACGCGGAATCCATGCCGTACGGGCGCACCCGGGCCTGCCGTCGCGGTTCGGGATCATTCCACGCTACGGCGACACCAAGGACATCCGCTGGTTCGAAGCCGAGCCCACCTACATCCTGCACTTCCTCAACGCCTATGAGGACGGCGACGAGGTGGTCATGGACGGCTACTTCCAGGAGAACCCGACGCCGCGGCCCCTGGCGGACGCGCCCGACGGCTATGGGCACATGATGGGATTCCTTGATGAGCACTCGTTCCTGCCCAGGCTGCACCGCTGGCGCTTCAACCTGAAGACCGGAGAGACCCACGAACGTCATCTGGACGAACGCACCCTGGAGTTCGGGATGTTCAACCAGCGCTACGCCGGCAAGCCGTATCGCTACGCCTACTCCACCACCAGCAAACCGGGCTGGTTCCTGTTCACCGGCTTCGTGAAGCACGACCTGGAGACGGGGGAGTCGTGGCAGGTGAGCCTGCCAGACGGCCGCTACGCCAGCGAAGCTCCGTTCGTTCCGCGCATCGAAGCGAAGGATGAGGACGACGGCTACCTGGTCAGCTTCATCATCGACGAGAACGCCAACCGCTCCGAATGCGTGCTGATCGACTGCAAGCGTTTCGAGGACGGACCGGTCTGCCGCATCGCCCTGCCGCACAAGATCTCCAGCGGCACCCACGCGGTGTGGGCTGATCGCGAACTGATCCGCAACGGCTTCGTCGCCGGCTAGCGATCCAAAGCCAGAAGCAGGAACCCATGGAAATCAAGGACAGCGTCGCCCTGGTGACAGGCGGCAACCGCGGCATTGGCGAGGCGTTCGTTCGCGCCTTCCTGCAGGCCGGCGCGGCCAAGGTCTATGTGGCGACCCGCGACGTCGCCAATGCCAAGCACCTTGTCGAGGAGGGCGCCGGCAAGGTGGTCGCGGTCGAACTGGACGTCAGCAAGCCCGAGCAGATCGAGGCGGCCGCCGCCCGCTGCCAGGACGTCAGCATCCTGGTCAACAACGCCGGCCAGTTCGCCATGCAGACTCTGCTGAAGGCGCCTGATCTCACCGCGGCGCGCTCGGAGATGGAGATCAACTATTTCGGCCCCCTGGCAATGTGCCGGGCCTTCGCGCCGATCCTGGGCCGCAACAAGGAAAGCGCCATCGCCAATGTGCTGTCGGCCGGCGGCATCGTCGCCGTGCCGGGCATGGGCGGCTACAGCCCCTCCAAGTTCGCCGGGCGTGCGATGACCACCTGCATCCGCGCCGAACTGGCGCCGCAGAACACCAGCGTCACCGCGCTGATCGTCGGCTCGGTTGACACCCGCATGGCCAGCCACGTCGAAGGCTTCAAGGAAACTCCGGCGACCATCGCCGAGGCGGGACTGAAGGCGATCCGCCGCGGCGCCGACGAGGTCGACACGGACTTCATGGCCGTCGACGTTCGCGCCAACCTGGCCCGCGACCCCAAGGCCCTTGAATTGCAGATGCGCCGCTCCCTGTCGGGCGAGCGCGTCACCACCGGCCGCTGAACGAGAGAGTTCCGATGACCCCCCAGCAGTATCTCGACTTCGCTGAACGCTTCGTCGGCGCCATCCAGAGCGGCGACACCGAAACGGTGCGCGCCTGCTATGCGCCGGACGCAAAGCTCTGGCACAACAACGACGGCATCGAGCAGACCGTGGACCAGAACATGAAGGTGCTGGACTGGTTCATCCGCACCCTGCCCGACCGGAACTACCGGGTCATCCGCCGCGAGGCCCTGCCTGACGGCTTCATGCAGCAGCATGTGCTGGAGGCCACCCTGCCGGACGGGACCAAGTGGGCGATGGACGCCTGCGTCGTGGTCAAGGTGGAAAACGGCGTCATCACCCGCCTGGACGAGTACCTCGACTCCGCCAAGTCGGGCGCGCTGCGCAACTTCGGGCGCTAGGCCCGCGGCGCATAGAGCACATCGTCGGGTTTCTTCCCGCCCATAAGCAGGATGGCGGGATCTCCGATGCCGCCACGGGCCCAGGTTTCAGCGATCGGCTGTTCACGGTTCCACTCCCAGCGTAGCTGGCGCCGGGCGATCCGCCAGGTCCCGTCACGCCGGTCGAACCGGTCGACCGCGCGCGCCAGGGTCAGGGTCTCGAAGGGCGGCTCGGCGGCCGGGTATCGGGCGAAGGACAGGTAGTAGCATTCCGATGTCGCAACGGCCGGACCCTCCAGCTCGATCAGGATGTTCGTCACCGTGTGAGTCATCAGCCGGTCGCTGTGCAGGGCCGGCAGGATGGCCTGGATGTAGTCGCGCGCGGGCCCAAGGAACGCGCCCCCGTGATCCTCGATGGCGTCCTCATGATAGCAGGCCCGCAGCAGCGCCTCGTCGCCCCGGTCGACGGCGCGGCTGTAGCTCAGGATGACTTCGGTGATCGCCTGCTTGTCCAGCAGGGCGCGCAACTCGGGGGCGACCTCGGTCATGGCGTCAGCGGGTCTTCTGGTCGAAGTCCTCGACCAGGCCCATGGCCTTCAGGAGGTGGTTGCGATCGTAGTACTCCCGCCAGACCTTGATCAGCGGGCCTTCGAACTCGAGCACGCCGACGACGGGGGCGGAGCCCGGCCGGCCGCGGATCACGAACTCGTCGAGCCGCTCCATGTAGAGGGCGCCGTCGATCACGCCCATGTGGCGGATGTTGAGGGTGATGGATTCGAGGCCTTCGCCCAGACCCGACACACGCTTGTAGACGGCTTCGCGACCGACGATCGGCTCAACCATCATGGAGTGAAGCACCCCGTGGGGGGCGAACATGTCGGCGACCTTGCGCCAATCCAGCGCCCGCCAGGCCTCCGCCATCTCCCTGCCTACGGCGACCTTTTGTTCGTCGGTGAGCATTTCGGGCATGGTCTTGTCTCCCCCTTCGGGCGGCATGAAAGCCTGCTGCGGTCACGCGCTGCGAATTAACTTGCATAACGGTACCTACTGTTGGCAAGTCTTTTCTCAGGAGCCGATTCCGACGCTTCCTGGGGCTTTCCGCATGGATTCGAAAGCGCCACCTCGCGCTGGCCGACCTAGTGACTTGCTTGACGAGATGCTAAAAACAAACATATCGTTGAAGGCGTAAACGGGCTCAAGAAACTAACCGGGGAAAGTCGCAATCAGGACTGCGCGCAGCCGCCAGCGGCTGCCCGCGTCGAGCCACTACGGCCGCCCATTGCCGCTGTTATGCAAGTTGGCGTCGATCCACCGATCGCGCCGGTGGCAACGGATCTCCTGAGGACGCCGCACCCCGCCTTGCATCAAAAAATTCCCGCGTCGCGCGGGGATACAACGGGGCCTCCGGCGACTTCCAGGCCGGCCAGGTCCGGGGGAGAAAACAAGTGAAGCTGCACCACACATCATCCGTGATCGCCCTGCTTGCGGGCATGACGCTGGCCCTGCCGACCACAGCTGCGGCGGCCGCTGCAGCCGCAGCTACCGGAGGCGCCCAGCTCGAGGAGCTGATCGTCACCGCGCAGAAGCGTGAGGAGAACGTCCAGACGGCCCCGCTGTCCATTTCGGCCGTCTCGGGCGCGACCCTGGCGAAGGACCGCGTCCTGACCCTGGAGGACCTCGGTCACAACATGACCGGCATCTCCTTCACCGCGAACTCGCCGCAGGCCAACGAAATCAACATCCGCGGCGTGGTGAATACCCGCCTGACTTCGCCGACCGCCGACCAGTCGGTGTCGACCTTCGTGGACGACGTCTATGTCAGCCGCTCCGGCAACCTGAATTCCGCGTTCTACGATGTCTCGCGGATCGAGGTCGTGCGCGGCCCGCAAGGGGTGCTGCTCGGCAAGAACGTGGCTGGCGGCGCGGTGAACATCATCAGCAATGCGCCGAGCTTTGACCAGTCGGGCCGGGTGACGCTTACCCTTGGAAACTATGACCTGCGCCAGACCAACGGCTTCCTGACCGGCGCGCTGACCGACGAACTCGCGGGACGCCTGTCGTTCCAGACGATCAATCACTCGGGCTACGCCAGGGACCTGCTGCACAACACCGACCTTGAGAACCTGAACTCCGTGCAGGCCCGCGTGCAGCTCGCCTACCAGCCCACCGATTCCGACCTGCGGGCGAACCTCAGCGTCGACTACGCCAAGGACAGCAACGACGGCGTCAACCGGGTCGGCTTGAAGAGCCCGACCCTGCCCGCTGGCCCGAACATCTGGTCCGGCACCCGCAGCCTGATCAAGGCCCAGATGCCCAGCCTCAACATCCGCCAGAGCTTCGCGGTCTGGCCGCAGTTCCAGGGCGACATCGGTCCGACGCCGCAGCGCGCCGAGCACGAGACCTACGACGCGATCGCCCACATCGAGAAGGACGTCGCGCCCAACATCCGGTTCACCAGCATCACCGGTTATCGCAACAACCAGGCCTTCACGCTGTACGACCAGACGGGCCTTGGCCCGACGAACGGCTTCAATTTCACCGCCCCCCAGCTGGCCGCTGTCGGCTCCTCGCTGCTGTTCGCCGAGCCGGTGAACTTCATGGAGGGGGTTCGCCAGTTCTCGGAGGAAGTCCGCCTGACTTCGACCAATCCCGACAGCCGCCTCGACTGGATCGTCGGCGCCTACTACCTCCACAGCAAGGTGCACCAGTACAACCGGTTCTGGGGCGAATCCCTGGTCCTTCCGACATTGTCGGGCCAATCCAATTGGGATGACCACGGTCACAACCGCGATCTCGCGGCCTTCGCCCAGATTGGCTACAAGTTCACCGACACCCTGAAGCTTGAAGTCGGCGTGCGCTACACGAGTGACAAGAAGGGCGGAACCCAGCAGGGCATCATCGTCGCCACGGGGGACAAATTCCATCCCGCCGACACCGCCCCGCTCACGCCGCTGACGACCAACTTCATCACCGATTACAGCAAGAGCTGGGACAAGCTGACGCCCCAGGCGATCCTGCGGTGGACCCCCAACGATGACATGATGGTCTACGGGACCATCTCAGAGGGCTTCAAGGGCGGCGGTTTCCAGAACGACGCATCCAACGCCTTCGCGGCGGCGACGCCCTACAACCCCGAGACGGTCACCAACTACGAGGCCGGCTACAAGGCCGAGTTCCTCAACCACACCGTCCGCTGGAACACGGCCGTCTACTACATGAAGTACAAGCAGCTGCAGGTTCAGCAGACGCTTGCCTCCTGCCTCTGCAACGTCATCAGCAACGCGCCGGGCGCCACGATCAAGGGATTCGAGACCGACCTGCAGGTCGCCCCGACCTCCTGGTTCCACGCCTGGGCGAGCGGCAGCTACACCCACGGCCGGTATGACAAGTTCGTCTTCGCCGGCGTCGACAACTCGGGCCACAAGCTGCAGCGGACGCCGGACTGGCAAGCCGCCATCGGCGCGGAAGCCACCACCAGCGTCGGCTCGTGGGAGGACGCGCTGGTGGCCCGCCTCGCCTATCGCTGGCAGGGGAAGATGCCCTGGGCGCCTGAAAACACGTCCTGGGAAAAGGCCTACGGGACCCTCGACGGCCGCATCACCCTGACCGCGCCGAGCAATCACTGGAGTGTTTCAGTGTTCGGCAAGAACCTCACTGACGAGGTCTACCGGACCAACATCATCGTCTTCTTCAACGACGAGATGTCGTCCTTCGGCGCGCCGCGGACCTACGGCGTGGAAGTCTCGGCGCCGTTCTGATCCCCCTGGGGCCGGGCGATGATCGCCCGGCCCCATTTCTTTGTGGTGAGGACCCCATGGGTCGTTGTTACGGAATCCTTCGCCAGGTCATCGAAGCCTGGCAGGCCAAGGACATCGACCGCGTCCTGTCGTTCATGGACGACGACATCGTCTGGCACTACGCCGCGGCCGCCATGCCGCCGGTTCGCGGAAAGGAGGCCGCCCGAAAGCTCCTCGACCGTTTCCATGGCGACATGCACGGCATCCAATGGCGCATCTTCGCCTACGCGGAGTCCGGCGATCGCCTGTTCATCGAAGGCGTCGACGACTACCGGACCAGCGACGGGAACCGCGTCGCGGCCCCTTACGCCGGAGTGCTCGAGTTCCGCGGCGACCTGATCATCGGCTGGCGCGACTATGTCGACCTGGGCGTCGTCGCCCAGCAGAAATCGGGCGAGCCGCTCAGCAAGCAGGTCGCGGGCCTGCTCGACCGGCCGCAGGCCGAATGAAAGCCCATCCATGTCCCTAGACCGTCGCACCCTCATGACCGCGGCCGCCGCCGCGGGCGCGCTGGCCGCCTCCCCGGCCCTCTCCAAGGAGTCCTCTATGTCCCGGCTTTACCCCACGCTGCAGGCGATCATCGCCGCCTGGCACAAGCAGGATGTCGAGGGCGTCCTGGTCCACGTCACCGACGACATCGTCTGGCGCAACTCCTCCGGGTTCGCGCCCGCGATCCGCGGCAAGGCGGCCATGCGCACGGCCCTGCAGGGCATGGCCCCGGTGATCAAGACCAACAACTGGCGGATCTTCGACTACGCGGAGTCCCAGGACCGGCTGTTCATGGAAGGCGTCGACGAGTTCTGGCTGACGACCGGAGAGCACGTGGCCATCCCCTATGCCGGCGTCCTCGAGTTCCGTGGCCCCCTCGTCCACGAATGGCGCGAGTACTTCGACGGCCGGATCAGCGCCGCCATGAAGGCTGGCGCGCCGATGACCGACGAGATCAAGTCTATGCTCGCCCGGCCCGTGAAATAGGCGGTCAGACGACCAGTTCGGGCGGCGTCACGTTAAAGGCGTCGACGGTCTCGCCACACTGATCGCAGGTGATCTTGGCCTCGAGCTGGTGGCCGCAGGTACGGTGATAGGTGATCAGCGGCGGGCCCTTGCCGTCCGCAAGCCATCGGTCGCCCCACCGGTTCAGCTCGGCGATCAGCGGATAGAGGTCGCGTCCCTCGTCGGTCAGCCGGTACTCCCAGCGATCCGGCCGCTGCTGGTAGAGTTCGCGTCGAAGCACGCCCAGGTTCACCAGGCGCGTCAGGCGGTCCGAGAGGATATTGGGCGCGACGCTCAGGGCGTTCTGGAAGTCATTGAACCGCCGCCGGCCCAGGAACGCGGACGCGATCACATGCGACGTCCAGCGATCGCCCAGGACCTGGAAGGCGCGGTCCAGCATGGGATTGCCCTGGTTGAGGGCTGCGGGCGGGACGATCGAGCGCCGCTGGGCGCGCGGCGGGAGCGACGGCTCGAGCCCGGCGCCTGGCCCATCCTCCACATACACGTCGCGCGGACTGACGAGCTCGCCGCAATGGCCGCAGCGGAACTCCGGTGTGAATTCCTTGCCGCACTTGTGCCGAAGATGATGGGCGGGGCTCGCCGGGTCATAGAACCACCGCTTCTCCCAGCGGATGATCATCAGGGCCAGGCTGTAGAGGTCCAGCCCCATCGTGGAGAGATGGTACTCGTCGCGCGCGGGCCGCTCCTGGTAGCGCACCTTCTTGAGGATGCCGGCGGTCTGCAGGCGGCGCAACCGATCGATCAGCAGGCTGCGCGCCAGGCCGATCCGGCCCTGGAACTCATCGAACCGGCGCACCCGCTGAAACGCCAGGTAGAGGATCATCAGGGTCCAGCGGTCACCGAGGATATTCAGCGCCCTGGTCGCGGAGTTGGCCTGGACGAGCTGGGCGGGCGGCGGCGCTTCCGGGATGTTGGTGCGGCTGGATTCGGCCATATCGCCTCTGGCTGCGAGAGCGCGGACCCTTCGTTCGCGTACCGACCTTGTCAAGGCCCGATGGGCGTCGGCGCCGCCGCGGCGTAGTCGCGCGTCAGATCGTCGACGATGGCCGCGAGCGGCTCGGTGGCGTGCACCTCGCCCACCCCATGGCCGGCCGCCCAGACGTCGCGCCAGCGCTTCGCAGCCTCTTCCGGCCGCCCCAGCTTGATCTCGACCTTGGCCTTGGTTCCGTCGGGATCGTGGCCCGCGGCAATCAGGCTTGCCCTCAGCCAATTGGCGGGAATGCCGGTAAGGGCCGCGGAGGTGACGATGTCCTCGGCGGTGGAGTCGATCAGCATCTGCTTGTAGCCGGGGACCGCCAGGCTCTCCTCGCAGGCGATCAGCCGCGTGCCAAGATAGGCGAGGTCAGCGCCGAGCATCTGGGCGGCGCGGATGGCCCGTCCAGATCCGATGCCCCCGCCCAGCACGATCGTGCCGCTGAAGACCTCGCGCACGGCGGGCGCGAAGGCGAACCCCGCGATCTGGCCGGTGTGGCCGCCTGATCCGGCCGCCACCAGGACGAGACCGTCGACGCCGGCGCTGGCCGCCTTCTGCGCATAGGTGAGCGAATTCACGTCCGCATAGACGAGGCCGCCGTAGCTGTGGATCGCCTCGACCACGGCGACCGGACTTCCGAGCGCGGTGATGACGATCGGCGGCTTGTGCTTCAGGACCAGCTCAAGCTCCTCCTCCCAACGGGCGTAGGAGCGATGAACCATGATGTTGATCGCCCAGGGCGGCGCGTCGGCCGGCAAGGTCCGCACGATCCGGCCCATCCAGGCGTCGAGGTCGTCCAGGGTGCGGGCGTTGTTGGCGGGAAAGGATCCGATGATCCCGCTCTTGCAGGCCGCCAGGACCATGTCGACGCCGGACACCAGGAACATCGGCGCGGCGATGGCCGGGAGCCGCAGCCGCTCGGCGATGCGGGCAGGCAGGGGCATGGTCAGGCGGCTTCCGGCGGCTTGGGCGGCCAGGGGATGAAGCCGGAGGTGCGGCGGGCGTAGTCTTCGTAGGCCGGCTTGCGCCGGCGCATCCGACCTTCGACCGTCGGGACGCCGCTCCATCGGGTCAGGGTGAACACCAGATAGGCGGGCCCGATGACCGAGAACAGCCCCGGCGTCGTCTCCGCGGCGACCAGCCAGAGGCCCCACCAGACGCAGGCGTCGCCGAAATAATTGGGATGACGCGTGTAGTGCCATAGCCCCTTGTCCATGACCTGGCCGGCGTTGGCGGGGTTCTTCTTGAAGCGGACCAGCTGCCAGTCCGCCAAGCTCTCGAAGATCAGGCCGAAGACGCCGAGCGCCGCGCCCGCCCAGCCGACGACGCCGAGTTGCGCGGGCTCCGCCGCGACCTGCCCGAGCTGGACCGGCAGGCAGACCAGCCAGAGCAGCGGCATCTGCAGCAGGAACACCAGGCGGAAGGCCGCGTAGCCGTAGCCCCATCCGCGCTCGGCCTTGGCCTTGTCGAGCATGCGCACGTAGCGGCCGTCGGGTCCGTGATCGCGCCAGCGCCACAGCATGTAGCCGCCAAGCCGCAGCGCCCAGGCGACACAGATCGCCGTCAGCACCACGCGCCGGGGCGTACCGCCGCCCGTCTGGATGAAGGTCGATATGGCGACCGCGCCCATGCCGAGCCCCCACAGGCTGTCGACCGGCGTACAGTCACGCATGCTCACGCAGATCGCCCATGCCGCTACGAACAGCGCCAGGATGACAGCGGCGTTGACCGCCAGGATCACCACATAATCCGGCATACCTTCACCCCCTACCGGTCACCCCATTCGACGGGGCAAGTTGACAGTCTTTCTATGCAAGTTAGCCTAGCCTCGCAAGGCTGGACGTACAAGCGGACCTGGGAGCAAAGGGACCATGGGCGACCTCCAAGGACAGACGGCGCTGGTCACGGGCGCCGCGGGCGATATCGGCGCCGCCGCAGCAGCAGCCTTCGCCCTGGCCGGGGCCAATGTGGTGATCACTGACCGACGAGCCGATGCGCTGGACGAGGTGGCCGAGCGGGTGCGCGGGACAGGCGCTGAGGTGATGGCGCAGGCGGGCGACCAGACCGACCCGGAAGCCGTCGCCGCCCTCTTCAGCGCCGTGCATGACCGGTTCGGGCGGCTGGACGCGACCTTCATCAACGCCGGCTACGGCCGCTACGGCGCGCTGATCGACCTGCCGTTCGACCAGTGGCGCAAGCACGTGGACGTCAACCTGAACGGCGGCTTCCTGATCGCCCAGGGCGCGGCGCGGGCGATGCGCGACGGCGGCCGAGGCGGCGCGATCGTCATGAACGCCTCGACCGCCGCGACAAACATTTGCGACCTGCTCGGCGCCTATGCGGCTTCGAAATCCGGCGTGCGAATGCTGGCCAAGTCCTTGGCCTCCGAGCTGGGCGTCTATCGGATCAGGGTCAACCTGATCCTGCCCGGGATCATCGAGACCGCAATGACCAAGTCGCTGATCGACGACCCTGCCGTTCGCGCCGACGCCCTCACGAACACCCCGGTCGGCCGGCTGGGAAGGCCGGAGGACATCGCCGGCATGGCGGTGTTCCTGTGCAGCGAGGCGGCCGGCTACATCACCGGCGCGGAGATCCTGATCGACGGCGGCCAGACCCTGCACGGCTATCCGCGCTGGTTCAGCGCCGACTATGCTGAGGCCGGCTCCGAGTGGACTCCGCACACCCAGCGCTAGGCGAAGCGCCCTACCCCGGAACGATCACCTCGTCGTCCGGCGTTTCCGCGAACAGCCGCTCGACCTGATCGGCGCGGCGGTCGATCACCGCGCGGCGGTTGATGGTGCCCTTGTCGGAGATCTCGTGGGCATTGGCGCTGGGCGGTTCCGTAACCAGGAGCGCCCGCTTCACACGCGCCGCGGCGCCGTGGTTTTCAGCGTTGAAGGCCGCGAGCCGACGGGCGATCTCCGCGCGATCCGCCCCCGCCGTCGGCCATAACAGCACCCCCAGATAGGGTCGGCCGTCGTCGCAGAGCACCAGGTCCATCACCAGCGGCGAGAGCGCCTTCAGCAAGCCGTCGCGCAACGCGCCGCCGTAGACCCAGGTCCCGCTCGAGAGCTTGAATTCCTCTGCGGCCCGCCCCGCGAAGGCCAGCCCCTTGGTCGGGTCCTGCGGGTCATGGAAGACCGCCAGGTCGCCGGTGCGGTAGAACCCCTCCTCGTCGAAGGCGAGCGCCGTCTTCTCCGGCTCATCGAGATAGCCTTTAGTGACGTTCGGGCCACGGGCGCGGACCTCGTAACGCTCGCCCACCGGCGAGAGCTTCACGGTCGTGCCGGGCGCCGGCAGGCCGATGCCAACTTTGTCGGTCTCGAAGTGGATGACCATGAACGCCGAGACGGTCTCGGTCATGCCGTAGCCGCTGGTCATCATGATCCGGTGGCCCGTCTCGGCGACGGCGGCGGCCTGCAGGCGATCGTGCACCGACTGGGAGAGGCCAGCGCCGCCGTAGAGCATCAGGCGCATCTTTTTGAAGAAGGTCGACCGCAGGACCGGGTCCTTCTCCAGGGCGTCGACCAGCATGGTGTAGCCCAGCGGCACATTGTTGAAATAGCTGACCGAGATCTCGCGCAGGTTGCGGATGGAGGTCTCGAACAGGCCCGGCGCCGGCTTGCCGTCGTCGATGTAGAGCGTCCCGCCCTCAAGCAGGGTAGTGCGCAAGACGAAGGCGCCCGCCGCGTGGTGCCAAGGGAGCCAGTCCAGCATCACCTCGTGCCAGCCCGCCGCCTCGCCAATGGTCTGCTGGCATTGGGCGCTGTTGGCGGCGAGGTTGTCGAAGGTGATCGGCACCACCTTGGGCAGCCCCGTGGAGCCCGAGGTCAGCATCAGCGCCGCCCGGTCATGCGCCTTCAGCGCTTCGATGGACCTGGCGACCTGCGCGGTCGGGACCGTGGCCAAGACCTCGGCGTAGGCTAGCGCAGGCTTGGACAGTCGCGAGGGATCGGTGGTCACGATCCTGGCCCCGCCGAGGTCCAAGGCTTCGAGAGCGCCGGCGGCCGTCGCGGTGTCTTCGGCGAACACCACGGCGGGCCGAACCTTGTCGATCACGTGGGCCAGCCGGCCGTAGTCGCCGCCCAGCGCCGCGTAGGTCGTGCTCACCGGACAGGCGGCGCGGTGCGCGGCCTGGGCGGCGAAGCTCATCACCGCGAAAGCCGGCGTGTTGCCCGCCAAGATGAGGACGGGCCCCGGCTGCGCCTGATCCATCAGCCATTGGGTGGCCGCGTCCATGTCCCGCTTGAGATCGGCGAAGGACGTGAACCGCCACTCGCCATCCGGACCCCTCTGGGCCAGAGCCGGTTTGTCGCCCGAGATCTGCGCGCGGCGGGCAAAGGCCGCGGGAATGTTGGCGTCGTAGGCGCGCAGCGGCACTCGGGAAGTGAGCAGTATCGACCCGTCGGCGCGGCGCTCGATGTCGAGGTCCACCGGCAGCAGGTGGGCCTCGCGGAACGGGGCAGGCGAAGTTGCGGCCACGGTGGCGTCGGTGGCGCTCACACGCCCACGACTAGGCTGACGGTGGTGGTGGTGGAGCCGCCGATGTTGAGCGTCTGGACGGTTTTGGCGCCCTCGACCTGGTATTCGCCGGCGCGGCCGGTCACCTGCTTGAAGGCGTCCAACGCCATCCGCACGCCCGTCGCGCCCACCGGATGGCCGCCGCCGATCAGTCCGCCCGAGGGATTGATCGGGAGCCGGCCGCCGATCTCGATGGAGCCGTCCTCCACCGCCCTCCACGCCTCCCCGGGCGCGGTCAGGCCCAGGTGCTCGATCGCCATGTATTCGGTGGTGGTGAAGCAGTCGTGAGTTTCCACCGCGTCCAGTTCGGCGACATCGGTGACGCCGGCGCGGGCGCGGGCGTCGTCGATGGCCCGCTTCACCTGAGGGAAGACGTAAGGGCCCCCCTCGCTGGCACGCACCTTGCGCTCATAGCTGATCGGCGAGGAGCGGTGCCCCCAGCCCTTGATCTGCGGCAGGCTCTCCAGGGGGATCCCGCGCTTTGCCGCATAGTCCGTAGCCGCCTTCTCGGAGGCTAGGAACACCACGGCGGAGCCGTCGGTCACCTGCCCGCAGTCGTTCTTGCGGATCATGCCCTCAACCACCGGATTGGCCTCGTCGTCGGCGGTGAAGCTCCTGTCGTTGAAGCCCCACTGCCGGGTCTGGGCGTTGGGATTCCTCCGGCCGTTGGCGAAGTTGATCTCGGCGATCCGCATCAGGTGTTCGTACTTCAGCCCGAAGCGGCGGTCGTATTCCTCGCCGAGGTCGGAGAACGCGCGCGGCCAGAGGTACTGGGCGTCCTGGAATTCGTGGCCGGTCCAGGCCGCGGCGCCGAGGTTCTGCGCGGCCTGCTGGCCCGACACGTTGCGCATCATCTCCAGGCCCACCACGCAGGCGGTCTCATAGCGGCCGGCTTCGATCTCGGCGGTCGCGGCGAGGATCGCGACGCTGCCGGAGGCGCACGCCGCCTCGTGGCGTGAAGTCGGCATGCCGTCGAAGTCGGGGTGCACCAGGCCGAAGAACCCGCCCAGCAGGCCCTGGCCCGCGAACAGGTCGCCCACGAAGTTGCCGACGTGCCCGGTGTCGATGTCCTTCGGCTCGAGGTCGACCGCCGCCAGCCCTTCACCCACCACTTCGGCGAAGGCCTCGGCGAAATCCATCTGCTGACGCGCCCAGTTCTTGGCGAAGTCGCTCTGCCAGCCGCCCAGGATGTAGACCATGGTTTCCTCGCTTGGCCGCTTGGGCCCGATGGGTGTCAGTCTGATTATACAAGTGAATGCGTCGGAGCCAAGGCCGGTCGACCGTCCATGAAGGCCGCGAAGGCCGCGTGGGCGTCCGGATAGAGTTCGCGGGGCTCCGCGAGGCGGGCCATTTCGACCGCCCGGCCGATCTCGCCGGCCTCCAGGCTCACGGGCTGGCCTTCCACGGCGAAGGCCGCGCGCACCCTGCCGCCGCCCGAGACCAGGGTCTGGCCCGTGACGTCGCAGGCCTCGCTGACCAGCCATGATACGAGCGGCGCCACCGCCGCCGGGTCCATCCGTTCGGCCATGCCAGGCGCCAGATGCGCCTCGGTCATCGCCGTCACAGCGTAGGGTGCGATGGCGTTGATCTTCACGCCGCGCGCCGCGCCCTCGACCGCGAGGCCACGGACAAGGCCGATTAGCGCCGCCTTGGAGGATGCGTAGGCCGCCATGCCGTCGCCGCCGTGCAGACCCGCCGACGAGGCGCTGACCACAATCCGCCCCGTCCCCGAGCCAGACAGCACCGGCCAGGCCGCCTGGACCAGATTGAGGGCGCCGAAGAAGTTGATGTCGAAGATCTTCCGGAAGCCTTCGGGCGTCTGGCGGTGCAGCCGCAGGGTCTCCGGAACCCCGGCGTTGGAGACGATGGCGTCCAGCCGACCGAACGCCGCCAGCGCCTGGGCCACCATGGCCTCGCCGGCCTCGGGATCCTCGGCCGGTTCGAGATTGGCCACGGCCTCCCCACCCTGCCTGCGAATCTCGGCCGCGACCGCTTCGGCGCTGGAGGCCTGGCTGCGGTCGGCCCAGCGATTGTTCACGACCACCCGCGCGCCGCGGGCCGCAAGGTCCAGCGCATAGCCCCGGCCCAGGCCTTTGCCCGCCCCGGTTACGATCACCACCCGATCCTGCATGTCCTGCTCAACGCCCTGTGGCACGTGGGACCCTCTCTTCCGTCCAATTCCCGTGAAATGGCGTCGCAACCGGGCGGGTCATCACGCCTGCGGGAGCCGCGCAAACCAGCGGGATCGCGTTGATCACCGCGCCGGCGACGCCCAGCTGCTCAGCCGAGGTGGCCGTGGTGTCATCAGGCCGCTTCTCCAGGTCGACCGACAGGCGGACGCCGGGTTGGCCCTCGATGTGGATGCGCCACAGCGGCGGGTCCGGCGCTTCCAGGTGGGCCGTCTCCATGTACCAGTGGATCGACATGGTGAGCTTCGGCGCGCCGTCCACGATGCCGCGCCAGCGCCAGTTCACATGGCCGACGCCGCCGCGCGGGATGGGACCGGCCGCCACGCTCAGGTCCTCGGAGGCGGCGAAGACCCTGTGGTCGGTCTCGATGCGCCCGAGCTCGACGCCCAGGTGCTCCGCCATGGCCGAGAGCACCTCGGCATACATCCCGTTCAGCGAAGACGCCGGCCCCCAACTCGGATCGTTGGCGTCCACGGACCCTGGGTCCGATCCGAAGCCAAGGATCCGGAACACGTAATCCGGATTGCGGACCGCCCGGCAGTCGACGCTCTCCACCACCTCGATGTGGTCAAGTTCGGAACAGATACCCGTCGCCACGACCGCGAGCTGCTCGGCTGCGAAGCCCGGATTGAGACCCGCCGCCAGCAGGCTGGAGCCGCCCGCCGCGCAGGCCGCTTCAAGCGCCGCGAGCCGTTCGCCACCCCAATGCCGCGGCCGGCTGTAGCCGTTGATGCTGATGACGTTCTTGCCCGCCGCGAGCAGCTTCAGGATTTCCCCGTCGTGCGAGCCATAGGGCGGCGCCAGGCGCGCGCAGTGGATAACCACGTCGGCGTCCAGGTCGAGGATCTCGTCCACGTCGCGGGTGGCGATCACCCCGGTGGGCGGCCGCCTGGCGATATCGCCCGCGTCCCGCCCGGCCTTCGCCTCGCCGTAGACGTAGAGCCCGACGAGCTGCATCTGCGGATGGTCGATGATCGCCCGCAGGCAGGTCTTGCCCATGGCGCCCGTGGCCCACTGGATGACGCGGTACTTCATGGACTCTCCCTGCGGTGAGGAAGCCTAGCCCAATGGGTATCGTTATGAAAGCTACTGAGTTGATCCGCGCTAGGCCACGGGTTCTGATGCGGGCGGCGTCGCGGCTTCGATCACTTCGAACGCCACATAATGGGCCTCGACCGGCTGGCTGCAGCAGGAGCAGGTCACCGCGGGCTCCAGGTCGTGGCCGTCGGACTTGTGCCGTAGGAGCAACGGCGGACCGTCCGGCGAGACGTAGTACTTGTCCCCCCACTGGAGCAGCATCAGCAGCACCGGGTAGTAGTCGATGCCCTTCTCGGTGAGCCGGTATTCGAACCGCCTTCCGTCCAGCGGATGGGCGGCGATCACGCCCTGACTGGTCAGCCAGGACAGCCGCTCCGACAGGATGTTGGTGGCCATGGCCGTGTCGCGCTGGATCTCGTCGAACCGCCGGATGCCCGTGAAGATTGAGCGCAGGACCAAGCCCGCCCAGCGGTCGCCGGTGATCTGGGCGACGTCGACCATCAGGCTCGAGGCGCCGCCGGCCGCGTGGCGCTGCTGGCGGCGACGGCTGTAGCGGGGCGCCATCCAGCCGACGCCCGGCCCCTCGGTCCAGTCCACGTCACGGGCGCTGATCTCGTCGCCGCACTTCAGGCAGGTGGGCGTCGGCTCGAAGACGCGGCCACAGGTGCGATGCCGCAGCCTCAGCTGTAGCCTGCCGTCCTGCGCACCCCAGCGGCGCTCCCAGCGAAGCATCATCAGGGCCGGCCAATAGAGGTCGAGACCCTTGCGGGTCATGCGATATTCAAATCTCGGCGGCGCGGCGCTGTAAGGCGCCTTGGCGAGCACGCCGGCCGCCACCAGCCGCTTCAGCCGGTCGCTGAGCAGGGTCTGCAGGAGGCCCGTCCGGGCGCGAAGTTCCTCGAACCGCCGCGCGCCGATCCAGGACGCTTCCAGGATCAGCAGGACGGAGGCGTCCCCCACCACCTCCAGCGCCCGCCAGATCGAGCAGGTGCGGATGAATCTCGATGGGATCATGGGCCGGGGTGACTCTTCGACGTGCGCTCGGAGAGAGTCGCGGAAGGGCTGCGGCGACGCAAGTCGGTTCCAAGATTCAGCTGTCGGCCTGCGACCTTGCCCACGCTCGCGTCAGCCGGCGGCCACGTTCGCCAGATGGCGGCGCAGCACCTTGCCGAGCGGGTTGCGCGGCAGGGCTTCCACGATCCGGAGCTTCTCCGGCAGCTTGAACGTCGCCAGATCCTGGGCCTGCAGGTGGGCGTTGAGCTCCTCGAGCGTGAGATCCTGACCCTCGCGGAGCACCACCACAGCGCAGACCCGCTCCCCGAGCCGCGCATCCGGATAGGCCGCACAGCTGGCCTCGCGGACTTTCGGATGGCTCTCGATCAGCACATCCAGCTCGGCCGGCGAAATGTTCACCCCGCCCCGAATGATGATCTCCTTGCAGCGGCCGACGAAGCGGTAGAAGCGGCCGCCGGCTTCCGGGGCGATTTCGAAGAGGTCGCCGGTGCGGAAGTAGCCGGCCTGGTCGAAAGCCCCGCGGGACAGTTCCGGCGCCTTCCAATAGCCGTCGAAGGTCATGGCCCCGGCGATGCGCAGCTCGCCTTCAATCCCTGGCTCGGTGATCTCGTCCTCGGTGCTCGGATCGACGAGCCGCGTCCGGATCTTCGACGGAAATTCCGCCGGCCAGTCGACGCCGTCCGCGCCGAACCTCGGAAAGAACCTCGCGCGCTGCTCGGGGTCGGGAATGGCCTCGCCGGTCGAGAACAGCGACGTCCCCTCATTCGAGCCGAAGACGTTCATCACCGTCACGCCGTGACGATCCTGCCAGCCCTTCACCATCCACGGCGCCAGCGGCGCCGAACCGGAGCCCAGGCAACGGAGCCTGGAGAGATCCGTCGCCGACAGCAGGGCTTCGTTCTGCAGCAGCATGTTCAGCACCGCCGGCGGCGCGACCGTGTACGCAACCCCCTCATCCTGCATCTGGGACAGGAAGATCGGCAGGTCGAAGGGATGGTGCTGGACCAGCCGCCCATGACAGACCAGCCAGGTCATCACCATGCCCCCGATGGCTGCGATATTGATCAGCGGAAACGGGTTGAGGATGGTGTCGCCGGACTTGAGCCCAGCCGCCTCCACCAGGGCCTCGCCATTGACCACCCAATGGTCGTGGTGGCGCGGCACGCCCTTGGGCGTGGCCTCTGTGCCCGAGGTCCAGCAGACCGTCAGCGCTTCGGCGGCGTCGAGGTCGTCAGGCGTGGGAAAAAGAGCCTTCGAAGCCCCGGCCATCAGCGGGTCCAGGGCGTGGGCTCCGGCAGGCGCCGCCGCGCCCAGAGTGACCACCTGCGCGTCCGTCCCGCCTTCAGCCCGCAACTGCAGAAGCATCGCGGCATGCTCGAACCCGTGGAATGCGCCGACGGTCAAATAGACCTTCGGTTCCACCTTGGGCAGGATCTGCCGCAGCTCGTGGCCGCGGTAGGCCATGGCCACCGGGCTGAGGATCGCGCCCATCCGGGCGCAAGCCAGGAAGGCCAGCACGCCCTCGACCAGATTGGGCAGCTGCGTCGCCACCACGTCGCCGCGGCGCACCCCAAGGCCAGCCAGGGCATGGGCCATCGCGTCGACCCGGGCGTCGACCTGCGCATAGGTCAGCCTTTGCGGGGCGGTCCCGACCAAATCCGGACGATTGGGCGCGTCGGCCAGCGCCTCCGAGTCAGGCCGTTCGGCCGCGGCCTTGCGGAAAAGGGCGTCGACCGTCTCTCCACGCCACCACCCCCGACGGCGGTAGTCCGCGACCCGTTCAGGCGGGCTCGGGCGCAAGCGCACCTCCTAGATCGTTCTCGTCAACGGCGCGTCGCCGCCATCTCACAGCTCGCATAGCGCGTATCGTAATGCAAGTTACCGCCAGCCTCTACGCGTGCCTGCCTCGCAGGACGCCTACTAAGGGTGGAAACGGGCGAGATGAACTTGGGCGTGACCGGCGGCGGCGCGCCGAACGCGGCGTCGTCGAGCACCAGGTACTCGTCGATGGCGCGGCTGGCCGCCTCGGGCGGCAGCCCTTGCTCGCCTGGCATGCAGCGCTGGCGGTGGGCGTCGGCCGCAATCAGGCTGGCATCGACCGCGAAGCCCTCGCCGCCGACCAGGCCCTCGGCCATGCAACGGCGCACCACCGTCTCGAACAGCTGGCGCAGGAGATCGCTCTCACGGAAGCGGCCGTGGCGGTTCTTGGAGAAGGTGGAGTGGTCCGGCACGTCGCCGTCCAGGCCGAGGCGGCAGAACCAGCGGTAGGCCAGATTGAGGTGGACTTCCTCGCACAGCCGCCGCTCCGAGCGGATGCCGAAGCAGTAGCCCACCAGCAGCATGCGGATCAGCAGCTCCGGATCGATCGAGGGCCGACCAATCGGCCTGTAGAACGCCGCCAGCTTCGCCCGCAGATCCTCCAGATCCACGAAGCGGTCGATCGAACGGAGCAGGTGATCGGCTGGGACGTGCCGGTCCAGCGAGAACTCGTAGCATAGCTTGGCTTGATCTACCCGGCGATCGCCCATCATGCGATTCACTCCAGAGCCTAATGCTCAAATTGAATCAGTGTTCTAGCTCGCCAGCAGCAGGACTTTTTCAACACAATCCGTGGAAAGCGGACATCTGCCTAAATCTGAACGAGCGGATCCGTTTGCGCCTGCTCGGCTGCCGCCTTCTTCGCCGCCTGTTCACGGGCATAGCGTTCTCTGCCGCGCTCGGCGGCGTGCGGTTCGGTCCAGGGGTAAGGATCGACGTTGCCAAGTTCCGGGGGAGCCGGATCGCGGAAACCCGCATACCAATGCGAGCCGTCGCAGAAGGGCTTGTTGCGCGATTGGCCGCAGCGGCACAGCGTCTGCCGCTCGCGGATCTCGTAGGGCGTCCCGTCAGCCCCGAACACTTCGATGCCGCCGCGAACGCGGTAGGGACCGTCCACGATGGGGTGGATCGAGGGCTCCTGATGCTCTTCCAGCGGTGCCGCGCTGCCCGCGGGGGCAAAGGTCAACGCCCCCGAAGGGCAGCCCGACACGACGCTCTCCAGTTCTTCCGTCGAGGCAGCTGTTGGGTCGACGAAATTGTCGTCGCTCACTCCAAAGGCTTGGGGGCAGCGGCGGGTGCACTGGCCAAAATGTGCGCAGCGCGTGCGATCATCGTAGACTATCGCGCCGTCTGCCGTCGGATAGGCTTTGCGCCGGTCGGCCATGAGCCCATGATCGGCGCTCTCCGCACCTTCGAACCCGATCCGGGCATGCGTCCCATCGCAGAAGGGTTTCGTGCGTGAGCCGCCGCATCGGCACAGCGCGCAGACTCCGCCGTGCTCGCGCAGCTTTCCTTCGGCCTCGAACACGTCGATGTCGCCGCGCATCACGTACGGTCCGCGGGGCAGCACCCAGATCTGGGCGCCAGGGAAGACGCGCTCCCCAGGCGGCACCCACTCGAAGCTCGGCCCTGCGTGGATGGAATTGCCATCAAAATCCATGGCCATGAGGTCGATCATCCACTGCTTGAGCCCGTACATCGCACCGGTCGCATTTTTGAGCAGCATCGGCAGACCGTTGAACGTCCGCTCAAGCAGCTGCAGCAGGTTGCAGTAGGCGCCGTTGAAGCAGTCGATCGCATCGCGCGTCTTGGTTCCTGGCGGACAATCGGCGCTCTTCGGGTTAACCGGCATCGGGTAGACCGCGCCCCAGTCCACGCTGACCGGCTCGCCGGTTGGCCCCGAAGACGGCGTGTCCCCACGCCGGAACGCCCTCCCGAGCAAGAGCTGCTCGAACCGGAAATAGTGTGCGATCTCGTCCCGCTGGGGATGGAACATGTCCTTGTCGCCATCGAGGATCGATTGATGGTCGACGCCTTCGCCCTGGCTGACGATCTCACCGAGCGCTTTGCGCGCGGATTCGAGATCGCTGACGGCGATGATGCGCCCGGCGCCGCCATAGTAGAGCGCATCCGTGACCTGCCGCGCGGGGTCGCCGCGGAACAATGCTTCCTCGCCGAGCTCGGCACTGAGGCGCACGAGCGCTTCTTCGATGGCGCGATAGAATTGGCCGATCGTCGCGTAATTCTCGTCCTCGGGAACAGCGTCGGTCGGAGCCGGACGCTCGATCGCCATGAAGCCTTCGATCGCTTCCCTGGAAAACGGCCGCAGCGAAAGGATGATGCGGCCGTCACTGTGCGGAAGGGTCGTCGGGTGGCCCGGCATGAGCCGCGGCGAGTCGAGCACCGGCGCACCGCCGATCGCATTGAGGATGTTCGCCGCGAGGGTGAGGTGCAGCATCTCCTCGAGCGCCACGCTTTGCAGGACCGCGCGTGCCTCCTCGTTGCTGCCATCCTTCAACGAGTAGAGGGCACAAAGGTATGGCGGGAGCGTCGAATGCTCGAGTTCAATCGCGGTTTGGAGGTGCTGCTGCAGGTTTTCGACGCTACGGATCGCCATCCTCGTCGCTCCTGTCTGGTCTAGACGCTGGCACGGTCCACGAGGTCGCTGCTTCTCTCGCGCCTCCCAGCGGACTGCGGCGAGACGCTCCACATTTAGATGACCGTCAACTCAAGATCGAGCGAGCTTGGTACGATCAAGAATGCCTGAGCTGAAGGTAGGCACGCGACGTTGGAGGAGGTCGCGAGCAGAGTGCGGCCGCGATCCAGAGGACGGATCTCTCGGGTCGGGAACCGCCCGGCATAGACTTCCTAGGGATGGAGAGCCGACCTTAGACCCGGCGCCCAATGCTGACATTCTCCGAGCTGGTTTGCGGTCTTCCCGACGTCTGCAGTCGGTCCTATTCGCCGAGCGGCACACCCACGATGGCCTTGAGAATCCAACGGTCCTCATAGGCGCCATAGCCGTAGCCGACGCCCACGTTCAGGTCCCAGCGGCCGAAGCCCTTGTCGACGACCGCGAAGACCTCTTGGTCGTTCCTGGCGAGGGGGCCGAACTCGCTGGTCGAGCCCAGAGCGTTGTAGTTCTCAATGCCGATCGAGGTCGTTTCATCGAGGCTGTAGGACACCTTGGTGGCAATGCCGATGTCCGGATCGCTGTGGTGGGGCCCGGAGACCACGAAGCCGATGTTGAGGTTGCCGGCGACGGTCCAGGGACCCTTGCGCATGCCTAGGATGCCTTTCAGCTCGCCGTTCCAGGGATTGATGTCGAGGTCCTTGCGGACGTTGCCGATTTCCAGGTTGAGGCCCCAGAACCAGGCCTGGCCTTGGGGCCGGGGCGCCACGTACTTGAGCCGACCTTTCACCCCGCCGATCTCGAAATGGCCGTCGCGGTCAATGGTGGTCAGTGGCAAATAGGCGCCGAGTTCCAGCGCCGGCGTGATCGCATAGCCCCACTCCGGCGTGATGCGGATACGGCCGTCAGACAGCTGTTCGCCCGGGTAGCCGGAGGTATCGCGGCCCTGTGGCACAAAGTTCGTATGCACGTCGAGGCTGAGCACGCCCACCTGGCCGATCTCATCCATATAGACTTGGATCTCTTCGTCGGCCGCCCGGGCGGCCAGCGGTGTCACAGTCACGAGCCCCAGTACCGCCAGCCCTGTGCAGCCGCGCAAACGTCCGCGGACGCCGCGCCACGGCTTCGGTTTGTGGATGTCCATGCCGCCCTCCGCGATGACCGTAAGCGGTCTCCTCGAAGGTCGGCAATGGGTCGAGGCAGGTGTTCGGACTTGGTAGACGATCCTCGCGTTAGTTCTCGCCATCGCCGTTGGGCTTCCAGCCGCCGACGCAAATTGTCTGTCGTTCGCGTCGCGCGTGCCCCGTTTCGACGAAGGGCCGATGGCCCGTAAGGTGATTGGGGGGAAGTGCGTCCCGCCGATGAGCCCCCCCGGGGCCCTGTCCGCCTAGGGCGCCGCCCCGGTTCCCGCGGCGCCGAGCTCGCTGCGCGTCCGAATGTCGGCGAAGCCGTGGCGGACGAGCAGGTCGCCGTTGCGCCAGACGGGCGCGAGCAGATCCTCGCCCGGAACCGTCTGGTCGAGGCGCTGCGCGACCAGCCGCCCTGCCCTGCGGACCACCGCCTGCCGCCCAGCCTTACTGGCCTTTGTCGGGTCGGTGGCGGGCGACTTCGAGACGTCCCGCCAGCGGCCGGCGTCGTCGCGCAAGGCGTCCGCCTTCATGGCAAAGCTCAGCGTGTCGCGATTGACCTGCTGCAAGAGGCCGCCGCCCATGCCAAAGGCGATGTTGTCGATGGCGAAGCCTTCGGCCGTCATGCGGACGACGCACCGGGCAATGCTCTCGATGTTCATGCCGTCGCCCTGGATGACGCGGACATGCGGGTCGAGTACGCGGTAGCCCTTGCCGTTGATCGTCCCGCCGAACGTCTCCCACAGGCGCTTCACCGTGCGGACCGGCGTCTCGACCGGGTCGCCGCTGTCCGGCCGCACGACGAGCGTCCCCTTGCGGGTCAGCACCTTGGTGCGAAGGACGCCGCCCCAGATGCGGGTGACGGCGGCGTCAAGGTCGTAGCTGTCGGAGACCACCGCAACCGACTTCCCTTCACCGTCGAAGCGGTCGAGCATGTTGGCGTAGGCAGCCTCTTCCCGCTCCCGGCCCCAGGCGGTCATGGTGCTGTGCTCGGCGGCGGGTATCGAGAACCCCGCCATGTCGGCGCCGTAGTAGCGCCTGGCCGCCACCAAGCTCTCCATGTTGTCGGTGCCCTGGAAGTTCACCAGGTGGCCCATGCCGCCCAGGGCGGCGCTTTCGCCCGACGAGACGCCGCGGGCCCCGAAATCATGCAGCTTGAACGGAAGCTGCCCCGCCGCGTCGTCGGAGGTCTGCACGAGTCCCGCCCGAATGATGGCCTTGCACTTCCAGCTCAGCGTCGCCACCGTCGTGGGGTACCAGATGGCGCGCAGCAGCGCGGTCTCGACGAAGGTCGTGAGCCAAGGCATGCGCTCATCGGTGTTCTCCACCTGCACCAGCGGCACGCCGGCGGGCGCGATCGTGCCTTCCGGCAGGGCCTTGATCTCGAGCGGCAGGAAGCCTGCGTGATCCTTGATGATTGCCTCCCAGCCTGAGCGGTTGAACGGCACCCCGTGAGCCGCGCAGATCGCCTCGGCCTCGTCCACGTCGGCGATCGTCACCGGCTGGCCCAGCCGGTCCATCAGGTAGGGCTGCAGCCCGAAGAACAGCAGCTCGTCGGAAAATGGGTTCGGCCGCGCCTCTACATAGGCGCTGATCACCCGCGCCTCCGGCGGATATTGCAGGAAGTGACTCTGCTTGTAGCTGTCGGTCGCCAGGATCAGGTTCGTCATCCAGTAAGCACCCCACATCGTCGCAATGCGAATGCTCGCAGCGGCCGCCTCATCGGCTATAATTCACCTTGTCAGGTGGCGTGCGTGATCATCGGAGACGCCGATGGGGAAACCACGAATCTTCCTGGGTTCGTCTGGCAAGCAGGAGAAGCTGCTTCAGGCGCTGACCCGCGGGCTCGGCGACGTCGCCGAGGTCGAACCCTGGACCACCTCGTTCAACCCGGGCGTATCGACGCTGGAGCGCCTCCTTGAGCTCACGCGCGAGGTCGATTTCGCGGCCTGCGTCTTCGCGGCCGACGACTGGACGACCAGCGCCACGTCCGGTGCGGAGGGGGGACAAGCGTCGCCCCGCGACAACGTGGTGTTCGAGGCGGGCCTGTTCGGCGGCGTGCTTGGCATGCGGCGAACCTTCATCCTGCACGCGGAAGGCGCGAAGCTGCCCACCGACCTGCTCGGCCTGACCGCCGTGCACTACTCCGGCGCGACCTCGCCCGCGGAGACCCGGGCGCTCAACCAGAAGCTCTGCAAGGCGATCGAGGCGGAGGGCCGTCTCGCCCGCATCGAAGGGCAATGGTGGCAATATTCCCAGACCGAACGCACCGAACAGGAGCCCGCCGCCCTCAGCCTCCTGAGCATCGCACGCGGCCGCGACGGGACGGTGGGCCTGACGGGCCGATCCTGGCTGGCAGACGGCCGTCTTTGCGTGAAGTACTGGAGCGAAGCGGCGACAGTGCGCGACCAAGCCTCGGGCCTCTTTTATTACTGGCGGGGCGAGCGGCCATTGAGCCTCAATGCGCCGCAGCTGGACGGCGTGGGCGAGATCAAGCTTGAGTCGGTGGATCGCGCCT
>Ga0207676_10000676_pt1 | contig 27265 bp, 26 predicted proteins | sample KBSSwiS72_FD_184307 | JGI IMG/M metagenome (GOLD analysis project Ga0207676, IMG submission 184307) | Switchgrass rhizosphere microbial communities from Kellogg Biological Station, Michigan, USA - KBS Switchgrass S7-2 (SPAdes) (version 2) | ecosystem: Host-associated > Plants > Roots >...
GTATATTCATGCAGGCGCAGCAAGTCACGTGACCTAGGGCTACTAGGGCTATTTCACCCCCCAGGACCCGATCCAAATTGTGGGGGTCCGTGCACCTATCAACCCTCAACTTTAAATTATATTTTAACACGTGATTTATTAATTAATTATTGTGTGCAGATTTACGTGTTTCAATCACATGATCTTTTTTCATTTTTTCACTTCCACTTCACAAAATAATTGTATTTTCCGGACGCATTATTCGGACATGATCAAGCGATCTGATTGGTCAAAAATCTCCGATCATCCGACCAATCAAATCGCTTAATCAAACCTAATAAGGCATCCGGAAAATACAATTTCTATTCTATTTTTTCTTTCCCTCTTACTTCTAATCCTACTTGTTAATTCACACAAAATTACCTTTCACAGTGGAAGCAATATCCGAATCAATAGTAGCAGAAAGGATAATTAATAAATTACCTATTTTTCCACAGATCCACCTTTCTATTTATAACAATTTTTCTGATCTATTTTTCCACATCACCACACAGCCCACTCCTTTTCAGTCGTGGGCTTCACAATCATTTCGTTTAATTTCGGATAATTAGATCAATCGGGTCGAATGGATAATTAGATCAACTCGGACCCTCATTTATCGGACCGATCGGATAATTAGATCATCTCGATCCCATTACGTAATCAAACATATTGTATGTTTACACTCTTCATCACCCAATGTCAACGATCGCAAGCGACCTTACTGTAACTGGTTCAACTCATCTCCAAGCTTTGGATGCAACATCCATTGCAACACCTTCATTTGCCACCACCGATCTCACAGTTCCCGGGACATCCCATTTAGGAATTGTTGAGTCAACAAACGTCATCACCCCAACACTTACTCTTTCAGGTTCACCCTTCTCATTCCTGAACAACACCTATTCCCCAACAGTTATTGGAGGACCAGGATTCACAGTAGTCTATACATCCCAAGTCGGAAAATACATTCGAGTAGGGGATATGGTTAAAGTCTACTTTGACATCCAATTCAATGGAACCGTCACTGGACCTCTCCTCACTCCTCTTCGAATCACTCTTCCATTTAACAATGCCTACCCAGGACAAACAGGGATCCTCTCTACCTTATGCGTCCTACCTAATCCACCAACTTTCCCAATCACTCTGAACCTTCGACAAGCAGGTTTCAATTATGGAGCTCTTTTCTCAGCAACACAAAACAATACATCACCGATCATGCCTCAAACAGGACCTGGTCAACGCTTGATAGGAACCATTACCTATTTTGCTACTCCTTAAAATATTATAATACTTAATTAATAACAATAATAATAAAAAAAACCTAGAACCTTATATCTATTTATTTCATTTCATTTCAATTAGGTCTATTATTTACAATCACAGGACCTTTTCCACCCCTAACAGCAGCTGCACCCCAAGGTTTAAAAGTAGTCATTTCAGCAGGTGGAGGTTTATAACGAACTGGTTTTTGATCACGAGGGGGTGGTTTTTGAGCGGTCATTGGATTAATGTAAGTCAAAGGAGGAGGTTTTTTTCCACCCTTTTTATTCCCTACATTACCAAATGCGCGATTTCCACGATTTAGAAATTCTTCGCGTCTCGTTGTATTGACTTCATATTTACCCAATGTCTGACCAAACAAACCACCAAGTTTTTGTCCTAAACCAGGTTTATTGGTTACCTTTCCCAACCATTCTCCACCTTTTTTTCCTATGAAATCATATAATGGTTGTCCTAAAGCAGCAGAATCTGTTTGATATCTTCCCATCCTATTTCCGTCCATCCATCTAAACATACATTTTATATGTTTCACCCTTAACCTCACCCTCAGCATGGTCAAAACCAGAAGCAAAAAAGGACCAGGGATATTAGGTGATTGGCTTACGGCTGAACAATCACATAACCTCATAGGGAAAGGAACAGGAAAATTATTAGGAAAATTATTACAAAAACCAGCCTTGGGAGAACGTCTAGGTTCCGCACTTACCAAAGGATTATCTGACCTACAAGCAAATGAAGAACGAAAATATCAAGAACGTACTAACAGAGAATTAAAAGACGCCTATAAAAAACGAGCAGAGGAACACAAAAAACGAACAGGAGAAGATTCTATTGAAACTTACATTCAAAAAAAGAAAGAGGAACACGTTCGAAATCTAAAACAACAAAAACCGGACGTATTCACACCAAACCAACTTCCAACAAGAACTCTTCAACCTTATCATCCTTGATCATAAAATTTTTATTCAATAATAAATCGTTCTTGGTAACATTCAACACTAAATGGTGTCACCAAATCAAACATTTTACGCTTCACCATAAGCATCTGCATTTCCACTCTATTCTCATCAATATCACCCAGCTTTTCATCCTGTTCAATCAATAACTGTCTCTTTTCCAAAAATTTTTCTAAATAAACAGCTTCATCTATCCCTTTGACATCTTCAAACTCCTCCAAACTTTTAAACTGCACCAAAGTATCATAAATCACGTATCTACTTAGTTGACTCGTCAATCCTTTTTCATTACACCAAACCAAAGCAGGATACCAATAATACTTCATCAACATTCGAAAACTAGCTCGCCATAAATTCTGATTTCTTTTTCCAACTATTTTTTTCATTACACTAGGTAATTTTTCCAAACCCTTCACACTCCACTTTTCACCACCACCCAAAATTTTTCTTAAAGCGGGAATAAATTGCAACAATACATGAGCATTATCAATTTTCTGTAAATACTCCAACAATTCCAAAAACTCACCACTAGCGGTACTAAACCCCAACACACCGACCATATATCCTTCACCATTCTCCAAATTTTCAACTATATTAAAAGTAGATTTCCAATCGGTACTACAATATTCTGCAACGCTAACCAATTGCATAATTACATCATCAGGACCACCTAATCTTTCCAATACGATCATTTTGTATTTTCTTTTTAAAAAAGATAAACTTTTTTCACGTCCCTGATTTCCATAAATCACGGGACCGATCATAAGTCCCCTCCCATATCTTCATCATCCGAAATTTCTACCACCACCCCTAATTCATTTTTAGGCACCACTTGGTTAATTCGTTCATTAATTTCATTCACTTGTTGTTCATTCACTTGTTCCAATTGTCGTTGTTTTTCTACAAATTGCAATTGCATCCTTTCTAATTGCATTTGTTCTTGTTGATTCTTCATCTTATCTTCCAATTGTTTATTTTCATCCACTTTCAACTTTCCGAATTTTTCTTGTATAACAATATTTTCCAATCGTTCTTTCATTACCTGTTGCCAATATCGGACAGATTCTAAAATAGCAAAATCGGCTCTCCTAAATGCTTCTAACTCCTCAGGATGTTGTGAAAACCAAATCTTAGCATCCATAGGATTTTTCACCCCTATAGCATCGTGAATCAACTTATTATTCCAAATCCACCTCAACACACTACTCGGAATCTTTACTTCAATATCTTTTCCATCTTTATCAATAGCCAGGAATCCACCTTCTTCTTTTGGTTCGTAATATCCTTTGTTCATAACCTTATTTGTCTAATAATAACCAAACCACTTTTTCATTTTCCACAGGACCCGATCCAGATCACACTTCGCCTAGATCAAATAGCTTATTTTCATCCCTCTTTTTCTTTCCCATTTTTCCAACAAAATGCCCTCGTATCTTACCATCAAAGAATTTAATGCAACTCCTATCTCATTCTCTAAAACTTTTGATCTCAAGGAGGAAATCCATAGCTTTGCAAAAAACCCTGCTAAAACAGCTGTCATTTTGCAACCGTTTCGTGAATCCACTACCAATGCCAAGTTGTCAGTAGCACTCAAAGGAGAACTTTTCACTGACGGAATTGTTGTTTCGGATGAATACAAAACTCACTCGATCGGTCTCCGATTTGAAAACGAAACCGAATCTAATCAATTTAGGGATTCAGCTTCTTCCATTTTTGACTCTGTTTTTGGATCCGATAAAGAATCTAATGATTGGACCTATCGGGATTTCATCAAAAAGGATACTGACATTTGGCTCAAATTGAAACCTGATGAATCCAAAACTTCATACAACATCAAATCGGACGTAAAACTCCATCCAAAAAAACCAAAGGATGCAGGTCTTCACTCGGGTGATTCAATCACAGCAATCGTTGATCTCGCTGCTTATTTTTCTCTTCACGATAAAACTTATGGTATCACCCCAAAAGTTCGTGAGATCATTGTCGAATAATAAACATTTTATTCAATTGTTTTAATTTCATCCCCTTCTTCATCAAATCCTATTTCAATCCTTTTCTTTTTAACATCACCCTGGTCTTCCATTTCAATTTCATGACATTTTTTACGTTTCAAAATTCCTACCGTCTCTTCCAATGTTTTTCGATAAATTTCAGGTTCACACATAATCCCTTCTCCAAAACAACCTGGGGTACATTTCTCGGTATGTTCTTTCAACATTTGCCCTAAATCACATTCTCCAGGCATCTCCAATTTTTCATACAAAACTTTCAAAAATTCAAAGTCTTCATTACATAATCCCCACGAATTTGCAAAAAAGATACTGCTAAACAAATACTTCCATCCATTTTCTTCAAAATTTCTTAGTACAATCGTATAAGGTCGATCTACAAATGGTTTTACAATTTCAGCCAAACAAATATCAAAACCAGGATACAATTTGTATCTAAAATCATAACACTTGGCACCCTCCACCATCACTTGTTTTTCGGGACCAATAACGCTACTACCTTCCATTGGTTGTTGATAATTAATCCTACAATCATATAATAAACAATTCATCACAACATCATCACTTCCTTCACCAGAATCAAACAATAACTTCATGAAATATTTTTTTAATTCATCCCTAGTTTTTCGTTCAATGATTTCACCTTGATGAAAACTGATCACCAACAAAGGAGTAAATCTCTCTTCTACTGTAAAAATTGAATTCGACACATAAGGATGATTCCCGTCAACCGATCTCCCATTCACTCGATGCCCATAATACACCTGATGAGGGATTTGTCCAAAATTCGTCTCCAACCAAAAACGGTCATTACCATGAACAGAATCCACCATAAAAATAAATTCTCGATCCAATCGTTTAGCTGTTTCGATTTCAACCTTATCGTTATCATTCCCAACAAATAAAAAAAGTTTCATGTAAAAAAGAAAAGAATTTTTTATTGTTCCACCAGTACCAGATCAGAGTCCGGGTCCCCCATAAAAATATATTCATCAAAATTTTTCATAACACGTTGTCTTTTTTCTTTTTCCTGCATATTATAATACATAAATTCGTAAGGGTTCTTTACAGCATATTGATACATGGTCAACCATTTATCCTTGTTCATACAACTCATTGGAAATTCATCATGAATTGCTTCTAATTCCTTTTCATTACAGATTTCAAACAACACCAAACAAGTATAATTCGTCCTAACTGTCTTTGGAATTTCCCTATATGCTTGCGCTACCATCAACATACTTGTTGAATAATGTCGATGTCTCGTATTGAACCCTTTGAAAATATTACTCCTTGAATTTGAAAATAAACTACTTCCAACCAAATCATCAAATACAATTAGAACCCTATTTGCCAAATGCTTTGTCTGCCCAAATTTTTTCAATAATTTCACCAAATCCATTTGTCTAGTATAGATACTCCTTAAAATATCTTCTGTATAATCTTCCAAGAAACATTCTTCACCAATCATTCCATCAAAATCAGGTTGATATTCATCATACAATCCTGTAAATTCATTTCTGGCTTCAGGTGCTTCCACCAATCTTGTACTTTTTCTCTTTCGTAATAATTTTTCTATCCAATTCTGTAATTCTACATTTTGCCTCAGTACACCTTTCAAATTTTTAATGTAATCCCATTTTTCATCACTCGCTACAGTCGGACTGAATACATAGATGGTATGGAAGTAACCCTTGTACATTTCCAATAAATTTATAATCGTTGTCGTTTTTCCTGAACCTTTAGGTGCTATCAATCCCATTGTAAATTCATGTTTTGGTAACATAGTATAAGGTGCATCAGGATGATCTATATCGGGAACAGGAACTTTTTTAATTTTAGGAATTTTCATTTATTCAATCAAAAAGAAACATACATTAAACTCTTGTCATTCTTCTTCCACCAAAGATTTGAGCATACATTCGATCCACATGATTTTCCACTTGTTTAACTACTTGTTGACGAACATTAGGCTGAGCCCATTTTTCATCAGCCACTGCTTTAGCTTCTTCGCGAATCACTTTTTGAGCTTTTTTGGTTCCTTCCAATTGATTTTGAGTTTGTGCCATTCCTTCAATATATTTTTTAAACCAAACAGGAGGTACGGTATCATCCTCTTTTGGAGTTGTACTACCTACCAATGTAGTTTCACTTTTTGCTTCTTCATTATCTACCTTTTGCTTTTTCTTTTTCTTTTTTGGAGATTCTTCAACCTGTTCTTGTTGTTCTTCTTCTAATTCTTCCAATTGGCGTTTAGCTTCACGAGTTGCTTTTCGTTTTTCACTAGCAATTCTCTTCTTCTCTTCCAACTCTTGTAATTTAATTTGAGCTTGTTCCAATTCAGCTTGTTTGTTCAACATTTCTTGTTCTTCTAGATCCTTCTTTTCTTGAGCTTTTTTTGCTCTTGTTGCTTTTGCTTTTTCGAAAGCAGCGATTTGTTTTTCTGTTCTTGGTTTTTTAACCTTTTCCGTTGGTACTACTTTTGCAGCGTATAATGTTGACATTTCAAATAATTATATTTTAAAAAACATACAAAATTATTTTCTACGTTTCTTTGGCCTTGGATATTGCGCTTTGACAATATCACCCCCTACTCTCTGTCTCATTCCAGATGTGTCCACCTTTAATCCATTCTTTGTTTTTTGTTTTTTTGGTTTGATACGTTGAGGTACATAAGTCGTCGGACCTACTGATGTATCTATTTGATGAGGAATATCCTTATCAATCCTTTCTTCAATTCGTTTCACAATATCTTGTCGGACCGATTCTTGATCGGGTGATCTCGCAACTACTGTTGGTTCTTTTAATATCGCAAGAGTTTCTTGTAAAGTAGGTTGCTTGATCTGTCTTGTTGGTGAAATTCCAATAAAATCCATTAGTGCATTAATTTCGTTACCCCATTCATCTCTCAAATCAGGAAATTGATGACCCAATGCTTCCACAGCGCTGCTTAAAAAATCCATCCCTAAATCCCCTTGATCAATTGGACTACTTGTGAAATCCATACCTGGAGGTCCTGGATTACCAATATCTCCAGGATCACCGGGATCAATAGGATTTCCAATAGCTTGTTGAAATTGACTGGATTGTTGTTCAGCAAGTTCTGTAGGTACTGTAGGATGGTAGGATTCAGGATCAGCCAATACTTCGGGACCCAATTGTTGAATAGTTGCGTCACCCACTACCACAGCAGCGTTTGTATTTTGAATCACTTGACTATCATTTGTTATACTATTCATTTGATCTTGTTGTTGTATACTATCCACCAAAGGTTGATAAGGATTTTCAATAACACTTCCACTTGTCAATAGATCATCTACAGCATCATCACCAGTAAATGTCCCAACACTCACACTTGGATTAAAACTATTTTCAATCATCATGGGTCTCATACCCCCAGAAGATTGCCCTTCATCTTGAACTGCGACGTAATCTAAAGTTAAGAAGCGGTCGTTTGATTTGGGGGAAACGTTTTGGTCGTCTCCCCCCTGCTGAAAATCCATCATCCAATCTTTATCTGGAAAGATTAATTGTCTACTTCTTGGTCCTCTTTTCGACCAATAACTAGCGCTTAATCCACCTGCTTTTGGTTTTGGTACAAAAGTATCATGTTTATATTTTACTGAATTAGTTTTGATTTGAGGAATTGTTGTTTGAGTTCCGCTTGGAATCTCCTTACTCTTCCACCCTAAATGTCCTGCATGTTCTTGATCCAATACATTCACAAAATCATTTTGACTTGGTTTCCAAGGTCCTTTTTGGATCGTTAATCCACCGGCTGCAAACGTATTATGATACCCCATATAATGTTTCATCATCTTTGATATTTATTATCAAAAAATTAAAAACATACATTGTTAACTAACCTTTATTAGGTCCTCTTACATTCCTTCTTGCAAAGAATCTTCTTCCCGGTTGTGGTAAAATCGTACCCACCATTTCATTTAATGCATTCATTTGTTCCGCTCCCAACAAAGCCAATTGATTTTTGAAATTGATCACATCATGATCAGGGCTAATGACATTAGTCACTGCCGGTACATTTCCACCTCTAGGTAAATCTCCAACACTCGGACCATATCCTCCAGGTAAAGGTAAAAAATGAAATCCCGGTCTCAAAACGTTATACGTGTTTGCCACCTTCAAATCCCATTTTGAATTTGGTGTACTTTGTAAAAGGGGTTGTCCCGTCTTGTCTGGTGGTCGTAAATCTTGTTGAACCCATCCTACGGCAACTTTAAAATCCCGGTAGCTTGGCCAATTGGAATCTTTCACCATTGGATCACCCATTCCGTCATTAAAATAACCTTCATGATTTCCATCACTATTATTATCCCCCATCAGAGTCGATTTGGCTCCTTTAAATTCAGGATCCCATCGAATTGGTAAATCAGGGTGTGAATGTTTAAATTTAACTCCTGTAATAGCATCGCCAACAGAATGTACAGGACCGGGTTGTATACGATGATGATCCCATCGGTTAATAGGTCGATATGCTGCATCTGAAATCACTAAACCAGCCATGTAATTATAAAAATATATTTAAAAAACATACTTTATCATCCCCTATTAGGTACATTTCTTCTTTCTACCCTAGCATTTCCTGCATTGGTTCCCACAAATTCATTGTGTGTTCTCTTTTGGATCAACACACCCAACTTTATACTAAAAGCTTGTCCATTCAATTCTAATGGATCTTGTGCGATTGATTTTCCCAACCCCAAATATAAATCCAAACTAGTCAAGGTTTGTAATCCTCCAACATCAAACCATTTTTCAGGATCAGGATCATTCCAAAAAATCACACCACCAGGTCCTGTATTTACAGGGACCTTTGCAATTTCAGGTCCTAAATTTCCAGAGGTTGTCGGACCGACTGGTAAATAAAAATATACCTGAGGTCCAAAAGTATTTGAATTCACATAAAGATAATTCGGACCCGTTACATTGGCTACATAGGGAGCCAATAATGAAGGGCTTGGTCCTATCGTGGATGGAGTATCTACCGACATACCAGTTTGAGCATCTGGTGGGTACATTCCCATATAATAAGGTAGATCATCATTTGTCATTCGAAAACTAAAGCTAGCTGCAGCTCCTGGATCATTATTCGTAATCATTATTTTTCCAAGTTCTGGTAAAGTTGCACTTGATCCTGAATAACTGATTGTATAGGTAAATGTGCTAACAGCTTCCAAGGCGATTTTTAATTGAGCCATAAAAGAATTGATATTGTAATTTCCGGGGACGATCGTCACTTTCACGGGAACACCACCATTTTCAACCAGTAAAAAATTACTAATCTTGTCGTTAAATACGTACCAACTAAAAGGAATTTGAACTTCGAGAACCTTGACAGCTGCTATATCAGAAACAGGTCTTCCAAAAACAAATAAAGGCCAATCCGTCTTTAAACTCGAAGCTACAAATGGGTTGAAGGTATCTGATGAATCAAAAACATATTCGTAGTAATAGTAATTATCGTTTACACCCCAATTATTTCCTGAAGTCATTATCATCAATTAAAAACATACTTTATTGAATTAATTCAAGTACATTATTTTCTTTTAATACCCACATGGCATCATAATACGAGTATACTTCAATCACATTTGCTTGAGCTTGAGAACTCTTCCAATAAATTTGAAGCGCAATATCACTCTAGAAATAAATAATAACAATAGTACCTGTTCTTCAGCGTTCAATCCACTAATTTCAACTCCATTACTAGTCTCCAAATTAACAGCCATTGCGAAACAACAACTTCCTGCATTACCAACAAAGACATTTCCAGTAGCAGTCGCACTAGGACTGGTTACTTCTGCAATCACAGGATTTCCTTCTGCATTGAATCCTTGAATCGTGGTAGAGTAATCTAATTCTGGTTGATTAGTAGCTCCTAATCTAGGCGCTGTAGTTGTAGTTGCAGCCGGAATAGCCCATCGTAACGTATTCACGCTTGAACTTAGACGATAATCACCAACGATATTTAGAGCTTTTTGTAATTCCACAAAAGCTTCAGCACCTCCATTGGTAATTCCACTTCCTGGATTAGTTGATAACTGCACAGGTGCAGCTGGATAATATCTACCTCCAATTCTATATTGATAATTTTGCATTGAATTATTTCCAGCACTAAATGCACTGGAATCAAATAATAAAGCACCTGAATCGGTATTTGCATTTGAGGGAGATCTTCTTTGGACAGCAAATAATGCTTTTACAGATCTAGATCTTTCTTGTACTTGTAACTGCATTGTACTTGAATTTTGAGTTCCAAAAATAAAAGTATGCCATGAACTGAATTTTATGGGACTAGTTTTTTAATAATCATAATTACTTACACTCCGCCTTCTTGCAATCCTTTCAAAAACATTGCATCGTAACTTGCATCAAAGACCAAAATTTCCGGAATCAAATTCACATTACCTACTCCATAAGTGGGTGCAACTCCCGCAGGGAAGATGGGTGCTATATCTGTTCCAGCATTACCTCTCAGTGAAAAGAAACAAAAATCAGGTCTTTCCAATGTAATTTCAATCGCCAATTGAGAAGCCATGAATTTCGTAGGTATCAATTTATCTTGATTAAACAATCCTAAAGTAAATGTCACCTGATATCTTCTTGTACAAAATTGTGGACTTCCATTACCCAAACTACTAGAAACGGTTTGTTGATTGGGAACAATTTGAGCGGTAGAAGGTGCTCCAAAATAATTAGCTGATGTAGTATTGCTGGCATTACTAATTCCTTGAATAAATGCTTGTCTTGTATTCACCATTCCATGGAAAGCATTGGGTGGAGCTGTACCTCTATTCGGAATGGAACCATAACTATACCCACCAATCCCCTCGGAAATACTCGTTTGATCTAACGTTCCATTTTGATTGGTACTTGTCCATTCAGTTAATGCTCTTGTAATCACATTGTAATTAATCATATCTTCACTTGGGGTAGCACCATAGAGCAATCTTACCCTTTGAAAAATACTTTGAATATTATTCTGGAATCGTACCATAGATGCCCCTAATTCCGGACCTTCCCAACCATATAACGTAACATCAAATTCCAAAGTCGTGTTCAACGGATTCACATAACCTTGAGCTGGAAACTCCACTCGAATCGTATCTCCAGGTCTAAAGAGAGCACCATTTTTAGGTGGAATTCTTGGACTTAGTTTGGTTGCTGAATTAGCTTGCGATGGAAAAGAATATCTTGCATTCCAAGGAACGATTGTTTCTGTACTACTAGGATACCACTTAAAATGACTACTCATTTCACACAAACACTACACGAAACATACAAAATTGCATGTTTACCCTACATTATTTATGGGTAAAATCGTTGAAAAAGTTAAAAAATTCGTCAAATCTCCTAAAACACGTAGGGTGGCAAAAGCAACAGCTAGGTTGATCAAAAATTCAGGTTTGGCTCAACAAGGAGTTGATTACATTAACAAAAAAGTATCCAAGAAAACTAAAAAAGATCCTTTTTTAGATGAACTACGTGAAGAAGTTTACCAAGAAATTTCAAAGCATACAAAACCCGATGTCAATTCAAATCTGTTCACTAATGCCTACCATTTTTTTAACGAAGCTGATCTCTTTTCAACCAAAAGTTCTTCACGAAAAAAACCAAACACCTATCAACGTCTTGCAGCTTCTACTGCTAAAAAATCGACCCCTTTCGCAAAATCCGGTGTCGATATCCTCACTCCCCGTCGAGCCAATCAATTGTACGATTTTCCTAATCACATCTCCTTTCCATCCGAAAAAAGTTCTTTTCGTTAATAAAATATGTTTTCTCTTTTCCTTTCATATCCATGCAACCTGAAAAAACTTTATCAGGTCGACCGCTCCATCCTTCCCATCATCATATGGCCAACTCTTTAGCCCCATCCACTACCATTCGTATGAAAGTAGAACGATTCAAAAATATGGCAGATCACGATATCATCTATCTTCCCCTAACTGCTCGAGAATACCGCTACCTCCATCATCTATTATTCTAATAATAAAGTCTGTTTTTCACATCTTACAATGAATTGTTCAATCAACATCAAACACTGGCTTCAACGTTCTCAATTACTCCCTTTAATCAATCTCATTCATAACACCTATCATCGTCACCTCCAATCCACAATCACATTCCCTCACCGAATCCCTTTCCCCACCATCTCAAGAGACACCTACCTTGAACTCTTACACCTAATCTTCCAAGAAAATGAACATCTTTTCACCCCTCACCAACATCACCGTTACCTCCAAAATTTAGAATACTTATCCACTGCTACACACGTGATCATTTCCGATGCTGAAGATCTGGATCGTCTTTACACCCTTTTCGTCCTACACCAAATTCCACCCCGTATTTACTTTCCCTCACAATAACAAAAAATGAATTGTTTTCCACCTTCTCTCCCTTACTCCTATACACCTTTACCCCCTTGCAGCGATTCACCTTTACACCCTCCCACGATTCAAATCTCCACCTCGGATTTCCAAACGTACGGGCCGCCGGAATGTTATGGGTAAGTGATGATCAACAAAAGTGATCAACAAAGTGATCAACAAAGTGATCAACAAGGGTGCTAATTTTTAAATAGATATGATGGAAATTATTTAGTGGTGGAAAAGTTGAGTGATGCAAGACCGATTCAAAATCCAAGAGGTGTGATGATTGAAAATGAAGAGGGTGAAAAAGAATGGCGATTTGGAAATGTAGGGATTCAGGAATGGATTGGTAAAGATGGAACAAAAATACATCGATATTGTCGATTAGCTAGATTTAAACAGACGTTGGATGAGTTGATTGGAATGAAAGGAAGAGTGAAAAAGGAAATTGTGGAGGAATGTGAAGTATTGGATGGACTAGAAGATGGGGAGAGGACATGGGAGGTTGTGAGAAGTTATTTGAAGAGGATTGGAAAGAGGAAATATTATAATCGAATACCAATGATATTGGGGAAATTAGGGTATTCGGTTTTGGAAGGGTATACATGGGAAAAATATTTGGAAATGTTGAATGATTTTGAAAAAATGCATGTGAAATTTATGAAAAGGGATGGTGTCAGTTATTTTCCGAATTTACGGTTTATTTGTTTTAAATTGATGGAAAAATATGGAGTCAGGTATCGGATCAAAGTACCGATGGTGAGGACGTTAAGAAAAAAAGAGAGATTGGATTTATTGTGGGATGAATTAAATTCGGAAAATGGCGTTTTCTAGGACGTTAGGTGGTGGTTTATAATGATCTCCGTAGTTTAAGGAAATAAAATCTGTTTGTTTGATCGATTTCAATGCAACAAAAAAGAATTGAGTTTCCGAGGTGAGTTGATCTTTAAAAGGTTGGATTCGAATATTGGGTTTAGTGGAATGATGGATAAATTTGGTGAGATTGGAAACATCAAAGGTAGAAATGGAATGGGAGGTGTCTAGGTAAAGTGTGTTTGTGATTTTGACTAGATGATTGTGATCGGCGATCAAGAGAGCTTGAAGGTTGTTGACTAATTTTCCAGTAATGAAAAGACTAGGCAAGATAGATCCTTCAGGGATAGTTAATGATCCGATATAGGTAAGGATGAGTTGATTGTTGGCATGGAGAACTTGAAGAGAGAAATTTTTGAAACAGATAATATGAGTAGGACAATAAAGACTGGAGGAAGCTTTAGGAGTGAAGCAATTAAGGAGAGTGCATTGATTGGATCGAATGTGAGGAGGGACATAAGGGAGTTCGATATAGTTTTTCGGAAAATAAGAATCTTTTGCATGGGGTTGGACATCAGAAGCATTTTGGAATTGGGATCGGCCCGATTGACGAATGACGGGGGTGATGGAGGTAGTGGTGATGGAGGAGGGTTCAGGGATTTGTCCTGGTTCAAAAGAACAAGTGGAGGTGGTAGAGGAGAGAGGAGAAGGTGAAATGGGATGAGAGGAAGAGATGAGGATCGGTGAAGGGATGGGAGGATCAACGGATGTTTGACGAGTACGAGTAGTCACCAAGGAAGGAATGGTAAGTTGGAATGCTTTTCTGGAAGATTTTTTTTTAATCATTTTGAAAAGAATTTTGAAGAAAAAAAGGTTTTTATGTGTGACAGTGTGACAAAAGTGTCAGTTTGTGACAGTTTTGTCAGTTTTGTGTCACATGATCTTTTTTCTTTGTATATAAATAGCAAGTTTCCGCGAAAAAAAGTTACCCAAATGGATCAAATCACATTTGAAGTGAATCAAGATTATTATGGTAATGGAGCACCTAGAATGTCTGAAGTGATCCCAGTGGTGACTGTTTTGAATCTTGACGTTGCTGCTGGATATTGGTTGATCAATGCTCAAAGACGATTGGTTCAACAAGTACAACATGTCATCACCGCGTATAATGGATGGGACAATAATCGAATCAACAGGACTGTTTATGGATTCTTGCAGATGACTGATCTGGATGATTCCACCAAAACGACAAGCGAACATAACCTGAGAGTAGGATTGATCACTGTAGATAAAATGTTTGAAATGTTCAATAGAGTGGTGGTTCGATACAATAGTGATCTACGAGGTTTTCATGTCAGTTGGTCTTTTGTGATCTATGCTACTTCATTAAATGCAGGACGAGGAAATGGTGGTAGTAAAGAAACTTTGGGATTATACTTACCTACTTGTCGGGATTATCAAGAAGTCAGCTGCGCGGCTGCTGCGATCCAGTTTTGGATGATCATGAATAAAGAAGAACATGCTAGTTTGAGGCATAATATCAGGAGAAGATGTAGTTTGATTCGATGGATTGGTGATTCCATTGAATTTCAACAAACTATGGGATGGGAAAAAAGTGTTACTTTTCATCAGATACTAGAATTAGTGGGTCGTGAAGGATATACCGAATTGAGGATTGTGATTGTCAATCCTGGATTGATGAATACCAGTAGGAATAGTAGATCAGGAATTGATTACGATTCAGAAGAAGATAAAAGACAAGGGTATCCAAAGACCATGTATTTGTACTATGATTACGAAAACAAACATTACTGTGCAATTAGAGTTGTCTTGAGCTTTTTGAGGAATGTACTAAAGAGAAGGGGACTGGAATGGTGCCATGATTGTTGTTACTATCAATGTATTTGTGATGACGTAAGCAGAAAAGAAAAAAATCAAAAAAGAAAAAGAGCAAATTGTAGACATTGTGGACAAGAAACATACAATTTAAGTCAACATCATTGCGGATATCAGCATTGTACTGAATGTCATGGAGAATATAAAGCAGGAAGAGAAATGAATGATCATCGATGTCCTATTAAAATAAATTTGGGAAAAATTCCTCCAGATTTTGAAAGTGGTGATCCAAAAGCAAAACAATTATGGTTTTATGATATTGAATGTGCTATTGAAGAAAAAGAAGGGGACGATAGTAGTAAAGAATGGAATGTGGATGAAGAAGGATATTACTTTGAAGATCAAGATCAATTACCTTCGCATACTATCAAAAGTGTTCATAAACAAGTTCCGAATTTGATTGTTTATATGAATGTATTTACTGGGGAAATGAGAATTTCAAAAACGTTGGATGTTTTTATTCAAGATGCAATCCAAGGAATCAATGGTGGAAATAATACTTTTTTGGCTCACAATGCTAGTGGATATGATAATCGAGTTTTATTTGCAGAAATACTTAGAGTTACCAATCAGGAACCAAAATTAATTACAAGAGGAACAAAAATATTAAGAATGGATATAGGAAAAACTGCTTTTATTGATAGTATGTTGCATTTGCCAGGTTCCCTAAAATCTTTGGGTGAAAGTTACTTGCGAGGAAACGAATTGGTGGAAGGAAGTCTGGCGAAAGGTTACTTTCCACACTTGTTCAATCGTCAAGAAAATTTTGATTATGTTGGACCGATTCCTGGAAAAGAATTCTTTGATTTGACTAGTATGTGTAGAGATGAACGTCAAATCCTAGAATTCCAGGAATGGTATGATACTCAACGAGATCGTCAAGATTGGTGTTTCCAGGTCGAGCTGGAACAGTATTGTGTTCTGGATGTGAAGGTGGGTGCTGCAATCGTCTTGGTCCATCATCGAGAAATCACTTTGGCTTTGGAGAAGAGAGATCCAAGACTAAAGATTTCTCCATGGCATTCGACTACAAGTGCTGGATACGTTCATTCGCTGATTTTGTATGATCGTGAAATTTTGTTTGGTGGTAGAAGTGATGAAGATCGTGCTGAAAGTTCGTGGTGTAATTTGCGAACCGAAGAGTACTATTTTTGTCGAAAGGCATTGAGGGGTGGAAGGACCGAAACCAGGATCTTCTACCACAAGGGAGAAATGATGGATATCGATATTTGTAGTGAATATCCAACCGTTCAATTGAGAAAGACATTGAACGTTGTAGGTAGAGAATTAGAGGTTCTCTACCCTGTTGGATATCCTACAATCGAAATCTTTGATCCTGATTTCTACCCTTGTCGAATCCACTCTTTCAAACCAGATGAAAAGTGTCGATGTTCCTATGAAGAAAAAGTGACGAAAAAATCGATTAAATTACGCCTAGTGGAAAAATACGAAAGCATGACTCGGGCCGAAATGGATCAGTACCTGGATGAATTTGAAGGGATCTTGATGGTGGATGTTAAACCTAGTAAATGTTATCATCCAGTTCTACCTACTTTTGATACGGAAAAAGGAAAATGTATTTTTGGATTAGAACCGATTTGGAGAGGTGTCTTTTGTTCTCCTGAATTGAAATTGGCTTTGAGGATGGGGTATGTGGTGACTAAAATCTATCGGGCCGATAGGTATAAGATGTCAAGGAGTCCTTGGTCAGGGGATGGTGATGGTGGAATACTAGGATTTTTTATTACAATGAAAATTAGATCAAGTGGAAACATGCCTATGGATAGAGATGAACAGAGATTGATGAATGAGTATTATCAAACTCATTTTGAAATGGATCTTGATTTTGGTGATGCAAATCAATGGGGACTCAGACCAGCGGCTAAATTATCGGCGAAAATTCTTTGTAATTCAGCCTGGGGAAAGCATGCTGAAAGTGTTGATCACGAGCAAGTGAAAGTGATGAATCATAAAAGCTGGGATGGGAGTACTGATCAAGAATTATTATTTCAATCTTTTGACGATGGGATGAACGATATGACTGGATTGGTACCAATGGACAATGATTATATGTTGGTCAAGTATAAGGCGAATCGAAAAAAGAATTCTCCGTTTTTGGCAAAAAGTTATTTACCTTGTGCTGTTTTTGTCCCCATGTACGGAAGAATGATGTTGTACAATGTTTTGAATATCTGTGGAATGAGAGTAGTGATGTGCGATACTGATTCGGTCAAAGTAGTGAGACCAATAGAAGATCCAATGATGGATCAAAGAAAAATAGAAATGGGGAGTTATTTAGGACAATGGGAAGATGAAAGTGGTCGAGATCCTTTGGTGGAATTTATTAGTTTGGGGACCAAGACGTATGGTCAAAAGAAAGCCAGTGGAAAAACCAGTTTTAAAAACAAGGGTGTTTGTTTGAAAAGAGCACATCAGAAATTGATCAATTTTGACGTTGCGAAGGAGATCTACTTTGATGGGAAGGAAGTTTATGTTCCTCAATTAGTGTTCCAGTGTCAATTGTCAAAACAAGTGGAAAAAAAGAATTTTATTAAAAAGATTTCTTTTGATGAAAGGTATTTGAAAGGAGAATTGGATCGTGAAACCAATCGATTGTACCCTTTTGGATGGAATTCATTTTCGTAGATGATATGGGAATTGTCTTGATAAAACTTCAGGACGGATGACTAACGTCCAGAATTCAAGACCATGTTTTTCGATCACTTGGGATCGAATGTTTTTGTATCGATCAAATAAATAAAGTAATTGTTGATGATTGCTTGACGTTCGAATTGATTTGGTGATGTTTTGCATTTCCAGTATAATGAGTTTGCGTTTGAATAAAAGCGAGAAAAGTTCATGGTCGATTGAAATCATTGCGAAAGAAAAGGAAAAAAATTTTTTATTATTTTTTTAATAAAATGTAGAGCCCGTAAAGACCGTATTCGTTGATGACTAAATTTTCGAGTTGATTGTTTTGTTCAATTAATTCACAAAGACGATGGATGCTGGATGAAGTAGCTTTTGAATGTTGGATAAGTGTCATTTCATTTAGAATTTCTTCACGCATTTCAATAGCTCGAACTAATTTGTCCATTTTGTTTTATTAAAAAAAAAGCTTAGCGTATAAAAGACGAATCGTCTTGATCTTGTGTTACATGATAATTTCCATTTTCATCAAGTGGAACCCCTAATTCGTCATTTATCAAAAATTCCCACGTTGCTTCTCCAAAAACATCGAGGACATTGGTTTTGAGTTCTTGGAAGAGAACGAGTTGATTGCATAAGGTGATGGGTGAATCTAACATTTCCTCGGTGCAAACTAATTTCCATAGATCTACTCCGAATTTACGACTAAGGTTGGTTTTGATTTGATTGAAGAGTAGAAGTTGATCAGAAGACATTTGGGTGATGGGTGATGGGTGATGGATTTATATACAACGTGATCTGATCTAGGCTGTGATCGTGTCCGTGTTTAATTAAGAATGAATGGTTATGTGGGAAAAAGTTGATGAAATATATTTTATCTGATTGTGCTCATCTGTTTAGAGTCATTGAAGAAAAAAATGGGGATTATAGAATGAAAAGAATTCGAAAAGATTTCAAAAGTGATCCATTTGTTGAATATAATCCGAAATCTGATGACGAATTAAAAGTGTTTCGTGATTTACCTGCTGAATTAGTGGAGATAGTATTGATCAATGTATTGAAAGGGTACTTGTTGAATAATGATTATCCTATGATTATGGATCTATTGACACGATTTTCAAAACGATTTACGCAACGAATTTTCTATTGGATCTTTGGATTTTCATGTAAGGGTTCTAGAAAAAATCATATGAAATTGGTAGAGAAATTGGGTAATACCATGTCAGTCATTTCGGATATTCATGGGTACCTAAGGGTTCGGAATACTCATTATCATTCGAATTTCCAAATCAAAATGTCTTTTTGGAGATTAGGTCATTATCATCCTTGGGATTTGACAGGAAGATTGGGAACGATTTCTGAATTACAAGAATTGACTTTTCATTCTCCTGTTTATGATCTGGATGATTCTTGGAATCGAATCGTTTGCGGAAGAAGCGTAGCAGATGTTGTTTGGATTTTAGCTACTTATGAAGATGGATTTTTAAACGGAACAAAAGAATTGTTTCCTGTGATTGTTTTGAATTTGGTAAATTTATCAGATAGAAACGAACTTCCTTTGGATTTGGAAGTTTTTGAATGTGTACAAAATGGTTGGTTTGGATTTAAATTGTTATTGAAATTGATGTTTGGAAAATCAACTGGATTGTACTTTGTCATTCGTACACCTGATGATAGTTCCTCTAAATATCATTATTTATTGGAAGGTTAATGTATGTTTTTTTAATAATGGTGTAATAAAAAATGGGTGATTGTTGTAAACGATTGGATGGTTTAACTGGTGGGGGTGGTAGTGTCGGTGGAACGAGTACGGGTGATGTTCAAGGAAATTTAACAGTCACTGGTGATATAATAGTCGGACCTGGTCCTGATGGATGGGGAAATGTACGGAGTGCTACTGCTGCAAATGGATTAGATTTGGAAGCTCCTGCTGGAAAAAAAGTAAGATTAGTAAATGGAGCAAAAAGTTGGGTGGAAGTAGATGCAAATGGAATGGATTTAAATGCTCCCAATATCGGTCATATTGGAGTTAGAGTTCCTGATTTAACTACTGATTATAATTTGACGTTGCCTATTAATACAGGAACAGCTACTCAAGTATTGACAAGTGATGGAACAGGTGCTACTTATTGGAGTACTGCTGCAGGAACAGGAGGTGGTGGGACTGTGACTAGTGTTGATGTACAAAGTTTAAATACCTTTTTGACAACCTCAGGGGGACCTGTGACTTCGGCTGGAGTGATTGGTGTTAATTTGAGTGGGAGTGCATTACCTGTGGCAAATGGTGGGACGGGTGTGAGTACAAGTACAGGGTCAGGGAGTGTGGTCTTGAATACCAGTCCGAATTTGACTGGTCCGGTTACCGTAGGTGGAAATTTAATTGTCAATGGAAATGAAACAATCAATAGCACTACTGGTGATGTGTTTACTGTAAATACGACCATGACGAGTACTAGCAATTTAGTTAAATCGTTTGCACCTAATTTATTGGCTGGAAATTCAGTTTATACGATTTTTGGAAGGACTGAAAGTGTGAATAATGCTGGATATATTGGATTTCAATTAGTGAGTGCTGGATTAGCTGATAATTTTTTAAAATTTGGATTGTTTGGATCGACTGAAGTATTGACGATGGCTGGAACGGGTCAAATAGTGGCTAAAGCAAATATAGCTAGTACGAGTATTACAACTGGTACGGTGACTACTCCTGGAGGTGTGGGGATAGGTGGAGATCTTTATGTTGGAAAAACAATTAATTTAGCGGGGAGTACTAGTGGAAATGTAAAAATTCAAACTCAAGCTAATGCTGGTGTTTATAATTTAAATTTACCTACCAGTGCTGGAACAAATGGACAAGTGTTGAGTAGTGGTGGTGGAGGGAGTGCACCAATGACTTGGGTGAGTGCTGCAACTGGTAGTGTGACTAGTATTGGGATGACTGTGCCTGCATTTTTATCGGTGAGTCCGGTAACGATAACTACGAATGGTACTTTTGCTGTGGGATTAAGTGGAAGTGCATTGCCTGTGCTGAATGGTGGAACTGGTAGTACAACTGCTACAGGTACTGGGAGTAATGTGTTGCAATTTAATCCTACTTTGACCGGTACAACTACTGTTAGTTCGTTGCTTGTGCAATCTACTTCTACTTTTAGTGGAACAGCCAATTTTGGAAGTATTACAGCGAGTAGTGGAGTTTCTGCTCTTAATTTAACTGCTACTGGTACGATTACCGGGGGAAGATTATCTTGTTCTGCTACCTCTACTCATTCTATCAATCTCAGTTCCGGAACGGATGTCATTTGTAATTTTTTCAAACAAGATCTAGTACAAGGTCAAGTTACTAATATTCTTCTTGGTCAAAATAATACTACTAATTTACATGGTAGTATAGGATTTAAACGAGATGATGCTGGAAATGGAAGTCGTTTTGAATTCTCATTCCCAGGAACGAGCGGAGTTGGTGTTGGAATTTATAAAGCATTCGTAAACGGTCCAAATTGGTATGAAAAGACCATTGTTGCAGATGGTGGAATTGGATGTAGTGGTAGTATAAGGGCAAATAGTTTTAGTACAAGTGGAGTTGAATTTGGATATGATACAGGAACTCCTACTCCTGGACTACTTGCTGGAAATCATTTCTTTACTTATTATAGTAGAGGTTCAAGGTATACAAAGATAGGGAATCAAGTGACTTTTTCTTTTTTTATTGAATATGATGTAAATGCTACGGCTCAAAACGATGAACTTTTGATGAATTTACCTCTACCAGTAGCTTTCGATGCTGCTGCACCTTTAGCGAAATCTACAACGTTGCTTGGAGATTATCGTCAATATTTTATTCAAGTTTTTGCTGGAACTCAACAAGCTAAATTTACTACTCATACAGATACAGCTTTTGAAAGTTTCGTGCGTTATGCTGGAAATGCTTATCCTGATAGTTATGTGGCTGGTACTATTGTTTATCATACTAATTAATAAATGTATGTTTTTTGAAATAGATAAAACTATGAGTTGTTGTAATGAAAAACGATTAGATGGATTGCAAACAACTGGGAGTGGTGTGGATTTAAGTGCTGATGTGGAGATTGGTGGTGATTTAACCGTTAAAGGTGGAACTTTGATTTTGGATCCTAGTGATGAAGATGGTTATGGAACGATCAGAAGTTCAGACGCAGCTTTTGGATTGGATATTGAAGCACCTGTTGGGAAAAGGATTCGTTTGATTAATGGTGATAAAAGTTGGGTTGAAATCGATGGAAATGGATTAGAATTGAATGCTTCTTTGACTGGTCAAGTTGGATTGAGAGCTCCTAATGTTGCTACGAATTATGAATTTACTTTACCGATTGATATGGGTAGTGCGACTCAGGTTTTGACAAGTGATGGGACTAATACTTATTGGAGTACTCCTGCTGGTCCTGGTGGAGGTGGGACTGTAACGAGTGTGGATATAGCTAGTTTGACTCCTTTTATTACTGCTGCCGGTGGTCCGATAACAGGTGCTGGGATTTTTGGAATTGATTTAAGTGGTGTTCCTTTGGATGTATTACATGGAGGAACAGGGGTAACGACTAGTACAGGGACAGGGAGTGTGGTGTTAAATACCGATGCTGATTTAAGTGGAAGTTTGGAAGCAGTGACGGATGTGGTTCCAAGTGATGATTCTCCTTGGAAATTTATTAATTTGTCAAGTGTACCGGTGACAGGGAATTCGTTTGCTATTCTACAACCAAATATTCCAAACGGAACAGGGATGCAGATGTTATTGGGAAAAGATATTACTCATGGGGTGTTGATGAGATATTTGCATAATGATAATGCTGGATTAAGTGCTCTTGGATTTATTTTTCTTGGATCTCCACCAAGTTTTATTTTGATGGTGGAAGGTATACGGGCTATATCAAGTAATGAGGGGACTGCGGTCGTGAGAGGTGGGTTGGGTGTGAATTTGGATTTAAATGTTGGAGAAGGGATTGTATTGGGTGGAAATTTGGATATGAAGGGGGTGAATAGTGGTGTGGTTAGTTTTAAAGTACAACCTGATGCTGGAACTTGGGATTTTAATGTACCGACAAGTGGTGGGAATAGTGGACAGGTACTGACAAGTGGTGGTGATGGTGGGGTGATGACTTGGGAAACAAGAGGGACAGTGACGAGTGTTGGAATGGTAGTCCCAGCTTTTTTGACTGTATCTGGTGGACCGATTACAAATACTGGTGTTTTCACTTTGAGTTATAGTGGAACTGCTTTACCTGTAGGTGCAGGTGGAACTGGAGTAACGACAAGTACCGGGAGTGGTAGTGTTGTATTGAATGTGGATCCTGTTTTTAATAATTCGATTGGGATTATAGGATCTGTTAGTGGTAGAGTCAATTTGAAGGTCATAAGTGCTGGGAGTACTTGGGATTTTATTTTTCCAAATGATGCTGGAACAACGGGTCAAATGTTGACAAGTCAAGGTGGTGGAAATAGTATGACTTGGAGTAATGCTGTGACTAGTGTTGGATTGACCAGTTCAAATGGATTTTTGAGTGCTACTGGGACAGTGACAAGTAGTGGGGTTTTGACTGTGGGATTGAGTGGAAGTGCGTTGCCTGTAGCAAATGGTGGGACAGGTGTGAGTACAAGTACGGGGATTGGAAGTGTGGTTTTGAATACGGATCCTGTTTTTGTAAATAGTATTGGTATTAGTGGATCGAGTAGTGGAACGATTACGATTAAAACTCAAGTTGATTCTGGAACTTTTAATTTTAATTTACCAACAAGTGCTGGAAGTAGTGGGCAAGTATTAACTAGTGGTGGTGCTGCTGGTGTATTAACTTGGACTACACCGAGTACGAGTACGGGTACAGTGACGAGTGTTGCCATGACGGTTCCTGCTTTTTTGAATATTTTAGGAAGTCCAGTGACTACCAGTGGGACTTTAGCTTTAGGGTTGAGTGGGACTCCTCTTCCGGTGTTGAATGGTGGAACTGGTGTTACAAGTAGTACCGGTAGTGGGAGTGTTGTGCTGAATAATGGACCGACCTTGACTGGAACTCTAACTTGTGGAACAATTATTTCTACCGGTACACAAACAAATCAATTCAATACTTCGACTGGTGGTGGTACTGATATAATCAAATGTGTAAAGACGGATATGGTTGATGGTGGATTTTGTAATTTACATATTGGATATCCTGGTCAAACTGTTGCTATTGGATACAACCTAAACAGTACTCTTGGAAATAACATGATTTTTGGATTTTCTGGGCAAGCGGCTGCTATGAGAATGTTTAATGTAAATACGAATTCAACAAGTTCTACAACAGGTACTTTGGTTACAAGTGGTGGAATTGGTAGTGGTGGAAATATTTCATTAAAGGGTGTTTTGAGGATGGAGGGAACTAGTAGTGGTGCTGTAACGATTCAAACCCAAGCTGCGAGTGGAACATGGAATTTTAATTTACCCACAAGTGCTGGTAGTAGTGGACAGGTGTTGGCAAGCGCTGGTGGTGGTAGTAGTGCAATGACTTGGACTACAGTTCCTCCTGGGACAGTTACAAGTGTTGGAATCAGTTCAGGAAATTCCTTTTTAAGTGTTAGTGGTGGTCCGATTACTACAAGTGGAACTTTGAATGTAACGTTGAGTGGAAGCGCTTTACCAGTTGCTTATGGTGGAACAGGTACAACGAGTAGTACTGGAAGTGGAAGTGTCGTCCTTCAAAATAATCCAACCATGTCAAATATTACCATGAGTGGTGTTTTTAATGGGCAACAACTTTTGTGTACTGCTAGTACACCTCATCAAATCAGAACAAACGGTGGTCCAGATGATGTTTGTTTTTTCTACAAGCAAGATTTGAATGATGGGGGTAGAGCTTATGTTCAAATTGGTCGACAGAGTAGTACTAATTTAGCCGCTTCACTTGCTTTTAACAGAAACGATGGTGGAAATGGCAGTCGTTTTGAAATAAGTATTTGGGGTAAAAGTAATGGGTTTGCTGTATATCAAGCTTTTGTCAATGGTGCTGAATGGTACAACAAAACTTGTGTTGTAGATGGTGGAATTGGATGTAGTGGGAATATGAAGGCGAATAATGTCAATGTAGCTGGAAATTTTGTGGTTGATGAAGGAGATGGAGGATTGGAGACACATGCAGGAAATGTTTTTAGATACAATAAGGGTGAAACTGAAATGGAATTATATTGTGCGGGACACACGATTGATAATTTGGTTAGTTCACTGAAATGGTCTAGAATGGGAAATGTAACTTATGTTTATTTTGATGCGACTTTTGATATTGGTGACGGTCCGGATGCTGAATTGATCTGGACTAATTTACCAAGTGTTCCTCTGGGTAGGGCATGTGCTCCTATGAGTTTACAAACAGATTTACAACCCGGGGCGATATTTATCAACAAGACTTATGTGGTGGAAGTTGATCCGGTGATAGGTGCTAGATTCTATAGGACTGGTTCGACTGTTAATCAATATCAGAGATATGTGAATGCTAAAGTCAGTGTACAACTTTCTGGAATGTTGACTTATCCTAGTGATGAGATGTTTTAAATATTGTGTGTTTGATGATAATAAATTATTGTGATTGTTCAAATGGGTGAAGAAAAAGTAGTTGCCAATGCTAGTCCTTATCAAACTCAAGTGATTATTTCTTTGCGTGCAATTGTAGGAAAATTGGATACTTTGATTCAAAAATTAACCGATTTGATTGAATGTCTCTGTGGACAAATTCCTGATGGGGATACCAAAGCGAAATGTAAGTGCGAAAAAAAAGATGATTAAGCAACAGAAAAAATGACTGGAATTTTCATGTCTTTGGTGGAAGTGTTGACTAGTTTGAAAGAAATTGAAAAAAAATTTTATTGAAATAATAAAAAAATTTTTCTTTTCTTTAAAAAAAAATGTTTGGAACCGCAACTGTGAGGAGTGAAAAAATGTTGGTTTATTTTGAAGGAAAGGAAGTTGGATTTATCTTTTTAAATTTGGACGAGATTGTGAGATTCAAAAAGGAAATTCCTGTTTTGCGATGTGAACGGTGTAATCGAATTAAAAATTTGTTTGATAATGATGAAAAACAATAAAAATGTTGTTTGACCTTGATAAATGTGGCTTATGTGTTAAATGAGATGAGTGGAAAAATAGATCAGAGGAATCGGTCCGATTGATGAGGAATCGGTCCGATTAATGAGGGACCGAGTTGGTTAAATGAAATGATTGTGGTGATGTGGAAAAATAGATCAGAGGAATCGGTCCGATTAATGAGGGACCGAGTTGGTTAAATGAAATGATTGTGGTGATGTGGAAAAATAGATCAAGTGTCTCTTGAGGATAAATAGATGAGGGTAAATGGAATCATGTTAAGACCATGGCTACTTTTGAAGAAGAGGAAATTTCATCAATTAGATCGACTACATTACAGAATATGGACGACATTTATATTTTGGAATGAAGAAGAAAATCTATCTACATCGTTTTGAAATTGAATTTTCTATAGAGGAACAAATGAAAGCCTGTAAAAAATTCAACTTCAAATCGATGTAAATGGAAAAAGAGGTGATTGAAAAGATTGAATCAATTCAATGGATACTGAAAAATCAAGAAACAGGTAAAAAAGTTGTTTATTTTAATGTTAGATGGTGATGATGGAAGTAGTAGTTGTAGTTGTTCGGAAATTGAAGAATGAATAAAATATGCTTGTATTGCCGCCTCTTTGCAGGTTGGTAGTTTCCTCTTTTGAAGTTGTTTATTCAAAGAAGGAAATTATCAATCTACGAGGATGTGGGAATGGAAGCATATCTTTATTGTTCCATTTTCGAAGATTTTTTGCTAGTGGAAAAATAGAAACACCGCCCGCCAAAATAAGGAATGCGGATAAATAGAAATCCTTATTTTTTAATTTATCCGCAAAAATAAGGATAAATAAGGAATTTTAATAAAAGTTAAAAATAATTAAGTTTTTAAGTCCAAAGTTAATAATTATTGGATCATAAAAGGTGCACGGACCCCCACAATTTGGATCGGGTCCTGGGGGGTGAAATAGCCCTAGTAGCCCTAGGTCACGTGACTTGCTGCGCCTGCATGAATATACCATATTGGGAAGTGTGGCGCAGCAAAGGCGCAGCAGCCCCACAGCCACATTTGAGCGGTTTTTGCGGCCGAACCGGGCCGCCGTGTGGCGCAGCAGGCTCGTTAGGCTCGGCTCACGTTACACAAAGGTGAGTAAAGCTCGACAACACTACTTCTCTC
>Ga0207676_10000682_pt1 | contig 26975 bp, 23 predicted proteins | sample KBSSwiS72_FD_184307 | JGI IMG/M metagenome (GOLD analysis project Ga0207676, IMG submission 184307) | Switchgrass rhizosphere microbial communities from Kellogg Biological Station, Michigan, USA - KBS Switchgrass S7-2 (SPAdes) (version 2) | ecosystem: Host-associated > Plants > Roots >...
GCGCCCACCGTCCCAGTGGGCGACCCAGAGATGGCCCTCGCTGTCCACAGTCATGCCATCGGGAACGCCCCACGCCTCCGGAAAGGTCAGGAAGACCTTCCGGTCGGAGAGCTGCCCGTCGGGGCCCATTGCGAAGCGATAGATGACCCGCCGCGGCGAGTCCGCATGGTAGAGGCAGCCCGAGGCCGGGCTGATCGCGGGGCCATTCGGGACATAGTAGCCGTCGTCGGCGCATTCGATGCGCAGATCGTATCCGACGCGGTAGAGACTTCCTGTCGGCAGAGCGGCGTCCATCTGCATCGAGCCCATCCACAGGCGTCCGGCGTGATCCACCTTCCCATCATTCAATCGGTGTTCCGGAGGATATGGAACCGTCGCGGAAAGCGGCGACAAGGCGAACGGATCAAGTTGCAGGCGGGCCAGACCTGACTTGAGGCCCACGACAAATCCGTCGCCATCCTCGCGTTGGACGATGAATCCGATGGGTTCCGGCATCTCCCAGCGACGCACCGCGCCGTCGCTCAACGACAATCGATTGAGCGCCGGCGCAAGAACGTCCACCCAGTAGATCGCGTCGTCGGAAGCAGACCACAGCGGGCCCTCGCCCAGCACGTCAGGCATCAGCGCCACGAGGCGGTACGACATCGCAGCGCCCCCTCCGCTCAGCCAGCGACCGTGCGTTGGCGTTGCTCGCCGAGGCCATCGATACCCAGGCGGATCTCCTGGCCCGGCCGCAGATACACCGGCGGCTTCTGGCCCAGCCCGACGCCAGGCGGCGTCCCGGTGCTGATCACGTCCCCGGGCTGGAGCGACATGAATTGGCTGAGGTAGGCCAGGATAAAGGCCGGCTTGAAGATCATGGTGCGGGTGGAGCCGTCCTGATAGCGCCGTCCGTCGACCTCCAGCCACATGTGAAGATTGTCGACGTCGCCGACCTCATCGGGCGTCACCAGCCACGGGCCGATAGGTCCGAAGGTGTCGTAGCTCTTGCCCTTGGTCCACTGCCCGCCGCGCTCCATCTGGAAGGCCCGCTCGGAGACGTCGTGCACGACGCAGTAGCCGGCGATAGCCGCGGCCGCCTCGTCCTCGCTGGCGTTCAACAGCCGCTTGCCGACCACCACGCCGAGTTCCACCTCCCAGTCGGTCTTCTCCGAGCCCGGCGGGATGAGGATGTCGTCGTTCGGACCGCAGATGGCGGAGGTCGCCTTCATGAACACGACCGGCTCGCTCGGGATGTCGGCTCCGGTTTCAGCCGCGTGGTCCGCGTAGTTGAGGCCAATGCAGATGAACTTTCCGACGCCGGTGACGCATGCGCCAAGCCGCGCGTCCGCGGGGGCCAGAGGGAGGCTGGTTGGATCTACGGCCCGCAGCGCATCGAGCGCCGAGAGCGCAGCGCCGTCGATGTCGGGCACAACAGCTGACAGGTCTCGCAAGGCGCCGTGATGATCGATCAACCCGGGGCGCTCCTGCCCCATAGGTCCAAAGCGTGCGAGCTTCATGTCAGGTTTCCCGAGAAGTCGAAGGTGGGGTCTGCGGCGCGCCAAGGCACAGCAAAGCACGGAGATGTTTCGGCGTGCCAGCGCGCGGAGAGCTCCGCGTCGCCGGGCGCGGGGGCGGCCAGTTCCGGATCTCGCACAGCCCGCAGGAACAGCAGTTCGCCCGCGCGGTGGATGGTCATCTCCAGGTAGCCCGCGCGAGCCATCACGGCGCGCTGCTCGCCGGACATCCCGCGGTGCAGCCGGTCGTAGCGCTCTACGGCGTCCGGCCGAAGCACGGCCATCTGAGTCACAACCTGCCGGCTCACCAGTCGACCACTACGCCGTCGGCGCCTCGCGCCTCGGCCGCCAGCAGCGGCTCCTGGACGAACGGATGCCGCGCGGCGACATCGAGATCGACCTCGACGCCCAGCCCGATGCACTCCGGAACTGACCACCATCCCTTGTCCCGGCGGATAGGTCCCTTCACGACCTCGTCGAACCACGGAACCGCGCCCGACATCTCTTCCTGGATGACGAAATTCGGCGAGGCGACGGCGAAGTGCAGGGCGGCCGCGCCGGCGATCGGACCCAGAGGATTGTGCGGGGCCAGGCCCACGCCGCATGACTCGGCCCGGGCCGCGATCTTGCTCGTCTCCAGCAGACCGCCGGTGTGGCAGATATCCGGCTGTGCAATGGTGATCAGGCGGCCGGCCAGCAGCGGCTCGAACGCGTCACGGCCAATCAGCCGCTCGCCTGTGGCCAGCGGAATGGTCGTGGACCGCGCCAGTACGGCCAGGCTTCCCACATCCTCCGGAGCCAGAGGCTCCTCGATGAAGAGCGGGCGGGCGTCCGCGCAGGCCTCGATGTGCGCCAAGGCGGCCGCCACGCTGCCTGGCCGTCCGTGGAAGTCGAACATGATGTCCACGTCGTCGCCGACCGCGTCGCGCAGCCGCCGGCCGATCGTCTTGGTCAGCTCGACGTCTGCGCGGCTCGCGGTGAGGTGGGTGTAGGGTACATTGACGATCTTGACCGCATCGTAGCCGGCCTCGACGACGGCCGCGGCCTGTTCGGCGATGCGGCCCGGGTCCACGGCGCCGTAGACGGCGTGCTTCGCGCCCAGACCAAGATGTGTGTAGCAGCGGACTCGCTCACGCGTCCGTCCACCCAGCAGCCGCCAAACCGGTACGCCGAGCGATTTGCCGAGGATGTCCCAAAGCGCGATTTCGATACCACTGATTGCGGTCGCGCCAATGACGCCCATCCGCCAGAACCCGTGGCGCGAGAGGGTTCGTACAAGATGCTCGATATCCCGCGGATCCTTGCCCACGATCAGCGGCTCGAGGTCCGCGACGGCGCCGACCACCGCCCGCGTCTTCCACTCAAGCGTGGCCTCGCCCCACCCGTAGAGACCCGGCTCATCCGTTTCGACGCGGACGAACACCCAGTTCCGCAGGTCGGCGTTCACGACGTGGGTCGAAATTCCAGCGATCCGCATTGGGGGGATTCAATCCATTCGCGCCCGCGATCCACGGGGACGATGCGAACCGCAGATCGGGAAGAAGTCGCGCCGCCGGCGGAACCGGCGGCGCGGAGGGGAGGATCTAGAAGGTCGCGCGCAGCGCGGCCGAGAAGGTCCGGGAGCGCACGTCGTGCTCGCGGAACGTCGTGGTGTTGTAGATGTAGTCGTAGCGGTCCGCCTTCGTGAGGTTGGTCCCCGTCAGCATGACCTCGAGGTTCTCCAGGACCTTGTAGCCGATGCTCGCATCGACGGTTCCGGTCGCCCGCGTGAAGGTGGGCAGCTGGTTCCTGTCCTGGCCGTTGCCCAGCAGGGCCAGATAGTTGCTGCGGTAGACGTAGCTGACCCGCGCCTGCAGCCGGCCATCCTCATAGTAGACCGTTCCGTTGGCGTTGTGCTTCGACGAGCCCGGGAAGCCGTACTGCAGCAGCGGGTTCGTGGTGTCGAACTCGCTGTCGACGTAGGTATAGTTCGCCTGGATGCCGAAGTTCTGCCAGATGCCGGACAGGAAGGTGAAGGGCTGGTTCCCGCCCACCTCGAACCCTTTGGCCGTGCCGTTCGCCAGGTTGCCGCCGGTCGTGACGTCGAAGAGGGCGTTGCCCTGGCCGGGCAGGGTCTGGTTGCGGAAGGTGCCGGTGAAGACGAAGTCCTTCACGTCCTTGTAGTACAGGCTCGCGTAGTAGGCGGCGCCATCCCCCGGGTAGTACTCGACGGTGGCGTCGTAGTTCCACGACGTCTGCGGCTTCAGGTTGGCGTTGCCGATCCGCGCGGTGTCGGCCAGCGACGGGTTGTAGAGCGGCTGAGTGGGATCGGCCTTGGTGATCGCGGCGATCGGCGCGAGACGCTCGAACTCCGGCCGCGCCATGGTCCGGGCCACGCCGAGGCGCAGCGTAACATCCGGGCGTAGGAACAGGCTGACGTTCGCACTGGGCAGGTAGGTCCAGTAGTCATTCTGAGCCGTGGCCGCGGTCGTCACCGAACTGATCTGACGGTTGGTCGCCTGGTCGATCACCCGAACGCCCTGGAAGCCGATGGCCTTGTCGTCCGTCTTGACCGCGCGCACGCCGGCGTTGCCCTTGTATTCCAGCCCGCCGATGTCGCCCTCGCCCTTAGCCTGCACGTAGAAGGCCGTGGTCTTCTCCTTCACGTAGAAGGAATTGTTCACGTCCATCGGCAGCGCCGCGTTGGGATCGTTGGCGGTGCTGAAGGGGCCCGTGAATGGCACCTGGTTCGGAGTGTCGGGCAGGAAGGTTTGGGGCGCGGCGGCCATCAGCGCGCGGTAGTCGCGCGCCGGGAACGCGTCGAAGCCCAGAAGGCCGGAGGCGCTGTTGGACAGGACTTCGCCCGTGTACAGCACGTTCGTCGCCTGGGTGATCTCGGCCGCCGTCATGTTCCGGCCACGGTTGCCGGCGCGGACATCCACGGTCTGGTCCTGGTAGCGCGCCCCGGCCTGAAGGCTGAAGCTCGAGTTGAACTTATACTCGCCGTCCAACCGGAAGGCGGTGTTCTCGCTCTTGTTCTGGAAGATGCGCGTCGTGGTGCTCGGCGTCACATAGTTCGCCGCGGAGAAGATATTCGCGGAGTTCGGGATCGTGACCAGAGGGTCCTTGTGGTCACGAGCGTCGAAGATCACGCCGTTGTTCGACGGGAACCAGTACACGCTGCCGGCCAGCGATTGCAGCAGCTGACGGTTGTTCAGCTTCGAGTGGGAGATGTCCCCCTTCACCGACAGCTGGTCGCCGGTCCAGGCGATGTTCCCGCCGAACTGCTCGGTCTTGGAGTTGTTGTTGTAAGCGAAGCTGCGGGTGTCAAAACCCGTCTTGATGTTGTTGGGATTGCCGCCGTCGGACGGAGGCGTGATCTTCGAGAAGTCGATGAAGGTCACCGTGCCATCTTCGATGGCGATCGAGCCCGGCTCGAAGATGCTGTTACGCAGCGAGCCGTTGGCCCCGGCGATGTTCACCAGATGGACGAACCGCGTCGATTCCCGCGTGTAGCGGTCGTAGGAATGGTCGAGGTTGATCTCGAGGTTCGCCGTGGGCCGCCACTGCAGGCCGTTGCTGAACGCCAGGCGCTCGACGTTCGTGAAGATCACGTTGCCGGCCGCACTCGGATAGAGCACGTCTTTGACCACATCGACGCCGCCGGAGGCGTTCCGAACGTTCAGGTTGGCATAGACCGGCGCGCTCTGGCGGGAGTCCAGCCGCGAGTCCGAGTTTGACCAGACCCCAGACGTGTACAGGCCAAGGGTGTTGTTCAGGAACTTGCCGGCGAGCACGCCACTGACGCGCGGACCGGCATCACCCGTCTGATTGTCGTCGCGGATGCTGGCCGTGGCCGAACCGAAGATCGGACCCGCGCCTTTATGAGCGTAGTCGAGGGGTTTGAAGGTCTGCAGATCGATCGCGCCGGCGGGGCCGGACTCGACGATATCGGCCGTCGGCGTCTTGTAGATCACCACGCCCGCGACGACCTCCGAAGGCAGCGAGTCCAGGTTGTAGGAACGCAGGGCCGCGATCCCTTCCGAGCCATAGGACACGGGCGTGCGACCGTTGACGGTCACCGTGATGAAGGCCGGGCCCAAACCACGGATCGAAGCCCGCTCGCCGGAGGTGCCGAGATCGTCACGCTGAATCTGGACGCCGGGCACGCGCTGGAACGCGTCGGAGATGCTCGAATCGGTGAACTTGCCGAGATCCTGGGGTGCAATGACCTCCACGACCGCCGGGGCAGCCCGCTTGTACTTTTGCGCGTTCTCCAGGCTGGCCCGAATGCCGGTGCCGGTGATGACAATCTCCTCCACCGTCCCCGCGGCGGCATCGCCAGCACCGGCGGCGACGGCCTCGGCCGCGAAGGCCTGGCCCGCACAGAGAATGGCCACGCCGCTCACGCCCGCCGCCAGAACCGCTCGATAACCCGTCATCAATGTGTCTCCCCCGGAGCATCTGTGCGCCATGTTTGGCGGCACGCGTGATTTGCTATGGATCAGACCATAAGTCACGTCAATGGGTCAGACTACTTGGCGGATAACTTGGCAGGACGAGCATGAAAAACGCCTGCGCGGATGCCGCGCAGGCGCTTCCAGGTCCTGACTATCAGCTAATGACTAGGCGGTCGCGCTCACTCGGCTGCGACGGTCTGCCGCTTCTTGTCTGACTTTCTCGACGGCATCCAATTCGGTGGCGGCCAGCACCTGTTCGATCACCCGTTCGAGATGCTGGCGCATCGCCGCGCGCGCGCCGTTGGCGTCCCGCGCGGCAATAGCCTTCAGGACGGCTTCATGGTCAGCGATCGCGCGGGGCTCGACATCCGCGCGCCTCACCCGCTCCATCATCTCCACGGCCAGTGGCGAACGGTAGCGGATATCCCACAATAGACTGACCACCATCACCATGACCTGGTTATGGGTCGCCTTGGCGATGCCAATATGGAACTCGCGGTCGCTCTCCTCGTCGTGCGAACCCTCGGTCTTGTTGCGGATCATCAGGTCCAACTGGTCCCTCAGATACTGAATGTCCTCAGGGGTCGCGGTCACGGCGGCCAGGCCTGCGGCTTCTCCCTCGATCAGGCGGCGAACCTCGGTCAGCTCAAACTCTCCGATGTCCAGGTCCGGAAGCGGCCTCGGCGTCTTGGCGTTGGTCCTGGAGACGTGGATGCCCGATCCGCGACGCGCCTCCACAAGGCCCATGATCTCCATGCCGACCATGGCTTCCCGAACCGTCAGCCGGCTCACGCCGAATCGCTCAGCCAGTTCGCGTTCGGTCGGCAGCCGACTCCCGCGCGGATAGTCGCCGGCGCGAATCTCCTGCTCCAGGGCGGCGATGATCGTCTGGTAGAGCTTCGTACCGTCCACCACGTGCCCGTCTCCTTTGTCAGCTTCCTCAGCTGAATATAGTCTGATCCATTCGCGCGACTAGCCGGTTCTGTTGGCCCTGGCCCATGGTAGAAGTCGTCAGCGCGGATGGCGGACGGAGCGTCATCGGCATGGTCCGGAGACAGCTCAAATTGCGGAGCGCCCAAACTGATCGTCGACGCCCACCAGCACTTCTGGACGCTTGCGAGCGGGCACTGCACGTGGCTGCGCCCGGAGAACGCCGTGCTCTACCGCGACTACCGGCCCGACCAGCTGGCGCCGCTGCTGCAGGCGGCCGGCGTCGCCGGAACGATCCTGGTGCAGGCCGCCCCCTCGGACGCCGAGACCGAAATGCTGCTCGGCATCGCGCAGGAGACGGATTGGGTCCTCGGCGTGGTGGGCTGGGCGGACATCGTCAGTCCATCGGCGCCGGGGCGGATCCGCGCTCTCGCCAGGCGCGCGAAGCTGCGAGGCCTGCGACCCAACCTGCCTGATCCCGACGATGATGCGTGGCACCTACGGGCAGCGCCTGCCCTGGCTCAGATGTCGGAGCTGGCCCTGAGCTTCGACGCCCTGGCCCGGCCGCATCACCTCGGGGCCCTCGCGCGGACGGCGCGAGATCATCCTGCGCTCGCGATCGTAATCGATCACGCCGCCAATCCGCCGCTCTTGGGCGATCGTTCGGTCTGGAACGGCCGGATGCGTGAACTCGCCGCGCGAAGCAACGTCGTCTGCAAGGTCTCGGGGCTGCTCACCCAGGCGCGGTCGGCCGACGAACGCCGGGCGATCCCCGATGTCGTCGCCCGCTTGGTCGACATGTTCGGACCCCAGCGGCTCCTGTGGGGCTCAGACTGGCCGGTGCTGAACCAGGCCAGCGATTTTGCGGGGTGGCTCGAATTGGCGCAGGAGCTCCTGCGGCCGCTCGGCTCCGACGGATGCGCGCAGGTCTTCGGCGGCGTCGCGCGCCGGGTCTACCGCGTCTGAGCTCAGATCGTCATGCCCCCATCCACCACGAACGCTTGCCCCGTGGTGAATGCGCTCTCGTCGCTCGAGAGGTGCACGCAGAGGGCCGCGACTTCCTCCGCCGTGCCGATGCGTCCGAGGGGCTGGCGGGCCACGAACATCTCGAGCGCCTTCTCGGCGCCGCCAACATTGCGGCCGAGTTCCGCGATCCGGGCCTCGAGCGAGGGCGTCCAGATCGTGGCCGGACACACGGCGTTGGCGCGAATCCGGTCCCCGACATAGTCGGCCGCGATCGACTTGATCAGGCCGATCATCGCCGCCTTCGACGCGCCGTAGGCCGCCCGATTGGGGAGGCCCTTGACCGAAGACGCGATCGAGGCGATCGCCGTGATCGTGCCCTGGCCGGACTGGCGCATGAGCGGTATCGCGGATCGGGCGGCGAAATAGAGGCTGTCTACGTTCAGCTCGAAGGACCGCTTCCAGCTGGCGTAGTCCGCACCCACCACCGAGCCGTGGTGAACGAAGCCGACACAGTGCACGAGGCCGTCGAGCCGCGGGAGGTCTCGGCAGAAGGCCTCCACCGCCTGCTCGTCCGTGCCGTCGACGCGCTCGGTCGTCACACCTTCGGCGGCGAGGGACGCAAGAGCTTCGGCGTCTACGTCGGTTCCGAACACCGTCGCGCCCTCGGCATGCAGCGCCAGCGCGGTGGCGCGCCCGATGCCCTGGCCGGCGGCCGTGACCCAGACTGTCTTGCCGATCATACGATTCATCAGATAACCCTCGTGAAAGAAATCTGATATCCAGCACACTGCTCGTTGTCGAGCCGTGAGGGACGAGGTGGTGATGCGACACGGTGAGACACCGGGGGTGGCCGTCCTGGCGAACGCAAGCTCGGAAGCCCGGCGCGCCGGCACGCTTATCTACACGCCCGCCGCCTTGCTGATGGTCATGGGCTGGATGCTCATGGCGGATTTCTGCCTGCAGCTCATGGAATCGCTTCCGTCCATCCTGCCGCTTCAGGTCCGCGACTTCGGCGGCAGCGACCGGACCGTCGGGTTTGTGAAGGACAGCCTGCCGGCCCTCCTCGCCGTCTTCCTGGTGCCTTTCATCGGCGTCCAGAGCGACCGGTTCCGCAGCCGCCTCGGCCGGCGCCGGCCGTTCCTGCTCTGGTGTACGCCGCTGGTATGCCTCTTCCTGTGCCTGATCGGCTTCGTGCAGCCGATCGCCGCGGCGGTGCATTCGGCATTGGCGCCTCTCGCGCCGGGCATCTCTCCATCAGCCGTCGGGCTAGTCCTGATCGCCATGTTTGCCGCCGGCTTCTTCGCGGTGAACACCTATGTCATCCAGATCTTCTACTATCTGATCCCGGACGTGCTTCCGCGGGCCTACATGGGCCGGTTCGTCGGGATATTCCGAGCCGTGGGCGCGGTCGGCGGGTTCGTCTTCAACCGCTACATCTTCCGCTTCGTCGACGGATACGTGGAGTGGGTATACCTCGGTTGCGCCGCGCTCTATGCGGCCGCTTTCCTGCTCCTCGTATGGCAGGTCAGGGAGGGCGACTATCCCCCGCCTCCCGAGGCGCGAGACGGCAAGCTCGTCTTCCTGCGACGCTATTTCGCGGAGTGTTTCGCCGACCCGTTCTATCTACAGCTCTTTGGCGTCTCGCTCTGCTTCTGGGCGGCGAGCGTTCCGTTCAACACGTTCGTCGTGTTCTACGCGACCAATTCGCCAACCCTGACCCATGGCGCGGGGCTGGGTCTGAGCCTTGCCGCTTTCGGAGAGGCCCGCGCCTGGACCTTCCTGCCGAAGATCGCTGCTGCGCTGCTTATCGGACCCCTGATCGATCGCTTCGACCCCTTGCGGGTCCTCATCCTATCACTCGCCGCGATGGTGGCGCTCTACATCGCGGCGTTTCTCCTCGTGCGCACCCCAGATCAGTTCGTGGCCTGGTGGATCTTGAGCGAGGCCGTCGTCACAGTGCTGTTGGTGGCGTACCTGGCGAACTTCCCGGTGCTCCTGCCCGCCGACCGCTATGGACAGTTCTTCAGCGCCAACCAACTGGTCTTCAGCGCCGGGTTGATCGCCGCTCCGGTGCTTTGCGGAAGCATGCTCGACGCCACCGGCGACTACCGGCTGCTCTACGCCTGGAGTGGCGGCTTGATGGCGCTGTCGCTGGTGCTCGCCATCCGGGTGCGCCGGCTTTGGATCCGGCGCCAGACGGCGAGCGCCTGAGGTTCAGGGGGCGGTCTTCTGCGGCCGTCCCGCCGCGTTCCAGGCGTCATATTCGGCCAGGCCCTCCTCGGACAGGGGGTAGTAGCGCCAGATCGAGCCGCCTTCGGCGAGCTTCATCCGGCTGAAGACCTCCCACGTTTCGTGCTTGACGCCGTTCTCCGCCATGAAGGGCGCGATCTTGGCCGGCACGACAACAGCGCCATCGTCATCGGCGATGATGACATCGCCCGGCAGGACCAGGACGCCGTTCATGGCGACCGGGACATTGTAGGCCCACGGGAAGAGGCCGGCCTGCGACGCATAGTTGGGCGTGCGGCCACGCGACCAGATGGGCAGTTCAAGCTTCTCGACGTTGGCCCAGTCCCGGATGCGGCCGTCGATCACCGCCCCTGCCCCGCCCCGTCCCTTGAGATAGGCGAACAGCATCTCGCCCATGCAGCCTGAGTAGCGATCCCCGTTCGCGGCGACCGTCAGCACATCGCCGGGCTGCACTGCGTCCAGGACGTGCCAGAGCGCGCTGGATTTCTCAATCTGCTCCTGGTCCTGGCCAGAGGCGACGTCCTCGCGCTGAGGCATGAACTGAAGGGTCACCGCGGGGCCGGCGGTGCGCACGCCGGGCCGGCTCGTGACCGGCCCCTCGATCCAGGTGTGGCGGATGCCGACCTTATGCAGCAGGGCGCTCGCGGTCGCGCTGGGAACCTGGCGCAGCTTCTCCACCACCTCGGGGTCCGGCCGGGTGAACGGCTGGCCGACGATCGGCAGTTCCAGGTCCGGACTGGGAAGCGGGTCGAGCTTGAGCGCCAGGTAATTGGCCATACTGTCCTCAGGAAATCGAAAGGGTGTCGGGGGTTGGCGCCTCGTCGGCGATCAGCCCCTCGGCCCGCAACGCGAGCCACAAATCATCGGGCACATTCGCCGTCAGGGCGGCGAGGTTGCCGTCGACGCGCTCGGGCGTTTCCATGCCCACGACTGCGAGAGCGACCGCAGGATGGGCCATGGCGAAGCGCAGCGCCGCCACGGTAAGCGGCACGTCGAACCGCGCGCACACGCGCTCCAGGGCGGCGACACGCTCAAGCACCTCAGGCGGTGCTGCGCGATAGTTGTAGGTCGCCTTCGCCTTGGCGCCGGAGGCCAGCACGCCGCTGTTGAACACGCCCGCAAGCATGACGCGAACACCTCTGCGCTGGCAGGCCGTCAGCAACGGCAGCGCGCCCTGCTCCAGGAGCGTGTAGCGCCCGGCCAGCATGACCCAATCGAGGTCGAAGCTGGTCACGAACCGCTCCAGCATTGGCCAGTCGTTCATGCCGACGCCGATGGCCCCGATGGCCCCGCTCTGGCGCAAGGCCGCCAGCGCGGGCAGCACCTCATCCGCCGCGGCGCGCTCGTGGTTGTCCGGGTCATGGACAAAGGCCAGATCGATGAAATCGAGCTTCATCCGCTCGCGGCTGGCCGCCAGGGACCGCGCCACGCCCTCACGCGAGAAATCCGGCCAGCGATCGTCGGCCGATACGTCCCAACCAACCTTCGTCGACAGCGTGAAGCGATCCCTCGGCACAGTGGCTAAGACCGCGCCCAACCGGCGTTCGGCTTCGCCCAGCCCATAGCGCGGCGCGACGTCGAAGTGCGTCACGCCGCTTGCAAGCGCGTGCAGCACGGTGGCGTGCGCCTGTGCGGCCGGAATGGGCGTGTAGAGGCCGGGGAGCGACGCGCCCCCAAAGCCAAGCGGGCCGCGGATCATGACCGATCCCACGGAAATGCCAACGTGGGCGCGTTGACATGCAACGACATGGTCAGCCGAAGCCGCAGCCGACTGAGCGGCGCCAGATCGACGAGCAGGCGATTGTCGCCGACATCTGCGCGCCGGTTGCTGATCTCGGGTTCCGGCGCCGCGTAACTCCCCACTGGTCCGGGGGTCGCCGTGCAGACCTCCGCCTCGAGGCTGTCGAAGCGATGCTCGGCAAAGGCGCCGGCTTGCACAAGGACGCTTCGGGGTTCGCGCGTACCCACGTTCACGAGGCAGAGGGTGACGCCCTGCGGGTCGATACTTTCGACCAGCGCCGCGACGTCTTCCGGCAGACCTGGCCGTTTTGCAATGGGATCGAAGTGCCGCACACGGGCATGCAGCAAGCCGCCGTTGTAGAGCGGTGACGGAGCCCCCATCGTGAGCTGAAGCAGGGCCTCGGTGGTAACCGGGTTCAGCTCCTGCCAGTGGTGGATGTGATTTTCCAGGGGATCGGTGGTGTCGTTCCGGATCTGCTCCAGGCGTCGTGCGATCTGGCTCAACGCCACGCCCATGATGGCTTCGGGATAGCCATCGCCCTGCCCGGCCAGCCATGAGAACCACGGGGCCTCATGCCCTGCATCTTCCTTGGTCCGCTGATTGGTCACGGCGGTCCAATCGAAGCCGGCGGCCGACCGCACATTCTCCAGGCGTTCGGCGTCCTCAGGCGCGCCTGAGAAGGAGGCGAGCGCAGCGGGATACATCGGGGCCATGGGCTGGTGATCGAACCAGCCGCTATCGTCCCAGCGGTATGGCACGACAAAAGCGGCTCCCGTCTCAGGCAAGAGGCCATGCCAGTGGTGCGCCAGGCTCATCTCCAGCCCGGCGACCTCGCGCCACTCGCCGCGCGCCCAAACGGAGTCGATTACCGTGCGGCCTATATCCAGCCGGCCCGCATCTCCCGTCAGCAGCACGCCATTGGTGGCGCCCACCAGGGCCGCCATGGCCACGCTGTAGAAGCCATGGGGCCAGGACCAGCCATAGGCCCCACCGTAGGGGCGTCCGCCCATCTGCGAGCCGACCGCGCCGTCGAGCCCGACGTTGTCCGGGATTAGGCCGGCGTTGTCCGTGGCGCGCTCGCGCCAGGCATCGAGGTATCCGATCGCCCAGTCGCGGAACCGGACTTCTCCGGTCAGGGCGAAGGCGTTGGCTGCGAGGCTGGTGAAGGCCAGGTTGCCCACCACATCGCCGCGCCCCATGCGGTCTTCCATGATCTCGCCCATCGTCCGGGCGAGCGCCGGGTCCTTGAGATCGTCGAACGACCGGACGCCCGGGACGTCGCGATACGGCAGACCGTAAGGCCGCATCCGCTCCCGCCAGGGGAAGACGGCCTCGCCGTCGAAATAGCCCCACCGCGGCCCCTCACTGCCGGTGTGAGGCGCCCGGACGATGCGACGCGCGGGGTCATAGTTATCGATCCCGTCCTGGTCGCCGGCATATAACTCCGCAAATCGGACTGCCAGGTCGCGCAGCCGCGCGTCTCCGGGATCCGCCATGCAGAGGTTGTAGAAGAACATCAGGCTTTCGCCCTGATGGAACGCGTCGTAGCCCCGCTCGAACTCGTCCTTCAGGTAGCCGAGCCGCGTCAGCTGGACGGTGATGGCGCGGTGCTGCCGATGGGAGAGCTCCAGGAGACGGCGCCCCGCGCCCATTAGGTAGGCCAACGGCCAATTGAAGAACGGTTCGTAGAAGTCGTCCGCACCGTCCCGCGTAGGCGCCGGCAGCCGGTCGTGCCAGATCAGACTGCCTTCCGGGGTGGTGTATCGCTCCAGGAAAGGGGACACAGCGTGGTCGATCTCGTGCAGGAGCCGGCGCTGCAGGACTGCCCAGCCCGGAACCTCGTCCAGCGGCACGCCGCCAGCGATGTGCTGGAGCTTGCGGTCGCGGGTCGGCTCGGCGCTCATGGGTCGGGTTCGGCTCGCCTCTGGTTCGGTGTATCCAGATATATTAGTCTGACTTATTTGTGAAGGCGTGTCCGCCTGGCGCGTGGTCGCATCCCGGCTGTCCCACGCCGGCAGAGAGCGCTGCGAGCGCTGTGTTTCTGAGGCGACCTCGGCTCACAGGCGATAGGCCCGCTTGGGCAGGTTGTAGGTCAGGTCGAAGGCGACCTCGGCGGCTTCGTCTTCGTCCATCCGGTGCTCGGCCACCAGGCGCGCCAGGAACCCGCAGTCCACGCGCCGGGCCACGTCGTGCCGCGCCGGGATCGACAGGAAGGCGCGCGTGTCGTCGTTGAAGCCAACGGTGTTGTAGAAGCCCGCCGTCTCGGTGGTCTGCTCACGGAATCGGCGCATGCCCTCGGGGCTGTCGTGGAACCACCAGGCGGGGCCGAGCCTCAGCGCCGGATAGTGCCCGGCCAGCGGGGCCAGCTCGCGGCTGTAGGCGGTCTCGTCCAGGGTGAAGACGATGATCGTCAGGTCCGGCTCGTTGCCGACGCGGTCCAGCAACGGCTTCAGCGCACGGACATATTCCGTCGCCACTGGAATATCCGCCCCCTTGTCGCGTCCGTGGCTGTCGAAGAGCTTGCGGCTGTGACTGCGGAATGCGCCGGGATGGATCTGCATGACCAGCCCATCCTCAACGCTCATCTTCGCCATCTCGGTCAGCATCTGCGCGCGGAACAGCTCGGCGTCCGCCGGCGTGGCCTGGCCGGAGACGATCGTGCGAAACAGCGCCTCCGCGTCGGCGTCGGGAAGATCGGCTGTAGCTGCAGTCGGATGGCCGTGGTCGGTCGACGTCGCGCCCATCTCGGCGAAGGCGGCGCGGCGCTGGCGGTGGGCCGCGAGGTATCCCCGCCAGCCATAGATGTCCTCGCCAGTCAGATCGGCAAAGCTTCGAAGACTGGCCTGGAAATCCTCGTGCTCGGCATCGATCACGGGGTCTGGCCGATAGGCCGTCACCACTTTTCCGGCCCAGCCAGACTCGCGGATGGCCTTGTGGTGGCGCAGGTCGTCGGTCGGACTCTCGGTGGTGGCCAGAGCCTCGATGTTGAAGCGCTCAAAGAGCGCCCGCGGCCGGAATGCGTCCGATGCGAGCTTCTCGTTGATGGTGTCGAAGTACAGGTCCGCCGTCTCGTCCGACAGGCGCACGCCCATTCCGAACACCTCTGCGAACACATGGCTCAGCCACATGTGGGACGGCGTGCCGCGGAAGAGCTTCCAATGGCGGGCAAGGATGCGCCACGCCTCGCGCGGCTCGGCGTTCGAGGGACCAGTCCTTGAGGAAACGCCCAGACTCCCCAGTGGCACGCCGTGTGAATAGAGCATGCGGTAGAGGTAGTGGTCGGGCGCCAGCAGCAGTTCGGTGGCGTTGAGGAAAGGCGCGTTGACCGCAAACCACTCCGGATCGGTGTGGCCGTGCGGGCTGATGATCGGTAGGTCCTTCACCTGCGCATACAGCCGGCGCGCGATGGCGCGCATCCCGGGTTCGGCGGGGAACAAGCGATCGGGGTTCAGGCGCAGCTCGGCCATGGAGTTCCTCCTGGTAGGTCTGGTCGCGTCGCGGGCCAGACGTCACCAGTCGTGCATGGATCCGTCTTCCAGCCGGGCGACCGGCAAGAAGGCGCGGCGGTAGGGAAAGCGGGCTGCGGCCGCCTCGTCGATATCGACCCCGAGACCCGGCGCCTCGCCCGGGTGCAGCTCCCCGTCCGTGAAGCTGTAAGCGTGCGGGAAGACCGCGTCGGTTTCGGCCGTGTGCCGCATGTACTCCTGCACGCCGAAGTTTGGGACCGAGAGGTCGAAGTGCAGGGCGGCGGCCATGCTCACCGGCGAAAGATCGGTCGCGCCGTGGCAGCCCGTGCGGACACCGTAGAGGTCCGCCAGGCCTGCGATGCGGCGAAGGTGGGTGATGCCGCCGGCGTGCACGACCGTGGCGCGGATATAGTCGATCAGCTGCTCTTCGATCAGCTGCTTGCAGTCCCAGATCGAGTTGAAGATCTCTCCCACCGCCAGCGGCGTGGTGGTGTGCTGCCGGATCAGGCGGAAGCGCGCCTGGTTCTCGGCCGGCGTGGCGTCTTCCATCCAGAACAGGCGATAGGGCTCCAGGTCCTTGCCGAGCCGCCCGGCCTCGATGGGCGTCAGGCGGTGGTGGACGTCATGCAGCAGGTGCACATCCCAGCCGAGCCGCTCGCGGGCGGCCTCGAACAGTCCGGGCGCGCTGCGAAGATACCTGGGCGTCGACCAGACCGTCTCCTTCGGCAGATCCGCATCCGCAGGCTCGTAGTACGACTTGTCCTTGGACACGCCATAGGTGGCCTTGAGGCCGGGCACCCCCGACTGCAGGCGGATCGCCTTGTACCCTTCCTCCTTGTAGGCCTGGGCGCTGTCGAGCGTCTCCTCGACCGTCTCGCCGTTGGCGTGGCCATAGACCATGACGCCGGTGCGCGAGGCGCCGCCCAACAGCTGATAGACCGGTAGACCCGCCAACTTGCCCTTGATGTCCCAGAGCGCCATGTCGACGGCGGAGATGGCAGACATCGTCACCGGCCCGCGCCGCCAGTAGGCGCCCCGGTAAAGGTACTGCCAGATGTCCTCGATCTGATGGGCGTCGCGGCCGATCAGGCAGGGAATGACGTGGTCGTCGAGATAGCTCGCCACCGAGAGCTCACGCCCGTTCAACGTCGCGTCGCCGACGCCCGACACGCCGTCGTCCGTCTCGATCTTCAGGGTGACGAAGTTGCGGCCCGGACAGGTGACTATCGTCCTGGCGGAAGTGATCTTTGGCATCGCGGGTTTTCAGCGCTGAGAACGCGGCCGGAATGAGCCGCTGGCCGCGCCAGAGTCCGGCGGCCAAGGCGTGATGTCAATAGTTATCAGACTTATTTGCTTCGATTGCACTCCATGAAGTCTGATAACATAGAGGATCCCGGTTATCCGGAACCGGGATAGGTCACGTCCGGGGGCCAAGCTAGGGCATTCTGTGGATGCCGACGCTGATTGCGTTTCCCCATTTCGATGCAGAAGCCGTCGGTGGACGGCGATGCCAGCGTGCTGGTGGGCCCGGCAGGACTCGAACGCCTGAGGCGATTGAGGGCAATAATCGATAAAGTACCAACAGATGTACCAACAGCCCCTCCGAGGGCTCGTGTAAGCCCCTAAGTCGACCACCCCACAATAGCTGCGAGCTCAAAGAATAACTTGTTCGCCGAACGTCGGTAGTCCACGTTCGGGGCGGGCTGGCTGCAAACTATTTGACCCAAGCTTGACCTTCTAGGCAGCAGAGATGGCTGGGGAGCGGACCCCGCGAAGGTCTGCGCGGGGTGGAAATCAGACGCTCCGATACCTCACTTGATTGACGTAGCGGGCGGCACCTAAGGTCAAGCCTGGGTTGCGGGGATTGCCGGTAGTGTCCGACGTCTTCATCTCCTACGCGCATACGACGGCGCGAGAGGCGCGCGCCGCAGCCGAGGCGCTGCGTGCATCAGGCTTTAGCGTCTGGATCGACGACGATCTTCTGGCGCACCGCGCTTTCAGCCGGGAGATCGACGCCCAGTTGACTGCTGCGAAAGCTGCGCTGGTGATCTGGTCGGCGGATGCAGCGATGTCCGACTGGGTACTGTCCGAAGCCAATCGGGCCCGCGAAGAGCGTAAGCTGGTCCAGTTCAGGCTCGACGGTGCGCGACTGCCAATGCCGTTCGACCAGATCCACTGTGCCGACCTCTCAGGGTGGTCGGGCGAGGGCGAACATCCGAGTTGGGCCAAGGTGGTGGCAAGCGTGGCTGACCTCGTGGGCGGCGAGGTGACATCGCGGACGCCGATCGCGTTGCTGCCGCTTCCGACAAAACCCTCGATCGCCGTCATGCCTTTTGCCAACCTCTCCGGCGATCCCGAGCAGGACTATTTTGCCGACGGCATGGTGGCAGAGATTACGACCGTGCTGTCGCGCTTCAGGTCGATCTTCGTGATCGCCAGCAGCTCAACTCTGTCGTTCAAAGGAAAGAGCGTCGGCGCCCGGGACGCCGGGCGTCAGTTTGGGGTCAGCTTTGTGCTGGAAGGCAGTGTCCGTAAATTCGCCAATCAGGTGCGTATCGCCGTCCAACTAATCGACGCCGCCGCGGGCCGGCAAATGTGGGCCGACCGCTTCGAGGAACCTTTGGACGACGTCTTCGCGCTTCAGGACAAGGTGGCGCTCGCCGTCGCGGGCAAGATCGAACCGACTATCGAGGCGGAGGAAATACGCCGCGCTTCGGCGCGGCCGACAGACAGTCTCGGCAGCTACGATCTCTGGCTGCGGGCGTTGCCGCTGCTGCGCCGGATCGACAAGACCGGGTTGGCGAAAGCGCTCAACCTGCTCGACCGCGCGATCGCCATCGACCCGGACTACGGGTTAGCCCTAGCCTGGGCGGCCATCTGCCATGTGTTGATCGATCTTTCAGACTGGGGCGATGCTCCAGACGACAACCGACGCCGAGGCCTCGAGAGAGCGCAACGGGCGCTCATCCTCGCACCTGACGACGCTCTCGTCGTCGCCGGCGCAGGCTTTGTCCAGGGATACCTCGCAAAGGACATGCAGGCGGCGCTCAGCCTGACCGAGAGAGCGATCAGCCTGAACCCGGGCCACGCGCTCGCCTGCTATTTCGGCGGGGATCTGCACCGGCGCGCGGGGGACACCGACACTGCTGTCAAGCGCATCGAGACAGCGATGCGGCTAGACCCTCTGGGGCCGGACCGGTACGCAATGCTTTATGGCATGGCCCTGGCGCAATTTGCGCAGGGACGTTTCCGGGAGTCGATCTCGACCGCGAAAGAGGCCGAGCGGCTTCTCGACTACAACCCCATGCCCCCGTTTCTTCTTGCTGCCTGTTACGGACACGTCGGTCAGGGGGACGATGCCGCGCGGGCCCTGAGGCGTTATCGAGAGCTCACCACGAAATCCATCGACGCCTTCGCCCGCTGGTTGCTCATCGATCAAGGCCAGCTCAAGCTGGCTTTGGAGGGGATCGCTTTGGCGGAAGGCAAAGGTAGTGCCGAGGGCCAGGGCGACACCAAAAAATAGCATCACGACATTGGGCGCGCTGTGGGCTTGCCACGCAGGTGCCAACGGACCGCTATCGAAAGCGGGCGTGCGTGAGCACCCTCATGCCGACACCTTCGCAATAGTTCAGCCAACGACCGCAATGGGTCGAGGCTGTCGTCTAATCGCGAAGAAAAACGCAAGGCCCGGAGACGGACATTCGGCCTACTACGCCCCCTCGACCAACTCAGCCTTGGCTTCCGCCGTTCCCGGGTTTTCGCAGCTCGCTTCTTCGCCGCGGCCGATGGACTCCCGAGTTTGAGCTGATCGAAGTAGGCCTGGTTTCGCTGCCCGCCGTCCCTCAACATCTTCTTGAACGAGATGACGCGGATGTAGGCGTTGTGGTGCGCGGAGTAGAAGGCAGCGCGAATCCGACCCGTCGGCCGGTGTTCTTGGCCAGACCTTTTGGCCTAGGCGCGCTTCTCGAGGCACACCTGAATCACATCCGTGCGTTTCGATCGAAACCCAGCCTCACAGTAGGCGAGATAAAACAGCCAGAGCCGGCGAAACCGCTCGTCGAAACCCGGCGCGTCCCGCCGGATGTCCGGCCAGGCCGTGCGGAAGCGGCGCGCCCAGGCCGCCAGGGTGTCTGCATAGTCGTGCCCGAACCGCTCCGTCGCTCCCCACTCCAGCCCTGCGCGGGCTACGACCGGCGCCAGACTCGCCTCGGACGGCAGCGCGCCGCCGGGGAAGACATAGGTTCGGATGAAGTCCGCACGGGCCTCGTAGCCCTCGAACAGATCATCCCGAATGGTGATGATCTGCAGGCCGGCGCGACCGCCCGGTTTCAGCGTGCGATGCAGTTTGGAGAAATACAGCGGCCAGTACGCCCGCCCGACCGCCTCGAACATTTCGATCGAGGCGACCCGGTCGAATTGTCCATCCACATCGCGGTAGTCGAGCAGTCGAACCTCCGCCACCTCGGCCAAGCCCGCCTGGAACAGCCGACGGCGTGCGAAATCGTACTGCTCTCGCGAAAGGGTGATCGCCGTGACACGCGCGCCCACCTCGCGGGCCGCGAATTCCGCGAAGCCGCCCCACCCACAGCCGATCTCCAGCACCGTATGGCCCCGCTGCAGATCCATCAGTCGCGCCAGGGCGGCGTACTTGGCGCGCTGGGCGGCCTCCAGGGTCTGGTCCGGCTGCTGGAAGCGTGCGCACGAATAGGTCATCGAGGGATCGAGCCAAGCTGCATAGAAGGCGTTTCCCAGGTCGTAGTGCGCCTCGATATTGCGCCGGGACCCGGCGCGGCTGTTCCGATTTAGCCGGTGTCGGAGGCCGTTCACCGCCTTCATCAGGCGATTGCCGTCGAACAGCCGGCGGATGTGATCGTAATTGTTGGCCAGAGTCTCCAGCAGGACGGGCAGGTCGGAGCTGTCCCACTCCCCCGCCAGGTATCCCTCGGCAAAACCGATGTCCCCGCTCCTCAGGACCCGCGCGGCGAAACGGTCGTCGCCGATTCTCAGGACAGCCGAAAGGCCGCTCTCGCGACCGACAAGGTGATGGTTCGCGCCATCCGGCAGGACGATCGACAGCCGCCCCCAGGTCCAGTTCGCCGATAGCAGGCGCAGGAGCAATTTGAAGAACGCCGGCCGCAGGACGTTCTGCCCCGGCGCCGCCCAGGCCTCACCGTCCAAGCCGGCTCTCCTGGGCGCGACGTTGAATGGTGACTCGCGACAGCGCGGGCGGCGGCTGAGGCGCGACGCGGACGCCCTTGAGCCCGAGCTTCAGGGCTTCCCAGTGGATCGCGACGAGCACCTTGAGCGTCAGCAGCGGCAGGGCGATGATGGCCGCCGCGAGGTCCCGATCGCGCAACGGCCGGCGTTCGGCGACCATGACCGCCGAGATCAGCGGCCCCGCCGCATCGACCCCGGTGATCGTCAGGTCCAGGCGTTCGCCCGGCGCGTGGCCGTGAAAGTCGTAGTCCATTTCCATGCCGAGAAACGGTGACACGTAGAGGGCTTTGGCGGCGCGCTGGCGGATCAGCCCCGCGGCCTGATCCGCCTCGGGAACGGGAATGACATAGGCGTGGCGAACGCCAAAGGTGCTGGTCACCTCATAGACCACCGCCGCCAGGCGGCCGTCGGCCTTGTGGCAGTAGTAGAGGCTGATGGGATTGAACACGTAGCCGAGGACGCGTGGCATGGTCAGCAGCCGGATCGGCCCCGCCTGGATATCTACGTGCGCACGCCGCAGCCACGCTTCGATCTGCGGGCGCAAGGCTCCGCCGGAGCCGTCGCCGTGATCGCGGTCACGGAACGACAGGACGTTCCAACGACCGCGCGAGAACAGGCGCAACCGCTTGTCCAGGTCGTCGAGCTCCGCGAGATCCAGCAGCAGCCAGAAGACGCGATAGCGGAGCCGGTGCGGCTTTGGGCGCCACCGCCGGTGCATGACGTCGCCGCGGTAGAGCGCTGAGGCGGTCACGCCGCCCGCTCCAGGCCGGGCGGTCCCAGGCAGATCCGGCCGCTCTCGTTCTCGACCGACCAGGGACGGCGCACGCCGCCCAGCTGTTCGGCGACGGCGAGGCCGGATTGCAGGCCGTCCTCATGGAAACCGGCGCCGAAGTGGGCGCCGCAGAACCAGACGCCGCCCTCGCCCTGCAAGCGCCACAGCTGCTGTTGCGCCTGCAGGGCCGCAGGATTGAATATCGGATGATCGTAGAGTTCGGTGCGAAGCAGGGTGTCCGGCCGCGGCGGACGCGGGGGGTTCAGCGTGACGAAGAGGTCTTGGCCCGGCAGGCCCTGAAGCCGGTTCATCCAGTAGGTCACGCACAGGCCATCCGCCGTGCCGATGTAATTCCAGCTCGCCCACGCGCGGGGGCGATGCGGCATCAGGCTGGGGTCCGTATGCAGGACCGTCAGGTTGCGGCTGTAGCGGAAGGCGCCGAGCAGCTGGGTCTCACGCGCCGTCGGCGCGTCCAGCATCGCCAGCGCCTGGTCGGCATGAGCCCCGATGACCACATGGTCGAACCGCTCGAGCCCGCCCTGGCTGTCGTGGACCACCACACCCTGGTCCGTTCGCCGGACCCGCGTCACGCCTCGCCCCAGGCGCACGTCGTCGATCGCGCGCGCCAGCCGTTCGACATAGCGGCGGCTGCCGCCGTCGACGGTCCGCCATCGCGGCCGCCCGGTCAGCTTCAGGAGCCCATGGTTGCCGCAGAACCGGATGAAGGCTTCGGCCGGGTAGTCCAGCAGCGTGTGCGCCGGCGAGGACCAGACGGCCGCCGCCATCGGCAGCAGGTGGTCGTCCCGGAACGCTTCGCTGAAGCCCTCGCGTTTCAGGTAGTCGCCCAGCGTAAGATGCGGGTCCGTCAGACCGGCCAGGTGCCCAGGCGCTTCGCGATAGAAGCGCAGGATTTCGCCCAGCATCGACCAGAAGCGCGGCCGTAGGACGTTGCGGCGCTGCGCGAAGAGGCCCGGAGCCGCATATTCGAAACGGCCGCCGTCCAGCGAGACGGCAAAGGACATGTCCGTCTCTCGGGCGCCGACCTCGAGGTGGTCAAAGAGCGCGATGAGGTTCGGGTAGGTCGCGTCGTTGAAGCAGATGAAGCCGGTGTCGACCGCGACCTCCCCGGCTGAGCCCCCGGCGATCACGGTGTTGGAATGGCCCCCAAGGCGGTCCGCCTTTTCATACAGGGTCACCCGATGCCGCTGCGAGAGCAGCCACGCCGAGGAGAGGGCGGCCACGCCCGAGCCCACGACGGCGATCCTCAGCGGCGCGGTGAAACGCGTGGCGGGCGACAAGGACATGGCGGCTCCAACCTGCGCCCATCGCATCGGCGACAGGCTTGATCGGAATACGCCGCGACGGCCCGACCGGATCAGGGGTGATCCAAATCGATCGGCGCGGCGTATGAGTTGCATGTCCGTCGAGACGCCTCTCCACGCTTCGAAGACTGGCCGGTCGCCGCGCATGACTCAGGGAATGGACGACACGGACGCCCTCACTCACGGCCGACTGATCGAGGCCGTGGCCCTGGACCGCGACCGCGACGCCTTTGCTCGCCTGTTCGTATATTTCGCGCCGCGCCTGAAAGCCTGGCTGATCCGGTCCGGCGCTGCGCCCGGCGCCGCGGAAGACTTTGCGCAGGACGCTATGCTGACCGTCTGGCGCAAGGCGGATCTGTTCGACGCGGAGAAGGCGGCCGCCGCGACCTGGATCTTCACGATCGCGCGCAACCGCCGCCTGGACCTGCTGCGCCGCGACAGCCGCGAGTTCCCCACGCCGGAGATCGCTTTGACTGGCGAGGAGATCCGCCGGCCCGACGATATCCTCGCGACGGTGCAGGACGCCCAGCGGGTGCGTAACGCCCTTGCACAACTCGAGGCGCCTCAGATCGAGGTGCTGCGCCTCGCCTTCTTCCTGGAGAGCCCGCATTCCGAAATCGCCCGGACTCTCGACCTGCCGCTCGGCACCGTCAAATCCCGCATCCGCAACGCCATGATCAAGCTGCGCTTTATCCTCGAACCGCCGCAGGAGGGACCCCGATGACCCCTGGACGCAACCCATCGGAGGAACGCCTGCTGGCCTATGCGGCGGGCGTTCTAAGTCCGCCCGAAGCCGTGGTTGTCGCGGCTCATCTGGCCCTGCGGCCGGCCAACGACGCCTGGGTGCGTCGCCTGCAAGGCGTCGGCGGCGCCTTCCTCGAAACCACGCCGCCGGCCGCAATGTCAGCCGACGCGCTCGGCCGCGCGATGGCGCGGATCGGGACCGACGCGGGCGACGCCCCGGCGCAACCCCCGCTCAACGAGATGGCGAGCGAGCTGCCGGAGCCGCTTCGGCGCTACGCCCTCGGGCCGTGGCGCTGGGTCGGTCCAGGGATGCGGATCCGCGACGTCCATGCGCCGCGGGACGGGAACTGCCGGGTGATCCTGCTCAAGATCGATCCGGGCCGTCCCACGCCCCGGCACACACACGAGGGCCCCGAACTCACCCTTGTTCTGTCAGGAGCCTACGCCACCGAGACCGAGCGGTTCGAGGTCGGCGACCTCGAAGAGGCCGACTCCACGGTCTTGCACCAGCCGCGCACGGTGTCGGATATTCCCTGTCTTTGCGTCGCCTCCTTGGCGGGCCAGATCCAACTCGGCGGCTGGCTGGGCAGGGTGATGCAGCCGTTCGTCCGTCTGTGATCCGCCTGCTTCCGCTCTGGGGAGCGGCAGCGGTCTTCCTCGGCTTGCTGATGTGCGCCGCCTGGGTCGTCCAGCGACGCACCGGACAGGGCGGCTGGGCCGACGCCTTCTGGTCGTTCGGGTTGGGGGCAGCCGGGTCCGGAGTCGCCCTCGCCCCCCTCGACGGGGCGCCGTCGGCCCGGCAGTGGCTCGTCGCGACGCTGATAGGTCTTTGGGGCCTGCGGCTGAGCCTTCACATTGCCGCCCGCGCCGCTGGCGAAGGGGAAGACGCGCGCTATGCGCAGCTCCGCAAGGACTGGGGCGCATCCTTTCAGGTCCGGATGTTCGGGTTTCTCTTGCTGCAGGCCGCCGCCGGGGCCGTCCTGACGCTCAGCATCTTGCTGGCCGCGCGTAGGCCGACCCCGGGACTAGGTCTGCAGGACGGCCTGGCGACCGCGATCTTCCTGGCCGCCCTGCTGGGCGAAGCAACCGCCGATCGGCAGCTCGCCGCCTTCAAGCAGGACTTCGCCAACCGCGGCCGCATCTGCGACACCGGTCTCTGGGCCTGGTCGCGCCACCCGAACTACTTTTTTGAATGCCTGGGATGGTGCGCCTGGCCGGTGTTCGCGCTGGACCTCGGCGGGGGCTTTCCCTGGGGGTGGGCGGCGCTCAGCGGACCTGCCTACATGTACTGGCTGTTGACCCGCGTTTCGGGCGTTCCCCTGCTGGAGGCGCACATGAAGCGGTCACGGCCCGCCGCCTTTGCCGTCTACGCCGGGCGGACCAGCGCCTTCTTCCCTCGCCCGCCTCGCCGCTAGCTCAGCTTCGTACGAACCTCTCCGCCAGGGCGCAGGCGCTCGCCGCGGCCACCGCGCTGACGCAAGCGCCCCAGGCCATATCGATCAGGGAGAGCCTCAGGCTCCATCCCTTCAGGGTCGCGAGATTGGTCAGGTCGTAGGTGGCGTAGGCGAACAGGCCGAGCAACCCGCCCCACAGCGCGGCCGTTTTCCAGCCGCCCTCGACAAACCCGGGCCGCACGGCGAACAGCGTGAGGCCAGCCGCGTAGACCGCGTAGAACGCAATCGCTGGTGCCAGCCGGAAATTCTCCGCGAGCATTGGGCCGATCAGCGGCCGGTAGATGCGGTCGGCCATCAGACCGAGCCACGCCGTGTCGACGACCGCGAAAATGACTAGGGTCGCGGCGTAGGCGAAGAAAATGTTCATTGGGCCGCTCCTTCGCCAGGAGATACGCTGCGCCGGGCCAACTGGATGTACAGGGCGATCATCCGACTCACAGCGTTGCACCGCCACTAACGCTGAAACTCCGAGCGATATTCTGTATCGGGCGCATCCAACGGCGTGCCGGGCGCGTAGACGCATCGAGACCGGGGACCTCGATGTATGAGCTGCACGTCTACTATGCGGGCGACCGCCTTCCCCGAAAGACGGTGAGGGCGGCCCGCGCCGCAGATGCGCTTGATCGAATTCCGCAGCTACTCGCGGAGCATGATGGGTGCGAACACATCGTGGTGATGGTCAGCGGAGTGCGTCTGTTTGCGGTGGATTGCCACGGCAGCCGGCTGCCGTAGCGGCTCTTAAACGTCGATCACGCTGCGTCGGAATAGTCCGGCAAATGCGCGGCAGCGTCGCGACCTGGGCGATGCCTCCGGGCAGAGGCCAAAGGAGCCGTGCGGGTGGCGCGGAGCCGGCCACGCCCTCCCGCCGCAAGCCACCTTCGGAGTAGAATCTATATAGTTATATGTCTATATCAAATGACGCTTTGGCGCGCGTTCACCCCACCGCCCCGGCCCCAGGAGATCACGACATGACGCCAACGGTCACCCGCCGGTACGTCGATGGCGTTTACGGCCAGGTCCATCTGCGACAGGCCGGTGCAATGGGCCCGAAGTCGGCACTGCTCTGCCTGCACATGAGCCCGATGAGCGGACGAATCTTCGAGCGATTGCTGGCCGAGATGGGGCGCGACCGGTTTGCCGTGGCTCCGGACACGCCGGGTTTTGGCATGTCGGACCCGCCGTCATCACCGCCGGAGATCGCGGACTACGCCATGGCCATGTCCGAGGTCATCGATAGCCTCGGGCTCGACGGGCCGGTGGACGTCCTGGGCTATCACACCGGCTCCATGATCGCGCCCGAACTGGCGATCCTGCGCCCGGATCGTATCCGCCGCGTGGTGATGGTCGCGGCGCCGATCTATACCGACGAGGAGCGCGAGAGCGCCCGGCGGCAGTACAAGAGGCCCGAGCCGCGGGCCGACGGCCGCCATCTGCTCGATCCCTGGATCGGGCTGACCCACTGGAACCTGCACTCGGGCGCGACGCTCGGAGATGTGGCTGACGAGTTTCCCGAAATGATCGCGGGCCGCAGCCTCGCGGGGTGGGGTCACCGGGCGGCGTTTAATCATCGGCTTGACGAGCGGCTGCCGCTTGTTCGACAGCCGGTCTTGGTGCTCAACCCGCAAGACGATATCTGGGACAAGACCCCTCGGGCGGCGGCCTGCCTGCATGATGGACGGATCGTCGACCTGCCGGGATGGGGACATGGCTTTCAGACCCGGCGCGCGGCGGACGCGGCGTCACTACTCCGCAGCTTTCTGGATGCGCCGGACGCAGCGCCCTTCGGAGCGTTACAAGTACCGGAGGACGCACTGGTGGAGCGGGTGCTGCCCAAGCAGGCAAACCGGCCAGCGTCGCCGGAATAGGGTCGTGTCCCCCGCGTAGTGATATTGCTAAGCGTTTCATACTTCCGCCGAACCCATGAGCCCCAAGCCTGCGGCCAGTTCGACGACATCCCTCCGAAGGCGGGAGGCTCACTGAGGGCAGGGCCCGGGCGACGTCGCCGACAATGGAAAAGGCCGCCCAGTAGTAGGGATGCGAGTGGCGTCGCCCCGGGTCATGAAGCTCCGCTCGGCATCGGCGAGGGCCGCAGCCTGGGTCGCGGACTACCGGCGTCAACCGTCCGCCCAAAACTGAGGCGATGTCCGCTTGCCACCCTGCACGGTCATTCGGAGGGT
>Ga0207676_10000691_pt1 | contig 26590 bp, 25 predicted proteins | sample KBSSwiS72_FD_184307 | JGI IMG/M metagenome (GOLD analysis project Ga0207676, IMG submission 184307) | Switchgrass rhizosphere microbial communities from Kellogg Biological Station, Michigan, USA - KBS Switchgrass S7-2 (SPAdes) (version 2) | ecosystem: Host-associated > Plants > Roots >...
AGCCGATCGCGGCCGGCTTGCCCGAATCGGGTACGGGGATGATCAGGTCCGCCTCGACCGGGCTCTCCATCGCGAGTTGTGCGCCGATCGCCTTGCGCACGGTATAGACGCTGCGGTCTTCCGAGATCGAATCGGGCCGCGAGAAATAGACATATTCGAAGATGCACGGCCGCGGGTTGACCGGTGCGAACGGGCGGTGCGAGCTGATCTCGGTGCCCTTGACCATCACCAGTTCGCCGGGATCGATCGAGCGCACGAAGGTCGCGCCGACCACGTCGAGCGCCACCGTCTCCGAGGCGAAGATCACCGCATCGTCGAGCTTGCCCATCACCAGCGGGCGGATGCCGAGCGGATCGCGGCACGCGATCATGCCCTCCGGCGTCATCACGATCAGCGAATAGGCACCCTCGACCTGCTTCAGCGCATCGATGAACTTGTCGACCACGGTGCGGTAATTGGACGTCGCGACGAGGTGGATGATCGTCTCGGTGTCGGAGGTCGACTGGAAGATCGAACCGCGCCGAACGAGGTCGCGCCGCAGTCGCATCGCATTGGAAATATTGCCGTTATGCGAGATGGCGAAGCCGCCCGAGGCGAGATCGGCATAGAGTGGCTGGACGTTGCGCAGCGCCGTCTCGCCGGTCGTCGAATAACGGACATGGCCGCAGGCGACATTGCCGCGCAGCGCGTGGATGATCTCGTCGCGGTCGAAATTGCCCGCGACATGGCCCATCGCGCGGTGGGTGTGGAATTCGGCGCCATCGAAACTGGTGATGCCGGCCGCCTCCTGCCCACGATGCTGCAAGGCATGGAGGCCCAGCGCAACCAGCGCGGATGCGCTGGCGCTGCCGGATACGCCGAAAATCCCGCACTCCTCGCGCAGGTGATCGTCATCGAACGGGTGTGTCGTCAGCATGGCGCCCTTCAGGGAGGTAGCGTCGCGACTGGCCTATAGAGCGGCCAATCGGGTTTGTCGCCTGTTTGTCATCAATCTTTGCGATCATTTGTCCCAAGCCCCGATTTTTACCGCGAGGTGACGCGGCAGAGCAGGCGCGCTACAGGCCGGATCATGTCCGATCCCCGCGAAACCGGCCTCACGCTCGACCCGAAATTCGACGTGAATGGCCTGATCACCGCCGTCGCCACCGATCGCGTCAGCGGCGATGTGCTGATGCTCGCCCATATGAATGCCGAGGCGCTTTCGTTGACCGTCGCCACCGGCGAGGCGCATTTCTGGTCGCGCAGCCGGGAGCGGCTGTGGAAAAAGGGCGAAAGCTCGGGCCATGTCCTGCGCGTCGCCGAGGTGCGAATCGATTGCGACCAGGATGCCGTGTGGCTGATCGTCGATGCCCAGGGGCCGGCCTGTCATACCGGGGAGCGCAGCTGCTTCTATCGCCGCATCGACGGCGCCGGCCTGGTGCCGGTCGCGTGAAGCGCCTCGCGCTGGTCGCGCTGTTGCTGCTCGCGGCCTGTTCGCGCGGCGCGGCACCGGCGGAGAACAAGACCGGCAACGCGGCGACGGGCCTCGAGGCGGCGGCGATCCAGGCCGGGGTGATTCCCGATCCCGACGATACCGATATTACCGGCCTCTATGCCCGCGACACCGACCGGGTGTGCATCGTGCCCGGGGCAAGCGCTTATCGGATCGGCGTCTATGTCTCCTATGACGAGCGCGAGAATTGCGGCGGCTCCGGCACCGCGACGCGTGTCGGGCAGAATGTCCATGTCGAGATGGACGGAGCGGAAGGCTGCGGCTTCGACGCGCGCTTCGAGGGCGATCGCCTCGTCTTTCCCGCCCGCGTGCCCAATGGCTGCCAGAAGATCTGCTCGCACCGCGCCTCGCTGGCGGCGCTGGACGTCGACCGGCTGAGCGAATCGGTGTCGGAAGCCGCGACGCTGCGCGACGGGAAGGGCCGGCTGCTGTGCGCTGCCGGCGGCTGAGCTTGACGCTGACGTAAAGGGAAGTTAATCCGGTCGCCATGTCGAGCGTCGCCGCCTATGCTTCGATCGAGCGTCACCCCGACCGCGATCATTTCTCCATCTCCGATCTGTCCGCCGAATTCGGCGTGACGGCGCGCGCGTTGCGCTTCTACGAGGATGAGGGGTTGATCGCGCCCGAGCGGCGCGGCACCGCGCGCATCTATTCGCATCGCGACCGCGCCCGACTGGCCTGGATCCTGCGCGGCAAGCGCGTTGGCTTCAGCCTCGCCGAGATTCGCGAGATGATCGACCTGTACGATCTCGGCGACGGGCGACGCAGCCAGCGCGCCGTCACCATCGAGCGTTGTCGCAACCGCATCGCGCTGCTCGAGACCCAGAAGCACGATATCGATGCCGCGATCGGCGAACTGGTCGCGTTCGTCGCGCTGCTCGAACAGCAAGTTTGAGAGGAATCCGAAATGCCGCAATATACGCCGCCCGTGCGCGATACGCGTTTCATTCTCGATCATGTCGTCGGTCTGACCAGCCACGCCAACCTGCCCGGCTTCCAGAACGCCACGCCCGACATGGTCGACGCGGTTCTCGATGAGGGCGGCAAATTCGTCGCCGAAGTGCTGTTCCCGCTCAACCATAGCGGCGATCTGGAAGGTTGCACCCGACACGAGGATGGCTCGGTCACCACACCCAGGGGCTTCAAGGAAGCCTATGCCCGGTTCGTCGAATCGGGTTGGGGCACGCTGTCGGCGCCTGAGGAATTCGGCGGGCAGGCGATGCCGCATGTCGTCTCGACCGCTTTCCAGGAATTCATGATCTCGTCCAACATGGCCTTCGCCATGTATCCCGGGCTTACCCATGGCGCGATCGCCGCGCTGCTGGTCAAGGGCAGCCCCGAGCAGCAGGCGAAATACGTCCCCAACATGGTGTCCGGCAAATGGGGCGGCACGATGAACCTGACCGAGCCGCAATGCGGCACCGATCTCGGCCTGATCCGCACCCGCGCCGAACCGCAGGCCGATGGCAGTTATGCGATCACCGGCACCAAGATCTTCATCTCGTCGGGCGAGCACGACCTGACCGAGAACATCATCCATCTCGTCCTGGCCAAGACGCCGGGCGCGCCGGAGAGCTCGAAGGGCATCTCGCTGTTCGTCGTCCCCAAGTTCATGGTCGGCGACGACGGATCACTGGGCGAGCGCAACGCGGTGTCGTGTGGCTCGATCGAGCACAAGATGGGCATCCATGCCAATTCGACCTGCGTGATGAATTATGACGGCGCGAAGGGCTGGCTCGTCGGCGAGGAGATGAAGGGTCTCGCCGCGATGTTCATCATGATGAACGCCGCGCGGCTCGGCGTCGGCCTCCAAGGTCTCGCCGTTGCCGAGACGGCGTACCAGAATGCCGTGCAGTATGCGCACGACCGCCGTCAGGGCCGCGCGCTGACCGGGCCGAAGGAGCCGCAGGAAAAGGCCGACCCGCTGTTCGTCCACCCCGATGTGCGTCGCATGCTGATGGACGCCAAGGCGCTGACCGAGGGGCTGCGCGCGCTGTGTCTGTGGGGCGCGCTACAGGTCGATCTCGAACATGCCGCGCAGAGCGAGGAGGAGCGTCAGCTCGCCGCCGACCTGATCGGGCTGCTCACACCCGTCATCAAGGGCTACGGCACCGACAAGGGTTACGATATCGCGACCAACAGCCAGCAGGTCTATGGTGGCCATGGTTACATCGCCGAATGGGGCATGGAGCAATATGTCCGCGATGCCCGCATCGCGATGATCTATGAGGGCACCAACGGCGTCCAGGCGATGGATCTGGTCGGCCGCAAGCTGGCGATGAACGGTGGTCGCGCGGTGCAGGCGCTGTTCCGCATCGTCAACGAGGAAGTCGCCGCGGCCAAGGGCGACCCGGCGACCGCCGATTTCGCCGCGCGACTGGAAAAGGCCAATGGCGAGCTCCAGGCGGCAACCGTCTGGTTCATGCAGAACGGCCTGCAGAACCCCGACAATGTCGGCGCCGGTGCGCACCCCTATATGCACCTGATGGGGATCGTCGCGGTCGGGCTGATGTGGCTGCGCATGGCGGTCGCCGCGGCGAAGCTGAAGGCGGCGGGCGAGGGCGACATCGCTTTCCTCGACGCCAAGCTGGTCACCGCGCGCTATTTCGCCGAACGCATCATGCCCGAGGCGGGTGCGTTGCGCCGCAAGATCGAGGGCGGGGCGGAGGCGATGATGGCACTGCCGCCGGAGATGTTTGTCGCGGCTTGAGGTAAGAGGGTGAACCCTTACTTCCGTTCGCCCTGAGCCTGTCGAAGGGCCGTACTTTTCTCCGTCGGTGGAAGAAGAACGGTGCTCCGACAAGCTCGGCACGAACGGTTTTTGCGTCAGTCTTCTTAACGCCCCTCAGGCGCAGCCTTCGCCACCGGCGTCGCCTTCGCCACCGGCGTCGCCTCCACCTTGGGTCGCACCGCCGACACCGATCCCGTCAGCACGACCGGCGGCGCCACGGTACGTCGCGCACCCGGCAGGCTCTCCAGCCTGAAGCCATCGCTCTGCTGGCGCGGCACCGGCACCATCACCTGAAGCTTCATGCACTGGGTGAGGTCGGTGCGGCGGAACTCGGCGCAATTCCACAGCGCCTTGTCGAAGCCGTGCGGACGGTCGCGCAGATAGCTGAACGACATGCTTGCGACCTGCGCCTGTTGCAGCGGCAACGCGCTGGGCAGCTTGGTCCGGTCAGTCCATCCCATCACCTTGCAATAGGGACGGTCGCCACAGGCGCGTGTCGCGATCGCGGCAAAGGCATCGGGCGGCATGTGCGGGTCGAGCGTGATCAGGAAGCTGTTATTGTCGCCCCCCGCCAACGGCGACACCGACCCCGTGACCGCGCTGCTGGTCGCCGTGGCGATCGCCGCCTCGGTCAGCGGCAGGCCGGCCTTGTGCGCGTCGGAATATTGCGCCAGCGCGGGGATGACCGGTTCCTCGGATGAAATGCCCCGGGCGAACGCCGCCGGCGTGCCCCACCAGCCGGTCCAGCGGAAGAACAGATGGGTATGCACCGCGACGATCTTGTCGAGGCTCGCCTGCCAATAGGGCACCACCCAGTCGGTGTGATAATGCGTGGCATAACCGACCTGCCGGAACACCGCGCCATCGAGCACGGCGGTGGCCAGCGCCCGGGCCCGCACCCAGGCTGCGTCGGCGAAGTGATGGCGATTCATCGCATCGTCGCAGGTAAAGCTGAACTGACACCCGGTGCTCCGTTCCGAGCCCTGAAAGACCACGCCGCAAATCGTCTTGGGGAAGGCCGGGTGGCGCGCGCGGTTGACGATCACCTGCGCCACCGCGCGCTGTCCGATCGGGTCGTCGCCCGCCTCGTAGAGCATCGCCACGGCAAGACAGTCGCGCGCGCGGGCGCGCTGCTCCTCGCTGCCCGCGAAGATGAACGGCCGCGCCACGGGGTTAGGCCCATCGACGAACGGGATCGAGGCGTTGAAGGCGCGCGCCTCGTCCATCGACATGTCCTCGAAGGCGACCGGTTCGACCGGCGGTAGCTCCGCTTTGGGGACGACGCGCGCCGGCGCGAGGCGGCGATGCGGATGATGCGGGATGACCGGTGGCGCGCGCAGCACGATCACCGCCGGCACGACGATTACCAGCGCGGCGATGATCACCAGCAACACGCGTAGGGCGAGGCCAGGTTGGGTGGGAGGGGGCGGCAGGGGCATCAGTGGCGGGACGGGCAACGCGGGCAGGGGATCAACGGCGCCTCCTGGCGGTCGGAACGGGCTCTCTAACCGATCTCTCGCGGAAAGCGAAGTCGCGTCACGGAGTCTCGAAGCTGGACATTATCGGGACCGCGGACCCGGCGCACAGGTGACGGATCGTCGGCCAATGGGTCCGATTCGCGAGCGATCGGTGCAGCTCGAATCCGGTCACCGCGCGGTGGCGCGACGCCCGGCGGCTCGCCCGCGGGCGCGTCCCGCGGACGGCGCGCCACAAGCGCGAGAGCCTGTCGCCACGATGGCGCGCACGCGATTCATCCGGACACGGGACGGCGCTGCCCGCAACGCCGTTGCGCGCCGGCTCGCCTTCGCTCGCGGGGCGGTCATGCTGCTATTCGAACCGGGGTCAAGACGCCCGGGCGGGGCAACCTAGTTGGGCCAAGTCCCTGTCGCTTCGCACAAATCCCACGCATCGGCGGCATGCAGGTGGCATGCCCGATCGCCCTTCGCGCAGGCCGAATAGACCGCGCGATAATGGTTGTAGCAGCTTTGCGGCGGCCCAATGGGTGTGCTCGCCGCAGCCTTGATCGGTGCGGCGGACGATGTCGCCACCGCCGCGACCATATGTGGCACGGGCATCGACGCCGACGCCTCGCTGTTCGAATTATGCCCGAAAATGATGGGCCACAGCTGAAACATCGCCAGCGCGACGCTGGCGCAGATCATCCACTTGCGCATCCTCAGTCCCCCACGTCACGCCCCCGCATGACATGGTCAGCATAACGCGCCCGAAGCGCTTACGCGAGATCAACTTTCCGGCAGAAAGTCCGGCACGGAGAGATAGCGTTCGCCGGTATCATAGTTGAAGCCGAGCACCCGCGTGCCCGCTGGCAACTCGGCCAGCTTCTGCGCGATGGCGGCGAGCGTCGCGCCCGAACTGATGCCGACCAGCATGCCTTCCTCACGCGCGGCACGACGCGCCATTTCCTTGGCGTCGGCGGCGTCGACCTTGATCGCGCCATCGATCACCTGGGTGTGGAGGTTGGCCGGCACGAAGCCGGCGCCAATGCCCTGGATCGGGTGTGGACCAGGCTGGCCGCCCGAAATGACCGGCGATGCCTCGGGCTCGACGGCATAGACCTTGAGGCCCGGCCATTCCTTCTTGAGCACCTCGGCCACGCCGGTGATGTGCCCGCCGGTGCCGACACCGGTGATGATCACGTCGATCGGCGTGTCGGCGAAGTCCTTGAGGATTTCCTGCGCGGTGGTGCGATGGTGCACCTCGATGTTGGCGGGGTTTTCGAACTGCTGCGGCATCCATGAGCCCGGCGTTTCGTCGATCAGTTGCAGGGCACGTTCGATCGCGCCCTTCATGCCCTTCTCGCGCGGCGTCAGGTCGAAGCTCGCACCATAAGCGAGCATCAGGCGGCGGCGCTCGATCGACATGCTCTCGGGCATGACCAGCACCAGCTTGTAGCCTTTGACCGCCGCGACCATCGCCAGGCCGACGCCGGTGTTGCCGCTGGTCGGCTCGATGATCGTGCCGCCGGGCTTGAGCTGGCCGTCACGCTCGGCCGCCTCGACCATTGCCAGCGCGATGCGGTCCTTGATCGATCCGCCGGGATTGGCCCGTTCCGACTTGATCCACACTTCGGCGCCCGGAAACAGCCGCGAAACGCGGATATGGGGGGTGTTGCCGATCGTCTCGAGGATGGTGTTGGCCTTCATGACGCGGTCTCCGCTTGGGGTGGGTCGAAAGTCCGGGCGGCCCGGATACCAGGAAACAGATACGTCCACAGGATCGTTACGACAATCGCCCCGCCGCCGCCGACCAGCACGGCACCAACGGGGCCGAGCGCGGCGGCGAGAAAGCCGGACTCGGCTTCGCCGAGCTCGTTGGAGGCCGAGATGGTCAGTTGCGACACCGCGCCGACGCGGCCGCGCTTGTCGTCCGGCGTGTAGAGCTGGATCAGCGACGATCGGATATAGACCGAGAACATGTCGGCCGCCCCCGCCACGGCGAGCGCCACGATGCCGATCTTGAATGCATGATCGGGCACGAAGAGGTGGGCAACGCCGAACACGATCGTCGCGCTGCCATAGACCAGCACCGCGACGAGCATCTTCGGGCCGACATTGGTCTTGAGCGGCCGGAACGAAAAGAACAGGGCGACGATCGCCGCGCCCAGGGCCGGGGAGGCGGCGAGCAGACTCAGGCCCTGTGGCCCGACCTTGAAAATGTCATGCGCGTAGATCGGCAGCAGCGCCTGTGTGCCGGCGAGGAACACGGCGAACAGATCGAGCGTGATCGTGCCGAATACCAGCTTGTTGCGCCAGACATAGGTTAGCCCTTCGATGATCTGGCGGATTGGATGGTCGCTCGATCGCGGCGGCTGCGACACCTTGCTGATCAGCATCATGCAGGCCAGCGCGATACCGAACAGTGCGGAAGCCAGCCAATAGGCGCCGGATTGCGCACGGGCATAGGCAAAGCCGCCGATGGCGGGGCCGATGATCGTGCCGACCTGCCACGAGATCGAGCTCAGCGCGATCGCGGTGGGCAATGCTGCGCGCGGGACGAGATTGGGTGCCAGCGCGGAAAATGCCGGACCGGCAAAGGCGCGGGCGAGCCCAAGCAGGACGGCGACGCCGAACAATACCGGCAGAGACATCCACCCGCCGGAGGTCGCCAGCGCGAGAATCAGCGCACACACCAATTGCAGCGTGAGTGTCGAGCGCGTGATCATGCGACGGTCGAAGCGGTCGGCGACCCAGCCGGAAATCGGGGTGGTAACGAACAGCGGCAGGAACTGCAGCAGGCCGACCAGGCCGAGCTGCGCGGCCGCCCCGCTCTGGTTCATCGTCTCACGCGCGATGGTATAGACTTGCCAGCCGATAACGAGGATCATGGCGTTCTGCGCGACCGTCATGGCGAGGCGCGCCGTCCAAAAGGCCCGGAAATTGGCGATGCGGAACGGGTGATCGGCGGGGGACATTGACCCCGCTTTAGGCGGCTCAACCGGCCGCGGGCAATCACCTTTGCTTTGCCCCGCAAAAGCTTGAGCCCGGCGTGCGCTGCCCTGGTTTGGCGCGAGATCAAAACTACCGCGCTGCAAGATTGAAACCGAGTGTGGAACGCGCCTATAGGCGCGTTCCTCCCTTACGGAAAACGAGGTTTCCTCTTGGCCAAAGCTCCTGCCAAAAAGCGCTCCGCCGAGCCCGCAACCCCCAACCGCGAACGGCCCGACGAACCGCAGCTTTACAAGGCGACCAGGGCCGAGTTGCTCGACTTCTACAAGCAGATGCTGCTCATCCGCCGCTTCGAGGAAAAGGCCGGGCAGTTATATGGGCTGGGGCTGATCGGTGGTTTCTGCCATTTGTACATCGGGCAGGAAGCGGTCGCGGTCGGGTTGCAGTCGGCCCTGTCCGACAAGGACAGCGTGATCACCGGCTATCGCGACCATGGCCATATGCTCCTGTGCGGCATCCCGCCCAAGGACGTCATGGCCGAGCTGACCGGTCGGCAGGCCGGCATTTCCAAGGGCAAGGGCGGCTCGATGCACATGTTCAGCGTCGAGCATAAATTCTATGGCGGGCACGGCATCGTCGGCGCCCAGGTGTCGCTCGGCACCGGCCTTGGCTTTGCGCATAAATATTCCGGTGATGGCGGCGTGTGCCTCGCCTATTTTGGCGACGGCGCGTCCAACCAGGGCCAGGTCTATGAGAGCTTCAACATGGCCGAACTGTGGAAGCTGCCGGTCGTCTATGTGATCGAGAACAACCAGTACGCCATGGGCACCAGCGTCAATCGCTCATCGGCCGAGGACCAGCTGTATCGCCGTGGCGAGAGCTTCCGCATTCCCGGCATCCAGGTCGACGGCATGGACGTGCTGGCGGCGCGCGGTGCGGCGGAAGAGGCGCTGGCCTGGGTGCGTGCCGGCAAGGGGCCGATCATCCTCGAGATGAAGACCTATCGCTATCGCGGCCATTCCATGTCCGACCCGGCGAAATATCGCAGCCGCGACGAGGTCCAGGCGGTGCGCGACAAGTCCGATCCGATCGAGCATTGCAAGAAGCTGCTCGAAGCCGAGGGCGTCAAGGAAGATGAGCTGAAGACGATCGAGCAGGAGATCAGGAAGCAAGTGAACGAAGCCGCCGATTTCGCCGAGAGCACGCCAGAGCCGGAACCCGGCGAACTCTATACCGACGTGCTGGTGGAGACGTACTGATGGCGTTCGAGATCAAGATGCCGGCGCTGTCGCCCACCATGGAAGAGGGCACGCTGGCCAAATGGCTGATCAAGGTCGGCGATGCGGTCAAGTCCGGCGACATCATGGCCGAGATCGAGACCGATAAGGCGACGATGGAGTTCGAGGCTGTCGACGAGGGTATGGTTTCCGCGATCCTCGTCCCCGAGGGCAGCGACAATGTGAAGGTCGGGACGGTCATCGCGACGCTTTCGGCCGAAGGCGAGGATAGCGCCGCGCCAGCCGCGAAGGCGGAACCGGCGCCGGAAGCACCCGCGGAGCAAAAGACCGAGCCGACCCCGGAACCGCATCAGGTCGAGACCGGCGCCCGGCAGATGTATGAAGCCGCCCGGCGCGACGGCGTCACTGATCCGGCGATCCCGGAAGGGACCGAGATGGTCAAGATCACGCTGCGCGAGGCGCTGCGCGATGCGATGGCCGAGGAGATGCGCCGTGACGAGCGCGTCTTCGTGATGGGCGAGGAAGTCGCGCAGTACCAGGGTGCCTACAAGGTCACGCAAGGATTGCTCGACGAGTTCGGCGACAAGCGCGTGATCGACACGCCGATCACCGAATATGGCTTTGCCGGCGTTGGCACGGGCGCGGCGATGGGCGGCCTGCGCCCGATCGTCGAGTTCATGACCTTCAACTTCGCGATGCAGGCGATCGACCACATCATCAACTCGGCGGCCAAGACCAATTACATGTCGGGTGGCCAGATGCGCTGCCCGATCGTGTTCCGCGGCCCCAATGGCGCGGCGAGCCGGGTCGGCGCGCAGCATTCGCAGAATTATGCGCCCTGGTATGCCAGCGTCCCCGGCCTGATCGTCATCGCGCCCTATGACGCCGCCGATGCCAAGGGCCTGATGAAGGCGGCGATCCGCAGCGAGGATCCGGTCGTCTTCCTCGAAAACGAGTTGCTCTACGGCCGCAGCTTCGAAGTGCCGGCGCTCGACGATTACGTCCTGCCGATCGGCAAGGCGCGGATCATGCGCGAGGGCAAGGACGTGACGCTGGTCAGCTATTCGATCGGCATCGGGCTCGCGCTCGAGGCCGCCGAAACCTTGGCCGGCGAAGGCATCGATGCCGAAGTGGTCGACCTGCGCACGCTACGCCCGCTCGACAAGCGGACGGTGCTGGCCTCGCTCGCCAAGACCAACCGCATCGTGGTGGTCGAGGAAGGCTGGCCGACCTGCTCGATCGCGTCGGAAGTCGCGGCGTTCGTGATGGAAGAAGGGTTCGACGATCTCGACGCACCGGTGCTGCGCGTCACCAACGAGGATGTGCCGATGCCTTATGCCGCCAATCTCGAAAAGCTGGCGCTGATCTCGGCCGCGAAGATCGTGGAGACGGTGAAGAAGGTGGTCACGCGTTAGGGTAGGGCCGCTCAGCAGGTTTCGACGGTTACTCCGGTGGTGGGATAAATCTGCGTCAGATCGCGTTGGTTCGCAGGGCCCATCGCCCGATAACGAGTGATCAACCCTGCGGTTTAAGACTTGGTTATCCCTTCGTCCCGCATAACCCACCCTGTGGGGCCGGATCGCTCCGGGTGGGATCGGGAAATGCTGACCAGAAAGTCGAACGGGACTGTGACACGGCGCACATTCATGGGCGCGCTGGCCCGCGACGTGCGCGGCAACACGCTCGCCCTAATGGCCGCGGCTCTGATCCCCATTGCCGGACTGACTGGCTCCGCTGTGGACGTTGCTCGAACCTATGTCGTCAAGGCGCGCTTGCAGCAGGCCTGCGACGCCGGCGTACTCGCAGGCCGCAAGTTCATGACCAGCACTTCGAGCTCGACGCTGGATGCTACCGCCACCGCACAGGCAAATGCTTTTTTTGCCAACAATTTTACGACCGGCTGGATGACGACCAATACCGTGTCGTTCACACCGACGAAAACATCAGATAGTCAGGTCGCTGGCACGGCATCCGCAGTCGTGCCGATGACGATAATGAAGATGTTCGGAACCGCGTCGGTCACGCTGAATGTGACGTGTCAGGCGCGCTATGACATTGGCGACAGCGACATCATGTTCGTGCTCGACACGACCGGATCGATGGCCTGCACGACGAGCGACGGTACCGGGGGCTGCAGCCAGCCGGTTGGAAGCTATACCCGGCCCGATGGCACAACCGGTTATTATGTGACCGAAAAAACCGGTTCGAAACTGTCCGGTCTTCGTTCGGCGGTGCTCAGTTTCTATGACACGCTGGCCGCAAACTCCAGTCCGCAGACGCATATTCGTTACGGCTTCGTCACCTATACCTCCACGGTCAATGCCGGTTATCTTTTGCCGAGCAATTATCTGGTGACGAGTTGGAACTACCAGACGCGCAAGGTGGTCGGCGACTCCAATAACGGCAGCGCGACCACCAGCACGACCACCAATACGACACAGGTGACTTGCACCGCCCGCAACACGGGCCGCAGCCCCGCCACGGGCTATACCGTCAGCGGCACGGCCAATAACGTCACGAGCAGCTGGACGAACAGCAACGGTGGCACCTGCGTGACCACGACGCAGCCATTGAAGCCGAACTGGCGCTACGCGCAATGGCCGTTGGATGTGAGTCAGTTCATCACTGGCGCGACCGTGGACGATCCGTCCAAGATCACTGCCGCGACATCGAAGTGGCAGGGTTGCCTCGAAGAACGCGACACTACCGCGTCGTCGAGCTTCAATGTCAACAGCCTGCCCTATGATCTCGATCCCGATCTTGTGCCAACGAACGATGCCACCAAATGGCGGCCAATGTGGCCCGACGTGATTTACTATCGCGGCAACAACATGACTTCGGTCGATTATAACGGCAACAGCACGAACCCCTATGGCGACAGCACCAGCACGTCGACCACCGGCCAGTATACCAACATGCTGATGGTGAATAATATTTCCAGCGGTTACGTTTCATGTGGCAAGCCCGCGACACGGCTTGCCACGATGACGCGCACAGACGTCTCCAACTATGTCAACGCAACCGACTTCAAGGCGCAGGGCGGCACCTATCACGACACCGGCATGATATGGGGAACCCGCCTGATTTCGCCGACGGGAATCTTCGCATCCGATACCAGCACCTGGTCGGGACACGCCCCACCAAGCCGTTACATCGTCTTCATGACTGACGGCGATATGGCACCGAACACGTCCATCTACGGTATGTACGGGATGGAATATTACGACCAGCGCGTCACGGGGGGCAGCACCGCGAACGACCTAGCCTATCACAATGCCCGCTTCTTGGCGGAATGCGCGGCGGCCAAGGCTCGCAACATCAAGATTTTCGTCGTCGGCTTCGGTCAGGCGCTGACCACCGAGCTCTCGACCTGTGCCTCGCCGGGCAGCGCCTATTATGCCAGCGACAATGCGTCACTGACCGCCGCGTTTACGAGCATCGCGGGGCAGGTAGCGATGCTGCGGATTACCCAGTGATGTCGCCGCTCACCCTCGTGACCCGGCTCAAGCGGGAACGGCACGGCGCGACGATCGTCGAGTTCGCGATCGTTGCGCCAGTGATGATGATGCTGATCATGGGCCTGGGCGACCTGCTGTATCAGCAATATGCGCAGAGCATCCTCAACGGCGCCGTGCAGAAGGCGGCGCGGGATTCGACTATCGAGGCTGCTAGTACGTCGACGATCGACTCCCGCGTGCAAACGATGATCCAGACGGTCGCCAGGAACGGGACCTTCAGCGCTACTCGCAGAAGCTATGACAGTTTCACCGAAGTCGCGCCGGAGCCCTTCACCGACTCGAATCACAACGGCGTTCGTGATCCCGGCGAATGCTACACGGACATGAATGGCAACAGCCAGTGGGACGCTGATCCGGGTGCGTCCGGCCAGGGCGGCGCGAGTGACGTGACGCTTTACACCGCGACCGTGACCTATCCTCGCCTGTTTCCCGTCGCTGGCCTGCTTGGCTGGCCATCGACGCAGACGGTGAGCGCGAGCACGCTGCTGAAAAACCAGCCTTACGCCGCTCAGACCACCGCCACGAATGTCACGATATGCACCTGACCAGCACCGAAGCCGGGAGTCGCCGGACGTCCCGCGCGCGTAACCCCATCACCCGGCTCGGCCGGGACCGTAGCGGCCTGGCGCTGCTTGAGTTCGCCTTTGCGATGCCCGTCATGCTGATGCTGGGACTCTATGGCGTCGAGATCGCCAATCTCGCACTCGTCAACTTGCGGGTCAGCCAGATCGCGTTGAACCTTGCGGACAATGCCGGTCGGGTCGGTACCACGAGCGCGTTGAACACCCAGCAGCTGCGCGAGGTCGACGTCAACGACATCCTGCAGGCCGTCCGGTATCAGGGTTCCGGAATCAAGCTGACTACGAACGGGCGTATCATTCTGTCAAGCCTGGAGAATATCCAGCAAAGCTACGATAGTGCGCCGGTGCAACGGATCCATTGGCAGCGTTGCATTGGTCTCAAGAGCGGCACGGGCTATGATTCCGGCACCGGTTATGTTTCCGGCACCACCACAACTACGGCGGGCACCACCGCTACGTCGGCCAATGCTGGAACTGCTGCGGCGAGCGGGATGGGTGAGGCAGGCGCTCAAGTGAACGCTCCGGCCGGCTCCGGCGTGATGTTCGTCGAGATAAACTATTATTACACGCCGCTGAGCGGAACTTGGCTGATGAGTCCCGCGCGGATTCATTATGTCGCGTCCTTCATCGTCCGCGACAATCGTGACTTCAGCATGCTCTTCAACCCGTCACCGGCCGCGCCCCGCTCGACCTGCGATTTGCATGCTGTTTGACTGATCGAGCGCGGAATGCGCGCCCGCGACTTGCGCCTGGTGTCCGGCCAGCGCTCCAGCACTGCAAGTATGTTGCGCGCGCGTCCTGGCGATGTACATCCGGCTGATGTCGATCCCGCCGCCGACCAGCCCGCTAGCAGGATCAACATCGCCGCCAAGGCCAGAATGTTGTCGCGCGTATCGCGCGGGTGCCGGGTGAGCGAGATCGGCACAATGGCTAACCCCGAGTTGGCTCTGGCGATCGGCTATGCCCGTGAAGCGCATCGGCGGACACTGGAGGCGCTGCTCGATCTCGATTCGGCGCTTGCCGCGGTGTTGCGCACGACTCGCGAGCCGCTGGTCGGGCAGATGCGGCTGACCTGGTGGCACGAGGCGCTGACGCGGCTCGACACCGCGCTGCCGCCGGCCGAACCGGTGCTCGCGGCGCTCGCCGCAACGGTCTTGCCGCGCGGGGTGAGCGGGGTGCGGCTGGCGGGGATGATCGATGGCTGGGAGGAACTGCTCGACGACGATGCGCCGCGCGACGAAGCGATGATGCGTTTCGCCGAAGCGCGTGGCGCGGGGTTGTTCGGCATCGCTGGCGCGGTGCTCGGCGTCCGCCCTGACGATCCGCTGGCGCCGGCCGGAACCGGCTGGGCGCTGGTCGATCTCGCGCGCCATCTGCGAGACCGGCATGCGGGTGAGCGGGCGCTGGCCCTGGCGCGGACCGCGCTCGATACCGCGACGCGCCCACGCTGGAGTCGCGAGGCGCGCGCGCTCGGCGCGCTGGCGCATCTCGCGCTGCTCGACGCGGCGGTGCCGCTCGACCAGCCGCTGCCGATCGGATCCCCGCGCCGGGTCGCGCGGCTGGCCTGGCACCGCCTGACGGGACGGTGATCTTTTCACCGCGCGGCAAACGCGATAGCCTTGATTCGACAGCAAAAGGGTAGGGCGATGTGGCGATATCTGGCGGGTGGTGCGGCGATCGTGTTGTTGGCGGGGGCCGGCGTCACGCTGTTCGGTTCGCGCAGGCATTCGGGCGCGCCCTTGCTCACCGCCGCGGCACCGGCCGCGCAGGCCGGAACCGCCAACGGACCGCTGCCCGACGCCGTGCCCGAGGCCGGCGACCGGACGCGGGAGCAGAAGCGCTTCGACCGTTACGACAAGGACCGCAACGGCCAGGTGACGCGCGAGGAATATCTCGCCCAGCGGCGCAAGGCCTATGCCAAGCTCGACACCAACCATGACGGCGTGCTGTCGTTCGACGAATGGGCGGCGAAGGCGGAGACCAAGTTCGCCGCCGCGGATGGCGACAAGTCCGGCGCGATGAACCCGACCGAGTTCGCCACCACCGCCGTCAAGCGCAACACCCGGCCGCGTCCGAAATGCCGCGACAATGCCCCAGCGCCCGCCGAGGCAAGCGAGGACAGCTGACGCTAGAGCATCGCGCCCGAAACCGGAGTCGGTCGCGCTGCTCCAGATATTTGTTGTCGCATCGTTTTTTCGCTGAAAACCGGTTCCCACTTTTCAGCACGATGCTCCATCCACCGTTCGGGCTGAGCTTGTCGAAGCCCCGTCCTTCTTTTTTCAACGGTTAGAAAGAGCGGCCGTTGAGCTTCGCTCGGCCTACGGGTCGACAAGCTCAAGGCGAACTGTAAGTTGGTGTTATGCCGCGAGCCACCTGCCGAGCGCTTCGCGGGCGCGGTCGGTGTACATGCGCTTGCGGTCGGCCTTCTTGGTCTTGCCCTCGATCGGCGGGAACAGGCCGAAATTGACGTTCATCGGCTGATAAGTCGCCGCCTCGGCCGCGCCGGTGATGTGGTGGAGCAGCGCGCCGAACGCGGTCTCGACCGGGGGCGGGGCGAGCGTCTCGCCACGTAGCTCGGCGGCGGCGAAGCGGCCGGCGAGCAAGCCGATCGCCGCGCTTTCGATATAGCCCTCGCAGCCGGTGATCTGGCCGGCGAAGCGGATGTTGGGCTTCGACTTCAGTCGCAAGGTCGGGTCGAGCAGTTCGGGCGAGCGGATGAAGGTGTTGCGGTGCAGACCGCCGAGCCGGGCGAACTCGGCATTCTCCAGGCCCGGAATGGTGCGGAACAGCCGCACCTGCTCGGCATGTTTGAGCTTGGTCTGGAAGCCGACGATGTTCCACAGCGTGCCCTGCGCATTGTCCTGGCGCAGCTGCACCACGGCATGCGGCCAGCGGCCCGTGCGCGGATCGTCGAGCCCGACCGGCTTCATCGGGCCGAAGCGCAGCGTGTCGAGCCCGCGCTCGGCCATCACCTCGATCGGCATGCAGCCCTCGAAATAAGGCGTGTCGCGCTCCCATTCCTTGAACTCGGTCTTCTCGCCCTCGATCAGGCCGGTGTGGAAGGCGAGATACTCCTCCTTGGACAGCGCGCAGTTGATGTAATCTTTCCCTTCGCCCTTGTTCCAGCGCGACTGGAACCACGCCGTCTCCATGTCGATGCTGTCGAAATAGACGATCGGCGCGATCGCATCGAAGAAGGCGAGGGCGTCGGCGCCGGTCGCCGCGCCGATGCTGGCGGCGAGCGGCGCGGCGGTGAGCGGGCCGGTGGCGACGATGGCGAGGCCGTCGTCGGGCAGCGTGTCGACCCGTTCGCGCACGATCGTGATGTTGGGATGCGCGGTCAGCGCCGCGGTCACGCCGGCCGAGAAGCCGTCGCGATCGACCGCCAGGGCCGAGCCGGCGGGGACGCGGTGGATGTCGCCCTCGCGCAGGATCAGCGAATTGAGCGCGCGCATCTCGGCATGCAGCAGGCCGACGGCGTTGCTCGTCGCGTCGTCGGAACGAAAGCTGTTGGAGCAGACCAGTTCGGCGAGGCCGTCGGTGTGGTGCGCGGGCGTCATCTCGCCCGAGCCGCGCATTTCCGACAGGCGGACCTTGAACCCCGCCTCGGCCAGCTGCCACGCGGCTTCCGAGCCGGCGAGACCGCCCCCGATGATGTGAACGTCATGTGTCATGGGCGCGCTGATAGCCATGTCGGCACCGGCTGACAAAGGTCATGCCCGTTATCCACAGCCCTTTGGCAACGATTGGGCCGCAAGCCGCTTGAGGCTGTCGCCGCGACGCGTATGAGGACGTCATGGCCACCATTCTCGCTCACCCCGCGACTCCCGAAGCACAGTCTCTTCCGCAGAATGTCGAGGCGGAAGCGGCGATGCTCGGCGCGATGATGATCGACAACCGGCTGGCCGACGACCTGCTCGACAAGCTCGAGCCCGACCATTTCTTCGAGCCGGTCCATGGCCGCATCTTCGCCGCGATCAAGACGCTGCGCAGCAATGACATGCTGGCGACGCCGGTCACGCTGCGCCCGATGTTCGAAGCGGACGAGGGCATGAAGGAGCTTGGCGGCCCGTCCTATCTCGCCCAGCTGACCGGGTCGGGCGCTGGCCTGATCGGCGCGCGCCAGTTCGCCCAGCAGATCTACGACCTCGCCATGCTGCGCACGCTGGTGACGGTCGGGCGCGGGCTGGTCGAACGCGCGATGGATACGTCGGAGGAGGTCAATCCGCGCGCGCAGATCGAGGCGGCCGAGGAGGAATTGTTCAAGGTCGCGGCCGATGGCGGCACCGAGAGCGCGGTCAAGACCTTCGCCCAGGCCACCACCATGGCGGTCAAGATGGCGCAGCGCGCGCTCAATTCGGGCGGTAACCTGTCGGGCATCACCACCGGTCTCGACTCGGTCAACGCCAAGATCGGCGGCATGCATCACAGCGATCTCATGATCCTCGCTGGCCGCCCCGGCATGGGCAAGACCTCGCTTGCCACCAACATCGCCTTCAACGCCGCGCAGCGCTGGATGCGCGACATGCGTGACGGCATCGCCCCGTCCGAATCGGTCGGCGCCAAGGTCGCCTTTTTCAGCCTCGAAATGTCGGCCGACCAGCTGGCGACGCGTATCCTGTCGGAACAGGCGCGCATCTCGTCCGAGGCGCTGCGCATGGGCAAGATCAGTCGCGCCGAGTTCAACCAGCTCGCCGCCGCAGCCGCCGATCTCGAGAATTTGCCGTTGTTCATCGACGACACCGCCGGTTTGACGATCGGCGCGCTGCACACCCGGATGCGTCGGCTGCAACGACGCCACAATAACGAGATCGGGCTGGTGGTGATCGACTATCTCCAGCTGCTGACCGGATCGGCCAAGGCGTCGAGCGATGGCCGTGTACAGGAAATCTCCGAGATCAGCCGCGGCCTGAAGACGCTGGCCAAGGACATGAACGTGCCGGTGATGGCGCTGTCGCAGCTCAGCCGCGCGGTCGAGCAGCGCGAGGACAAGCGGCCGCAGCTGTCGGATCTGCGCGAATCCGGCTCGATCGAGCAGGACGCCGACATCGTCATGTTCGTGTACCGCGAGGATTATTATGTCGCGGCCAAGGAGCCCAAGCGCCCGGTCGAGGGCGACAGCGCGAAGATCTTCGAGGATCACGCGCAATGGGCGACCGACATGGAGCGCGTGTTCGGCCTGGCCGAGCTGATCATCGCCAAGCAGCGCCACGGCGCGACCGGCAAGGTGATCCTCAAGTTCGAGCCGAGCGTGACGCGGTTCAGCGACTTCGTCGGCTACTGAGACAGTCGCGGGGAGGTTGGATCGGCGTGGGGCGTGCCGGCAAGTAACGCGCAAGTCGGGCGCGCGGGCGACTGCAAGTAATCGACCCCTTTTGACGACCATCCCAGAGTGCGCTGCTGTTCTTGGCCTGTACTTGCCGGGGGTAAGTGACGCATGCGATGCGGGCGCGATATCCAACATCGAAAGCTGACGGTCTTCGCCGGCGCGGCGACGCGCGCACGGCACGATTAGCCAGGCTTTATTCGACCATTTATGGGGAAGCGTGGCTTTATTCGTGATCGCCATTGTGCGTGTCCGTCTCGCTTTCGGTCATCGATCCAACATCCGGTGAGGGGCGTCGGGTCGAGCGGCGCGAGTTTGGCGGAGGCGAGCGGCGCGTTGAATCAGCCTGATCTAGCTCCTCCCCGGCACGGGGAGGGGGACCGCGCGTAGCGCGGTGGAGGGGCTGGTCGAAGGTGACTGCGCCTTTTGCGTTATCGGAGCGATTGCCGCTTGAAGGGCTGACGGGCCTTTATTCGTTGAGGCAGGGTCTCTCCCGACCAGCCCCTCCACCACGCGCTGAAGGAGCGCGCGGTCCCCCTCCCCGTGCCGGGGAGGAGCTTAGAAGAAAAAGATCAGAAGACCGGTTCTTCGCCCGGCTTCTCCGGCACGTGAATGCCACACTCGACCTTTTCCCAGCCGCGCCAGCGGCCGGCGCGGGGGTCTTCGCCGGGGAGCACCTTGGAGGTGCAGGGGGCGCAGCCGATCGAGGGGTAGCCCTCCGCTTCGAGCGGATGGCGCGGCAGGTCGTGTTCCTCGAACCAGGCGTCGAGCATCGCCTTGTTCCAGTCGGCGAGCGGGTTGAGCTTCAACCGTCCCTCATCCTCCTCGAAGCGCGGCATTGCCTTGCGGGTGCCGGCCTGGAAACCCTTGCGACCGGAAATCCATGCATCGAACGGCGCCAGCGCGCGGCGCAGCGGCTGGACCTTGCGCAGGTCGCAGCAGCCATCGGGATCGTAGGACCAGCGCAGGCCGTTGGCGTCCTTGTCGGCGAGCAAGCGCTGATCCGGGGAGAACACGCGCAGGTCGGTCAGGCCCAGCCGCCTGGACAGCTCGTCGCGATAGGTGATGGTTTCCTCGAACAGCTTTTGCGTATCGAGGAAGATGACCGGGATATCGCGGTCGATCTGCGAGACGAGGTGGAGTAGCACGGCGCTCTCCGCGCCAAAAGAGGAGACCGCGGCGACGCGGCCCTTCAGCTCGCCGCCGAGCAGCTCGCGCAGCATGTCGCTGGTGCCGACGCCGGCGAAGCGCCGTTCCATCGCCGCCGCATCCTCCCGCGTGAAAGGCGGGGCGGTGTCGATCACGTCGATACGGCGCGCTGCCTCAGCCATGACGCAGTTTCCATACCGGGACGCGACCATCGGCGGCCGGTTGATAGACCTGCTCATAGCGGGCGAGCGACGCAGCGAGCGTCGCCTCGTCGATCTCCGCCTCGGGCGCAAAGCTGTCGAAGCCGCAGCGCCGCATCAACGGCACCTGGTCGACCAGCACATCGCCGGCCGCGCGCAATTCCCCGCGATAGCCGCCCTCACGCAGCACGCGCGCGCTGGAATAGCCGCGGCCGTCGCGGAAGGTCGGGAAACTGACTTCGATCAGCGCGAGCTGGTCGAGATGGGGAAGGAGCAGGCGCGCATCGTCGCCGGCCTCGATCCGCACCGAGGTCGCGTTGCTTTGCCCGGCGAGGAACGCGTCGAGCGTGACGGCGGGCTGTTCGTCATCAGCCATAGATCGCTTCCTTGAACGGTTCGAAGCCGACGCGGCGATAGGTGTCGAGGAAGCGCTCGCCCTGTTCGCGCGTGGCGAGATATTTGTCGGTGACGCGCTCGATCGCGTCGACGATGCCGTCCTCGTCGAAGCCGGGCCCGGTGATCTTGCCGAGGCTGACATCCTCCGCGCCCGAGCCGCCGAGCAGCAGCTGGTAATTTTCGGTGCCCTTCTTGTCGACGCCGAGGATGCCGATGTGACCGGCATGATGGTGGCCGCAGGCATTGATGCAGCCACTGATCTTGAGCTTCAGTTCGCCGAGATCGCGCTGCCGCTCGGGCGAGGCGAAGCGGGTGGCGATCTTCTGCGCCACGGGGATCGAGCGGGCATTGGCGAGGCTGCAATAATCGAGGCCTGGGCAGGCGATGATGTCGCTGATCAGGTCGAGATTGGCCTCGGCGAGGCCCGCCTCGGTCAATTGCTGCCAGATGGCGTAAAGATCGGCCTTGCGGACGTGTGGCAGGACGATGTTCTGCGCATGCGTCACGCGCAGTTCGTCGAAGCTGTAGCGCTCGCCGAGATCGGCCATCAGATCGATCTGGTCGGCCGAGGCGTCGCCGGGGATACCACCGACCGGCTTGAGGCTGATGTTGACGATGGCATAGCCGGCCTGTTTGTGCGGCTTGACGTTCTGGTCGAGCCACACCGCGAAATCGGGGTCGCTGCGATCGACCGTATCGCTCGCGGCGATGTCGAAGGCGGGCGGGGCGAACATCGCGGTGATGCGTTCCAGCTCGGCGAGCGGCGGGTCGATGCCGAGCTGCTTGACCAGCGCGAACTCTTCCTCGACCTGGCGGGCATAGTCGGCCGCGCCAATCTGATGGACGAGGATCTTGATCCGCGCCTTGTAGATATTGTCACGCCGGCCGTAGCGATTGTAGACGCGCAGGCACGCCTCGACATAGCTGAGCAGGTCCTCGGCGCCGACAAAGTCCTTGATCTCGGGCGCGATCATCGGCGTACGGCCCATGCCGCCACCGACGAAGATCTTGCCACCGAGCTTGCCGTCGCGCTCGACCAGCTGGATGCCGATATCGTGCAGCCGCATCGCCGCGCGGTCCTCGTCGGCGGCGATCACCGCAATCTTGAACTTGCGCGGCAGATAGCTGAATTCGGGGTGGAAGGTGCTCCACTGGCGCAGCAGCTCGGCCCAGGGGCGCGGATCGGCGATCTCGTCCGCCGCGGCGCCGGCATATTGGTCCGACGAGATGTTGCGGATGCAATTGCCGCTGGTCTGGATGGCATGCATCTCGACCGAGGCGAGATCGGCCAGGATGTCGGGCGCGTCCTCCAGCTTGATCCAGTTATACTGGATGTTCTGGCGCGTGGTGAAATGGCCGTAATCGCGATCATATTTGCGCGCGATGTGGCCGAGCATGCGCATCTGCCGGCCATCGAGCGTGCCATAGGGCACCGCGACACGCAGCATATAGGCGTGCAGCTGGAGATAGAGCCCGTTCATCAGCCTGAGCGGCTTGAACTGGTCCTCGGTGATCTGGCCGGCAAGGCGGCGTTTCACCTGGTCGCGAAATTCCTCGACGCGCGCATCGACGATCGCCTGGTCGTAGTTGTCGTACTTATACATCGGTGCTCATTCCGGCCGAACAGAGAAGAGTGTTCCTGCGAAAGCAGGAACCCAGAGCCCCAGGCGTCGCGCTTGCGACCCTGGGCTCCTGCTTTCGCAGGAGCACGATAACTGGATAGCGAGAAGCTGCGTCATCATATGACCCAATCCCCGGCCGCCGGATCGGCGGGCTTGAGCGTGAGGTCGGGGCGCACGGTCGGCCCGAGCGCGCGCACGCGGTCCTTGATATGCGCGGGGCGGGGCCCTTCGGGGGTAAGCGTGGCGTCGATCACATAGGCCGCATTGGCCCGGCGCGCGCCTTCCTCGGCGCGCGCGATGGCCTCGCCCTGATCGCCGACGTCGGTGGCGTCCTCGACATGGCGCGACCAGCCATTGCCGGTCCACCAGATCACGTCGCCGCTGGGGAGATCGTTACCCGTCAGCAGTTTCATGCCGCCATTCCTTCCGCGACGCGCGCCCAGCGCGCCAGCTTGTCCTCGGCGTCCGACAGTTCGACGACCTCGCCGACGACGATGATCGCCGGACTGGCGACGCGCTCGCGTTCCACCATCGCGCCGAGATCGGCAAGCAAGGTGCGCATCGCGCGGCTGCCCTCGAGCGTGCCCTTCTCCAGCACCGCGACCGGCATGTCCGGCGCGACGCCCTCGGCCATCAGCTTGTCGGCAATGTCGCTCGCGGTGGCGACGCCCATATAGATGACCAGCGTGCGGCCTTGTCCCGCCAGCCCCGACCAGTTCTGCTCGCTCAGCCCCTTGCACTGGCCGGCGACGAAGCTGACCGCGCTCGAATGGTCGCGGTGGGTGAGCGGGAGCATCGCCTCGGCGGCGCAGCCCAGGGCCGCGGACACGCCGGGAATGACCTCGACCGGCAGCCCGGCGGTGCGCACCGCCTCGACCTCTTCGCCGCCTCGGCCGAAGATGAACGGGTCGCCGCCCTTCAGCCGCACGACCACGCTGCCCGCCTTCACATGCGCGACGATCAGCGCGTTGATCGCCTCTTGCGGGAGGGTGTGGCGCGCGCGCGTCTTGGCAACCGAGATGCGATGTGCTTCCGGCGCGGCGATATCGAGCACGCGCCGGTCGATCAGCCCGTCATGGACGACGACGTCGGCGGTCTTCAAGGCCTCGACGGCGCGCACGGTGAGCAGGCCCGGATCGCCGGGACCGGCGCCGACGAGAATGACGCGCCCGCGGGCGGTCGGATCGAGGAGGCTTGTCATGCGGTGGAGATGGGGCAGCAGGGTGCTGGCGGCAACGGATGGTTGCTTTGGCCGGAGGTAGGGAAACTTTTGTGGGCGATACCGGCAGCCGGCAGCGCGTCGGCGTCCACTGGCGATTGAACAGCTGCGAGATGACGGCCTATGTTCAGCCAATGTCCGAACAGATATTGAACTTCACGATCGAGAAGCTGGGTGACAGCCGGGGTCATTGCGACTGTTGTGGACGCGGCGGAGGCCGCTGATAAATATCGCGTCACCTGCCGCGCGCTATCTATCCCGACGCAAACCTGCCATAGGCGACACATCGCCGGCATCGCCCTTTCGTAGGCGCCGGCGGCTGAGAGATGCGATGTGCTCCCGCTTACGCTCGGGAGAACCGCTTATGTCGCGTGCCATGAACATCAATGCCGAGCGTGCCGACGTCATCGAGACCTGCGCCAAGCTGAACACGCCGATCAGCGCGATCGAGCCGTTGTTGTCGGGCGGCACGCGCGTGGTGATGATGAACGGTGACGATGCCGAGACGGTGCGCAAGGCGTTCAAGTCGAAATTGCTGGTCGGCCCGGTGACCCGCAACCGCTGGGTCCGGAATATGTAGTCGCGTCAAAGGCAGGCCGCGTCCGATCCGCTGCGCCAAGGCCGCTGGAGCGCGCCCTGAATTACCCAGCCAGCACCAGCGCCGCGATCTCCGCGATGCTGCCCACGACGAGCAGCGAGTCCCCGCCGACCAGGCCGATCTTGGTCTGTCCGTTCTCGTCGGCGCGAAGATAGGCGATGTTCGCCGCGACGACAAAATAGTCGCCGCCGCGCGATTTGAGTTCGACGAACTTCATGACGATTTCTCCTCAAGGTCGTCACTGTACCGACACGGACGCTGGATCGGGTTAACGCCGCGGGCAGCGGTGCAACATGTACAAGGGGCGATTACGGCCACCTTCAACCGTCATGCCGGACCTGTTCCGGCATCCACGGTTCCGCAAAAGTATCTGCCGCGGCGCTCTCGGCACCGTGGACCCCGGACAAGTCCGGGGTGACGCAGTGATTTAACCTGCCCGTGCCCGGCTCTAATCGCGCCAGTTGCGCAGGACGGTGCCTAAATCCGTGACGACCCGCGCCAGCCGGTCGTAATCGACCTTGTCGGGCGTATCATTGACCGTGTGGTAGAAACGATAGCGGAATATCGCGGTGTCGGTGACCATCAGCGCGGGCACGCCGACCTGCGCGAACGACCAGTGATCCGACCAGTCGATTCCTTGCAGAAAACCGGGTGCGCTGCCGCCGACGCTGGGGAAGCGCGCGGTTTCGCGGAAGGCGCCGGTCGTCTTGCGCACGAAGCCGCGCGACGATGTCATGCCGACAAAGGCGATGAAATTGCCCTTGTTGGGATAGAGCATGTCGAGCGGGAAGGGGTAACGCTGGCTGTGCGGCCGCTCGCTGTAATAGCCGATCGTTTCCAGCGCGAGCATGCCGGCCACCCCCTCGCCGGTCTGGGCGAGATGGGTGGCATAGACATAACTGCCCATCTTGTGGGTCTGGAAATAGGGCGGCTCCTCGTTGACGAAGAACACCAGGCGGAAGCGCATCTTCGCGCGGTCGTCGAGATTCGCCATCGAGCGCGCCAGTTCGAGCAGCGCCGCGACGCCGCTGCCATTGTCGTTGGCGCCCGGGGCGTCATAGGCGGAATCGTAATGCGCGCCGACGACGAGCGTGCGTGCATCCGGTGTGCCAGGTCTGAGCACTACCTCGATGTTGCGGACCCGGTGGTGGTCGGCCTCGAACCATTGGCGGTGGACGACATAGCCCATGCCGGCGAGTTGCTGCTCGATATAGCTCGCCGAGCGTTCGAGTGCCTCGGGATGACCGATATTGTGCGGCGCGCTGGCGATGGCGACGACGTGGGTGCGCAGGCGGGCGGCGAGCGCGCGTTGGTCGGCCGTCATTGGGGAGGGCGGGCCGGCATAGGAGTGGCCGGGGACGGCGGTCATCCAGAGGAGGACGAGTACCGGCGTAGCGAAAATGGCGAGCGCGGCGAGCAGCGATATCAGGCGACTGGTTGTGTTGCGGGTCACTGGCGGCAGGCGATAAACCCCTCCCCTTCAGGGGAGGGGCTAGGAAGAAGAGGCGTTCTTGCCATCACCCGTCCCTTAACCCGATGCCGATCGTCGCCCGTGCCTGTTCCGCCTCGTTGCTGACCACCGGATAGGCGCAGTAATCGGCGGCGTAATAGGCGCTGGGGCGGTGGTTGCCCGACCAGCCGATCCCGCCGAACGGCGCCGAGGACGAAGCGCCGTTGGTCGGGCGGTTCCAGTTGACGATGCCGGCGCGGGCATTGGCCCAGAAGCGGTCGTAGAGCGCAGGGTCCTGACTGACCAGCGAAGCCGACAGGCCGTAGCGGGTGTTGTTGGCCTCGGCGATGGCGGCGTCGAAGCTGTCGGCGCGGATCACCTGCAGGATCGGGCCGAACAGCTCTATATCCGGCCGCTCGGCCATGCTGGTCGTGTCGATCAGCGCGGGAAGCAGGAAGGGGCGGTCGGCGACCGGGCGTTCGAGGTGGCGCAGCGGCTTGCCGCCGCGCATCATCAATTCGAGGAAGCTCTCGGTCAGCAGATCGGCGCTCTCATTGTCGATCACCGCGCCCATGAACGGCTGCGGGTCGTCATGCGGCGCGCCGACGATGATCCGGCTCATCAGCTTGAGCAGGGTGGCGACCAGCGGGTCGTAGAGTTTCGT